>Ga0209676_1000065_pt1 | contig 318605 bp, 310 predicted proteins | sample AraplaCvi_mLB_r2_FD_184282 | JGI IMG/M metagenome (GOLD analysis project Ga0209676, IMG submission 184282) | Arabidopsis root microbial communities from North Carolina, USA - plate scrape MF_Cvi_mLB_r2 (SPAdes) (version 2) | ecosystem: Host-associated > Plants > Roots > Endosphere | place... | reverse complement strand
AACCATCTCTATGGTGGGATCGACGAGCCGGAACTGAAGATCATCGACGTCTTCGTCTGCAAACTGCGCAAGAAGATCGCGGTTGCGACCGGTGGCGAAAACTTCATCGAAACCGTCTGGGGCCGCGGCTATGTGCTGCGCGATCCGACGGCCCAGCCCCAGGCAGCGCCGCGTCAGGCCGCCGAGGTTTAGGACGTCCGTAGCGAGAAACAAAAAGGGCCGCAGTGATGCGGCCCTTTTTGTTTGTGCCGCCCCTACTTCGCCTTCCGCAAGGTCGAGAGGATGGCAATCAGCATGGTCATCGACATCAAAAGGACCGAGACCGCATTAATCGCCGGCGTCGCGCCATCGCGCATCTGGCCATACATATAGATCGGCAAAGTCGGCTCCGACCCCATCAGCATCAGGCTGGTGTTGAAGTTTTCAACAGACAACAGGAAGCAGACCAACGCGCCGCCAACGAGGGCCGGGGCCAGGAACGGCAGGGTGATGGTCCGCAGCACCCGGAACTTGTTGGCCCCAAGGTTGAGGGCCGCCTCTTCCAGAGTCCGGTCGAGCTTGCGCAACCGGGCGGAGATCATCAGCGTCGCGATGGTGATAGTGAAACTGCATTGGCCGATTACCACCAGCGACAGGCTCGGCCGCAGGAACTCGATATCCATATTCAGCCAATTTTCCAGCACCTCGGCGATCCCACTGGCAAAGGCCAGGATCGAGGTGCCGAGGATCACGCCCGGAATGACCAGCGGCCAGAGCATCGCGACCGACAGCACCACCTGCCCCGGAAAGCGGTAGCGCTCCAGCAGGAAAGAATTGGTGGTGCCGACAAACAGCGAAATGAGGGTGACCGGAATGGCGACCCGCAGGCTGTTGAAGATCGCCCGCATCATGCCGGCATCCTGGAAGATACCGGGCTTGGTCGTGCCCGCCGCCTGGGTCGCGAAGAACCAGTCGAGGGTAAAGCCACGCCAGGGCAAGGCCGGGAAGCTACTGGCATTGAAGGCAAAGATCGCCACCACCACCAGCGGCGCGAAGAGGAAGACATAGAAGGCGCCGATATAGATGCGCCAGGCGAGAGAATTTCTGGGGTCCAGCATTATGCCTGCCTCATCGCGGTCGAAAGACGCTGCCCGGAAAGGCGGAGGCCGCCCCAGACCAACAGGGTGGAACAGCCGAGCAGGATGAAGCCCAGCGCCGCCCCGAGCGGCCAATTGAAGCGCGTGATGAACTGCAGATAGATCTGCTCGGTAAACCACAGCGCACTCTTGCCGCCCAGCAGCACGGCCGTGGCGTAATTCCCGAGCGTCGCCATAAAGACGAGGATCGAGCCCGCCACGATACCCGGCATGGCGTGCGGAATGACGATCCGGCGCAGCACGGTCAGTTTCGAGCCACCCAGATCGCGGCCAGCCTCGATCAAGGTGAGATCGAGGCTTTCCAACGCATTGACCAGCGGCACCACCATGAACAGCAAGCCGCTATAGACCAGCCCCAGAACCACGGCGCCATCGCTATACAGCATATCGACCGGGCTGGAGGCGATGCCGATGAACTGCAAGAGGCGCGAGATCAGGCCCGTCTCGCGCAGCAGCATCATCCAGCCGAGCAGGCGGACCAGCTCGCTGACCCAGAAGGGAAATAGGCAAGCGAGCAGCAGCAGACCTTTGGCCTTGCCCTGCGCTTGTTTGGCGATATAGAGCGCGACCGGAAACGCCAACACCAGGGTAACCAGGGTGGTCAAAACCGAGATCACCACCGTGCGGATGAGGGTCGTCCAATAGAAGCCTTCGGACGCGACCTCGAGGTAATTGCCGGCGCCAATCTTATATTGGCGGGGGCCGATGCGCTCGGAGAGGGATTCGATCGCGACATCGACATGGGGCAGGATGATCAGCAGGCCCAGCCATAACACGACCGGGGCCAGCAGAAGGAAAAGGCCGAAACGGGTCTGGCGCATGGCGTTAGGCCGCCTTGTCCGGGAAGCAGCGCATCTCGCTCGGCGCCCAGCCGATCCACAAGGCAGCGCCGCGCCCGACGAGCGAGATCGGACCGACCGGCGGCAGCGCCACGCGGATGGTCGCCCCTGCCCCGCCCTTGACCAGGAGGCGCGACTGCGCGCCATCGAACAAGGTCGCCTCGACCGTTACCGGCCGGCGGAACGGCAGATGAGAGAGATCCTCCTCGGCGAAGGCCACTTGGATCGCCTCGGGCCGCACAAAGACGTCGGACGGGCCGGCGGGATAACCGGCGGGCAACGCGATATCGCCCCAGTCAGGCGTGGCAAGCTTCGCCCCGCCGTGATCGATCGTGCCTTTGAAACGGTTGGTATCGCCGACAAACCCCGCCACAAAAGCGGTCTTGGGGTGGTGATAGAGGTCCTGCGGGCTGCCGACCTGTTCGAACCGGCCCTTGTTCATCACCGCGACCTGATCGGACATAGCCAAGGCTTCGGACTGATCATGGGTGATATAGACGAAGGTGGTGTGGAAGGCGTGCTGCAGCTGTTTCAGCTCCAGCTTCATCTCTTCGCGCAGCTTGAGGTCCAGCGCGCCCAGCGGCTCATCCAGCAGCAGCACGGCGGGATCGAGCACCAGGCAGCGAGCCAAGGCCACACGCTGCCGCTGACCGCCCGACAATTGATCGACACGGCGCGCGGCAAAGCCGCCCAGATGCACGCGTTCCAGCACACGATCGACCTTCTTGGCGACCTCGGGCCCCTTCTCGCCCCGGCAATTCAGGCCATAGGCGATATTCTCGCCGACACTCATGGTCGGGAACAGGGCCAAGGTCTGAAACACGAGGTTGACCGGACGTTTGTTGGGGGGCACCCCCACCATGTCCTTATTCCCGATCAGGATGGCACCGCTATCGGGTTCGGCAAAGCCTGCGATCATCCGCAGCAGCGTGGTCTTGCCGCAGCCGGACGGGCCCAGGATCGAGAAGAAACTACCAGAGGGGACTTCGAAGGACACTGCATCGACCGCCGGACCGGCCGCGAAATTCTTCACCAGCTTTTCGATACGCAAATCGCTCAAAATCTCGCCCTCTTCCAAAACCTGAAAAACCCCGCTGCACTGGGTGCAGCGGGGTCAATCGAACCAACCCTAATCAGTTGGCGGCGCGAACCTTGTCCAGCACCTTGCCGTCGATGGCTTCGATGCCGGCCGGAGCTGCCGGGTACCATTTAACGTTATCAAGATCAGCCTGCGGGAAGCTCGCGGCGAACTGATCCTTCTGCTTGCCCGGAGCCAAGGCATCGGCGCCCTTCGAAGCTGTGAAGTTGCCGGCCGAGGTCGCAACACGAGCCGCGATTTCCGGGCGCATGTTGAAGTTGATCCAGGCATAGGCAGCGTCATCGGCGCGGCCCTTGGCGGGAATGGCGAAGGTGTCGACCCAGCCCAGCGCGCCAGCCTTCGGGGCGATGAACTTGAAGTCGGCATTGTCGCTATTCAGGCGCCAGCCAATGGTGTCCCAGCCCAGGGCAGCGGTGACTTCGCCGGCCTGCATGGCCGTGACCAACTGATCCTTGCCGTCCCAGAAGAACTTCACGTTCTTCTTGCAGGCGATCATGGCTTCGCCAACCTTTTCGGCCATCGCCTGATACTTGGCGGCATCATTATAAAGGGCGAACGGATCGATGCCCATGCCGAGTGCGAAACCGAGCAGAGCCGGGCGCTTGGCACGATAGGAGATCTTGCCAGCCAGATCCGCGGCGCAGACGTCCTTATAGTCCTTAACGTTCGGCGCCAGCTTGGTGTTCACGATCAGGCCGTCGGTACCCCAGATATGCGGAACCGAATAGGCCTTGCCTTCGAAGGTGCCGTTCTTCTGGGTCGCGGCCAGCATCGAAGCGATAAACTGCTCCTGCTTGATCTTCGACATATCCAGCGGCTTGTAGATGCCGAATTCGGCCTGCGGGCCGATGATGCGGTCGGCGCTGGGCTGGGCCAGATCAAAGCCCGACCCACCCGTGGCGCGCAGCTTGGAGATGATCTCTTCATTGTTCGAGGTGGTGACTTCAACCTCGATGCCGGTTTCCTTCTTGAAATCGGCAATCACGTCGGCGGGGGCATAATCGGACCAGGTGATCAGGCGCAGCTTGGTCTGAGCCGACGCTTCGCCAGCGAAAACAGCCAATGCCGTGCCGAGCATCAGGATGGGGGTCAGAGCCTTCAGCTTCATGATGAGTTCGTTCCAATGAGTGATTTGCGCCGAATTGCGCTGGAACCGAAAATACTGCAAAAATTGTGAAACTGACAGGTCGATTCTATTGCAGTCAGATGACAGTTTGCAATTTTGCGACGTGCCCGCGCCTTTTCAGAAACAAAAAAAGAGGGGTTTCCCCCTCTTTTTGAAATATTTGTCTGCTCTTGCCAAGCGGGGTAGCACAAGCCTTAAACCGCTCTTGCCGCCTGCTTGCTAACGACCCGATAGAGGCCGCGCTCGTTCGGGACAGGTTCGAACTTGTCCGTCACGCCCAGCACCGTTTCAGCACCACCCAGATACAGCACACCGTCATCGGGCATGACACCCCGGATGCGGTCTAGCACCTGGGCCTTGGTCGGCTGATCGAAATAGATCAGCACGTTGCGGCAGAACACGACGTCGAACTGACCGAGGCCACGCGGATCGGTCAGCAGGTTGAATTCGCGGTAATCGATCATCGCCTTGATCTCGGGCGTGATCTGCCACTTATCCTCAACCTGCTTGAAATATTTCATCAGGTATTGGATCGGCAGGCCGCGCTGCACTTCGAACTGGGAATAGAGCCCGGCCTTGGCGCGGTCGATGACTTCGGTATTGATGTCGGTCGCGACGATCTCGAACTTCCAGCCACCCAGGCGAATCCCCTCTTCTTTCAGGATCATCGCCAGCGAATAAGGCTCCTGCCCAGACGAGCAGGCGGCGCACCAGACACGCACATGTTTGCGGCTGGCCCGTTCGGTCAGCAACTGCGGCAGCACGACCTTCTTGAACTGATCGAACGGCTTGGTATCGCGGAAAAACAAAGTCTCGTTGGTGGTCATCGCTTCAGTGACGGCCCGCAGGATCGCCTGATCCGGCTTGGCCTTCATCTGCTGCACCAACTCGTCGACGGATTTCAGCCCCTGCTTGCGGGCAACCGGCATCAACCGGCTTTCGACCAGGTAAACCTTGTCTTCGGTCAGAACCAGGCCGGATCTTTGTCGGACCGTGCGGCTCAAGAATTCGAAATCGTCGCTTCTCATGCCGCGGTCCTCATCGCCTGCTTCAGGATGAAGGGACCGATGTCGCTCAAGGGTAAGATCGCACTGCACAGGCCAGCGGTTGCAACCGCCCCCGGCATACCCCAAACGACGGAACTCGCCTCATCCTGGCCGATGATCATGCCACCGGATTGTGCCACTACATCCGCGCCGCGCATGCCGTCCTGACCCATCCCGGTCAGAATGACAACCAGCAGGCGGCGACCATAGATCGCCGACAGGCTGCGCAGCATCGGATCCACCGCCGGGCGGCAGAAATTCTCTGGCGGGGTCTTCAGAAGTCGAAGCACCTTGGTGGTCCCTTGGCTTTCGGCCACCATATGGAAATCACCCGGTGCGACATAGATATGGCCCGGCTGGATCACCACGCCGTCCGTCGCCTCGGCGCAGGGGCGATCGGCAATCCGGGTCAAATGTTCGGCCAGAATCGTCGTGAAGGTCGCCGGCATATGCTGCGTGATCAGGATCGGCTGACGCAGGTTTTTGGGCAGATTGCCCAGGACCTGAAACAGCGCCTGCGGACCACCGGTCGACGAGCCGATCGCGATCACTTCGGGCACGTCATGCACCATCGGGCGCAAGGTCAGCGGGCCGCCCTTGGCACGCGGGAACAGCGGATGGCGATCACCGGCCGCAGCCGCCGTCGCGGCATGGGAGGCGGCCGGAGCGGACGAGGGAGCCGCCGATGCCGGGCGCACGGGCATCCCCGGGCGATCCAGGCGTGGCGAGCGACGCGAGCCGACCAGTGCCTTGATCTTGGCGATCAGTTCCTGTTTGAAATGTTCGGCCGAGGTCAATTCCGACGTACTGGACGGCTTCGTTACATAATCGGCCGCGCCATCGCGCATCGCCCGCAGCGACACTTCGGCATTCTTGCGGGTCAGGGTCGAGGCCATGATAACCCGCACGTCCGGCAGAACTTCTTTCAAGAGCGGTAGTGCCGTCAGCCCGTCCATCACCGGCATTTCGATGTCGAGAATGATGATGTCGACCGGAGTGCGCTTCAGCGATGCGACGGCCATCTTGCCGTCACCGACGGAGGCAACCACCTGGAGTTCCGGATCGGCCTCCAAAGCCCGCGTGAACAGACCGCGGATCACCGCGCTGTCGTCCACCAGCATGACCCGGATTACGCCATCGCGTGCACCGGTCGCCGGAGCCGGGAGGTCCGACGTCATCAAAGAATACCTACCTGGCTGAATTTGCTTTCGATGATTTCAGCATCGAACGGCTTCATGATGTATTCGTCCGCGCCCGACCCCATCGCTTCCATGATGTGCTGCAGGTCGTTCTCGGTCGTGCAGAACACGACCTTCGGCGCGTCTCCGCCCGGGCTTTTGCGCAAGGCCCGCAGGAAATCGATCCCGTTCATGACGGGCATGTTCCAATCCAGCAGAATTACGTCAGGCATGCGGCCCAAGCAGAAGTCCAACGCCTTCTTTCCATCCTCGGCCTCGAATGTTTCGAAGGCGAGTTCCTGCAGGATCTTCTTGGCCACCATTCGGACGACCCGGCTGTCGTCGACGATGAGGCAGGATTTCATGGGGTCGCTCCTGATACCGTTCGATCGGTCCGGCGGTTAAGCCGAACCGATCCCCGCTTTTACTTAAACCGTCAGGCCGCTTCCGTGCGCGAAAAATCGAGCAGGCGGTTGACGTCCAAAATAACCAGAAGCTGGTCATTGAGCCGGTAGATACCTTGGCTGACTTCACGCCAGCGTGGGTCGAGCGTCGCCGGGTTACGCTCAAAATCACCTGTCGACAGGGTCAGCACTTCACCGACACCATCAACCATTAGGCTATAGAATTCGCCAGAATGTTCAACCACAACGCTCATACCGTCCTGGCCGGCCGGGCGCTTGTTGAGCCCGAGGCGCAGACGGACGTCGATCGCGGTGACGATCCGACCGCGCAGGTTCAGCGAACCTGCAACCTCGGCCGGAGCCAGCGGAATGCGGGTGATGCGCTGCGGACCTAGCACGTCATGGACGATCAGGACCGGAATCCCGAACATCTGACCGTCGATGGTGATCGACACATATTGGGCCTGATCGTCGCCTTGACCGGCGCGAACGAGACCGCGTTTGCCAGCAGGAACTAGTTCGCTCATGCCACACCTTCCGTCGAGAGAATCTGTTCGATGGTCTGAAGCAAGGCTTCACGATCGAACTTAGGCACATAATCCTTGAAGCCGACTTCGCGGGCCTTGTCCATGTCCTGCGGGGCCGTATGGGCCGAGAGGGCGACCATCGGGATGCCGGTCCATTTCTGGCTTGCGGCAACCGCCAGGGCGAACTCGAAGCCGCTCATGCCGGGCATTTCGATATCCGAGACGATGACGTCGAAGGTTTCGCCCTGTTCGGCTAGCGCCAGCGCTTCCGTGCCGCTATCCGCCGTCGTCACCTGGTAACCGGCAACCGACAGGATCGGAGTCAGAAGATTGCGGAAGAACGGGCTGTCATCGACCAGCAGCACCTTGCGAACGCGGGTGCGGCCATCGAGCGAGCGGTCGTTCTTGGCCATGAACCAATCGCCGAATGCCTGCTGCAGATAGAAGCCGGCATCGATGATGTCCGTGGCGCGGCCGACGATGATCGCGCTGCCGATGAAGCCGGGGCGATCTGCCGTCAGTTCCACATGCAGGCGGTCTTCGACGATATCGACGATCTCGTCGACAACAAGGCCCATAGAATGTTCGCCATCGGCGAAGACCAGGACCGGCTGGCGGCCGGTTGCGGCAAGGCGGCTGCCCTGCACCATCGGCACCAGCGGCATCAGCTTGTCGCGATATTGCACCATCGGGCGGTCGTTGCTGTATTCGACCGATTCGAGGTCGATCTCTTCCAGACGCGCGACCAGCGACAGCGGAACGGCCTTCGGGCCACCTTCGCCGGCGCGGAACACCAGCAGGGTCGTCCGTTCGTCCGCACGGCTCGTGGTGGTGGCGGCATCGGCGGCAGCGGCGCTGTCGCTTACGGCCATTTCACCGGTCGAGGCGGCAATGCCGTTCGGATCCAGGATCATGATGACCGAGCCATCGCCCAGGATGGTATTGCCGCTGAAGAGCGACAGGTGGCGCAAGATCGGGGCCACCGGCTTCACGACGATTTCTTCGGTATCGAACACGCGATCGACCATGATGCCGAAGCTGTAGGTACCGACCTGGGTGACGATGATGAAGCTTTCGGTCGTCTGATCGCCCGTGGGGCGATCCAGCAACAGCAGGCTTTCGAGGCTGACGAGCGGCAGCAGACGGTTGCGCAGGCGCAGAACCGGCGTGCCGTTCAGGCGTTCGATGCGATGTTCGCTTTCGGCGGACGCACGCACCAGTTCGACGACGCTGATCTGCGGAATGGCGAAACGTTCGCCACAGCTTTCCACGATCAGGGCCGACACGATGGCCAGCGTCAGCGGGATCTTGATGACGAAGGTGGAGCCGCGACCGAACTTCGACTTCAGCTCGACGGTACCGCCGATCTTTTCGATGTTGGTGCGCACCACGTCCATGCCGACGCCGCGACCCGACACCGCAGTCACCTGGGCAGCGGTCGAGAAACCGGCCTTGAAGATGAACTGATGGATCTGCTGATCCGACATCTGCTCGAGCTCGGCTTCGGTCGCAAGACCGTTCTGCAGGGCCTTCTGCTTGATGCGATGCACGTTGAGGCCGCGACCATCATCGGAAATTTCGATGATGATATGGCCGCCTTCGTGATAGGCGTTCAGCGTGATGCGACCGGTATCCGACTTGCCGACCTGCAGGCGTTCCGCCGGCGTTTCGACACCATGGTCGGCCGAGTTACGGACCATATGGGTCAGCGGGTCTTTGATCAGTTCCAGAACCTGGCGATCGAGTTCGGTCTCGGCGCCGATCATCTGGAGATCGATCTTCTTGGACAATTCGAGCGACAGATCGCGCACCATACGCGGCAGCTTGGCCCAGGCGTTGCCGATCGGCTGCATGCGCGTCTTCATGACGCCTTCCTGCAGTTCCGAGGTCACGTGGCTGAGGCGCTGCAACGGAACGGCGAATTCGCTGTCCTTGTAGCGACGGACGATCTGGAGCAGCTGGTTGCGGGTCAGCACCAGTTCCGAGACCATCGTCATCAGGTTTTCGAGCAGATCGACGGACACGCGGATGGTCTGCGCGGAAACCGCGCTTTCCTTCAGCTCGGCCGGCGCGCCGCTCTTGGCACGGGTGTCTTCGGCATCGAGTTCGGCAATCGTCGGGGCACTGGGGCCAGCCGTCACGATGGCAGTTTCGGGGGCCTTCGGCGGTTCCGGGGCTTTGGCAACCGGAGCGGGCGCCGGGGTCGGCGCGGGCGGCGGCGTTGCCGGAGCTTGAGCCGCAGGCGGCGCGTCGAAGACGGGCATTTCGGGCTGCGGCGCATGAGCGGCAGGTGCAGCGGCGGCGGGCGCGGCAGCAGGAGCCGGCGCGGCTGCACCGGCGATGCCGGCGACCACATCCGCATCCGCGCCTTCGGCGACCGCATTCAGCTTGTCGATCAGAATCTTGTCGTCACCGGGCGGTTCGGCTTCGGTCTGCTCCAGAACCGACAGGATTTCCTTGATGGTATCAAGGGCCTGCAGGATGAGCGAGATCGAGCCCGGGGTCACGATCAGCTCGCCATCGCGCACCCGGCCCAGGACGTTTTCACCGGCATGTGCCACCGATTCAAGACGGGGCAGACCGAGGAAGCCGCAGGTGCCTTTGATGGTATGGACGAGACGGAAGATGTTGGACAGCAGCTCCCGATCATTCGGGTCCTGCTCCAGACGGACCAGCTCGACGTCGAGAACGGCAAGATTCTCGTTAGTCTCGGTTAGAAATTCACTTAGCAGGTCGTCCATCAGGCTCCCCCGGGAGAAGAGGCAACCCGACCCATGTGGTCGGGCACGCTGTTGAGTTTATTGCAACAAGTCGCTTAACCGGCAAGCGGATAAGCAGGTTGTTGTATCAAATACGAACGAATTCTTAAGCCGCCGCCGTTGCTGCCAGTGGAAGCTGCGTCGTCAACACGACACCATCTTCCAACTCGATCAGCGCCAAAGGCAACCCGGCTGCTTCTGCCAGACGATGACAGAACGCCGCATGTACCGACCGATGGTCCGGCGTTTCCGCCTTCCCTTCCAGGATGGCGGCAATCCGTGGATCGATCTTCACGACCGCACCCTGCGCCGAAACCGTGACGGTTTCTGCAGTGCCGAGCGATTCGGCCGAGACCGTAATCACCCCGCCGCGCGGCAAGAATTCCACCGCCAGCAGAACGAGATTGAGGACCAGCTGAACCGACCGTGGCCCATATTCCTCTGCAACCGCCCCGTCGGGCCATTGCAGCTGTACCCGCCCCTCGCTGGCCAACAGCTCGGTTGCGACAGCCCGTGCCTCGCGCCCGGGAACCCCGGCATTCGCCCCCGCCAGACCATAGGCCAGACGATAGCAACGCAATTTGGCGGCGCCGTTCCGACCGCTCTGCCCGATGAGGTTGATCACCTCCTCGCTGCCACTGGCCGGTACCATTTCTTCCAGCAACTCCACCCCATTGTTGATCGCGCCCACCGGGCTGACCAACTCGTGGCAAAGATGGCTGACGAGTAGTTGAACTAGGCTGATCTCGATCGTATTCGTCATATCCTCCGCTCCCGTAACCTGCGGGAATAATGCTAGGATGCGGGCAGGACACTGAAGAAACGCTTAAAATTTCCAACGCCATAGGTAAACCACGTCATGACACTGCTGACACCTGGAGTATATGTCAGACACCCCAACCAACCCGACTGGGGGATCGGACAGGTACAATCAGTGGTCGGCAATCGGGCCACGGTCAATTTCGAGGAACGCGGCAAAGTATTGATCAATACTGACGTGATCTCTTTAGACCTAATGGAAGAGCAGTTCCGGAAGCCGCATGCGCACTAGCCCTGCCAACCCAGGTCTAGGAGGCGTATTTCACACATGAATCCGTGAATCTGCATTGGCATCCGCAGCACGGACACTCGAATATCGCAGACTTCGCTTGAGGCCGTACGCGCTTTCGCCTCCAACAGCTTGAGCAGAACCAGTCAACCTGTTGGAAAGCAGATCAGCCGTTCAAAACAGCATCCAGACCGCGATGCAGGCCGATCAGACCGCCCACACGGCGTGCCGCCAGCAAGGTGCCGCTGACGTAAGGGATCGCGCTTTCCCCCGCATCATGACGGATCGACAGCCGCTCCCCTGGCAGACCAAACAGGGCCTCGCAGGACAAGACGAAGCCTGGCGAGCGCACGGAATGAACCTGCACCGATCCGATTGCGGCACCGCGCGCTTCTTTTGGCCCCAGAACGGCGGCAATCGCCCGGGTCGTCGCCGGGTGCGAGCGGACGTTATCAAGCTTCTCGGCCAACTCGCGGGCGGTCCCGCTCGGCACATCGGCCTTACCGGCCGAGGCATAGTCGATCACCTCTACATCGCCGATCCATTCAGCAGCCTGTAGGGCAAAACGCGCCAGCAAGGTTGCGGTCAGCGAGAAATTGCCGGCGGCGACCACTCCACGCCCAGCGGCCCGCGCCGCCACATCGATCTCGCGATAATCTTCCGCCGTCAGGCCCGAGGTACCGATCACCACATGCACCCCGGCGGCTAGCGCTGCCAGCGCATGTTCCTTAACGACCGAGGGATGGGTGTAATCGATCAACACATCGGCCGGGACCGCCAGCGCCTCATCGACGGTCGCGACGATGGTTAGCTCGTGTAGCGTCTGACCGGCGGACTTGCGGGCGACGACACCAACCAGGGAGAGATCGCTCGACTCGGTAATCGCCGCCGCGATCGCGCTGCCTGTCCATCCCGTCGCCCCGGCCACTACCACCCGTAACGTCATCGCCCCAACTCCCCTCAAACTCGCGCCAGCCGGGCTTCCGCCCCCGCCAAATCATCAGCCGTATTGATATTATCAAACGTTCCGCCGGGCCATTCGATCCGCGGGGCGCCTCCGAAAAACGGCCGCAAGGCGCGTTTGCCCGGACCCGCCAGCTCGGCCTCGACAGCCGCGAGCCAAGCAACCGGCCAGAGTGCGACAGAGGGATGGTCGTTACCGTCGCTGCGCGCCATGGCGGGCGCACCTGCCTCGGCAAAGCGCTGGGCGAGATCCAGCGGCAGGAAGGGCGTGTCGCAGGGGACAGTCAGAACACCTGCCCTGCCCCATTCGCCCGCCGCCCGCATCGCCGCCGCGACCCCTGCCAGGGGCCCGAGGCCCGGCACCCCGTCCGGGCAGACCGGCAAACCATAGGGAGCGAGATCTTTGGGATCACCGCATAGGACCTCCGCCCCGACACGATCGATGACATGCTGGATGAGCGGACGCCCGGCCAACAGCCGATGCGGCTTGCCGCCGCCGATCCGGCGCCCCTCGCCGCCCGCCAGGATAACGATCAGGAAAGGCAAATCGCCTTTTAAAGAAGCATTGTAAACGGCCATAACGACGGCATATTACAGGAAGACCTTTCAAAGGCACCCCTGGCGTATGATCGATCCCTTTGGCCGGACCATCAGCTACCTGCGCGTATCGGTAACAGACCGCTGCGACCTTCGCTGCGTCTATTGCATGGCCGAAGACATGACCTTCCTGCCCAAGGCGGACGTCCTGTCGCTCGAAGAGCTGGAGAGGCTCTGCAATGCCTTCATCCGTTTGGGGGTGAAGAAACTGCGCCTGACCGGCGGCGAACCGCTGGTGCGCCGGGGCATCATGACCCTGATCGAGTCCCTGGGCGACAAGGTGCGTGACGGCACGCTTGAAGAGCTGACCCTCACCACCAACGGCACGCAGCTCGCGAAATATGCCAAAGATCTGGCTGGCGCCGGCGTAAAGCGTATCAATGTATCGATGGACAGCCTCGATCCTGCCGTGTTCACCCGCCTCACCCGCTGGGGCAAGATCGAGAAGGTAATCGACGGTATCATGGCCGCCAAGGATGCGGGCATCGCCGTCAAGATCAATGCCGTCGCCCTCAAAGGCGTCAACGACAGCCAGTTCGACGATATGATCGCCTGGTGCGGCCGTCATGGCTTCGATCTGACCTTCATTGAAGTGATGCCCATGGGCGATCTCGGCGAACTCTCGCGCGCCGATCAATATCTGCCGCTGAGCGACGTGCGCCGCGACCTTGCCCAACGCTGGACCTTGAGCGAGATCGACTATCGCACCGGCGGCCCGGCCCGCTATATGCGGGTCGAGGAGACCGGCCAGCGCCTAGGCTTCATTACACCGCTGACCCATAATTTCTGCGAAAGCTGCAACCGCGTGCGGCTCACCTGCACCGGCACGCTTTATATGTGCCTCGGCCAGGATGACGACGCCGATCTGCGGTCGGTCCTGCGGGACAATCCCTATAATGACGACGCCCTCGATGATGCCATCCGCGCCGCCATTACCCGCAAGCCCAAGGGCCATGATTTCATCATCGACCGCGCCCGACCGGCAGCGGCTGTCGTTCGCCATATGAGCGTCACCGGCGGCTGATCCCTTACCCAGAATGTCCGACATGAAAATCGCCTTCGTCGCCAGCGACGCCGATCCTGCGCAAGAGGCTTTGGCCGCCCTTATCCACCGCTACGGTCAAGCCGACCCCTGGGCCGCCGATATCGTGGTGGCGCTGGGCGGTGATGGATTGATGCTGGAAACCCTGCATAGCCATATCGAGCGGCAGGTGCCGATTTATGGCATGAACCGGGGTTCGGTCGGCTTTCTCCTGAACGAATTCCGTATCGAAGGGCTGATCGAACGCCTGACGGCCGCCACCCGCGTCACTCTGCATCCGCTGCGCATGAAAGCGACCCGCGTCAATGGCGAGGTGCGCGAGGCGCTTGCGATCAATGAAGTTTCCCTGCTGCGCCAGACCCGTCAGGCCGCCAAGCTGCGCCTGACCGTCGATAGCGTAATGCGGATGGAAGAGCTGATCTGCGACGGCATCCTGCTGGCAACACCGGCCGGTTCCACCGCCTATAATCTCTCGGCCCATGGCCCGATCATTCCGCTGGGATCGGGCGTTCTGGCCCTGACCCCGATCAGCGCTTTCCGCCCCCGGCGCTGGCGCGGCGCGCTGCTGCCCCACAAGGCCAAGGTCACGATCGAGCTGCTGGAATGCGAGAAGCGCCCGGTCAGCGCGGTCGCCGACTATACCGAAGTGCGTGACGTGGTGAAGGTCGAGACCTATGAGGACCGCAGCATCGGCCTGACCCTGCTGTTCGATCCAGACCACACGCTCGAGGAACGCATCCTCAAGGAACAGTTCCAGGCGTAGTAGGCGACCTTTCCAATTAAATCTCGTCATCCCAGGGCTTGACCCTGGGATCTCGTGTGGCCACACCGCGTCGTGAAACACCGGATGGAGATCCCAGGGTCAAGCCCTGGGATGACGTAACTTATTGGGGGAATGCGCCTCCTGGTTCCTTAAACCGAGACCGGCTTACTGAGGCGCTGGTCGATCAGGCTTTCCAGCGGTGCGGGTTCGCCATAGAGGAAACCCATCACCGTTTCGACGCCGCAGGAGGCGAGGAAATCGCGTTGCTGCGGGGTTTCGACGCCCTTGGCGATCATCTCCAGCCCCAAGGCCCGGCCGACGCTGGTCAGCGCGCGGATCAGGCGGTCGGACTGGCTGTCCTTGCCGATGCCGTTGATCAGCACCTGCGCGATCTTGATGCGGCGGATCGGCAGGCGGGCGGCCAGCGTCACCGGCAGTTCGCCAAGCCCCACGTCATCAAGCGCCAGATCGACACCCAGGGCCGCCAGCTGATCCATCGTGCGTTCCGCCAGCACCAGATTATCCAGCACCAGCCGTTCCGGGATTTCCAGTTCGACCAGCCGGGGATCCAGCTGCAAGGTGGAAAGCATCATTGAGAGGCGACGCGGCCAATCAGCGTCCAGGAACTGCCCGCGGGTCAGATTGATCGTCACCGGCCAGCGGATGCCACGATCCGACAGGTGCCTTGCTCCTTCGCAGGCCTTGAGCACGATCCAATCGGCCAGCTGCGGCAGCAAGCCGGCATATTCGGCCGACACGAACAGCCCGTCCGGACGCACCATACCATGGATCGGATGGCGCCAGCGCACCAGCGCTTCCAGGGCCCGCACATCGCCCGAGGCGATATCGACGGTCGGCTGGTAATAGAGCACGAAATCGCCGCGTTCCAGCCCCTTGGTCACCGCGTCATTGGCTTCCTGACGGGTCGCATGCAGCGCGTCGGTTTCATCGGAATAGAGGCGGTAATTGTTCCGCCCGGCGGCCTTCACGCGATACATCGCGGTATCGGCGGCGCGGATGATTTCCTCAGCTTCCGTCGCATCTTCCGGGAAGCGGGCGATACCGACCGACACCCCGACCTGAACGCGATAGCCTTCGATCACCATCGGCTCGGACAGCGACGACAGGATGCGCTTGACCAGCGCCTTGACGTCGACATCCGAATTCACCGGGTTCTGAATGATCGCAAATTCATCGCCGCCCAGACGCGCCACCGTATCGGTATCGCGTACCTTCTGTTTCAGGCGCTTGGCCACCGCCTTCAGCAGCAGATCGCCGACATGATGGCCGAAAGTGTCGTTCACTTCCTTGAAGAGATCGAGATCCAGGAAGAACAAAGCCCCACCGACGCCGGTACGCCCGGCCTGAGCCAGCGCATTCTTTAGCGCTTCGTTGAAGCCGCCGCGATTGACGAGGCCGGTCAGCGGATCCTGCCGCGCCATTTGAAGCATCTGGGCTTCGGTGGTCTTCGCCAGCGTGATGTCGTGGGCGTAGATATGGGCCGTGCCTTCGTCGGCAACGGGGGAGAGATAAAGCGTCCAGACTTGGCCGCTGGCTTCGAGTTCGGTCGTCAGCACCTGATGCTGTTCGACCGCATCGCGCACCCGGTCGCGCCAGGCAGACGGCAGGAACCGCCCACGATCGGCTTTCAGCGATGCCAGCAGCGGCGTTGCCGCGCTATTGGCATAAAGGATCTCGCCATCGCGGCTGACGCGCAGCATCGGACTGGGGCTGTCAGAGGCAAAGCGGCCGAGCAGCAGATTTTCTTTCTCCGCCCGCTCGCGTTCACGCGATTCGGTCAGCAGACGATCGTGCGCCTGAGCCAGTTCGCCGAGCGTGCGGCGCAGCTCGTCGTTGGTCTCGCCCAGTTTGCGGGTCAGGGACTGGCGTTCATAGAACAGCCCGGTGGTCGCGGTCAGGCGGGTGCCCGCCTGGGCCAGCAGCTTTTCGAACAGAACCACGCCGAACCCCGGCCGATCAGTCGCCAGCTCCAACACCTTGTCGAGCGGCGCCATCCAGATACGGCTGGTTTCGGTGGTCTTGATATCGACATGCGGCACGGTGCTGCGGACCAGGGCGTCTTCGCCGACGAAATCGCCGCTCTCGAGACGCTGCACCTCGATCCCGCGATGCTCGACCGCCAGTTGGCCGCCGATCAGGGCAAAGAGGTGACTGCGTTCCTGACCGGCGCTCAAAATCGGCTCGCCGGCCGGAAGATCATGCTGTTTTCCAAGGTCTTCGAAGGCGATCGCATCGGCAGGCGATGCGGCAGGCATAAAATCCAGGACCCAACGATGCGGCATGGCTGCGTCTCTTATTTAAGTTGGTCCATCAACCGGTTGTGCATTTCCTCTCACACACCATAACAGCATCTTCTCAAAAATCGCCTAAAAAGCCATAGGCTTCGCTTGTTTCTGACGCCGGGCACCGCCTAATCTGACTGCCTTCCTACAAGATGTAGATCGCATGTCGTCAGCATCACCGACTGTCGAGCTCAATCTACCTGATCTTAGCCTCTATGCCGCCGGCAATACGGGCGTTCCTTATGTCTGGCGTTTCGAGAGTGACCGGCCCGGCCCCGATGCCGTTCTGGTCGCCCTGACCCATGGCAACGAGCTGTGCGGCGCCATCGCGCTCGATGCGCTGCTGAAGGCCGAAACGGCGCCCATTCGGGGCAGCCTGACCTTCATCTTCGCCAATATCGATGCCGCCCTCGCCTTCGATCCGCTGGCGCCCGAACAATCGCGTTATGTGGATGAGGATTTCAACCGCGTCTGGGACCGTGCGACCCTGGAAGGCACGCGCAGCAATAGCGAGCTCAATCGCGCCCGCGCCCTGCGCCCCTTCATCGACCGCGCCGATTTGCTGCTCGACCTGCATTCCATGCAGCATCCGACCGAACCTTTGGCCCTGGCCGGTTCCCATGCCAAGGGGGCCGAGATGGCCCGGCGGATCGGCCTGCCCGCCGCCATCGTGATGGACAAGGGTCACACATCGGGACGGCGCCTGCGCGACTATGGCCTCTTCGACGATCCCAACAGCGACAAGGCTGCCGTGCTGGTCGAATGCGGCCAGCATTGGGAGAAATCCTCGGCCGATGTCGCGCTCGCCGTCACCCGCCGGTTCCTGGCGGCCTATGAGCTGGCCGATATTCCGGCCCCGCCCGCCGTGCCCGCCCAGCGCGTGATCACCGTGACCGACGCCATTACGATGGGGCACGAGAAATTCCGGTTCATCGAACCCTTCGTCGGCATGGAAATTATAGAGAAAGCCGGCACCATTATCGCCTACGATGGCGCCCTGCCCGTCACCACCCCCTATGACAACTGCGTCCTGATCATGCCCACCCGGAACCTTCGCCCTGGCCTGACCGCCGTTCGCCTGGGGCGCCTGGAGAGATGAGCTTTCTCATCGAAACCAAGCCTGCCCGCATCCTCTTCACTCTGATCATCGGCGCGGTAGGCGGTCTCCTGGCGGCCCTGTTGCAAATCCCGCTGCCCTTCATGATCGGCGCCATGACGGCGACCACGGCGGCCGCCCTGCTGAAGTTTCCGGCCCTGCTGCCTCATAATCTGCGCAGCGTGTTTTCCGCCATTATCGGCGTGATGCTCGGCAGCGGCTTTTCGCCCGCAATCTTCTCGGCGCTCGGCGGCTGGACCTTGAGCCTTGTCCTGCTGCTGCCTTTCATCGCGGTCACGACCTATGTCGGCGCCGGCATGATGCGCAGGATCAGCGGCACCGATCCCGTCACCTCCTTCTTTGCGGCCGTGCCCGGCGGCCTCGTCGAAATGGTGATGATTGGAGGATCTTTGGGCGGTGACGAGCGCCGCCTGGCCCTGCTGCATACCCTGCGCGTGCTGCTGGTGGTGCTGATCATCCCCTTCTGGTTCCGCTTCACCGCCGGCTATGTCAGCCCCGGCCTAGCCATCGATTGGCTCTATTGGCCCCCCATGGGCGATCTGTTGCTGCTGATCCTCTGCGCCGCCGGTGGCCTGCCGATCGGCAAGCTCTTGCGCCTGCCCGCGCCCCATATCGTCGGGCCGATGTTTCTGTCAGCCGGCATCCATCTTTCCGGGCTCACCCAATCCGCACCGCCGCCCGCCGCCGTTGCCGTGGCGCAGATCGTGGTCGGATCCGCGATCGGCGCGCGTTTCGTCGGCGCGCCCATCGGGATCGTGGTGAAAGCCTTCCGCACCGCCCTCTGGTCGACCCCGCTGATGCTAGGCTTTGCGCTGGTGGTCGCCTGGGTCATCTCTAAACTGATCGGGGTGCCGCTCACCACTGCCCTCCTGGCCTTTGCGCCCGGCGGTCTTGCGGAAATGAGCCTGATCGCGGTCTATCTGCATGCAGATACCGCCTATGTTGCGGCCCATCACATCATCCGCATCTGCCTTGTCGTCCTGCTGGCCCCGCTCGGTTATCGGCTTTATGCAAAATGGAGGAAAGAATGAGCCTGTCCATTGGCCTGCTGCTGTTCCCCAAGCTGACCCAGCTCGATCTGACCGGCCCTTATGAGGTGCTGGTACGGGCCCCGGACTCTCAGGTTCATCTGATCTGGAAGACCCGCGATCCCGTCGTCTCCGACCGGGGCATGGCGATACTGCCCACCGCGACGTTTGCCGACTGCCCTCCGCTCGATCTGATCTGCGTACCGGGCGGACCGGGGCAGATCGATCTGATGGAAGATGCCGAAACCCTGGCCTTCCTGCGCAAGGTGGCGCCCGGCTGCCGCTGGGTGACGTCGGTCTGTACCGGATCCTTAGTCTTGGGCGCAGCCGGCCTGCTGAAAGGCTATCGTGCGACCTCCCATTGGGCGTCGGTCGATCAGCTTTCGCTGCTGGGCGCCGAGCCCGTTGAAGAGCGCGTGGTCATCGACCGGAACCGGATCACCGGTGGCGGCGTTACATCGGGAATAGACTTTGCCTTGACCTTAGTGGCCGAGGCCTTTGGCCAGGATGTGGCGCAGGCCATCCAATTGCAGATCGAATATGATCCCGCCCCGCCCTTTCCCGGCGGTTCGCCTAAATCGGCCACCCCGACCCAGGTCGCGACCGCTCGCGAAGCCTTGTCCGGTTTCCTTGCCATCCGCCGGGCCGCGACCGAACGCGCCGCCGCCAACCTTGCAGCCTTGGACCAAAGCTAGATGCCCCATGCCCTTTCCCGCGTTCCGATCTGGCTGTGGCTCGGCTGGCTGATTCTGGCCTTCGTGCTGCTCTATCGCGCCGGCCTCTATCCCGCCGCGATGACGGGCGACGAGATCTGGTTTTCCGAAAGCGCCTATCAGTTCCTGCTGGATGGGGTGCCGCGCCGCGCGATCCATGCCGATGCCAATGGCAGCGCGATTGCCGATTTCCTGCCGCCCATCGTGATGCTGACCCAGGCCTTGAGTTTCCTGCTGTTCGGCCTGTCCGCCTTTTCCGTCGGGCTGCCGAGCGCGCTGGTGCCGCTGGGGTGCAGTTTCCTCCTCTATGCCGCCGCCAAGCGCTGGGGTGCACCGACCAAGGCTGCCGGCATCGCGGCGCTTGCCCTGCTGGGATCGCAGCTCTTCCTGCGCGCCGGTCTCTATATCCGCTATGAAGGCTTGGTCGTTCTCTGTTTCCTCGCCTATCTCGCCCCCAGTGGCGAGCGGCCGGGCGGCATCGCCAAGGAACTCTGGCGCGGGGTTGCCCTGTGCCTCGCCGGCCTCAGCTATTATCCGACCGCGCCCTTCGTCGCGCTCGCCGCCCTGGTCGTCGAATGGGGCCGCTGGCAGCGGTATCCGGAGTCAAAACCGGCAAGTTTGAAGGCCATCTTCGGCTTCCTGATCCCGACCCTGCTGTTCGGGGCCTATGTCGCCTCCTTCCCGAAGGAGTTCGCAGCCCAGGTGCTGTTCAATGGCTCGTCGAACTATCTGACGTTCGAACTGCCGCGCCGCCTTGCCGATCCCAGCTTCTGGCGCTCGTCCGCCGAAGCCGCACCGGAAATCCTGGGCCTGCTAATCCTGGCGGTGCTGGCGTCAGTCCGTTGGCGACGCGAAGACACCTCCGGCAAAGTGCTGTGGCTGGTTGCCCTGCTGCTGGCCCTGCCTGCCCTGCTGTTCCCCTTCCAGCCGCGCCTTTTGGCCGGCACGATGGCGATCAGCCTGCTGCAATTGGCCCGCTGGACCCATGTGCTGGATTGGCGACGCCGCATCGCCTGGACCGGCCTTGTGCTGGGCGGGCTCGCCTGCGCCGCCATGGCCTCGATCATGGTGACGACGATCCGGGTGCAAGCCCTGGCCCGCGACGCCGGCGCCTTTGCCCCCTTCGTCTCGGATATCTTGCGTCAGCCCGGCGCCATCGGCATCGATCAGCGCGCCTGGCTCGCCCTGCGCCTCACGCAATCCAAGCGCGAGATCCATCACGTGATGCCGTCCTGGGCCCCGCCGCAGGTCAGCGTCTTTGAATCAGAAGTGCTGCGCGACCCGAACGGCGGCGACCGCTTTGCCTATCTGATCCTGGATCGTACCACGGCCGAGGGAGCGATCGCCCGCAGCCCGGCTTTAAAAGCCGCCGTCGAGGCCAAGAAGCTGGTGCCGATCGCCCATATCGACGGGTCAGTAACGCCGTTGCCCTGGTCGAAGGTCGCGCCCTTCGACCTGATCATCTATGGCCCGCCCAATCAGGCTAGCGGCGGGTCATAGTCGCCTTTGGAAATTTGAGCTGGATCTCATCAAGGATCACATCTCCAGACCGGGTCATCGCACTCAACCGATGATCATCCCCGTCGTCGGTATAGACGAAATCCTCGCCACCGAGCGAGACAAGTGACCCCATATGATACTGGGTCACTTTCCCTACTCCGTACCGCTCCTTGATGTAGGCCCAGACCATCGGCAGGTCTGATGCCTCGAAATAGAGGGCCTGCTTACCCTTTTGGCGGAAACGAAAGAAGAGACGGGAGAAAAGTCCCATCTCCTCAAACGTCACCGTCGTAAGAGAGCACGGGTGCATAGAGGTCCGGGCGGCGGTCGCGGAAGATGCCCCAGCCCTGGCGGCGGCGGCGGACTTTTTCGAGATCGAACTCGGCATAGAGGATGGTCTCCTCCGTCTTGTTCGCCTCGACAATCTTCTCGCCTGTCTCGTCGGCGATGAAGGAAGAGCCGTAGAAGGTGATCTCCGCCGCCTCGCCCACTTCCCGGCCGACACGATTACCAGCTACCAGCGGCACGAGGTTGGCGCCCGCATGCCCCTGCATCACGCGCTGCCAATGGGCGCTGCTGTCATGGGGCGGTGCCGGCGGCGGCTCGGACCCAATCGCGGTCGGATAAAAGAGAATTTCGGCGCCCTGCAGCGCCATGGTGCGGGCAGCTTCCGGGAACCATTGGTCCCAGCAGATGCCGATGCCAATGGTGCCGAACGCGGTTTCCCAGACCTGGAAGCCGGTATCGCCGGGCGAGAAATAATATTTCTCCTGATAGCCCGGGCCATCGGGAATGTGGGACTTGCGATAGATCCCCAACACCGCGCCATCGGCATCAATGATCGCGATCGAATTGAAGTAGCTCTTGCCCGCTTCCTCGAAGAAGCTGATTGGCAGCACCACGCCCAGTTCGGCGGCCAGATCGGCAAAGCGTTCGATCGTGTCGTTGCCGGCAAAGGGATAGGCCCAGTCGAAATATTTCGGGTCCTGATCCTTGCAGAAATACGGACCTTCGAAGAGTTCGGGCAGCAGGATGATATTGGCGCCCTTGGCGGCAGCCTCGCGCACCAGTTTTTCGCCCTTGGCGACATTCTCTGCGCGGCTACCCTGGCAGGACATCTGGATAGCGGCGAGTTTGACGATCCGGTTTTCCGGGCGGCTCATCGGGCGATCTCCCCTTTGGGCAGTTGCTGGGTAATGCAGTGAATGCCGCCGCCGCCACGGGTGATCGGCAAGGCATTCAATTGGATGATCTCGCGATCCGGGAAGCAGCGGGCGATGATCTCCTTCGCCTTTGCATCGGCCGGATCATCGAAGGCGGACATCACGATGCCGCCATTGGCGATATAGAAATTGGTGTAAGAGAGCGTCAGGCGCAGCCCATCAAAATCGCGGCGTTTCGGCTGCGGTAGCTTGATTACCTCGAGCGCGCGGCCACGGGCATCCTTGGTCAGCTCCAGACGGCGGATATTGTCCTGCACGCGAGCGTAATTGACGTCGGCGGGATCTTCGCAATCGAGCAGCAGCACCTTGCCAGGGGCGGCAAAGCAGGCGATTTCGTCGATATGGCCGTCGGTATCATCGCCCTCATAGCCCTGGCCCAACCAAACCACCGTCTCGCCGCCCAGCCACGCCTTGAGGTTCGCTTCGATCTCGGCCTTCGAAAGGCCGGGATTGCGGTTGGGGTTCAGCAGGCATTCTTCGGTCGTGAGGATCGTGCCCTCGCCATCGACATGGAAGGCCCCGCCTTCCAACACGAAAGGGGCCGCGAAACGGCGGGCGCCCAGCCGGTCCAGCAGCCGTTCGGCCACCTGCGCATCCTCCGCATAATCCGGGAAATTATTGCCCCAGCAGTTGAAGCGCCAATTGGCACCGGCAACTTGGCCGGCGTCATTCGTCACGAAGGTCGGCAGGAAGTCGCGCGCCCAGCTGTCGTTAAGCGGCATGTCCGCAACCGTGACAGAGGCCGGCAGTAGCTCACGTGCACCGGTCATCAGGTCCGGGCGCACCAGCATGGTCAGCGGTTCGAACTTGGAGATCGCAGTCGCGACAGCGGCATAGGCTTCGCGCGCGGCCTGCAGCCCGTCGCCCCACAGAGGCTCGCGGCACGGCCAGGCCATATAGCAGCCCGCATGGGGCGCCCATTCGGCGGGCATGCGAAAACCGGCGTCGCGGGGTGTCGTCGTCACGGGGATATCCTCTAGATGCTTGTCTTTATTGGGTAATCGGCGGACCGAAATATAAGGTGGCGTCCCCGCCACACCAGGTCCAGCGGGCCGGACGGCCATCTAACGCCAGCAAAACGGCAAGTTTGGGTTCGGGGCGCCGCGCCTGCCAGATTTCCGCCCAGCAATAGAGCCAGGGGCCTTCCTTGCCCGGCCAGACCTGCTTGACCTTAGTCATGCGCTCGATCGGGCTGCCATCGCGATAGGAGGCGAGGATCAGTTCCTTCAGGCGCTCCAATACGGCCAGTTCGTTGGCGCTATAGGAGCGGCCGTTGCGGTTCATCACCGCCTCGGCGACCGTCATGGCGGTCAGGGTGCCGAGATGGGCATAGCGGGCGCGCGCCTTGCGGGTCATTTCATCAGCCAACGTGCCGTCAGGACGGATGCGGGCGATTTCCTTTTCCATCGCCTCGACCGACCACTCATAAAGAGCGCGATCATCGGCAATAACAGCGGTCAGCATAGCGGCAGTCACCGGCCAAGCCCCACCCCGCTCGCCCGGTTCGTCGCCCTGTGCATCTGTGTAATCGTCGCGGACTTCCATCCCGAGCGCCCGGAACCAGCCGTCAACGGCGCGCCGCTTGCTGGCCTGGATGCCGCGATCCTCGCGCAGGACCGACCAAGGCAGCGCCATGGCCGCCGTCAGAGTCGCGCGCAGATGCTGCGACGCCGCCGTATCGGGTTCCCCCAGCAAAGCATCGGCCTCTGCCCAGCCGGCTAGCCAGTCGGTCGCGCATTGTGCGATGTCACCCATCACCGGCGAGCTTTTGAGATAGCTTTCCGCCATCGCCTGCAACGTGCGGGCGGCGTCTTCCATCGGTTTGACGAGGGCGCGATGGCGCTCCAGCGCGTCCTTGTCGATGATGCTGCGGGCCGAATCACTGAAATAATCGACCGCGCGCACCTCGCCGATCGGAGGTGCTAAGTTCGGACAAACATAGAGGCCGGCAGGACGACCGACGACTGCCCGGCGCGCCAACACATCGACCGGCCCCCGCAAGGGTTCCGCGACTGCCGTGCCTGTCATCAATGCCAGCGCCAGAAGCGCCGCCAAATGCCGTCCGAGACTCATTTTAAGTCGTTCAACCTGCCGCCCGCTGTGCGTCGCGCAAGCGTTCCCGCTCAGCACGATACAACAAAACGCCCGCAATCAGGATACCGGTCGTAACAATCGACACGATAATCGTCGCCAGCACGTTGATCTTGGGCGAAACGCCGAGGCGAATGCTGGAGAAAACGATCTGCGGCAGGGTCGTCGACCCTGGCCCTGAGACAAACGACGTGATAACCAGATCGTCGAGGCTGAGGGTGAAGGCCAGCAGCCAACCCGAGGCCAAGGTGGTCGCAATCATCGGCAGGGTGATGAGGACAAAGACCTTCCAGGGGCGTGCGCCCAGATCCATCGCCGCCTCTTCGATCGAACGGTCGAGTTCGGAGAGGCGCGCCTGCACCATCACGGCGACGAAGGCGGTCGTGAAGGTGATATGGGCTATCACGATGGTATCGACCCCGCGCTCCGGCCAGCCGACAAGCTGCTCCAACCCCACGAACAGCAGCAGCATCGAGAGGCCGGTGATGATTTCCGGCATCACCAGCGGCGCGGTGACGAGGCCCGTGAAGAGCGTGCGGCCCCAGAAGCGCGGGATACGCGACATCACGAAACCGGCCAGCGTGCCGATGATGACGGCGCCCGTCGCGCTCATCGCCGCTATGCGCAGCGACAGCAAAGCGGCGGTCACCATCCGCTCGTCTTCGAACAGCTCGCCGTACCATTTGGTCGAAAAGCCGGCCCAGACGGTGACCAGGCGCGATTCATTGAAGGAGTAGATCACGACCGAGAAGATCGGGATGTAGAGGAAGGCATAGCCGAAGGCGAGGATGGTGAAGATCAGGCCGGCGCGCTTGTTCATCTTAATGCACCCCGTGCCCGCCGGTTTCGCCCCGGGTTCGCTGGAACCACATGATCGGCGCCACCAGGAAGAACAGCATCACGACCGCAACGGCCGAGGCCAGCGGCCAGTCGCGATTATTGAAGAATTCGTTCCAGAGCAGGTTGCCGATCATATAGGTCTCGGCCCCACCCAGCAGTTCGGGGATCACGAACTCGCCCACCGCCGGAATGAAGACCAGCATGGAGCCCGAGATAATGCCGGGCTTGGAGAGCGGCACGGTGATGGTGAAGAAGGCGCGGATCGGCCGGCAGCCGAGGTCGGCCGCGGCTTCGAGCAGAGAGAGGTCCATCTTTTCCAGCGTCGCATAGAGCGGCAGGATCATGAACGGCAGATAGGTATAGACGATGCCGATATAGACCGCGACGGGGGTATTCATGATGGTCAACGGCTCGTCGATCACGCCCCAGCCCAGCAGCAGATTATTGATGATGCCGTTGGTCGACAGCAGCCCGATCCAGGCATAGATGCGGATCAGGAACGAGGTCCAGAACGGCAGGATCACCAGCATCAACAGCGCCGGCCGGATCGACTGCGGCGCGCGCGCCATGGCATAGGCCATCGGATAGCCGACCAACAGACACAGTACGGTCGAAATCGCCGCCGTCTTCAGCGAGAAGAGGTAGGTTTCGATGTAGAGACCGTCGGTGGTCAGGAACTGATATTTCCCGAAGTTCAGCCGCAGGGTGAAGCTGTCGTTCAGCCATTCGATCATCGGCGTGAACGGCGGGGTGAGCATCGGATCGTCCATCGAGAAGCTGATCTTCAAGACGATGAGGAACGGCACCGCGAAGAATAGCAGCAGCCACAGATAGGGAATGCCGATGACGATGGTCTGGCCGCGCGGCAGGCGCAGCTTCAGGCCCTTTTTGCCGTCCGCTTTCTGCGCGTCGCTCATTGCGCCAGCACCACGCCGGCGTCGGCCGCCCAACCCAGATGGACGCGATCGCCCCAGGTGAAATCGCCCTCGGCCCAGCGATCGAGATTGAGGGTGGTGACGCGCACGTCCCGCCCACTATCGAGTGTGATGATGAAGTCCGAGATATCGCCGCAATAGATCATTTCCTTGATCGTGCCGACGAGCTGGTTGGCGAGGTCAAGCGGCTGGCGCGACATGCGGATCTTTTCCGGGCGCACGGCGATCGAAAAATTCATGCCGATGGTGCCGGTCACACCATGGGCGACATGCAGATCGGCGCCGGCATCCTGCGACGCGATGACCGCGCGATCTGGCTCGTCTACCGTCATGACACCGTCGAACAGGTTTACCGACCCGATGAAGCCCGCAACGAAGCGGTTTTTGGGGAATTCATAGATTTCCGACGGGGTGCCGAGCTGCATGATGCGGCCCTTGTCCATCACCGCGATGCGGCCGGACAGGGTCATCGCCTCTTCCTGGTCGTGGGTCACGACGACGAAGGTGATGCCGACCTTGTCCTGGATGTTGATCAGTTCCAGCTGCGTCTGTTCGCGCAGTTTCTTATCGAGCGCACCGAGCGGCTCGTCGAGCAGCAGTACCTTGGGGCGTTTCACGAGGCTGCGGGCGAGCGCGACACGCTGGCGCTGACCGCCGGAGAGCTGATGCGGGCGGCGCTTGGCGAACTGGCTCATCTGTACCAGCTCCAGCCCTTCTTCGACGCGCTGATTGATTTCGGCCTTGGGCAGCTTATCCATCTTAAGGCCGAAGGCGATGTTCTGTTCGACCGACATATGCGGGAAGAGCGCATAGGACTGGAACATCATGTTCACAGGCCGCTCGTAGGGCGGCACTCCCGACATATCCTCGCCGCCAATCAAGATGCGGCCGTCGGTCGGCATTTCGAACCCGGCCAACATGCGCAGCAAGGTCGTCTTGCCACAGCCGGAGCCGCCGAGCAGCGAGAAGAATTCACCGGGGTAGATGTCGAGATTGACGCCATCGACAGCGACGAATTCGCCGAACTGCTTGCGGACATTCTCGATACGGATCAGGGGAACGGCGTCAGGATTCTGCCAAATCTGCGGCTTCTTCTGCGGGCGGCTGGCTTCGACACTCATCGGCGGCATGATCCGTTATGGGACAACGAAGAAAATCTCTTACGCGAGACTAGCGTAGAACGAAATGGGGCACGGACCCAAAAGATCCGTGCCCCCTTCTTATGTCAGGCTTCTATGACAGCGATATGCTGACTAGCGGCCGGTCTTGATGCGGGTCCAGGCGCGGGTACGAGCACGCTCGAACTCGCGGTCGGCCGGGGTCACCGTGTAGAACTTCGCGCGCACTTCTGCCGGCGGATAGACGGCCGGGTTGCCACGCAGCGTTTCGTCCAGCAGCGGGGTCGCTGCCTTGTTGCCGCTGGCGTACCCAACGAAGTTCGCCGAAGCGGCGGCGACTTCCGGGCGCAGCATATAGTCGAGGAAGGCATAGGCTTCGTCGGTGTTCTTGGCGTCAGTCGGGATCGCCCAGCTATCGACCCAGACCTGGGTGCCTTCGGTCGGGATCGAATAGGTGACGTGGAACTTGCGCTTGGCTTCTTCGGCGCGAGCCGATGCCTGGATCACATCGCCCGAATAGCCGTAGGCGATGCAAATGTCGCCGTTGGCCAGACCGTTGATATATTCCGACGAATGGAACTTCTTGATCGACGGACGGATCTTCATGAAGAGATCGGTCGCGGCTTCCAGATCGGCGACGTTCTTGGAATCCGGATTCTTGCCCAGATAGAAGAGCGCGGCGGCGATCATATCGACCGGTTCGTCGAGCACGGTCACGCCGCAGCCCTTGAACTTCGAGACGATTTCCGGATCGAACAGTAGCTTCAAGCTATAAACCGGAGCGTCCGGCATGATGCTTTTGACTTTTTCGGCGTTGTAGCCGATGCCGTTGGTGCCCCACATCCAGGGAATGGCGTAGAGGTTGCCTGGATCGGCGTCGTTAATCGCCTTCAGGATTTCCGGGTCGGCATTGCCGAGGTTCTTCAGCTTCGACTTGTCGAGCTTCTGATAGACGCCGGCCTTGATCTGACGTGCCATATAGGGCTGAGCGGTCGGAACCACGACGTCGTAACCGGACTTGCCGGTAGTTAGCTTCGATTCCAGCAGCGGCTGGCTGTCGAAGACGTCGTAATTGACCTTAATGCCGGTTTCCTTCGAAAATTCCGCCAGCTTTTCTTCAGCGACATAGTCGGACCAATTATAGACGTTCACCGTCTTCTGCTGTGCGTTCGCCACACCAGCGACCGTCACGAGAGCCAAGGCGATCCCGGTGGTCCGGGTCAGCGCGCCGAATTTGCTCATCCCTGTTTATTCCCCTAATTTTTCAGAGGTTGCACTGCGAAAACCTTAAGTCTCACACGTGCGCTGTCAACTGAATTACGGACTTGATTTTTCAGCCTTTGCCTTCGCAATCGGAATCCCGGGATCCGCTGGCGGGATCAGCTTGAAATCTGGGCGGTGCCAGGGTGCGTTTTGCCACTCTTTTGAGCCGAAATTGCATCGCCGCACGAGTGAACGGCGGGTGTCAGCAGCGGTTCACGCTCAAGCTGTTCGGGCAGGATGATGTTCCAAGCGAGGCCCAGGCGCTCCAGCCCCTGGATGAAGATAAATCCCCAGTCGCTCTGACCCGGATAAAGCCCGATCCGCGCCGACCCCGGGAAAGCGTGATGATTGTTGTGCCACGCCTCGCCCATCGTCGGGATCGCCGCCCAGGGAACGTCATGGGCCTGCACACCCGACTCGGTCACCAGCCAGGTCTGCGGACCGCGCCGATGGGCCAGATGGCCGACGAACCAATGCCCCACCACGGCTGCGGTGACCCGCACACACACGCCCCAGACGACCCAGGGCCAACCGCCGATCAGGAACACCACTAGCGCGATAGGCAGTTGCTGGGCCATCCAAGTCGCCTCCAGGAAGCGATAGAAGGGATCGCGCCCGACCCGCCCCAGATCGAAGATCGGCGGCTTTGCCAGCTCCAGACGGCAATACATCTGCCACCAGGCATCTACCAGCATCGGCCTGCGATGGGCGAGGTAATCGTGGCAGTCCGGCTGGCGCTGTGCCCAATCGCGCATGTCATGGGTCCGGATCATCCAGAAGGGTCCGCTCATCCCGACACAGGTGCCGACCCATACCAGGAAACGTTCCAGCCACAGCGGGCAGTCGAAGCTGCGATGAATGAGCCGCCGGTGAAACCCGACGCTGTGCCCCAGCAGGAGCGCTGCTCCCGTCAGGACCAGAAAGACCAATAACGCCGACCAGGTGAAGAGCAGTGGTGCCAGGATCAGCGAGGCCAGCAGCATCCCGCCGTTCCAGACGGAATGCAGCGGATCCCACCGCACCTCCCCCGCCACCGGGTCGCACTCCGGTCCCTCAATCAGGCTATTGACGCTGCAGCGGTCAGGCATGGACATCGCGCACCTCATTAAATTGCTTATTTAATTAATTTCTTAAATACACAACTCCCCTTGTCAAGCGATTAACTCATTCCTTAAATAAGGGCATGCAGAAAGTTTTCGAAGCCCTCGCCTCGACGCCCCGCCGGAAAATCCTGGCCTATTTGGCTCATGCCGAGCTGAGCGCGGGCGATATCGCCTCGCGGTTCGATATCTCCAAACCGGCGGTGTCGCAGCATCTGGCCGTGTTGGAAAACGCCGGCCTCATCACCAGCGAGAAGCGCGGGCAGTTTGTCTATTACCGCCTACAGCCCGACAGCCTGGCCAATACCCTGAACGCCTATGTCCAGGAGGTCTGCCCGGTCTCCAAGCCCCTAAAAGCAGAGAGCGCCGAGATCGCCCGGCGCTCTTCGCAAGATCCGCAGAAATAAGCCCGGCTGGGCTTAGACGTTCAGCAGCAGATATTCGCGCTCCCACGAGGAGATGACGCGCTGATAGGCGTCATATTCGTGGATCTTCACCGCATGCAGCGCGGTGATGAAACGGTCGCCCAGAACCTGGCGGATCGGGCGCGAGCGGATCATCTTCTGTAGCGCATCAAACAAATGGCGCGGCAGCGTATGGGCCATATCATAGGCGCTGCCTTCGACCGGGTCCGACGGCTCCAGCCCTTCAATCATGCCGAGATAGCCGGCCGCCAAGGATGCCGCCATCGCGAGATAGGGGTTGCTGTCGGCACCCGCCACCCGGTTTTCCACCCGGCGTGCCTGGGCGCTCGAAACCGGAACGCGCAGACCCGTGGTGCGGTTATCATGGCCCCATTGCACATTGATCGGCGCATCCGAAAAGCGCTGTAGGCGGCGATAGGAGTTCACGTTCGGCGCCAGCAGCGGCATCAGGGCCGGCAGATACTTCTGCAAGCCGGCGATATGGGCAAGGAAGAGCTGAGAATTCTCGCCATCGGGGGTCGAGAACAGGCTTTCGCCCGTCTGTAGATCCACCATCGACTGATGGATATGCATCGACGAACCCGGCTCGTTCTGCATCGGCTTGGCCATGAAAGTCGCATAGACATTATGGCGGAAGGCGGTCTGGCGCACCGTGCGCTTGAAGAGAAATACCTGGTCGGCCAGGCTCAAGGCATCGCCATGGATGAAGTTGATTTCCATCTGCGCGGCCCCTGCCTCATGGGTCAGGGTATCGATGTCGATGCCTTGTTTCTCGCAGAAGTCATAGACCTCTTCGAACAAAGGATCGAATTCGTTGACGGCATCGATGCCATAAGCCTGACGCGCGGTCTCCGGACGCCCGGAGCGGCCGATTGGCGGCTCCAGCGGATAATCGGGATCGGTGTTCGGCTTCACGAGGTAGAATTCAAGTTCCGGCGCCAAGATCGGCTTCCAGCCCTTAGCCTCGTAAAGCGACAGCACGCGCCGCAGCACCTGACGCGGCGAGATATCGACCGGGCGGCCATCGGCATAAACGCAATCGGCGATCACCTGAGCCGTTGGCTCGGCATACCAGGGCACGAAGCAGATCGATTCCGGATCGGGACGCAGATAAACGTCGGAATTGGCGGGGCTAGTCACCGTCTCATCTGGCGGATATTCCCCGCTGATGGTTTGGACGAAGATTGCCTCAGGGATGCGCAGGCCACGATCGCCGACGCTCTCGATGAATTTTTTGGCCGGGAGGATCTTCCCTCGCGGGATACCGGAGACATCGGGCACAAGGCACTCGACTTCGGTAATCGCGTGTTGGTTGATCCATTCGGCGAAGCGGTCCATGATTCCCCCACAATGCCCCGACGTAAATGTCGAAGCGTCAATTTCGCCTCTCGGATATAAGCTGCTCTCCTACGATCCTGCAAGCTGAAGCCCTCAAAGGACCGCGTATCAAAGCCGTGCCCGACGACGCCAATTTCTATATCGACAGCCTGCCAACGCCCCCACCCCGCGCCGGCCTCAACGGGAAAATCGAGGCTGACGTCGCAATTCTGGGCGGTGGTTTCGCCGGCGTTTCGACAGCCCTTCATCTGGCCGAACAAGGCTTGTCGGTTGTACTGCTGGAGGCCAAGACGGTCGGCTTCGGCGCCTCGGGACGCAATGGTGGCCAAGTGCTGCCAGGCTTTTCCGCCGGGCTGGAAGGCATCGTCAATCGCAACGGCATCAAGGTGGCCAAGGCCCTTTGGGCGGAATCGGTCGAAGCGGTCAATATCGTCCGGCGCCTTGTGCAGCGCCACGGCATCTCCTGTGATCTCACGGATGGGGCCGTCACCCTGGCGGTCAAACCCCGCCACTTCCGCGATTTCGCGACCGAGAAGACGTGGCTGGAAGATGATTTCGACTATGGCGGGCTGGAACTTTGGGACCCGGACCAGACTCGCGCCGTCGTGAAATCCGCGCGCTATTGCGGCGGCCTTTATGATCCGCGCGCGCCCCACCTTCAGCCACTGGCCTTTGTGCGCGGCCTTGGGCTTGCAGCCGAGAAAGCCGGGGCGCGGATCTTCGAGAACAGCCCCGTCATCGAGATCGACCATCAGAATGCGGTAAAGCGGCTGATAACCGCCAAGGGCGAGGTCCAAGCCCGCACCCTGGTGCTGGCCGGGAATGCTTATATCGGCAAACTGCTGCCTTGGGCGGCGCGCCGCATGATGCCCGTCGCCAGCTGCATCGTTGCAACCGAGCCGCTGGGCGATCGGATGCAGGAAGTATTAACCAAGTCCCTGTCCGCCTGTGACGCCAATATAGTGCTGGATTACTTCCGTCCGACCGCGGATGGGCGCTTGCTGTTCGGAGGGCTTGCCAATTATACGGGACGCGAGCCGGCCGATATCGCCGGCGTTCTGGGCCGGCGGATGCAAAGTGTCTTCCCGCAATTGGCGAGCGCGCGCATCACCCATGCCTGGGGCGGCCTTATCGATATCAGCCTCTACCGCGAACCCCTGATCGGGGCCATGCAACCGGAAGTCTATGTTATGCAAGGATTTTCCGGTCACGGCGTCGCCCTTGCCACCTTGGCGGGCGAACGGGTGGCGCGGGCTATTAAAGGCGATGTCACAGCCCTTATCCCCTATGATGCCCTGCCCCGCCCCCATTTCCCAGGCGGGCCCTTGCGGACGCTCGGTCTCGTCATTGGGATGGCTATGCTAAAATTGAAAGATCGGTGGGCGTAACGCCGGGTTGCGGTGGACCGGTTAATAGACCAGAATAGTGTTCGGCGAAGTAGCCGGCTGCACGCTACTTGGCCGTGCGGCGTGTGAAAGGATTAACCTCGTTGTCCAGCGTAGACGTCATTGATCGCCAGTCGAAACAGGGAGCTGCGTCCGCCCTGAAGTGGCTGATCGATCTTGGTATCGCTTTGTCGGCGGAACGCAATTCCGCGCGGCTGCTGGAACGTATTGTCCTGGGCGCCAAGGAACTGACCAACGCGGACGGCGGCACCCTTTATCTGCGCACGCCCAACGACACCCTGCGCTTCGTGATCCTGCGCAACGATACGCTGAACGTTGCCATGGGCGGCACCACCGGCAAGGTCATCACCTTCCCCGAGCTGCCGCTCTATAAGGAAGGCCAGCCGAACCATAACAACGTCGCGACCCACGTCGCCCTGACCTCGACCACAATCAATATTCCCGACGCTTATACGGCCGAGAATTTCGATTTTTCGGGCACCAAGAAGTTCGACGAGACCACCGGTTATCGCTCGAAAAGCTTCCTGACCGTCCCCTTGCGCAATCACCAGTCCGAAGTCGTCGGCGTGCTGCAGCTGATCAATGCGCAGCTACCGAATTCCAAGGAAGTCCTAGGCTTTACCGAAGATCAGCAGGAACTGGTCGAGGCGCTGGCCTCCCAGGCCGCGGTCGCGCTCACCAACCAGCAGCTGATCGCCGAACAACGCAATCTGTTCGATGCCTTCATTAACATCATGGCGGCGGCAGTCGACGCCAAGTCCGCCTATACCGGTGGTCACTGCCAGCGCGTTCCCGTCCTGACCGAAATGTTAGCGGAAACGGCCTGCAATCAGACCGAAGGCATGTTCGCCGATTTCCAGCTCTCTGAGGACCAATGGTACGAGCTGAAAGTCGCCGGCGGGCTGCATGACGTCGGCAAGGTCACGACCCCCGTCCATGTCATGGACAAATCGACCAAGCTCGAAACCATTTTCGATCGCATCACCGAAGTGCGCACCCGCTATGAGGTGCTGCGCCGCGATGCCGAGATCGAGTATCTGCAAGGCGTGGTCGCCGGCGGCAACGAAGAAGAGTTGCGCACCGCGCGCGATGCCCGCCTCATCCGGCTGGATGACGAAATTGCCTTCCTGAAGCAGGTCAATGTCGGCGGCGAATTCTTGCCCGACCCCAAGATCGACCGCATCAAGGCGATCGCGACCCAGGAATGGGAGCTGGAAAGCGAGAAGCGGCCGCTGCTCGACGAAAACGAGGTTATGAACCTCTCGATCCGTCGCGGCACCCTCAATGACGACGAGCGCAAGATCATCAATGATCACATCGTCATCACGATCCAGATGCTGGAAGCCCTGCCCTTCCCGAAATCGATGAAGAATGTGCCGGAGATCGCCGGCGGCCATCACGAGAAGATGGACGGCACGGGCTACCCGCGTGGCTTGACCCGGGATCAGCTGTCCCTGCCCGCCCGCATGATGGGCATCGCCGATATTTTCGAGGCGCTGACGGCAGCCGACCGGCCTTACAAGAAGCCCAAGACCCTGTCGGAATCGATGCAGATCATGTTCTTCATGGTCAAGGACCGGCACATCGATATCGATTTGTTCGAGCTGTTCTTGCGCGACCGGGTGTTCGAGAAATATGCCGAACGTTTCCTGCTGCCCGAGCAGATCGACACCGTCGATGTCGACAAATACCTCAGCCAGCTCGACGGCATTCGCAACCCGCCCCCGCCGGCCGAAGCGCCGCAAGAGAAACGCGCCTAATCCAGGCCAAGACATTCCAACAAATGAAAACGGCGGCCCCGCAAGGATCCGCCGTTTTGCGTTAGAGCGTCGGTTTGACGCGCTATTTGTTCACAACCTCAAGTTCCACCTGCATGAAGCCACGGACATTGAGGCCGATCTGCTTGGCAGCCGCTTCGGACACGTCGATGATATATTTCTTATCGCCAAACGGGCCGCGGTCATTGATGCGCACGATCACCGACTTCTTGGTCTTCGGATCGGTGACCTTCACCATCGTATTGAACGGCAAGGTGCGGTGCGCAGCGGTCAGGGCTTTGTTATCGAGCTTCTCGCCGCTGGCCGTCTTGATCAAATTCTTGGAGGTACTGCGATACCACGTCGCCTGCCCTGCCTTCTCGAAATCGGCAATGGGTTCAGACGCGTTCAGGGGTGCGGAAGCGCTTTCCTTGGGCGCTGGTTCGGCTGGGGTCGCAGGTGCTGCCGCAACAGGCGGTTCAGCCTTGGGGGCTTCTGCCGGCTTGGCAGGCTCTGGCACCGGGGCCGGCGCAGCTGCAATTGGTTCGGCGGGTTTTGCAACAGGTGCAGGAGCAGCGACCGGCGCTGGAGCGGCGGCAGGTGCCTCGACCTTGGGTTCAACCTTCGCAGGGGCCGGGGTCGGTGCCGGCTTAGCAGCGACAACGGGAGCGACCGGCGCAGCAGCCGGCTTTGCGCCCGCGGGACGGTCGACCTGCCGGCTATGAGGCTCTTGCGCCGCCTCGGCCGGCATTTGCGACACATCATCGTAAAGTCGAGCTCGCTCCCCAATGGGAATCGTACGGGCATATTCGGACGAGCAAGCGGCCAAAGCCAAACCCGTCAGAAGGACGGGCAGACGCCTCCAGAGAATCACGTTGTAACGAGCCTTTCAATCAGCCTTGGCGGCGGCGGCGAACGCGCACCGGAACCAACTTTGCCTGCGGCTGAGAGCTGACAGCCCACGCAAGTCCCAAAACAACCATGGCGCCAAGTGCGAAGGTCGTTGCGATGAGTTCCATGATCGTTCCCTCCCCTTTGCAGTCTGTCTGGTTTCGAGCGCTTAGCCCCTACTTTTAGCTAACGCGCAGGCACCGCCTGTACAGACATGTGGGAAAAGCATGTCAGCTTTGCCAGGGGGGTGCAATCGTCGAATCGTGAATCTGCGCTGTTTGGTCTGACAGGATGGCAAGCTTTTCAGCTCGCGCAGGTCACTTTGTTGCGCCCAGCCTGTTTGGAGGCATAAAGCGCCTCATCCGCCGCCTTCATCACCGCTTCCCAATCGGATCGATCTCCGCGCCGCTCGGCAGCGCCGATCGACATGGTGATCTGCACTTCCTTGCGATTATCGACCGCAGGCGGCGCATCGGGCTTTTCGTCGGGACGATCCGGACCGCGCACTACAAAGGGCGTATTCGCAAGCGCCTCACGCACCTTTTCCAGATGCGGCAGCGCCTGAGCCGGCGTTTTGTTCGGGAAGACGATGGTGAATTCCTCGCCGCCATAGCGGAAGGCCTGGCCACTGCCCGTCACCCCTTCGATGACCCGGGCCACCCGGCACAAGACCTGATCGCCGACGTCATGGCCGTAGGTGTCGTTGAACTTCTTGAAATGATCGACGTCGAGCATCGCGATCACATACCGATCGCCCATGGTCGCCAGCAGACTCTTGAGCGCGCGGCGCCCCGGAATGCCGGTCAGCTCGTCATGAAAGGCGACGCGATAGCCGTTCTGCACCACGGCAACGACCACAACCGCGGCCGCCACGGTCAGAAACCAGAGGGGCTCGGCCCCACGATTGAGCCAGATCGACCAGATCGCCAGCACCAGCGCCGCCAGCACCGCCACTTCCAGCGACCCGCGCCGGCGCCAGGCGAGATAGGCCAGCACCAGACAGCCAAGTACCCCCAGAATGGCAGGGCCGGCCCAGACACCGGTCGCGAGCTGCCACATCATCCAGCGCGGTGTCGGCGCACTGGAAACCGCGTGGGCGGCAATGCACAGCGGCGGAAACAGCACCAAAGACACCCGCCACAGGCCGGTCCGGCTGAGAAGCCCCCGTTCCGGCAGGGCGACCAGCAGCGGCAGGATCACCGGCAAATACCAAAGCAGCCCCAGTCCGAGTGTCCCCACCGTGACATAAGGGCGGGCGAGCGGCGTGCTGAGCAGATAGGCTGCCAGAAGGACCAGGAAGATCAGCACGGTATTGCTGAGGCGGAAGCGCCACGCCATCGCTGCGCCCGCCAGGGTCAGCGCCCAGATGGAGAGCGTCAGCCCCGTCTGCCAATCCGGTCCGACAAACTTGCGCCCGACGAGGGCGACCAGCATCGCGGCCAGCGGCAATCCGACCAGCCGCAACAGCGGCCGGGCAGCCTCCAGCTGTTTTCCAAGCTGGGCCGCGAAAGACGGTTTTTCCGGCATTTTGGCGACCGGTTCCGGCTTAGTAGCGGATTTTGTCGGCTTTGGACGCCCACTCATCGAAGGCTGCCTTCGCCTCTTGCGCCATGAAACGTTCGGTCGGGATCGAGCGCTCGGCGATGGATTTCGGAATTTCGCGATAGAGGAATTCGTCATCGAACCCGATGGCGGCCGCCTGATCGCGATCGTTGGCATAATGGATGCGATCGAGACGCGCCCAATAGATCGCGGCCAGACACATCGGGCATGGCTCGCACGAGGTGTAGATCTCGCAGCCCTTGAGATCGAACCGCCCCAGCTTGGCACAGGCCGCCCGGATCGCCGTCACTTCGGCATGGGCCGTCGGGTCGTTGGCGCTGGTGACCTGATTGAAGCCTTCGGCGATGATCTCGCCGTCCTTCACGATCACAGCACCAAACGGCCCGCCCTTGCCGGAACGCATGCGTTCCACCGATAGCTCGATCGCCCGCCCCATGAAGTCTTTGGGGGTCAGGCTCATGCCCCACTCCCAACAGAAGAACGGGCGCCCCGTACGCCGGCGGCGAGATCGCGCACCAGCGACAAGGCATTCTCGATCGTGCCAGCGGTTGCCTTACCATCTTTCAGCGAGGTTTCGATGCGCTGAATGATGGCGGAGCCCACCACGGCGGCATCGGCAACCTTGGCCACCGCGGCCGCCTGTTCGGGCGTGCGGATGCCGAAACCGACGGCAACCGGCAGATCAGTCGCCTGCTTGATGCGGCCGACGGCAGTGGTCACAGCGTCATTGGTCGCGGAACCCGCGCCGGTGATGCCATTGACCGAAACGTAATAGACGAAGCCGCCGGTGTTGCTCATGACGGTCTTCAGACGCTTGTCATCAGTCGTCGGTGTGATCAGGCGAATGAACTCGAGGCCAGCGGCACGGGCCGGCAGGCAGAGTTCATCGTCTTCTTCGGCCGGGGTATCGACCACGATCAGGCCGTCGGCGCCGGCATCCTTGGCATCCTTCACGAACTTGTCGACGCCGCGCGAATGGATGGGATTGAAGTAACCCATCAAAACGATCGGGGTCGTGTCGTCGCTTTTGCGGAAGTCGCGCACAAGATCGAGCGTCTTTTGCAAGGTAGCGCCAGCCGCCAACGCGCGGATGTTCGCCGCTTGAATGGCCGGACCATCGGCCATCGGATCGGTAAACGGCATGCCGAGTTCGATCACGTCAGCCCCTGCTGCCGGCAGACCTTTGACCAGTTCGGTCGCGGTTGCCATATCGGGATCGCCGGCGGTGACGAAGGTGATGAGGCCACTGCGACCCTGCGCCTTCAGATCGGCGAATTTGGCCTGCAGGCGGCTCATAGCTTCACTCCCAAGGCACTCGCAACGGTGAAGATATCCTTATCGCCACGACCACTCAGATTGATGACCATCAGATGATCTTTTGGCAGGCTCGGCGCGCGCTTCATCGCCTCGGCAATGGCATGCGAGCTTTCGAGTGCCGGGATGATGCCTTCGAGCTTGGAGAGCAGCTGGAAAGCCTCCAGCGCCTCATTGTCGGTGATCGAGACATATTCGACGCGGCCAGTCTCATGCAGCCAGGAATGTTCCGGGCCGATGCCGGGATAATCGAGGCCGGCCGAGATCGAATGGGCATCGATGATCTGCCCGTCGTCATCCTGCAGCAGATAGGTCCGATTGCCGTGCAACACGCCCGGACGCCCGCCATTCAGCGAAGCCGCATGTTTGCCGGTATCGACCCCATGGCCCGCCGCTTCGACGCCGATCATCTGGATGGTCGGCTCGTCGAGGAACGGATGGAAGAGGCCCATGGCGTTGGATCCACCGCCGATCGCCGCGACCAAAGAGTCCGGCAGGCGGCCTTCCTTGGTCATGATCTGGCTGCGGGTTTCCTCGCCGATGATGGCCTGGAAATCGCGCACCATCGCCGGATAAGGATGCGGACCCGCGACCGTGCCGATGACATAGAAGGTGTCTTCGACGTTGGTCACCCAGTCGCGCAGACCTTCGTTCATCGCGTCTTTCAGGGTCTTGGAGCCCGAGGTGACGCTGACGACTTCGGCGCCCAGCAGGCGCATGCGGAAGACATTCGGCTGCTGGCGGGCGATATCGACCTCGCCCATATAGATCGTGCAGGGCAGCCCGAAGAGCGCCGCGACCGAGGCCGTCGCCACGCCATGCTGGCCGGCGCCGGTTTCGGCGATGATGCGCTTCTTGCCCATGCGACGCGCCAGCAGGATCTGGCCGATGCAATTGTTCACCTTATGCGCGCCGGTATGGTTCAGCTCTTCGCGCTTCAGGTAAATCTTCGCGCCGCCCAGATGCTGGGTCAGGCGTTCGGCGTAATAGAGCGGGTTCGGCCGGCCGACGTAATCGGCCAGATAATAGCGCATGCTTTCGGCAAAAGCCGGGTCTTCCTTGGCGGCCTTATAGGCGGCTTCCAGCTCAAGGATCAGGGGCATCAGGGTCTCGGCGACAAAACGGCCGCCGAACTGACCGAAATGGCCGCGTTCGTCGGGGCCGCTCCGGTAGGAATTCAATTTCGCCACAGCCATCGGCTGTTCAACTCCATCAAGGCTAAGGGCCCCAGCCTAACCTGGGGCGGACTAGTGTTAGGGAAGGCTCACGCGCTCGCCAAGACTAAAGTTCCACCTGCGTTCCTAATTCGACCACGCGGTTGGCGGGGATGCGGAAGAAGTCGGTGGCATTGATGGCGTTCTTGGCCATCGAGACGAACAGCTTCTCGCGCCAAAGGGCCATGCCCGGCCGGATGGTAGCGATCAGAGTTTCGCGCGACAGGAAGAAACTGGTCTCCATCATCGAGAAGACAAGGCCGAGATCCTTCATGCGTTGCAGGCTGGCCGGAATATTGGGATCCTCGGCAAAGCCATAACGCAGGATGACGCGGAAGAAGTTGTTGTCGAGCGGCTGTACCGTGATCCGGTCGCGTTCGGCCACATACGGCACATTTTCCGTCAGCACCGTCATCAGCACCACGCGGTCGTGCAGAACTTTGTTGTGTTTGAGATTATGCAGCAGCGCGTAAGGCACCACGCTGGCATTCGCCGTCATGAAGATCGCGGTGCCGGGCACCCGCAGAGTCTTGGACGACGCCAGGCGCGAAAAGAACGACTGCAGCGGGATGGTGCCTTCCTGCAAACGTTCGGCGACGATCTCGCGGCCCCGCTTCCAGGTGGTCATCAGCAATAGCAAGATCCCGCCCATCACCAGCGGGAACCAGCCGCCGTCGATGATCTTGGTGGTGGTGGAAGAGAAGAAAGCGACATCGGCAACGAGGAAGGGGATCACCACCGCCAGCGCCTTGGGGCGCGACCAGCCCCAGCGCGAGGTTGCGACCACATAAGCCAGCAGCGAGGTCATGATCATCGTGCCGGTGACCGCAATGCCATAGGCAGCGGCTAGGTTGCTCGACGATTGGAAGGCCAGCACCAGCCCGACCACGGCGACCATCAGGCCCCAATTCACTTGCGGTACATAGATCTGCCCGATGGCGCGTTCAGACGTATGTTCGATTTCCATGCGCGGTGTGAAGCCCAGCTGCATCGCCTGACGGGTCAGCGAGAAAGCGCCGGAGATCACCGCCTGGCTGGCAATGACCGAAGCGCAGGTCGCCAACGCCACCAACGGGTAGCGCGCCCATTCCGGTACCATCAGATAGAAGGGATTCTCGATGGCTTCTGGGGTTTGCAATAGCAGCGCACCCTGACCGAAATAATTCAGCATCAGGGCCGGCAGCACGATGAAGATCCATCCATAGGCGATCGGCTTGCGCCCGAAATGGCCCATATCGGCGTAAAGCGCCTCGCCCCCGGTCAAGGCCAGCACGACGGCGCCCAGGGTGAAGAAGGCCATGCCCGAATGATTGATGAAGAAGGCGGCAGCATAGGTCGGGCTGATCGCCGCCAGCACGCGCGGCTCGGCAAGGATCATGGAGATGCCGGAAACGGCCAGCGCGCCGAACCACAGGCAGCAGACCGGCCCGAAGAATTTGCCCACGGTTTCGGTGCCATGCTTCTGGATCATGAAGACGATGACGATGATGCCCAGCGTGATCGGCACGACAAAATCATCGAAAACCGGCGTCACGATCTTCAACCCCTCGACCACCGAGAGGATGGAAATCGCCGGGGTGATCATGCTGTCGCCATAGAAAAGCGCCGCGCCGGTCAGCCCCAGCAGCACCAGGATTCTATGCTTCTTACGCGAGGGCGCGAGATTGCCGAGCGTCAGCGCGAGCATCGCCAGGATCCCGCCCTCGCCCTGGTTGTCGGCCCGCATGATGAAGGCGACATACTTCAAGGTAATGACCAGCGTCACCGACCAGAAGATCAGCGACAGCACGCCCAGGATATTCTCCGACGTGAGCGGCAACGGATGGTGGCCCGCAAAACATTCGCGGATCGCATAAAGCGGACTAGTGCCGATATCGCCGAAAACGACACCGATGGCCCCGATCATGAGCGCGCCGAGCGAACCCTTATGGTGGCCTTCATGCTGCGCCATGCGCTCGTCCCTTATGCGGTCATTATGCCCAGCCGATCTTACCGACCAGGGACTCAAGCTTTTAATCATTGGGGAGAGAATCCACAATGCTCAGCTTGTTCAGCCCTTAACGCCGGTCACGGACTTCTTCTGGCAGAGCCGCCTACCGTACGGGATCCTGCGTAGGGAAAATCTGCAGGCCCGAACGAAGGCGGCTCTGCGATCCGCGGGCGACCGCAAGAGGCCTCAGGCGATCGCGCCCCCATCGGCAGTCAGGATCGCGCCCGTGATTAGGCTCGCAGCGGGGCTCGCCAGAAAGACCACGGCGTTTGCGATTTCACGCGGCTCGCCAAAGCGTCCCAAAGACGACAGGCCTCGCTGAAAATCGGCACCCGCCCCATCTGCCGGATTTGCATCCGTATTGATGGACCCCGGCTGCACTAGATTAACAGTGATGCCTTTCGGGCCGAGTTCGCGCGAAAGGCCGCGGGTGAAGGAGGTGAGCGCCGCCTTGGACATCGCATAAGCCGTCACGCCTGGGAAGGGAACCCGCTCTCCCAGCCCCGATCCGATCGAGATAATGCGCCCTCCTGCGGCAAGATGAGGAATAGCTGACTTTGCAAACAGCAAAGGTGCCCGCACGTTGACATCCATCAAGGCCTGATAGTCGTTCACGTCGATGTCAGCGATCATTCCGCTCAGGCCGATAGCGGCACTGTTGACGAGAATATCGAGCCCGGCGAGTGCTGAAACGGCCTTATTCACGGAACGCGTGATCGCCTCCGGGTCGGCACTATCGGCTTGGATCGCGACGCCGCGACGCCCCGTTTTTTCAATTGATTTGGCCACCGCTTCAGCCTTCTCAGCCGAGTGCTGGTACGTAAAGGCCACGTCGGCGCCGTTTTCCGCCAGCGCTAACGCGATTGCAGCACCGATACCCCGCGACCCTCCCGTTACCAATGCACGCTTACCATTCAGATCAATCATTTATTCGTCCTTCCACCATCATTGGCAAAAGGCCAATCACGCGCTCGGGTGGCTTGCGTAAAAATGCGACCGGCGCTCGACGGCCTGATCCTGCATTTTGGCGTTCCCGCCAACCTCTCCCAGTGACAGGAAATGCCAAACTGTGTCGCCCAAGTAGGAACACCCGCTGAGAGGTTTTTAGCCGGCAATGCAATCATTCTGACAGGCGAAGACGCTCCGGCCATGAGCCGAAGAGGCGAGCGACCGTCCCGTTCAAACGGTGGCTTCGCACGGCGCGGCCGGTGTCGGCTCACGCCCCCCGGCCGCGCCGTGCGCGTATCACTTTTTCCAGAATGGTGCCCACTGCCGGACTCGAACCGGCACAACCTTACGGTCGAGAGATTTTAAGTCTCTTGCGTCTACCGATTTCGCCAAGTGGGCCCGGTGCATGCGAGGCGCACCCTAAGTCAGATAATGGCGGCAATGCAACTGGATCGCTTACCCTTAAGCCGGCGACCGATCTATCGGATAGATCAGTCGGGCGGGATCGGCAGGGCGGTTGCGAACTTCAGGCGCCGCATCGACACCATGGTTTCGAAGCGTTTGACGTTGGGATTGCCCAGGAAATGCTGGCGTGTGAAGGCCTCATAGCCCGCCATGTCGCGCACGGCCAGCACCATCACCAGATCGGCAGAACCCGTGACGTACCAGCATTGCTGCACTTCGGGCGCGGCCTGGACTGCCTTGGCAAACCGATCGAGGATTTCGCGCCGGTCGCGTTCCAGCGAGACCAGCACGATGACGGAGATCGGGCTACCGGCCGCAGCGGGCGAGAGAATCGCGACTTCGCGTTCGATCACGCCGCGCTTTTTCAGGGATTGCAACCGGCGCCGGCAGGCCGCCGCCGACAGGCCAACTTTCTCCGCCAGCATCTCGCTGGTCTGGCTGGCGTCTTCCTGAACTAGCGTCAGCAGCCGACGGTCGAAAATATCGAGACTAGACATGCGATCATTTTGCGCGCGAACAGGTCTTCAGGCAATCAAAACGATCGCCGTAAAGATCAAGTTAGATCACCCTGCCGCGCCGGGAGGATTATCCTGCTGCTCTCTCCTCCTCCGCCCCAGAAAGCCCGCTATGCTCGACCATCTGTCCCTCGGCGTTGCCGATCTCGCCCGCTCCAAAATCTTCTACGACCAGCTGTTTGCGCCGCTCGGCTATCGCTGCCTGCGGGCCAATGACGCCGAGATGGCGTTTGGCACCGACGATCTCTGGTCCTTCTGGCTTTACCCGGTCGAAGCCGGCACCAGCGTCGTTGGCGCCCGCACCCATGTGGCGATCAAAGCCCCGTCGCGTGACGCCGTGGTAGCCGCGCACAAGGCCGGCGCGGATCTTGGCGGCGTCACGACGCGCGAGCCGGGCCTGCGCCCCGATATCTCGCCGGCCTATTACGGCGCGATCCTGCGCGATCCCGACGGCCATACCATCGAGATCACCCATTGGGATGCCTCGCTCGCCTAGGAAGGTTCGCCGGCGATCCCCCCGAGATCCAGGATCATGGCGCGGATGGCAGCGGTTGCCGCGTCGATGCGGGCCAGATCGGTGCCGCGCGTCACCAACGCGGTGCCACTGCCGCCGCCTCCCCCATTGAAATAGGGATAGGAGCCGATCGTCGTGTCCGGGAACGCATCCTGGATCGCGCCGAGCCGCGCCGCGATCACCCCTTCGCCCAGCGAACAGGACACCGTGCGGGAATGGATGGTCGGCCCGCCTTGCAGCGTCGGGCGGATCGCATCGAACATCGCCTGGGCGATCTTGGGCACGCCGGCCAGCACATGGACATTGCCGATGCGGAAGCCCGGCGCCTTGGAAATCGGATTTTCGATCAGGGTCGCGCCCATCGGCACCTCGGTCATCTTGAGGCGCGCTTCGGTCAATTGCCCCGGCGGATAATGGGCTTCCAGCAGCTTCACCGCATCGGGGTGGCGGTGGATTTCGAGGCCAAAAGCCTTGGCAACATTGGCCGAGGTGATGTCGTCATGGGTCGGACCGATACCGCCCGTCGTGAAGACATAGGTATATTTGTTGCGCAGCGCATTCACCGCATCGACGATTTCGTCAGGCACATCGGGCACGACCCGGACTTCACGCAGCGGGATACCCAGTTTCGTCAGTTCCTGGGCCAGAAAATGGATATTCACGTCCTGGGTTCGCCCCGATAGGATTTCGTCGCCAATGACGATAATCGCGGCGGTGATACCCGCTGTGCCGGCCATGTCCCCTGCTCCCTTATTTCCATCCAACGCATCTGCCGATCGGCAGCGCGGGTTCTATATATCAATCGCCAACGCAACTTTACGCGTCGTGCAGACTTACCATATAGCCATAAGTGTTGTGTGTTGCCTGTGCTGATGGATGGACCGAGGAGGCCTTCTGATATGACCAGATTTTTCCCCTTAGGGCTCGTCCTGCTGCTTGCCGCCTGCGGCTCGAACCGGGTCTATAACAGCGATTATTCCACAGCTTACAGCATCACCGAACTTTCCTCGGCGGCATCGCGCGGGCCGGTGCCGATTGTGGTGTCCGGCAATCCCTTTGCCCTGCCGCCCGAGCGGGTTAATAACGCGGTTGCCGCCAGCATGCCGACAAGCTTTGCCAGCAGCCTTAGTTTTGTGCCGGCGCCCCCCGCCGATCCCAAGGCGGTGAACCGCGTCGTCTATGCCTTTGGCAAAAGTGGCGGTCGCCGGGATGAGCTCTGCGGCCTGCTGCCGTCCACCGCCCCGGTTCCGATGCCGGACGGCCTGGAGGTCACCGCTGCCTTCTGCCGTGGGCCAACCGCGCTATCGTCAGCCATCGGCACGACCCCCATGCCGTTGACGCCAGAAGATCCGGCTTTCCGAGAGCTGATCTCCAACCTGACGCTGACCTTGTTCCCGACCCGCAATCCGCAGACTGACAGCGATCGCCGCTTCCCGATCTTCATGGGTGCTGGCGGCGGTTTTGGCAGCGGCGGCAGCTTCATCAGCTCCGGAATCGGCTTCGGCTTTTAGGCGACCGCCAGGGCGAAATGGCAGACGGTGCCGCCCCGGAAGGGTTGCTCTTGGGTTAGCTGATAACCGAGCGCTTCGTAGAAGCGGATATTTTCGGCAAAGAGCTTATTCGTATAGAGCCGCACTTCCGGTAGGTCCAAGCTTTGGGCCACCGCAAGTGCATGATCCATCAGCATGCGGCCATAGCCCTGGCCCTGACGGGCCGGGTCGATCGCGACGTTTTCGATCAGCAGATGCCCTATGCCCGGCACCAGTTCGATCAGGCCGACAATCGCCCCTTCGACCTCCAGCAAATCGATCTGATGATCGATCACCGCTTTCGCATAATCGACCGTCATCGGCAGCGGTTCCCGCCCCAAGAGCGGCACCCATTTGGCATAGGCAGCGAGGGTGATCTTGCGAACGATCTGCCAGTCGTCACCCTCGGCCCGGCGGATCTTCATGCAAAATGCTCGGCGAACAGGGCATTGACGCGCTCGGGATGTTCCAGGCTGGAGAGATGTCCGCAACGGTCGATTAGTTCCAGGCGCGCGCCGGGGATCATCGTCGCCATTTCTTCGGCCCGATCCGGTGGGGTCAACGCATCCTGCAGGCCGCAGACCACCAACGTCGGGATTGCTAAGGCCGGCAACATCGGGCGGCTGTCCTTGCGGGTCAGGATGGCATTCTGCTGACGCAAATACGCGTCCTTGCCAATCCGCTCCGCCATGCCGATCACAATCTCGGTCAAGGTAGTGTCGCTCAAGCGATCCTCATGCACCAGCATCGGCAGCAGGCGCGGCGTCACCCCTTTGAAGCGGCCGATCTCTGCCAGGCGCATCAGGCCCTTGCGGCGTTCCCGCTGCTCGTCCGTATCGGGTCGGGCCTGGGTGTCCAGCAGCGCCAGTTTGCTGACCCGTTCGGGCGCCCGGCGCAGGATTTCGAAGACGACGTAACCACCCATCGAGAGGCCCGCCAATTGGAAGCGCTCCGGGGCAGAAGCTAGGATGCGGGCGGCCATGCCAGCAGCGGTATCATCCTTGGTCGTATCCCCCACCAGGCATTCGACCTTTCCGGCGAGGTGCGCAATCTGGGGCTGCCAAAGCGCTTCATCGCATAGAAGGCCGGGAACAAGAAGCAGGGGATCGGTCATCGACAAGGGGTCCTTAAGGCAAAAAAACCGCGCGACACTAGCGAATTGGCGCCTTTGAGCCAAGCTGGCTTGCAATGGTTTCGTTTGACAGTCAAGGGCTGGAGAGTGTTAATGCCGTCAACAGCGCGGATGGACAGAAATCCGCGTTTGTTTTTTTCTGTCTTTTGCCCGGTATCCATTTGGATTGCCTTGGGCCGAACCAACGAGCGCGCGAAACCGCATGTCCTTTGTCGATCTTGGCCTGAGTCCTGAAGTTGTCCAGGCCGTAACCGATGCTGGCTATACCCAGCCGACCCCAATCCAAGCCCAGGCGATCCCCGTGGTCTTGATGGGCCGCGACGTTTTGGGGTGCGCCCAGACCGGTACCGGCAAGACAGCGTCCTTCACGCTGCCGATGATCGAGATCCTGGCCGGCGGACAGACCAAGGCCCGTGCACCGCGCTCGCTTATCCTGGAGCCGACCCGTGAACTTGCAGCCCAAGTGGCTGAGAATTTCACCAAGTACGGCAAATACAACAAGCTTTCGATGGCCCTGCTGATCGGCGGTGTCTCGTTCGGCGATCAGGAAGATGCATTGGATCGCGGCGTCGACGTGCTGATCGCGACCCCGGGCCGCCTGATCGATCATTTCGAGCGCGGCAAAGTTCTGATGAACTTCGTCAAGACGCTGGTGATCGACGAAGCCGACCGCATGCTCGACATGGGCTTCATGCCCGACGTCGAAAAGATAGTCAGCCTGCTGTCGCCGATGCGTCAGACGCTGTTCTTCAGCGCGACTATGCCCAAGGAAATCCGCCAGCTGGCCGATAAATTCCTTCAAAATCCGAAGGAAATCACCGTCGCCCCGCCGGCTACCACCTCGGTCAATGTCGCCCAGCACATCGTCATCGTCGAAGAAGACGATAAGCGCGAAGCGCTGCGCCGCCTGTTGCGCGCCGAAGACGTCAAGAACGCCATCATCTTCTGCAATCGCAAGAAGGATGTGGATATCGTCGCCAAATCGCTGGTGAAGCACGGCTTCAATGCCCGCGCCATGCATGGTGATCTGCCGCAGTCCTATCGCACAGAGACGCTGGAAAAGTTCAAGTCCGGCGAAGTGAACCTGCTGGTCGCCTCCGACGTTGCCGCCCGCGGCATCGATGTCGCCGACCTCAGCCATGTCTTCAACTTCGACATTCCCTTCGCCTCCGACGATTACGTGCATCGTATCGGCCGTACCGGTCGTGCCGGTCGCAAGGGTGTCGCCTATACGCTGGTCACCCCGACCGACACCAAACTGGTTCAGGCCGTCGAGTCGCTGATCAACAAGGAAATCCCGCGCTTCCAGGTCGAAGGGCTTGACGCTCTGGAACTGGTTCCGGCCGAAGAGATCACCAACCATCGTCGCGGTGGACGCGGCGGCCGGCCCGGTGGTGGCAATGGCCGTAGCGGTGGCCGCTTCGATAAATCGGCCGGTGGTCGTGGCGAACGTCGCCCGCGTCGCGGTGAAACCGCTGCGCCGGTTGAAGCTGCCGCTGAACCCGTCGTTACCGCCATCGTCGATGATCAGCCGCGTGAAGAACGCTCGCATCGCGAAGAGCGGGCACCGCGCGAAGAGCGCGCGCCCCGCGAGAACCAAGGTCGGGATCGCGACAGCCAGCCGCGCGAAGAGCGCAACGCCCGTGACGACCGCCGCCCGCGTGGTGACCGTCCGGAACGGTCGAACACGGAAGAACGTCCGCGCCGGGATCGCAACGAAGGCAGCGAGCGTGGCGGTGACCGCGATCGCAACCGTCATCGCGACCGCGACAATGATCTCGGCCCGCGTGTGCTCGGCTTCGGCAATGACGTGCCGGCCTTCATGCTGATCCGTGCCCCCGCCCCTGGTCTGCCGATCGAGGACGACGATCAGATCGACCAGAAGCCGGTTGCCGAGGCAGCCCCCGCTCCTGCCAAGCGCACCCGCACCCGCAAGCCGGCCCGCTCGAAGAAGGAAGCCCCTGCCGCCATTGAGGCGACGGATGCTCCGGTCGTCGAAGCTGCCGTGATCGAGGCCCCTGCTGTCGACGTCGCCGCCGCAGAACCGGCAGCAAAGCCCAAGCGCCGCGCCCCGACCCGTCGCAAGAAGGCAGACGCGGATGCAGCCGTCGAGGCTCCTGCTGCTGAAGCTCCTGTCGCCGAGGCCGCAGCAGAACCGGCAGCAAAGCCCAAACGCCGCGCCCCGACCCGCCGCAAGAAGGCAGACGCGGAAGAATCGGCAGCCAAATCGGAAGACGCCGCCTAATAAGACAAATGCCCGGGCCAAAACCCGGGCATTTTCTTTTGACCCGAGCCGCAGAAACAAAAAACCCGCCCAGTCTCCTGGGCGGGGTTTTCTGTTGGAGTGCCTGGCTCTAGTTGGTGAGGCGGCTTTCGGTCAGCTTGGCCATCGCGGCCAAGGCCGCTTCGATCTGATCGGGATCGGCACCACCGGCCTGGGCCATATCGGGACGGCCACCGCCGCCCTTGCCGCCGACGATCTCGGCACCGCTGCGCACCAGATCGACCGCGCTGATGCGGGAAGTCAGATCCTCGGTGACGCCAACGACCAGCGAGACCTTGCCCCCGTCCACCGCCGCCACCGCGACGATGCCCGAGCCGAGGTCCTTCTTCATCTGATCGACCATGCCTTTCAATTCACTGGCCGGCACACCTTCCAGGCGTCGGGCCAGGAACTTGATGCCCGCGATGTCCTGGGCGGCCGGAGCGCCGGCGCTGCCGCCACCGCTGGCAAGGGCCTTGCGGGCCTCCAGAAGTTCGCGCTCCAGGCGCTTGCGATCTTCGACCAGGGTCGCGATGCGGGTCGGCAGATCGTTCGTCGCGACCTTCAGGCTGGAGGCGGCCCGATCGAGCAGTGCTTCTTCGCCATCGACATAATCGAACACGGCTTCGCCGGTGATCGCTTCGATACGGCGCACGCCGGCAGCAACCGCGCTTTCCGAGAGGATCTTGAAGGCGCCGATGTCACCGGTGCGACGCACATGAGTGCCACCGCAAAGTTCGACGGAGAAGCGGCCGGCGACCGATTCATCCTCGAAGCCCATGGCGACGACACGGACTTCATCGCCATACTTCTCGCCGAACAGTGCCATCGCGCCTTCTTCGATCGCCTTTTCCGGCGTCATCAGACGGGTGGTGACTTCGGAATTGAGGCGGATGCGGGCATTGACCGAGCGTTCCACACTGCGCAGTTCCTCGGCCGTCACCGGGCGCGGCTGGGCGATATCGAAACGCAGACGTTCGGGCGCAACCAGCGAGCCCTTCTGGGTGACATGGTCGCCCAGGATGCGGCGCAGCGCTTCATGCAGCAGATGGGTTGCCGAATGGTTGGCGCGGATCTTGGAGCGGCGCTCGCCATCGACCGTGAGGGCCACTGCCTCGCCGACCTTGATCGAGCCGGTCAAAACGCCGGTATGGATGAAGAGATCGCCGAGCTTCTTGCCGGTTTCGCCCACGGCAACGCTGCCCGTGGCGCCCTGGATCACGCCGGTATCGCCCTGCTGGCCACCGCTTTCACCATAGAAGGGCGTCTGATTGACGATGACGGTGATATTGCCGCCCTTGGCTTCGATCACCGGCTGGCCATCGACCACCAGAGCCACGATCTGGCCCTCGGCGGCTTCGGTGTCATAGCCGAGGAATTCGGTCGCGCCGACCTTCTCGCGCAATTCGAACCAGATCTTGTCGGTCGCGGCGTCGCCCGAACCGGCCCAGGCCGCACGAGCCTTGGCACGCTGGGCTTCCATCGAGGTATTGAAACCATCGAGATCGACCGACTTGCCCTGCTCGCGCAGCACGTCCTGGGTCAGATCCAGCGGGAAGCCATAGGTGTCATAGAGCGTGAAGGCAACGGTACCGGGCAGCACGCCCTTGTCGCCCAGCTTCTCGCTCTCGTTGCCCAGCAGGTTGAGACCGCGATCCAGCAGCTGCTTGAAGCGGGTTTCTTCCAGCTTCAGCGTCTCGGTGATCAGCGAACCGGCGCGGCCGAGTTCCGGATAGGCCTTGCCCATCTGGGCCTCCAAGGCCGGGAACAGCTTCCAGAGCAGCGGCTCGCGCGCGCCGATGATGTGGGCGTGGCGCATCGCGCGGCGCATGATGCGGCGCAGAACATAGCCGCGGCCTTCATTGGACGGCAGCACGCCGTCGGCAATCAGGAAAGCGCTAGAGCGCAGATGATCGGCGATCACGCGGTGCGAGACCTTATGCGGACCATCGGGATCGGAGTTAGAGGCATTGGCCGATGCTTCGATCAGCGAGCGCATCAGATCGACGTCGTAATTGTCGTGTTTGCCCTGCAGGACGGCCGAGAGACGTTCCAGACCCATGCCGGTATCGATCGAGGGGCGCGGCAGCGCCACACGCTCGCCGCCTGCCAGCTGCTCGAACTGCATGAAGACGAGGTTCCAGATCTCGATGAACCGGTCGCCATCCTGCTCGGCGCTGCCCGGCGGGCCGCCCCAGATCTTGTCGCCATGGTCGAAGAAGATTTCCGAGCACGGACCGCAGGGACCGGTGTCGCCCATCGACCAGAAGTTATCCGAGGTCGCGATGCGGATGATGCGGTCTTCAGATAAGCCCGCGATCTTCTTCCAATGGCCGGCCGCTTCATGGTCGTCGTGATATACGGTGACCAGCAGCTTGTCCTTGGGCAGGCCGAATTCCTTGGTGATCAAGGTCCAGGCGTGTTCGATCGCCTGTTCCTTGAAATAATCACCGAACGAGAAATTGCCCAGCATCTCGAAGAAGGTGTGATGGCGCGCGGTATAACCGACGTTATCGAGGTCGTTATGTTTACCGCCGGCGCGCACGCATTTCTGCGAGGTGGCAGCGCGGCTATAATCGCGCTTTTCCTGGCCGGTGAAGACGTTCTTGAACTGCACCATGCCCGCGTTGGTGAACATCAGCGTCGGGTCGTTGCGCGGCACCAGCGGGCTGGAGGCGACGACCTCATGTCCATTCTCACCGAAATAGGAGAGGAATTTGGCGCGGATATCGTTAGCGGTTTGCATGCTCGTCCCTATGCGATACGTCGTATGGTAACGTTTACGAGCCCTATCTATTTCCGAGGGCGGACATGCCTTGTAACGTGGGCATGCCCCGCCTGTCCACAAGCCTTAGCGAGCCTTGATGAGCGACCGTCACGCCCCTCACTATCCCGTTTCGGTCAAGGCCGTGCTGTTCGTCGAAGGGCGCTGCGTCCTCCTGAAAAACGAGCGCGAGGAATGGGAGCTGCCGGGCGGCAAGTTGGAACCCGGCCATAGCCCCGAACAAACCGCGATCCGCGAGGTTTGGGAAGAACTCGGCATCACAGCCAAGATCGACCGCATTCTGGATAGCTGGGTCTACCGGGTGAACGACACCGACGTGGTGATCGTGACCTATCTCTGCCGCGCCGAAGACGCGCTACTGAAAGACTTGAAGATCAGCGCCGAACATAAGGAACTGGGGCATTTCACGCCCAAGGAGATCGCAGCCTTGAAGATGCCCGAGGGATACAAGCGCTCGATTGTGGCGGCGCGAGAGTAGCAAAACACCGCGTCATCCCGTGGCTCGCCCACGGGATCCCCTCCGGGGCGTTTCCACCCTCACTAAATCGACTTGGACAAGCTCCCGGAGGAGACCCCGGGATCAAGTCCCGGGGTGACGGTCTTTCTTAAAGACGCCGTCCCAAGCAAAATTGTCCCCTGAACAATCCTTTGATTGCCTGCCCCTTTGCCCTACGGCACCAAAGGATGACGCATTTGCACGCAGGGGAAATCATGCAGGTCCGGCTGTTCCAACTCGACTCGTTCACCAAGACCCGCTTCGCCGGTAATCCTGCCGCCGTCATGCTGCTGGACACCTTTCCGGCCGATAGCGTCATGCAATCGATTGCCGACGAAAATAACCTCGCCGAAACCGCTTTCCTGGTGCCCGATGGATCGGACTATCGCCTGCGCTGGTTCACGCCGAAGGTGGAGGTGCCGCTCTGCGGCCACGCCACCCTCGCCAGCGCCGCCGTGGTGATGGAACGCCTGGAGCCCGGTCGCAGCAAAGTCACCTTCCATACGGCCAGCGGTCCCCTGCCGGTTGAAAAGACCGCGGGCGGCTATGTCATGGACTTCCCCACCCGGCCGGCCAAAGCGGTGTCATCCCCAGACGGTCTGGCAGCGGCCCTGGGCGCCACGCCGATCGAAATCTTGGGCAATAGATTCAATCTGATGGTGCTGCTGCAAGATGAGGCGACCGTTCGCAGCCTCGCCCCCGATCTCGACGCCGTCGCCGCCCTGCCCTATCCCGGCGTTATCGTCACCGCCCGTGGCGCAGAACCTTATGATTTTGTGAGCCGCTATTTCGCGCCGGCCAAGGGCATTCCGGAGGATCCAGTGACCGGCGGCGCCCATACGATGCTGGTGCCCTATTGGGCGCAGCAGCTCGGCAAATCAGAGTTCCTGGCCTATCAAGCCTCGCGTCGGGGCGGCGAGATCCGCTGCACCTTGACCGGGGATCGAGTCCTGCTGGAAGGCGCCTGCGTTTTCTATTTCGATGGGCTTGCAGAGATCTGAGTATTAACCAAATACATTTCCGAAAATTAAGGGAATTGTATCGTTACGGCACAAACACTTCTCAGCATTCGTGAATCTTAAGATAATATAAATCCGGGCCCGCCGGCGTCCATGCAAAAAGTGCGGATTTTCTTTCGGCGTCTATACACCCATATGCTTGAGCTTCTTCTATGGAGGCACCGATGCTCAAGCGATTTACGATACGATCATTACTGACCCTCATCATTGGCGCCCTCGGCATATTGCTCGTCGGGCTTAGCGTCAATGGGCTGGTCAGCTCCGTCGGCCGCAATTCCGACGCGACACGGATCGTGTCCTTGACCGGCGCCAGCCAGCATCTGTTCAGCGCGCTGCTGGGCTTTCGCCTGGAACGCGGCATCGTCAATCCAGGCCTGATGGCAGACGCCACGGCGGATGCCAATCTTGAGAGCCGGGTCGCGGCCCTGCGCAAGGAAAGTGAAGACGGCTATCAGGCCGCCATGCAGCGTTTCACCGCGGTTGCCGATCCCGAAGTACTGCCGCTGCTCGACCGCCTCAAGGCCAGCCACGATATGCTCAACGGCCTGCGTTCGCGCACCGACGCCGCTCTGCGTCAGACCAAATCATCCCGCGACACCGCTTTGGTGTCCGACTATGTGAAATCCGCCCAGGTTTACCTGGATGACATCCTGCTGCTCAGCAATGCCGTCGAAGCCTCGCTGAAGCTCGTCGACCCGATGGTCGATCATCTACTGTCGATCAAGCAGTCGGCCTGGGCGACCCGCAATTACGCCGGTTCGGTCGCAGGGCGCATGGAAAGCGCCGCCGCAACGGCCAAGCCCTGGGAACAGAAGGATATCATCGGCGCCGCCGAAGATCGCGGCCGGGCCGACCTTGCCTGGCAGCAGGTGCTGGACGCCACATCGCGTGCCGATACGCCGAGCGGCCTGCGTGACGTTGTCGCCCGTTCCAAGGATGCGACGGCCGCCAGCCTTAGGACGCAGCAGCAGGCCGTGGTCAGCGACCTCAGCAGCGGCGTGAAGACCGCGCTGTCGGTCGCCGATATCCAGAAGATCAACACCGCCTCCAACGCCTATAGCGTCAATGTCGGCCATGCGGCCCTGGCCGAAATGGTCGGTCGCGCAGAACGTCAGGCCGATGCCTCGGCGCGCAACGTGCTGCTGAATAGCCTGATGCTCGCCATGGCCCTGATTGTCGCGATTGCCGGCTTCATCATCGTCGGCCGCCGCGTCACGGGTCCGATCCTATCGATGACCGGTGCCATGCGGCGTTTGGCCGATCACGACATGGCGACCATTATCCCCGGCGTTGGTCGCAGCGACGAGATCGGCGCCATGGCGTCGGCCGTGCAGGTCTTTAAGGAAAACATGATCAAGGCCGCCGAAGCCCAGGAACGCGAGCAGGCCGACCAATTGGCCCGCGAACGCCGCACGGCCGCGATCGAGGATCTGACCGGTGGCTTCGACAAGGCTGCCGCTTCGGTGCTCGCGTCCGTTGCGACGGCTGCCTCGCAGATGAAGGTGACGGCCGAATCCATGCAGTCGACCGTCGAGGAAACCTCGCGCCGGGCGACCATCGTGGCGAGCGCCGCCGAAGAAGCCTCGACCAACGTCCAGACCGTCGCCAGCGCGGCCGAAGAACTCACCTCCTCGATCACCGAAATCAGCCGTCAGGTAACCGAATCCACCGTCATCTCGCGCGATGCTGTGGAGCAGGTGCAAGCGACCATCGCCCGCATCGAAAGCCTGTCCGATGCTGCCCAGAAGGTCGGCGATGTGGTGAAACTGGTGAATGACATCGCGAGCCAGACCAATCTTCTGGCCTTGAATGCCACTATCGAAGCGGCCCGCGCGGGTGAGGCCGGCAAGGGATTTGCGGTCGTGGCGAGCGAAGTGAAGTCGCTGGCCAATCAGACAGCTAAAGCCACCGAGGAGATCGCGGCCCAGATCGCCAATATCCAGAATGCCACCGCCGATACCGTCTCGTCGGTCCAGGGCATCGGATCGACGATCAGTCGGGTCGATGAGATTGCGACCACCATCGCTTCGGCCGTCGAGGAACAGGGCGCCGCCACCCGCGAAATCGCCCGCAATGTTCAGCAGGCTGCAACCGGGGCTCGGGAAGTCACGACTAACATCGCCGGTGTCGATCGGGCGTCGGCCGAGACAGGCGTTGCCGCCACCCAGGTGCTGGGCGCGGCAGGTGAGCTCTCGCAGAAGTCGGAAATCCTGAGCGGAGAAGTCGAAAGCTTCCTGGCCCGCATCAAGGCGGTCTGATCAAAAGCAAACAAGCCCGGCTTTCGCCGGGCTTGTTCTTTAGTCCGATAAGCTGACGCTTATTGGACTTCTTTAATGCGACCCTCGATCTTCGGCTCGTAGGGCGAGTTGGCGCCAATGTAGCTGGCAACCGTATCCTCGAGGTTCGGGCCGAAGTCGTAGGCGTCGATCGACTTGTCCTTGAAGACGCTGAAGCCATCACCGCCACGACGCATGAAGTCGTTGGTGGCAACGGAATAGATCGCGTTCGGATCGATCGGCTTGAAGCTCGCGCCATCGGCCACTTCGACCGAGACGACGCGGCTCATCGCCGGCTTCTTACGATCCCAGGTGATGCGCAGACCCGCGACCTGCGGGAAGCGGCCCTGTTCTTCCTCGACCTTCGAGAAGCCGTTTTCGAGCGCGGCGACAACATCGCTGCCCTTGAGCTTCATGGTGGCGATGGTGTTCTGGAACGGCAGCACCGTCAGAACTTCACCCAGGGTGACCGGGCCCTGATCGATGGAGGTCCGCAGACCGCCGCCGTTCATGATGACGATCTGGGTGCCCTTGGACTTGGTGGCGGACAGCAGAGCATCCGACACCAGGTTACCCATGGTGCATTCCTTCTGGCGGCAATTCTTGCGGTCGCCGTCGATGGCGGCCTTGGCTTCACCGACCGGGCGGTTCTTCATTTCCTGAATCGGCTTGTCGAGCGCCGCAATGCGGTCGGCAGTTTCCTTGTCTTCGGCAACCGAAGCATCGAGGAGGATCGGCTCGCCATTCCAGCTAGCAACCTCGCCCTTGCCGTTGAAGGTCACATCAAGACGGCCAAGGTATTTGGTATATTCACCGGCCTGAACCAGCAGGGTCTTGCTGCCGTCCTTTTTGTTCACGACGACCGGTGCGGGCGCAACGGCGTCCTTGGCGGTGTTCGAGAGCAGCGAGTGCGAATGGCCGCCGGCGATGACGTCGAGGCCCGTGACCGCTTCGGCGATCTGGGTTTCGCGCACCAGGCCTATGTGAGTCACGGCAATGATCTTATTGACGCCCAGCGCCTTGATTTCATTGACGTACTTTTGGATCGAGGTGATGTCGTCCAGGAACTTCACGGTAGGGCCCGGCGAAGAAGTGATCGGCGTATCCATGGTGATGCCGCCGATGATGCCGATCTTCTCGCCACCGCGTTCGACGATGATGTAGGGCTGCACGAGGCCTTTCAGCTTCGGTTCGCCCGAGAGATCGATATTGGCGGTCACGACCGGGAAATTGACGCCGGTCAGATATTCGGCCAGCACGGCCGGGCCGCTGTCGAATTCATGATTGCCGAGAGTCGCGGCATCGAGACCGAAGCGGTTGACGATCTCCTGGTCGGCCTTGCCCTTGTAATGGGTGAAGAACAGCGTGCCCTGGAACTGATCGCCGCCATGGACGAACAGCAGGTTGCCGTTCTTCGCTGCAACTTCGGCCTTGATCTCCTTGGACTTGGCGACGATGCGCGCCATGCCGCCGAAGCACTTCTTTTCGGCAGCGTCCTTGTCCGAGCAGGACGAGCCAGTGGCATTGGTCTGCTGCAAGCGCGAGTGAAGGTCGTTCACATGAAGAATGGTCAGGGTGTAATTGCCAGCGCTTTGCGCATAGGCGACACCGGTGAGACCGGCGGTCATGGCCGTGGCGGCCAGAAGCCCCTTAAGGGTACGGGAGGTCGTGGACACGGTGTGAAGCCTCATTTTTTATGTTGTCCAGCGGGACGCTGACCGACCGGTCAGCGCTGTAACAATAGGCTAGAAGTTTGACAGTCCCCTGACAACGAGTTGTTCGTTAACGGCGTCTCGTTTCCTTCGCCCTTGCGATGCCTTCTTTGCCTCGCCACTCTTAGCGCCATCGATCTGAAAGGAAGATGATGCGCCGCCGTTTCGAAGGCACCGACCGCTATATCACCGACCGCGACCTTCTAGTCGCCGTCAATGCCGCCCTGACCTTGCAGCGCCCGCTGCTGCTGAAAGGCGAGCCCGGCACGGGCAAGACGGTGCTGGCGCAGGAGATCGCCGATGCGCTGGGCATGCCGCTCATCTCCTGGCACATCAAATCGACGACGCGGGCCCAGCAGGGCCTCTATGAATATGACGCGGTCTCGCGCCTGCGGGACAGCCAGCTGGGCGATCCGCGCGTCTCCGACATCGGCAATTACATCGTGAAGGGCAAGCTGTGGGAGGCTTTCGCCTCTGATGTTCCTTGCGTGCTGCTGATCGACGAGATCGATAAGGCGGATATCGAGTTCCCGAACGACCTGCTGCGCGAAATTGACCGCATGGAATTTGATGTCTATGAAACGCGCGAGACGGTCAGTGCTAAACATCGCCCGGTGGTGCTGATCACATCGAACAACGAGAAGGAATTGCCAGACGCCTTCCTGCGTCGCTGCTTCTTCCATTACATCCGCTTCCCCGAAGCAGAGACGATGGCGAAGATCATCGAGGTGCATTACCCCGGCATCAAGACCGAGCTGGTGCGGGCGGCCCTCGCTGCCTTCTTCGAGCTGCGTGGCGTCAATGGTCTCAAGAAAAAGCCCGCGACCTCAGAACTGTTGGATTGGCTGCGGTTGCTGGTGGCGGACGACATCTCGCCGGCAGACCTACAGGCCAAGGGCACCCTGCCCCCGCTACATGGCGCTTTGTTGAAGACCGAGCAGGATGTCGCGCTGCTCGAACGTCTGGCGGAACGCCGGTAGAGATGTTCATCGGCTTCTTCTATGCCCTACGCGAAGCGGGCATTCCGGTCACGGCGACAGAGCTTCTGACGCTGATCGCAGCCGTGAAGGAAGAGGCGGCGGATTGGACAATCGATGATTTCTATCACCTCTCCCGCGTGGCCCTGGTGAAAGACGAGCGGCTGATCGACAAGTTCGATCAGGTCTTCGCCAAATATTACTCCGGTGTCGCCTCCGGCGAGATCGAGACAGTAGCGCTGCCCGAGGAATGGCTCCGCAAAATGGCGGAGAAATACCTCTCACCCGAGGAGATGGCCGAGATCAAGGCGCTCGGCGACTTCGATGCCATCATGGACACGCTGCGCCAGCGCCTTGAAGAGCAGAAAGGCCGGCATCAGGGCGGCTCCAAATGGATCGGTACCGCCGGCACCTCCCCCTTCGGCGCCTATGGCTATAATCCGGCCGGGGTACGGATCGGCCAGGAAGAAAGTAGCAACCGGCGAGCCGTGAAGGTCTGGGACAAGCGCGAGTTCAAGGATCTCGACAGCGATGTGGAGCTTGGCACCCGCACATTGAAGCTGGCCTTGCGCCGTCTTCGCCGCTTTGCCCGCACGGGCGCTGCCAGCGAACTCGATTTGCCCGGCACCATCGAGGCGACAGCTTCAAAGGGGTTGCTGGACGTGAAGATGCGGCCGGAGCGGCATAATGCCGTGAAAGTCCTGCTGCTGCTCGATATCGGCGGCTCGATGGATGATCATGTCCGCCTGTGTTCGGAACTCTTTTCCGCCGCCAAGGCCGAGTTCAAACATTTCGAGAGCTTCTATTTCCACAACTGTGTCTACGAGAGGGTCTGGCGGGATAACGAGCGGCGCCAGCAGACCACGATCCCCACGACCGAGCTGCTCCGGACCTATTCCAGTGACTGGCGCCTGATCTTCGTCGGCGACGGATCTATGAGCCCTTATGAGCTGGTCTCGCCGGGCGGTAGCGTCGAACATTGGAACGAGGAGCCGGGCGAGGTCTGGCTGAAACGGCTGCTCGGGCACTTCCGTCGGGTCGCTTGGCTCAACCCCGGACAGCAACGTTTCTGGCCCTATACGCCATCGATCGAGATGATCCGGCAGCTGGTTGGCGGGCGCATGTACCCTGTGACTTTGCACGGAGTCGACGATGCGATGCGCGATTTAGTTCATTAACCCTTGATGCTGCACCGCCCTCTGGGCTTGAAATAGGTTTCCTTCAAGCTAAGTGGAGTCGCCCGGTCGTGAAGCCCCGTCTGCTGATTACCCGCCATCTTCCCGTTGACGTGGAAGCCCGGGCTGCCCGCGACTATCAAGCGACCTTCTCGACCGACGAAGCGCCGGTCACCGCCGACAAGCTGGTGAGTGCCGCCGCCGGCCATGACGGCATCCTGATCACCGGCTCGGACAAGATGACCGCCGCTGTGGTCGAACGCCTGCCCACCAGCATCAAGATCATCGCGACCTTCTCGGTCGGGTATGAGCATATCGACGTCGCGGCCTGCAAGGCACGCGGCATCGTCGCGACCAACACCCCGGACGTGCTGACCGATGCCACGGCCGATATCGCCCTGCTGCTGATGCTGGGCGCCAGCCGCCGCGCTTATGAAGGCGAAATGGCCGTGCGTACCGCCGCCTGGAAGGGCTGGATGCCGACCCAGCTCTTGGGCGTGCAGATCACCGGCAAGCGCCTCGGCCTCTTCGGCATGGGCCGCATCGGCCAGGCGACCGCCCAGCGCGCCAAGGCGTTTGGCATGAAGATCCACTACCATAATCGCTCGCGCCTGCCGGCCGAGATCGAGCGGTCTTTGGATGCGACCTACCACGAAACGGCCGAAAGCCTGCTCGCGGTGTCGGACGTGCTGTCGATCCATGCCCCGGCCGGGCCGCAGACCAACGGCTTCCTGAATGCCGAGCGGATCGAGATGCTGCCGCCCAAGGCCATCGTGATCAATACCGCGCGCGGCACGCTGATTGACGACGAGGCGCTGATCTCGGCCTTGAAATCGGGACGCCTGATGGCTGCGGGGCTGGATGTTTTTGCAGGCGAACCGAACATCGACCCGCGCTATCGTGGCTTGTCGAATACCTTCCTGCTGCCCCATCTCGGTAGTGCCACCATCGAAACCCGGAATGCCATGGGTTTTCGTGCCCTCGATAACCTCGATCGCTTCTTCAAGGGCGAAGACCCCAGCGATCGGATCGCATAGGCTGTAAATTGGTATGACATTGGTGATGGTTGCACTCACCCCGGCCAGTGGATAGGCTGGCCGATGAGTAATCATGGGTGGCATGCGTTGCGCGACGGCGACCAAGCGATTCGCCTGCGGATCCGTCTGATTGGTTTATCAGCGGAGGCCGAGGCATCGATAGCGGCAGCGGTCGAGCATGCCCCGTTTGATCTTGTCCATGAATCGAGTGAAAACTCGACCGACATTCTTGTGATCGACGCCAAACACGCGTCGTCCGTTGTCGCCGGCAGCGTGCTGACGCTGGTCATATACCAAAACGAGCGCGACCTTGCGGGCATCGAGGCCAATGATGTGCTGCACGGGGATGCGCCGCTGGTGGAATGGCGATACCGGTTGGCACAACTTCGGCAATTGGCCTTGGTCCGGTATGGTGCCGCTTCTGTCGAATCCGATCGCTATGCCTTGATGGTGCTGGGCGCTAACGACGGGCTGTGGCACTGGGATCTGACGACCGGCTATTTCTATCATGCTCCCCGTTGGAGCGTGATCATGGGCTATGACTCGGGCGAGATCGGCCATTCGATCGAAGATTGGCTGGGAATGGTCCTGGAAGAAGATCGCCCCTGGGTGGATGCCACTCTGGAAGAACAGGTCGACACCCCTTCGGGCACCTTCATCATCGAATATCGGGTGCGTTGCAAAGACGGCAGCGTGCGCTGGATGCTCTGCCGGGGGGCCGCTGTCGCCGATACGGCGGGCGGTAAGGCCAAGCGCCTGGCCGGATCGCAGTCCGACATCACCGACCGCAAGGAAGCCGAACGGTCGCTTCGCCTATCCGAAGAGCGCTATTCGCTGGCGATGCAGGCGGCCAAGGACGGTCTGTGGGACTGGGACCTCGCCACCGAAACGGTGTTCTTCACCCCGCGCTGGAAAGAGATGCTGGGTTATACCGAGGATCAGGTCGGGACCCAGCCCGATGAATGGTTCGATCGGGTGCTCGAGGATGATCTGATCTGGCTGCAGGCCGTGATCGAGGCCCAGGTGGCGGGCCAGGACGAGCCGTTCCAGATCGAATATCGTATGCGCCATGCCGACGGCAACGAGCGCTGGATGCAATGCAGCGGCATGACCTTGCGCGACTTCGAAGGGCGCGCCATCCGCATCGTCGGCTCGCAATCGGACATCACGCCCCGCAAGGCGGCGGAAGCCCAGGTGCTGCATGACGCCTTCCACGACAGCGTCACGGGCCTGCCCAACCGCGCCTTGTTCCTGGATCGTGTGTCCCAGGCGCTGCGCCGTCCGGATTCGCGCTGCACCGTGCTGGTGCTGGAGCTCAACCGCTTCCGGTCGGTCGCGGACAATCTCGGGCTCGCCCAGTCGGACGATGTGCTGCGCCAAATCGCCCGCCGATTGAGCGCGGACATCCGGGGCACCGAGACTTTAGCCCGTATCGACACCGCCCTCTTCGGTCTGATCCTGGATGAGGTCGAAGCCGAAGAAGCGATTCTGACCCGGGCAGAAGCGCTGCATCAGTTGCTGAAACCCGCCCTGCCGCTTGAAGGGGGGCGCAGTCTGTTCGTGACGGCCCGTGTTGGGGCTGCCATCGGCCTGCATGGCGAGGCACCCGAACATATCCTGCGCTCGGCCGGGCGGGCAATGAACCGGGGCGATCGCGAAGGCACCCGCACCGCCGCGATCTTCAACGATGTCGACCGCGAATTGGCGCTGGATGCCATCGAGCTGGAAGGCGAGCTGCGCCAGGCTATCGAAGTCGGCGATCAATTGCGGCTGTTCTATCAGCCGATCGTCGAGCTTTCGACCGGGCGCCTCGCTGGGTTCGAATCGCTGATGCGCTGGATCCATCCGGTCCATGGCCTCATTTCGCCGGCCCATTTTATTCCGCTGGCCGAAGAGACGGGGTTGATCGTCCGCCTGGGCGAGATCGCGCTCTCGGAAGCCTGCAAACAGGCCAATATCTGGCTGGCGCAGAACCCCACGCATTCGGGCCTGTTTATCAACGTCAATGTCTCGCCCCTGCAATTGGCCGAGCCCGACTATCTGATGCGGATCGAACGGATCTTGGCAGACCATGGTACGCCGCCGGCCGCCTTGAAGCTGGAAATTACCGAAAGCACGGTTTTGGGCGACGTCGACCGCATGGTCTTCATCCTGTCGGCCCTCAAAAAGATGGGCCTAAAGCTTGCCATCGATGATTTCGGCACCGGCTATTCGTCCCTCTCCTACCTGCATCGCTTCGAATTCGACGCGGTGAAGATCGACCAGTCGTTTGTGCGCGCCATGCGCCAGCGCGAAGATAATACCCTGATCATCCGCATGATCACCGAGCTCGCCCGAGGGCTTGGCTGCGAAGTCATCGCCGAGGGCATCGAATTGCAGGGCGAGGTTCAGCGCCTGGCGGAACTGGGCTGCATGTACGGCCAAGGCTATTTCTTCAGCCCGCCGCGCGACCCCGACACCATCAGCCGGCTGATCGATGCCACTTTCAACGTCGGTCAAGAGGCTGCAATTGCTGAATGACCTATACCTTGTGGCCTATCCTCCAGTATTGTCGCCAATATAGGTGATGCTTAGAGAATGAACCAAACCATGAGCACCAACGTCTCCAACGAGGACATCCTTCGCGCGATTCACGATATCGGCGGCGGGTTGCATCGCGAAATCGCCGGGTTTCGTCAGTCGCTGAATACGGCGGCCAAGTCGATCAACGAGCAGAAGTTCGAAGAAGCAAAGCTGCTGGCCCGCGAGCTCGAAGAACTCTCGCAGCACATCAGCCATACCAAGCGCGAAATCGCGCTCATGAATGCCCAGGCCGAAAGCGGCACGCTGTCCTCGACCACCTTCGAGCTGGATGCCATCGTCCAGCAGACCGAAGATGCGACCAACAACATCATGAATGCGGCCGAAGCGATCGACGATCTGGCCGCCAGCGTGAAGTCCGATGAGCTGACGGCCGAGGAGCGCGCCGAAAAGGCCGACGCCCTCAATGCCGAAACCATCAAGATTTTCGAAGCCTGTAATTTCCAGGACATCACCGGCCAGCGCATCCGCAAGGTCGTGAAGATGCTGACCTATATCGAAACCCGCATCGACAATATGGTTCGGATCTGGGGCGAGAAGGATATTCAGGAACTGACGGAAGAAGTGTCGGGCGAGGTCAATCCGGCTGCCGGCAGTGACGAATCTTTGCTGAACGGCCCGCAATTGCCCGGCGGCGGCGTCAGCCAGTCAGACATCGACAATCTGTTCCGCTAAGCGAAAGTCCGGCTTCGCCGGACTTCCTTCAGGGATATTTCAGCCTTCTGCGGCGTACCTGCGCGTTGGGCTTGCGCATTATTTTTTCGGGGCACCATGGATCTCGATGATATCGATCGTTCGCTGATCAAGCTCTTGCGGGGCAATGCCCGCCTGCCGGTGGCGACCCTGGCCCGGCGGGTCGGACTGGCACGCTCGACAGTGCAGGAACGTTTGGATCGATTGGAGCGGATCGGCGCCATTCGCGGCTATACGATCCTGCTGGGCGGCGGTATTTCCGCGCCGATTCAGGCGTTCCTGTTTGTGCAGGCACCGCAGCGCTATCCCGCTATCTTGGAAGTGCTCGACGGTATTCCCGAAGTGGTGGCCGCCACCAATCTGACGGGGGATATCGATATGGTGATCGAGATTGCCGCCGCCTCGACAGAACGGCTGACGGAAGTTCGGGCCAAGATCGCCCAGGTCGATGGCGTCCATCGCCTGACGACCGCCCTCGTCATGGGGCGCCCGGTTGAACGGCGCTAACCAGCGCCGCTAAACTCTTAAGAGAAAAGTAGCTTCAGCGGCTCCAGACCAGCGTCGGCTTGGCCATGAAGGCTGTGCGTGCTTCTTCGCGATTGCCGGCTTCCTGCAGGGCGATATCGGCAGCCATTGCCAGCAGGGCCTGCAAGTCCCGCAGCCCATGCTCGCCTGCTTCCGATGCCAATGATTTCAGGCAGTTACCGATCGCATCGGCAACCTTCGCGGTTTCATTGGCTGCATACTCACTCAGCATTGCGGCTCTCCCCTTCCACTCCCCTCCATTGAAGCATTTGGAGGGGAAAGGTCAAATAAAAAACATGCATACATATGTATTCAGAGAATAGAGCTCGCGACATCGAGGTCACACCAACTTACCCTACACTTTAACGTTCAAGTGAAGGGTAAAAGCACAAACCGCAGGGGCACCACCATTTAAGTATGCAGCCACTTTAATTCACATATAACAAATACAACTTGTTATTAAAGGAACAATTATTGCGATCTGATGGGATTATGGATAAAGTCCGGCTTTCCAAGCGTCTTTTTGCGGAGAAATCCGGCAATGCCTCCCCTGTCCCGCCCGCCCGCCGTCCTTAGCCAGATCGGCAATACTCCGCTGATCGAGCTGACCCGGTTCGACACTGGCCCTTGTCGCCTGTTCCTGAAGCTCGAGAATCAGAACCCCGGTGGATCCATCAAGGATCGCATCGCGCTGACCATGATCGAAGCTTTCGAGCGCGACGGTCGCTTGAAACCCGGCGGCACGCTGATCGAAGCCACGGCCGGCAATACCGGCCTGGGTCTCGCCCTGGTGGCCGCCGCCAAGGGCTATCGCCTGATCTTGATCATCCCGGACAAGATGGCGCTGGAGAAGATCAACCACCTACGTGCGCTGGGCGCCGAGGTGCGGATCACCCGGTCGGACGTCGGCAAGGGCCATCCGGAATATTATCAGGATATGGCCGAACGGCTGACGGCGGAGACGCCGGGCGCGGTCTTCGTCAATCAATTCGCCAATCCGGCCAATCCGGTGGCTCACGAGATCGGGACCGGCCCCGAAATCCTGAAGCAGATGGACGGCGATCTGGATGCGATGGTGGTCGGCGTCGGTTCGGGTGGCACCCTGTCCGGCCTCGGCCGTTTCTTCAAAGCAAACTCGCCCAAGACCAAGATGGTGCTGGCCGATCCGCGCGGCTCGATCCTGGCCGATCTGGTGAAGACCGGCAAACATGACGAGCCGGGCTCCTGGGTCGTCGAGGGCATCGGCGAGGACTTCGTGCCGCCGAACTGCGACCTGAGCCTCGTCGGCGGCGCCTATACTATTTCCGACCAGGAAGCCCTGCTGACGGCCCGCGAGTTGCTGGTGAAAGAAGGCATCCTCGCCGGCTCCTCCACCGGGACGCTGCTGGCCGCCGCCTTGCGTTATTGCCGCGATCAGACCGAACCCAAGCGGGTCGTCACCCTCGCCTGCGATACCGGCAACAAATACCTCTCCAAGATGTTCAATGATTTCTGGATGGCCGATCAGGGCTTCCTCGATCGCCAGCAGCATGGCGATCTGCGCGACCTGATTTCCCGCCGACACGATCTGGGTCAGGCCGTCACAGTCACGGCCGAAGATACCCTGCTGACCGCTTATAAGCGCATGCGAGTAGCCGATGTGTCCCAGCTGCCGGTGGTCGAAGGCAGTCGGATCGTCGGGCTGCTCGACGAATCGGATCTGCTGATGCGGGTGGTTGGCGCCAGTGATCATTTCTCCGATACCGTGGCCAGCGCGATGAACACCCGCTTAGAGACCATCGATGCCGCCAAGCCCGTTGCAACCCTGACCGAAATTTTCGCCAAGGATTATGTTGCACTGGTCGTCGATGGTGACCAATTCTTGGGCCTCATTACCCGGATCGACCTGCTCAATCACTTGCGGCGCAAGATCGCCTGACGGAAAGCTTCCCATGACCGATGCCAACGCGCCGCGCCCGAACCGGGCCGGTTTCTCGACCCGCGCCATCCATGCCGGCCAGTCGCCCGACCCCACCACCGGCGCCATCATGGTGCCGATCTACGCCACTTCGACCTATGTCCAGGAAAGCCCGGGCGTCCATAAAGGCTATGAATATTCCCGCTCGCATAATCCGACGCGCGGGGCCTACGAGCGCTGCATCGCCGATCTCGAGAGCGGCACCCGCGGTTATGCCTTCGCCAGCGGCCTTGCCGGCACCTCGACGGTGCTGGAGCTGCTGGACAGCGGCGACCATGTCATCGCCATGGACGACCTTTATGGCGGCACCTATCGCCTGTTCGAACGGGTGCGCAAGCGCTCGGCCGGCCTCAATTTCAGCTTTGTCGATCTCTCCGATCTCAAGGCCGTCGAGGCCGCGATCCAGCCCGGCAAGACCAAGATGATCTGGGTCGAAACCCCGACCAACCCGATGCTGAAGCTGGTCGACCTTAAGGCGATCTCCACGCTCGCCAAGAAGCACGGCATTCTGACCGTCGCCGACAATACCTTTGCCAGCCCCTATGTGCAGCGGCCGCTGGAACTCGGCTTCGACATGGTCATGCATTCGGCGACCAAATACCTCAATGGCCATTCCGACATCGTCGGCGGCATCGTGGTGGTCGGCGACAATCCGGAGCTGGCCGAGCGCCTCGCCTATCTGCATAACGCCGTCGGCGCGATCCAGGGGCCGTTCGACAGCTTCCTGGCGCTGCGCGGTCTGAAGACCCTGGCCTTGCGCATGGAGCGCCATTGCAGCAATGCAGCGGCGCTGGCCGCCTGGCTGGAGCAGCATCCGGCGATCGAAAGCGTGCGCTATCCCGGCCTGCCCTCCCATCCGCAGCACGAGCTTGCCAAGCGGCAGATGCATGCCTTTGGCGGCATGATCACCATCGTGCTGAAGGGCGGCCTTGAAGCCGCCCGGACGTTCCTGGAGCGGACCGAGCTCTTCGCGCTGGCCGAGAGCCTGGGCGGGGTCGAAAGCCTGATCGAACATCCAGCGATCATGACCCACGCCTCGATCCCACCCGAACAGCGCCAGGCGCTCGGTATCGCCGATGGGCTCGCCCGCCTCTCGGTCGGGGTGGAAGATCTGGAAGATCTGAAAGCCGACCTCGCCTTTGCGCTGAATGGCCTCGGCTAAAAAACGACAGGGCGGCCGATAGCGGCCGCCCTTTTTTCTTTTAGACGCAGAAAATTGAACGCCGCCGGCTAACCCGGCGGCGTTCAATTCATATCGTCGAAGGCATCAGGATCAGATGGAGTAGCGCACTTGCGCCGGCTTCTCATCCGAGACCCCTGCTTCCTTGGTATATTCTTCGTAGCCAAGCGGGATCGTGTAGGCAACGTCGCCATCGTTCACGCCCTCGATCTTCACGAAGGTCACGGTCGTGTTATTGACTAGGCCCTGCCTGATATCGACAGCGCTCTGAATGGCCGCTTCCGGCGGCAACTCCGTCGATGCAACCGGCTTGGTCGCCCGCGACGTATCGTTCTTGGCGGCATTTTCGACCTGGGTCAAAGATGCACCAGCAGGAACCCCTGTCGTCGGTGCCGGCTGAACCGGCGCTACAACGGGAGTGCGCACAACATTAGATATAAAGGGCGTTCCGCCCTCCAAACCCTGTACCGACATTTCACACCTCTATCTTCATCTAGAGGGAACACTTTGGGCATTTCAAATAGTAATCTATTACAATCACTAGCCAGAAGCAAGCGCAACTCTACCTAAGCAAGAAGAAACAAATCGTTGCAGATAGTAGCCGTCCAAAACGATCAGCCTCAATCTGCCGAAGAACCATTACAGCCCCCGCACCAACCCCTAATCCATGGTATTTGTTTCAATACCCACGATTAAAGTTTCAGCACAAAGACTTCGGCAGCAGCAACAAACAAAGTCAGTCGGACCGCTATTCTCTAGCCAACCCCAGGATCTTCACTGAAGACAGAAGCAACGGCACAGAAAACAGGCGGCGGTAACAGGCACCCCCGGATGAGAATGCAATTTGAATGCCTAGAGACCATCCCTCCCCTCGCGCCGATGCCATACCCCTGAAAACGGCAAAAAGGGAGGCCGGAGCCTCCCTTTCCCGGTCGATCAGAAGACTTAGTTGAAGAGGCTCAGCACGATCTGCGGACGCTGGTTGGCGATCGACAGCGACTGCGACGCCAGCTGCTGCTTAATCTGCAGCGACGACAAGGTGGCCGATTCGACGGTCAGGTCGGCGTCGATCATCGACGACAGGCCGGCCTTGGTCGCATCTTCCACACCGGAGTTGAACTTGATCTGGTCGTTCAAGCGGGTGTTCAGCACGCCGATACGGTTCAGCGCCGTACCGATGTTGGCTTCCGCAGACGCGAACGACGCGGTGTTGCCCAGCTGCGAGGCCGCAATGGTGAAGGAGGTCACTGCGACCGACAGAGCCGAGAAAGCAGCAACGACCGAGGTCGCAACGGCGGTCAGGGCCAGCTGATTGCCGATGGCATCGCGGATGACCGAGAAGTTGGTGCCATTCGACACCATGTTCACGCCGTTGTAGTCGGCGGCCTGGGCGTAATTCACCAGCGACGTCATCTGCTCGGAATATTGGTTTTCCAGCTGGATGCGGGTATTGCCGGTGATGTTGGCATCAGCCAGCTGGACGAGCGTCTTGCGCATGTCCTGCACCTTGTTCGAGATGCTGTTGACGGCGGTGTTCGCGACCTGGACCGAGCCCAGCGCATTGCCCAGCTGACCGTTCACGGCCGAAATACCCGCCAGCTTCGAGCGGATGTTCTGACTGACGGCATAGAGAGCGCCATTGTCGAACGCGTCCGCAATGTTGAAGCCGGTCGAGACGCGCTTCTGCGTCTTGTCCAGCTGGTCGCCGGTGTTGGTCAGGATACGGGCGGCGGTCAGCGCGGACAGATTGGTATTAACGGAAATGGGCATTCTGGACTCCGATCAAAGCATACTTGCGTATAGGCGTCACTTCCTGTGACTTTTCGCAAATGCCCATATCGGATTGTAGCAGTACAAGAATTTGTATAGTTAATAACACTTAAGTCTAAAATCAAATGTGCGCCAATAATACAATTAATAAATACATTAGCAAACAGATTAATACTTAAATATTTGAATGATTGATCGAATGGATCACCCCTCCCCTTTTCCTACGCTTCACCCCCGCGAAGCACTTCCTGGAAGCAGGAGCGCACCATTCTTTCAACTTCGAAATTTTGGACAAAAAAAAGGGAGGCCGGAGCCTCCCTTTTCCTAGTCGATCAGATGGCTTAGTTGAAGAGGCTAAGCACGATCTGCGGACGCTGGTTGGCAATCGAGAGCGACTGCGAAGCCAGCTGCTGCTTAATCTGCAGCGACGACAGGGTGGCCGACTCGACGGTCAGGTCGGCGTCGATCATGGCCGACAGACCGGCCTTGGTCGCATCTTCAACACCAGAGTTGAACTTAATCTGGTCGTTCAGACGGGTGTTCAGAACGCCGATACGGTTCAGAGCGGTACCGATGTTGGCTTCTGCAGTCGCGAACGAAGCAGTTGCACCAAGCTGCGAGGCCGCAATGGTGAAGGTGGTGACAGCAACCGACAGAGCCGAGAAAGCAGCAACGACCGAGGTCGCAACGGCGGTCAGGGCCAGCTGGTTACCGACGGCATCACGGATGACCGAGAAGTTGGTGCCGTTCGAAACCATGTTCACGCCGTTGTAGTCAGCGGCCTGAGCGTAGTTGACGAGCGACTGCATCTGTTCGTCGTACTGGTTCTGCAGCTGGGTGCGGGTGTCGCCGGTGACGTTGGCATCAGCGAGCTGGACGAGCGTCTTGCGCATGTCCTGCACTTTGTTCGAGATGCTGTTGACGGCGGTGTTAGCAACCGAAACCGAACCCAGAGCGTTGCCCAGCTGACCGTTCACAGCAGACAGACCCGACAGCTTCGAGCGGATGTTCTGGCTGACGGCATAGAGAGCGCCATTGTCGAACGCGTCGGCAATGTTGAAGCCGGTCGAGACGCGCTTCTGCGTCTTGTCCAGCGAGTCGCCGGTGTTGGTCAGAATACGAGCGGCGGTCAGAGCCGACAGATTGGTATTAACGGAAATGGCCATTCTTGCCTCCAGTCATGCATACTTGCGATAAGACTTGCTACTTCATGTAGCCGGGGGAGTATGCCCCCGCAGGCTCGGGACCGTCAAGCGAGATTCAGATAAAATTTCGGGCACCTGTAAGAATCTGCAAGAATAGACATTACCAAATTTAAATAAAAAAAGCCCATCCACGGAGGACGGGCTTTTTTCCAGATCCGAAGGATCCGTAAGTCTGACGAAGCGCTCTTCGACTGCACCGTATTCTACCGCACGTCGAAACTACCTCATCTCTATAGAGACAGTCGGCCTTAAACTCTTTCCGGCAGATAAGACTAAGCTTTTAGCTTGCCTGCGCCGCCGGAAGCAGATCATCAACCGCCAAAGAGGCTGAGGAGGATCTGCGGACGCTGGTTGGCGATCGAGAGCGACTGCGAGGACAGCTGCTGCTTAATCTGCAACGAGGTCAGCGTGGCCGATTCAACGGTCAGGTCGGCGTCGATGAGCGAGGAGAGACCGGCCTTGAAGGCATCTTCGACGCCTTCGTTGTAGCGGATCTGATCGCTCAGACGCATGTTCAGAACGCCGATGCGGTTCAGCGCGGTGCCGATGTTCGATTCGGCAGTCGCGAACGACAGCGTCTGGTTCAGCATGCTGGCTGCCGAGGTGAAGCCGCCGGTGACGGCGATCGACAGAGCCGAGAAGGCAGCCACGACCTGGGTCGCGACAGCGGTGATCGCGAGCTGGTTGCCCAGGGCGTCGCGGATGATCGAATAGTTGGTGCCATTGCTGACGAGGTTGGTGCCGTTGTAATCGGCAGCGGTCGCGAAGTTAACCAGCGACTGCATCTGTTCCGAATACTGCAGTTCGAGCTGCGTACGGGTGTCGCCAGCGACGTTACCGTCGGCCAGCTGGGTCAGCGTCTTGCGCATGTCCTGCATCTTGTTCGAGATGCTGTTGACTGCGGTGTTCGCGACCTGGATCGCACCGAGACCACCACCAAGCTGGCCGTTGACGGCCGTGATGCCCGACAGGTCGGAGCGAACGTTCTGCGCAACAGCGTAGATCGCGCCGTTATCGAAAGCGTCCGAGATGGTGTAGCCCGACGAAACGCGCTTCTGCGTCTTATCGAGGGCATCGTTGGTGTTCGTCAGAATACGAGCGGCGGTGAGCGCCGACAGGTTGGTATTAACCGAAATGGCCATTCTTGCCTCCAATTAGCGTCGTCCGCTTTGGGACGGTGTGGTCTCTAACCTAACTAAGACGTCATCAAGTTAACGTAACACTTTAAGTCCGTCAAATAAAAAGCCTCCGGAGATTTGCTTCTTTCAACGTATTACTGACATACATCGAGAGAAGTGACATCAAGCGAGCAGCTTATTAAGACGAACACCTTCCTCATTCTAAAGAAGGTTTAGAGGTTATCGGGCCAGCCCTGCCAAAGTGGCGTACATGCTGTCCGCGGTAGTTATGATCTTTGAATTCGCATTATACGAACTTTGGATCACGATCATGTTCGAGAATTCTTCGGCCAGATCGACCGTCGAATACTCCAGGATTTCGGACTTAATTTCGCCCGCTCCATTCTCTTCTGCGTTGGTCACGACCGCGACACCCGACGCTTCGGTAATTGCAAATGTCGTGCCCGTCACTGCTTCGAGGCCGGTCGGGTTGATCACATTGACCAACGGCACACGACCGATCTCATTACGGTAACCGCCTTGGAAAGTCTGATAGAGCACACCGGCCTCGCTGAGCTGGGTGCCGGTCGGCTGCAACTCGGGATGACCGTTGCCGGTCGTGACGTAATTGGCAAAAGCCTCGCCAAGCTGCGTCATGTTTAAGGTCACGGCCGGCGCCAGCGTGCCACCGGTGCCCGGCAGCGTCACCGTACCCGGATTGATCGCCGTACCAGCGGCAGGCGTCAGCGGCTGGCCGTTGGCATCGAAGGTCAGGGCAACCGGCGTACCGGTCACGGTCGCGCCGGCAACGGCGGCCCCGTTCAAGGTGACGCCAGACATCTGAACTGACCAGGCATTGGCCGCGGTCTTGGTGAAGGTATACTTCAGACCATAGGAATTGCCGTCGGCGGAATAACCCGGTCCCGTGATGTCGAAGGTATCACCGATCGCGGCATTCGCCGGCAGATTAGCCCCCATCGTCAGCGTGGTCGTGGTGACTGCCGGCATGGTGGCGCTGAGATCGACCCGCAGCGGCACGAGCGAGTCGTAACCAGCCCCATTGGCCGAAGCCCCCGCCCCCATCACGCCCAAGAGCGTCATGCCGGCGGAATTCACGAGGAAGCCGTCCTTGTCGGTGACGAAATCACCGGCACGGGTCAGCAGCCGTTCGGCCGTGCCCGAGAGCCCCGTGGTGGTGACGTCGGTCCGCGGAGCGACGGCAAAATAGCCACGACCCTGCACCGCCATGTCGGTCGTACGCTGGGCCGCAATCAGCAGACCCTGCGCATCGGACCGCAATTGAGCCCGAGCCTCGACGCCCCCCCAGCCATAGCCACTGGGACCGGCCGCGTTCTGGGCGACGAGGGTCGCAAAGCGATTGACGCTGTCCTTGTAGCCAACCGTGGCGGCGTTCGCGATGTTGTTCGACACGACGCCCATGGCAAAGGACTGGGCACTCATGCCAGTCACGCCAGTAATCAAGGTGCCGTTCAAGCTCATCTCTTAACCCCTTACACAGATCAACTACAAGTTCAGCCGCTTAGGCTTAACGCTTCAGATTGATGACTTCGGCGAGCATTTCGTCCGAGGTTGTAATCGTGCGGGCGTTGGCGCTGTAGGTACGCTGCGTGACGATCATGTCGGAGAATTCCTCAGCCAGATCGACGGTCGAACCTTCAACCGCGTTCGGGGTGATCGAACCGACACCGCCCTGATAGGCGTAGTTGGTGGTCGCCGAGCCGCTGTCGTCCGTTTCGGCATAAACGTTGCCGTTGCGGGCCTGTAGGGCGTTGACATTGGCGAAGTTCACCAGGGGGATCTTGGCAACGGCCAGACGCTGACCATTGTCGAACACGGCGCGAACCACACCGAACTCATCGATCACGACACCGGTGCGATAGCCGAACTTGATGCCGTCCTGGTTGACGAAGGCAACCGCGAAGTCATCGGAGTTCTGGGTAATGCCCGACTTGGTGCCAGCGATACCGTAGGTGATATCCGGGTTCAGGTTGGCGGCACCGGTCGAACCAGCGGCGCTCAGCGGGATACCCGCAGTACCCAGGGTCTGGTCCAGGACCGAGTTCGCGCCCTGAGTGAAGGAAGCAAACGAGCCGTCGGTGTTGAAGTTCAGCGTGCCGAGCTGACCGGTCAGGGTTGCCGGAACGGCACCCGGCAGCGGCTCGCCGATCGCGCCGGTGGCGGCATCGACAAAGCTGTTGGTTTCGGTACCGGTGATCGAGTCCACCGGCTTGCCGGTCGGGCCGACCTTGCCAGCAACGGTCATCTTCGTGATGAAGACTTCCCAGGTGTTGGCCGAGGTCTTGAAGAAGCCCAGTTCCATGTTATGGGCGACACCCAGGCTATCGTACACCAGCACCGAGGTGGTGCGGGCGGTCTGGAGACCACCGGTGGTGCTGTCGATATCGAGGGTCGCGTCGGTCGCGTTCGAAGCTGCGCCGCCGCTGGCGTTGGACATGCGGACGTTCGCCAGGGTCACGACGGCATCGGTTGCCGGCAGGTTGGCGCCCAGCGAGATGGTCGAGGTGCCACGAGCGCTACCGGTGATCGAACCGACGTTGATCGCGGTCAGATTGGCAGTCGGCATCAGAGCGACGGTTGCGGGATCGGCACCGGTCGCAACGGGCACGCCCAGCAGATAGCCGCCGGCGGTGTTGATCAGGTTACCCGACTTATCGACGTTGAACGAACCGGCACGGGTATAGAGACGCTCGACACCCAACGGCACACGGCCAGCAGCGTCAACAGCGGAAGCGGTTGCGAAGAAACCGCGGCCGGTGATCGCGAGATCGGTACCCGAAGCCGAAGCCTGCAGCAGGCCCTGACGGTCGATGTTCTGCACGGTCGAAGCCAGCACGCCGCCCGGCGAGTAGGAACCGCGCGAGGGCGGAGCCGTCACGAGGGTCGAGAAGGCAGCGGAGTTCGCCTTATAACCGACCGTGTTGGCGTTCGAGATGTTGTCGGAAATGATGCCCATGCTGGTGCTCTGGGCCTTCAGGCCGGACACCGCAGAGTAGAGTGCACCGTAAACGCTCATTTTTGGTTCTCCTAACTCAGGCTGGGCTATCAGCCGCGAATTGCAATGACGTCGCTGAGCGTGACATACGTCTCGCGACCGATCTTAAGCAGCGCGCCATCAGAAGAATTGCTGACGTCGCGGACACGATTGACGGTGGAAATCGCTGCTTCGATCGCTTCCCCGGCTGTATTCTTGGCAGCAGTCAATTGCTCATTCAGAGCGTTGATCTGCACCTTGTATTCCCCGGCAGCGACGCGGTTGCCATTGGCATCCTTGCCGTCCCAGGTCATTTCATGGCGACCGGTGGTCGGATCGCCGGTCAGAGTGCGGATGGCCACACCTTCGCCGTCGAGGATCTTGATCTCGGCCTTGAAGGGGGCTTCGGCGAAGGCATAGGCGAAGCGCGGATTGCTCGGCTCCATCAGCTGCACTTTATCGGTCGGGACATCGACGCTGATCGCCGTCGCGGTCGCATCGGCCGCGCTGATCTGCAGTTTGTAATTGCCGATCGGCATCAGCGTGCCCGAGGCGTTACGGCCATCCCAGGTCATCGTGTGCTCGCCCTTGGTCTTATCGGCGCTAGCAACACTGAGATTGCGGATGACGTTGCCATCGCTGTCGAGGATGTTGACCGTCATGGTCGAGGCGGCAGCCGGCAGGGTGTAGGTAAATTCTGCCGGGGCATCGAGGCTCAGGACCTTCGACGAGGCTTCGACCGTCTGCCCCATATAGCTGGCAGCGGAAAGCAGCTCGTTCGACTTCTGGTATGACAGCATGTCGTCCAGTTTGGAATTCATATTGATCTGCTGTTCGACCTGGCTGAAGAGCACCAGCTGATTGGTGAACTCCGAGCTTTCCATCGGCGACAACGGATCCTGGTTCTTGAGCTGCGTCGTCAGCAGCGTCAGGAAGTTATCGAAGGTCTTCGCAATCGAAGCGGCCGAACTAGCTGTGGAGCTGTTCGAAGACCCGCTAAGTGCGTTCAGAGCTGCGACATCGACCATGTTACTTTTCCTTCGGCTCGCCGTCAGATCGTTACGTCAACTCGCCCCATGCTGGCGCGCGAGCGCCGAACGGGGGCTTCATCCTCGACCACCGGGCTCAGGGTCTTTTCAGGGGTGGCATTATTGCCCCGACCCTGTCCGTTCCCTTCACCCTTGCCGCCCTGGCTTTGATCTCGAAGCGAGAAGCTAAGCGACTGGTGATCCAACTTATATCCAGCCTCTTGCAAAGACCGTTCCAGTTGCGGAGCGTCTTTACGTAATACTTCAAGAGCGGCCGGATTATCGGCTTGAATGCTGGCTTTCAACTGCCCGTCCTTGGCGGCTTCGACCTCAATGGTCACCTTGCCGAGGTTCTTGGGCATCAATTCCAGGGAAAGCTTGCTCGGCGCGCCTTCTACGGCCCGCGCCAAGCCGATCCGAACCTGTTCCAGCACCGGCATGAGACGCACGGTCGGACGTTCGGCACCGGCCTGGGCGACATTAGTCGCCTCGATCCCCGTGCGATGAACGATATCTACAACCGTGACATCGGCCGCAGCCTTAGTCGTGGCGGTTTCTGCCGTCGGCTCGGCAATATTCACGCTGCTGGCGGCCAGGACGGAAAATTCTGCCGGGCCGATATCGCCGGCCTGCTTATCGACCGGACGCGCACGCACCGGCTGGGGAGCAGCCGCAGCAGCAGCGGGCTTCTCGCCCTCGCCCGTCACGGCGGTATGGAGCGGATTAACCGGGGCTTCCTCGGCCGGCGCCTCGGCAACTTCGTCCGTGCTGGCTTCGGCAACGACACCGGCCGTCAGGCTGACCGGCGGCACGGTGCCAGTGGCGGTGACGGCAGCCTGCTGAACCTGTACAGCGGTAATCGGGGCTGCCTGAGCAACCGGACGCGCCGTGGATGCTGCCGGAGCCGCCTGGGCAGGCACCTCTTCAGCCACAGTCTCTTCAACAACCGGCTGCGCCTCGACCGTCACCTTGGCATCGGCCTTCGGCTTGGGAGCGGCGGGAGCCTGGATCTGGGTCTGGGCTTGAACCTGAACCTGCGGCTGCGCAGCCTGAGCGGGCGCAGCTTCTTCGGCGACAGCCGCTACAGCCTGAGCAGCGGCTTCGGCCAACGCGGTATCGGCTGCGTCAGCGGCCCCATTCAGAGTGACGGTCGGCAGCGACATTTCACCGTCGCCAAACAGCGCGGTCGCGACGTCACCCTCACCGGCAGTAGGCGCAGCTCCCTGGGCCACATCTTCGACAACCGGAACGGCAGCAGCCTCTTCCGTCACGACGACCGGAGCAACAACCGGCGGGACCGGAGCCTGCGGCGCAGCAACGGCGGCGGCAGCTGTCGCTGCGGCCTGATCGGTCTTGGTATCCTTATCAGAATCGGTAGAGTCGGTCGAAGCAGCGCCAGCGGCAGCCTGCTCGGTCTCGGCCGGCTTCTTGTCGGTCTTGTTGATCTTATCGACCAACTTATTGAATTGGGTTTTGTCAGCCGAGGCGGAATCCGACGTCGCACCCACAGCCTCGCGAACCGGCGGCGGCACGGGGGCGGAGAAAGCTAGCGGATCGAAACCAGAGACGGGCATTCGGAACACTCAATATTAGGGTCGCGGCCTAATAAGCATGATCCGTGCCAATAAATTAAATGCGATAAAACAACCAGTTACAGCCAAAAATGAAGATGCCGCCCTGGCGAAGGCGGCATCTATTAACCGACATAACGACCTAGCGGCAAGTTTTGCCCCGGCCCCTGAAAATCAGGCCACACCCGGACCAAAACGGTCCCAGAAAGCCCGGTCTTGCCAGGGATCATAGGGCTCGAACCGCTTTTCAGGGCAGTTCGGGATATAGACTTGCTTGTCGTCATCCCCAAGCAGAGCGCCCATGCGCGAGAAGGAGCTGTTGCACATGGCCAGCACCTTGGCCCGGCGCATCACATGGAAATCCACCAGGAAGGAAAAAGCCGTTTCGACCAGCTGAGAAACCGGCGCGATCAGCGGGTTATATTGCGCGAACCGCGGCAGGATATTCTCGGCATCGTCAGTTGCAACATAGAGCACCGGCTTCTCGATCTTCGCCAGAACCTGCGGCAGCCACTCCAGATACCATTCGACCGGGATCGCGCGGAACCAGGGCGAATCCCCATAATTCAGATAATCGCCACGCCGCACGTGAAGCGCGACCAGGGTCGATCCCGGCGGCACTTCTTCGGCCAGCCACTCATTGATGGTGCCAGTGTAATAGCCGCTGGGGGTCAGGAGGCGCCGGATGAACGGCTTATAGAGGACATGGATGTCCGTCAGTTCCTGGAAATAGGCAAAGAAATCCACGCCCGTGATCGGCGGATCGAGATACAGCAGATGGCGTTCGGCGCCATGGAACGGCGCGAATTTCTGCTGCGGCAATAGCGTCGAAAGCGGCGGCAGCTTGACCGCGAACATCTCGCTTTCGTCCCAGTCCGGAATCTCGACCCGGCAGCAGCTGCGCAGGCCATAGAGCAGCAGGTTGGAATACATGAACATCCGGTTCGCGAAGCGCCCGAGATGCGGGAACATCGAGATCTGAACGATCGCATCCTCGGGCGGGGACGCCAGCCAATCCAGGCGCGTCAGCAGAGCCGCCTTCGCATAGAGGGTCGCCTCGCCAACGCCGGCATCCGCCATCTCGGCGATTTCGGGCTTCAACCGGATATAGCCGAGATCGAACAGCTCAAGGTCAAACGCGGCGAGATCGGCCGTGCGCTTCCGGCCGCCGTCGAACCCGTGCGGCACCAGAATGGCCGAGGCGCCCTGCCCCGCCGCAGCCTTCGCCGCAGTCAGACTGCTGGCGATGTCCCCTGCTGGCAGCCGCTCCAATGCAGCGGTCAGCACATCCCAACCCACCTGGCTCATTTACGACTGACCGCCCTTTTCCTTCAGGCTCGCCAGGTACTGGGCCGTATGATACTGCTGGCGGATATAAAGATCGGCGATGCGACCGCTCTCTTCCTTCCACTGCTCGGGCGGCTTGGCCATGATGTGCTCGAACAGCACATCCGCCATCATGTCGCGCTTGGAGGTGTGGAAGAGGTAAATGACATCGTCGTTGATATAGACGCTCATGTCGTGATGGGTCGAAATCGCCCGCATGATCTGGCCCATGTCCGGATACTGGCGATAATCGTTCGGCGGCATCGGATGATCGAGGAACAGACGCGCGTCATCGACGAGGATCACGTGCTGATCGGCATAGGGGGCGATCAGTTCCAGTTCCTTGATGAGCGGGCATTGGTCGAGTTCGCCGGCCGTATCGAAGGTGCAGTAATGCGCATCGAGCCAGAACATGGTCGGCGGCAGCGTGTCGACCAGCTCTTCCATCACTCCGCGCGAATCGCCCAGGATCGCCGTCACAGTCGGACGGTTGCCGATATTGTCGATCGACTGCTGATAGCAGCTTTCCGACAGTTCGACCGTGATCACGCGGGGGAAACGGTCGGCGGCCCAGATGGACGTTTGGCCCCGGAAGGTCCCGGTTTCGAAAAAGACGTCAAAGCCAATCCGCTTCTGAAGACGCTCGATCAGCGCCGTCGGTGCGCCGAAATTCACGATACCCATGGTCTATCCTCTACAATAAACGGCTAATACTTAGGCGGCCGCTTTGGCGCACCAGTCATGCCACATCTTGAGTAGTGCCTGTTCGAAATTCTCGGCGAACCGATCGGGGTCGCACAGAGGAGATGACGCCATCCGCTCGCGGATGCCGTAACGGAAGTTGGCCAGCGCCACCAGATCGTCCGCAAAGCCTTTGGCAATCGCGACATATTCCTCCTCGCTCGAGGCGATGCATTCGCTGGCCCCAGCGTTCGAGAGATGGCTGTAAGAATGGCGGCTGCAGAAACGATCGCCCGGCAGCGTGATGACGGGCGTCCCCATCCATAAGGCTTCACAAGTCGTAAGGCCGCCGGAATAGGGCAAGGTATCGAGGCAGATATCGACCTTGTGATAGCCGGCCAGCATATCCATGGGCGACCCGCCCTCCTCCAGGATCAGGCGATCCCCCGATATCCCTTCGGCCTCGAACACGGCCCGCAGACGCCGCTGATTAACGTCCGACGCGATGCCCTTATATTTCATGAGCAGCTTCGAATTCGGCACAGCCTTCATCACCCGCGCAAACAGCGAGACGCAGGCGGCGCTGACCTTGCGGACGTTATTGAAACTGCCAAAGGTGATGTAGCCATTCTCCAGCGCCGGCAACGGACCGACGGTCGGCGAGCGCGGATTGGGCTCGTAACAGATATAGCCTTCCGGCAGCCGCATGATGCGTTCGCGATGGAACGGCTCCAGCTCGGGCGGAATATGGAAGCGATCGGCGATGATCCAATCGATTTCTTCCATACCCGTGGTGCCGACATAGCCGGCCCAGGTCGCCTGCACCGGCGCCGGCCGCAGGGCTAGCACTTCCAAGCGGTTGCCGGCGGTATGGCCCGACAGATCGAAGGCAATATCGATCTTGTCGTCGATGATCCGATCATAGAGCTCCATCTGGAGCATACGATCGGTCCGCACCCAATGATCCGCCGCATAGCGGATTTCCTTGGTGATGTGATCTTCCTTGCGCCGCCCCGAATAGGCATAGACTTCGAACCGGTCGCGGTTGTGCCGCGCCAGCCAGGAGAGGGTGAAGAAGCCGACCGGATGATGGGCAAGATCGGCGGTCACCAAGCCGACGCGGATCTTGCGGTTCGGATCGGGCAGGTTCTTGAAGACATGCTTTTTGCCAGGTTCGTAATTATGGACGACCTGAGTAAATTCCTCGTGACGCTTGCGCAGCTCCATCGCCGTCAGGCTGGGATCATATTGCGAGGTGAAGAGGTAGTTGCTGAAGAGGATCGGCTCTTTCGCCTCGACGGCGGCCGCCCGCATATATTCGGACCCCTTAGCAAAATCGCCGGTCTCAACTAGCAGCGCGCCGAGCGCATTCCAGATCGAGGGGTTTTCCTTGTCGCCCTTGGCAGCCCGTTCCAGATATTTAATGGCTTCCTTGGTCCGCCCCGCCCCATCGAGCGCGCGGGCGAAGAGATAGAGCAGAACCGGCTCATACCCCATATCATCTTTCTCGACCCAAGGCTCCAGGATCTCAAGCATGGTCGGAAACTGCCGCTTGCCGTCGAGCAGGCGGCAGAACTGCAGGGCGACTTCGATATCGTCCTTATTCGCTTCCCAGGCCGCTTGGAGTTTCGGAATCGCCTGATCGAACTGCTCCAGCACGATCACACTGTCAGTGAAGGCTAAGAGCAGACGACGATCATTGGGCCAGCGTTCCAGCGCGTCGCGGGCGGCTGCCATTGCGCGGTCGATCTGGCCGGACAGGTTCAACGCCTCGATCAGCAATACATGCAGGTCATAATCATCCGGCAGCAGCTTCAAGGCTTCCTCGGCCGCGGCCTGGGCATCGGCCGGCATCTTGAACGCCAGCAGCATCAGGGTCTTCTTGCGATGCGCCTCGACATGCAGAGGCTCGTCCTTAATCAAGTCGCTTAAGACTTCATAGACCTCTTTCGCCCGGCCCAGACGCTCCAGGCACAGAGCCCAGTGATAGCGGACCGTGGTCGATTCCGGCGCCAGCTCGAGCGCCCGCAGGAACAGGCCTTCAGCCTCTTCAGGTTGTTCGCGCTGAAGATGGATGAGCCCCAGATACTGCAACGCGTCCGGATTATCGGGATTAATGCCAAGCAGCGTTTCATACGCGTCAACCGCCTGATCCAACTGGCCTGCCCGATGATGCAGTTGGGCGATATGGAAAAGGGTAACCGCAGGATCCTGATGTGTGGTCATCAACTCGCCATCTTCAAATATCGTTATGTTCGTCCGGCCGAGAGGTATCGACCGTAACGACGGCGCCGCTCTGGGTATAGCGGGTCATCTGCAAGCTCGCTTTGCGGAGCGCCTTGAGGAAATTACGGATTTTGAACTGTTTGACGTGATAGGAGGCAGCAACCGTCTGCTCGAGAGTCTGCGCCTCGCCGCTCAATCCCTGCAAAGCGATCAGAACTTCGACCACGCCGAGATCTTCAAGCTCCTCGAAGGTCGGGCGGTCGCGCAGGATCGCGCGCACCAGAGCGTTGGCCCGGTGTAGCCCCGGTAGGACGCGTTCTTTCAGGCGTTCGATTTCGATAACCATCTCGATATCGCCCTGCTCGACCGCAATCGCCTGCTCAGCCGTCAGCTCGCCCAGATCGAGAATCTGTTCGTGCAGTTCATCCAACTCATCTAAGAGTTCGGTCCAGACTTCACTCATACCCGCAGGGGTCCATCCTTAGAATCGTTTCGATCAACGATGATCGTTTCGATTGCCGGAGTGTATCGGAAGCCCCCCTGCCGGTCCACACGGCGTTCCTGCCGGGCAATGGGAAAATCTTGTTCCTCCCACCCGGCAATATCTGCCAAGCTGCTGCGGCATCGCTTCGCAAGGCCTTGTTTTCTCAAAATACTTCTCTTGGCACTCACCTTGCATAATGCCTTGCGCCTAATCATGTTCGCGGTCTGCCCCGTTCGGGGAAGGCGCTGCGATGAAGCGAGGGTATAAAGGGTATGCAGTACGTCACGGGCTATACATCGGAGCATTCGGCCGCTGAGCCGCGCTCGATCGATGAACTGGGAATCGACATCGTCGCTTTTGTCGAGCAGGTCGACCTGCTGATTGAGTTGACGGATATCGAGACGCAGGCCGTTGACGCACAGAGCTGGGAACAAATTGCCGAAGTGGCCGAAGCCAAGCGGCTGTTGTTGCCGCTCATCCAGGAACTCTCCGGCCTCTGGCCCGAGATGCGCACCCGCATGGATTGGCTGAATGACTGCGCGCCCTCGCAGCTCGACGAAAACGAACAGCTGGAACGCGATGGCCTCAGCCTGCTGCACAGCGTCCTGATCGAACTTGACGAGACGCTTGAGCGCAATGAGATCGCCTTGTGGCGGGCCACCTCGGCCAACAAACAGACTCTGGAATCCCTCGTGCGGATCTTTTCGGCAACCGGCGGCAACCCCGATCTTTATTCGCGGACCGGCGCGCCCCCTTCTCCACCGTCGACTGTCTCGATCGTCGGACAGACGGTCCATATCTGACGGTACGGGAGCACAGATAAAAAATGACCTCGCTTTTCAATACACTGGGCGTATCGCTCTCCGGCCTGACCTCGACGCAGAAGCTGCTGTCGACCACGACGCGCAACGTCGCGAATGCCCAGACCGTCGGCTACGTCAAGAAACAGCAACAGCTGCTGACCAACGTCGCCACCGGCGGCGTCAAGACCAGCGACGTGCTGCGCTATGTCGATGAAGGCTATCAGTTCAAGCTGCGCACCAATCGCGGCCAGCTGAGCTATCAGGCAACGCTGTCGGGCAAAGTTGCGACGCTCGACCAGCTCGCGGGCGACCCGACCAAGGGCACGACAATCGCGAGCAAGATGGAAGCTTTGGCGAAGGCCTTCCAGGATCTGACGTCGCGGCCGACCGATACGACATCGGGGCAGGCCGTCATCGATAGCGCCAAGGACCTGGCCCAGACCTTCAACAATCAGTTCGCGGCGATCGACAAAAGCCGTCGCGAAACCCAGCTGCAGATGGAAGACACCGTTTCGGACGTCAATCTGAAGCTGCGCGAGATTTCCGACCTGAACCGCAAGGTGCTGGAAGCCGTCGCGATGGGCACGGATGCGACCGACCTTCAGGACGCCCGCGACCAAGCCGTGACCGACCTTTCCGGCATGATCGACGTGCGCGCCTTCACCGACGATCGCGGCGTGCTGAACGTCTATAGCGGCACCTATAAGTTCCTGGCCGGCGAATATGCCGAAGTGCTGAGCGTCGATCCGCAGACCTTCGATCTGGTCGGCGTGAATGGCGTGATCGGCGCCGCCGGCGGTTCGCTCGGCGGGCTGCAGACCTACCTTAAGGAAGAAGCGCCGCGCTATCTGATGCAGCTGTCCGAAATGGCCAAGAAGATCTCGGACACGTTCGCAACAACGCTCGGCCTCGATCTCTTCATCGATAAGGCCACCGGCCTGCCGCCAGTCAACGGTAACCCGCCTTACGATCTGCCGAACTATTTTGCCGGCAATATTACCGTCAATCCGACCCTGGATACGTCGAACCCGACGACCCTGGCGCGCCTGCGCGTCGGCGACGATTTGCTGAATGATGCCGGCAACCCGGTGCAGCCAACCGATACCGATAATGCCCAGCGCATTCAGGATTGGCTGCTGAACGGCACGCTGACCTTCGACAATACCTATACCGTGACCTCGGGCACCGCGACCTACACGCTGTCGAGCAATATCGCCGGTACGCGCACCATCCGCGACGCCGCCTCGACCCTGACCGTGCGCACTGCGCAGACGGTCAGCCGCGCGGAAAGCAAGGCCAAGGAACTGACGACCTACGATACGCAGTTCCAGCAGGCGCTGGCGGAAAAGTCGGAAGTCAATATCGACGAAGAATTCCAGCAGATCGTTACGCTGCAAAACCTTTATCAAGCCAACGCCCGTGTCGTTCAGACGACACAGGCCCTGCTTGATGAACTTATGAACCTCGTGCGTTGAGATTAGGGGACGTTTGAATCATGACAGCCATTAACAGCCTGTCTCAGGTCAATTACATTCGGAACCTGATCAATGCGCAGCAGGACAAGCTCGCTGATCTGACCAAGCAGTCCGGCAGCGGCTATAAGTCCGATACCTTCTCTGGCCTCACGGTCAACGACAGCCGCGTGTCGATCGCCTCGCGCACCGAACTGCTGCGCGCCGAAGCCTATAAGGGCACGATCACGGCCGTGACGCCGCGCATCCAGACGGCAGCGACCACGCTCGACTCGATGGAAAACTCGCTGGTCGAAATGCGCGACACCTTGCTGGCGCTCAAGACCACCGATCCGCAGGGCACCCAGATCCGTGTTGCCGCCGAAGCGAAATTCCGCCAGCTGATCGACCGCTTGAATACCAAGGTCGATGGCCAGCAGATCTTCGCCGGTCGCGCCGCCGGCACCACCGGCGTCGGTGCCAATTACCCGATCCCCAGCGGCGATACCCTGCTTGCGAACTTCCAGGCCAGCCTGACCCCGCCCTATGCCAACACGGCCGCCCTGAACGCCGACGTCGATGCCTTCTTCGGCACGACCGGCGCAGCGCTGACCAACTGGTTCCTGCCGGGCGATGTCAACGGCACAACTGCGGATCCGACCAAGATCTCGGATACGCTGACGCTCGAAACCGGCCTGACCGCCCTGCCCGACCCGACCGAGCCGAACGGCTCCACCTCTTTCCGTGACGCGCTTGCGACCCTCGCGGCCCTGACCACGGCGACGCCGGCCGACTTCGCAACCGGCGGCGAATACGACACCTTCATCACGGATTCGATCCTGAAGCTCAATGCCGCCATCACCGGCGTCAATGAAGTTGTGGCAAAAGTCGGTCAAGTCGGCGATTCGCTGACCAGTCAAACCAAGGTCTTCAAAGACAGCGACCTTAATCTGAAGACCGCTCTGGCCTCGGCCGAAGAAGTTGACAGCGTGCAGGTTCTCTCCGATTTGCAGGCGCGGACGACCCAGCTGGAAGCGACTTATAAGGTTACTGCACAGACTCGCGGGTTGAACTTGTTCAACTACATCTAACATTACCTGTTAGATCGGAGCATAGGCTTGCGGTCCGGGGTGTGTTACGGTTACCTCGGGCAGGATCGGAGGCTCAGAAGAGCCTCCGATCGTCTGCAAGCGTTGTATTTGACGTCGCTGAACAGCGGTGACCCGAGAACGGAGACACTTCATGGCTGGCATTAATAGTTTAGCTCTGACCTTGCTGAGCGGTAATACATCCGGCAAGCTCACGGCAGATAATCTGATCACACTCGACACCACGTCACTGCTTTCGGGCGGCGGCGTCGGCAATGCCATGTCGACCTATCAGCTGTATCAGAAGAACAATGCCAAGCTGCGTGAGAACGCGCTGAAAGACCCGATGATCAAGACTGACATCGAGTATTTCAAATCGATCATGAATGCAGGTCTGCAGGACACTGCCGCGCTCGACAAGGAAACCGCCTATTTCTATGAAAAGATGCCGACCATCAAGACGGTCGATGCGCTTTTCCAGGATAAGCGCCTGACCGACTATATCGCGGTCTCCATGGGTATCGGTTACCTCAAGGACGATGTCGCAACCCTGAAGCAGCTGCTGACGACCAAGCCTGCCAATGTCGGCGGCAATGTGTCGGTTGCCGGCACCTTGAGCGAGATCGTCAATAGCGGCGGCGGCACGACCGCGACCGTCAATAAGACCATCACCGGCAAGGTGACTAACATCAAGACCGATCCCGTCACCGGGACCATGGTCGGTACCATCGACGATCCCCTTCTGGGCAAGATCACCGGCACCATCAGCGGCGCGACTACCGACCCCGTGACCTTCGTTACGACCGGCAGCCTGACCGCGCGCATCAATGGCGCCGTAACGAACCAGAAGGAAACGACTCCCCCGGGTACCTATACCGGTACCGTTACCGGCATCGCCTACGGCATCATTACTCGTACCCAGACCGGTACCGTCACGGGCGGCGTCAACAGCACCCTGACTGTCAATCTGGCAGGCCCCGTCACCGGCATCCTGACCGACGTCTATACCGATCCGATCACCTCGGTCACGACCGGCAAATATACCGACCCGGTCACCGGCCTGGTTGTCACCGGCACCGTTACCGGCCAGTCGACCAATCCGATTACCAAGAAGATCACCGGGACGATCACGGCTGCGACCGGCACCATCCCAAATGAATTCATCACGAATGTCGCGGGCAGCGGTCCGCTGACCGGTTCGGTCAGCAAGACCATCAACGGTACCCTGACCGGCCAGACGACCGATCCTATGACCGGGGTGGTCACCGCGACCATCAATGATCCCGTGCTGGGGCCGATTACCGGTGTCGTGACCGGCGCGAATTCGATCCTCGGCGTCATCAACGGCGAGATCACCGGCGAAATGAAGGGCACGACCCGCTCCGACTTCATCGGCACGATCTCCGGCGGTTTCAGCGGCGAGCTCTACGACAGCGCGACCGGCATCACCACCGGCACGATCACCGATCCCGTCACCGGCGCTTCGGTGACCGGCAAGATCGTCAACAAGCGGTTCGACGCCCTGACCGGCAAGATGATCGGCGACATCATCGGCACCGCCATGGACCCGGCTTCGGCGTCGGTCACCGGCACGCTGACCGGTGTCAGCGTTAGCGCCGGCGTGATCACCGCCACCTCGACCTCGACGGAATATCGCGCGGCCGGGACCACGACCGACGACAGCAACGTCGACCTCAAGGCCAAGGAAGTCGCACAGGCCCTCGTGCTTTACGAAGGGCTGACCATCGCGCAGGGCTCCTCGCAGATGGCGAAGTTTAAGACGGAATATTACCAGGCCCTCGCCACCGACAAGACGGTGCGTGAGGAAGTGGATTATTTCGAGCGCAAGATCCTGACGCTGACCTCGGTCGATGATCTCTTCAAGGACCAGCGGATGGTGAATTATATCACCACGGCTTATGGCCTTGATGCTTACAAGAACAATCCCGAGGCGCTTAAGTCGGCCCTCATGACGACGCCCAAGACCGTCAATCCGGATGACCCGTTCAACTATAAGGGCGTCATCACGGATCCGAAGTTGCTCGCCGCGACCAACGATCTGAAGCTTTATACCGGCTCGCTGGCCGGCATTAAGTCCATCTCGACGGTCGATAAGATCGAAAACGCCTATATCTCGGCGAATGACAAGAGCACCATCAAGTCGGTTGATGACATCTTCAACAACCGCCGGCTCTTTAATTTCGTCACCAAGGCGCTGGGGCTTGAAGATCAGCAGAATAGCTTCGCGCTGGTCAAAAAGGCCCTGCTGAGCGATCCGAGCGACTCGACCTCGCTGGCGGCACGACTGTCCGATACCCGGTTCAAGGACGCCTCCAGCACCGTTCAGCTCTATGGCGGCCTCAGTGTCATCAAATCGCCCGAGATGGTTGCACAATTGATCGCAGGGTACGAAAACGTCTCCTACGAGGGCAAGATCGCCGAAGAGAACGAGCCGGTGTTCTTGGCACGGTACGCCGAGCAGCGCCTTGGCAAGATCACCAATGCCTACGAGCTGCTGTCGGATAAGAATCTTCGCACTCTCGTCAGCGGCGCTTATGGCATTCCGCTGCAGATCGTGAACCAGGGGATCGAAACCCAGGCGGCCTACTTCACTCAGCGGGTGAAGTTCGACCAGCTGAAAGACCCCGACTACGTCAAGAAAATCATCAGCAACTATCTGTCCAAGAGCGACCTCGGGCAGATCGTGTAATCATTAGTAGGATAAAGATGGGACTGAAGCTCAATCTGAAGGCAGGCGAACGGGTCATCATCAACGGTGCCGTGATAACGGCGGAGAAGGCGACCTCCATCATCTTGCACAACATGGCTTCAGTCCTGTCTGAACGTCACGTTATCCGACCAGACGAAGCCACAACCCCGGCGCGGCGCCTCTATTACGCGATCCAGTGCAGCTATGTGGCGACGCCGGACGAACTGACAGCGTATCTGCGTGACGTCGAAATCCTGCTGAATGACTACGAGACTGCGACGACCATCGCAGAGACGCATGCAAACCTTCGCGCGATGCGCTCGATGGTCGAAGGTCATCGGTATTACGACGCGATGCGGCTGTGCCGCGACCTCATAAAATATGAGGACATGATTCTGGGCATGCACTCGAAGCAGAAGGCTGCCCACAGCTTTATGCCGGAATAATCGCGCCTCGCCACCATTGTGGCGGAACGCCCGAGACAAAAGCCGTGCGGCTGATTTGAAGTATTCAAAGACACCGCGCGGCATGTAATACAGCCGAGATCGAACGTTTCGGCCGAGAAGCGCACCGAACGCGCGCCTTTCGCGCCCAAATAATGTTGACACATTATGGGCTTGGTGCAATTTGTTGAGACGTTATCTGATTTGGCGCAGCCAAGTCGGTACGGCAATAGAGAAGCGGGGCCCCCGTGATGAGTGAAGCCATGTCGAATCCAGATCCGCGTTTGGTCCGTGCCTACGGCAAAACGAAAGAAGCAACCCTGACGCCGCGTAGCGGCGAGCGCGACGTGCTCGCGCTTGTTACGCGCCGGTTGCGTGCTGCCCTGGCAGACCCCAGCGATACCATGCTGTTCACCCGCTCGATCTCGGACAACATGACCCTGTGGTCGGTGCTGGTGTCGGACGTGATGATTCCGGAAAACGCGCTGCCCGAAGAACTGAAGGGTCAGATCGCTTCGGTCGGTCTCGCCGTCATCCGCGAATGCCGCAAGGTCAGCAGCCCGACCGAAAAGGTTAATGTCCAGGCGCTGATTACCATCAACGAGTCGATCATCGACGGTTTGAGCTCGTAACGTCTTACCTCGTGGCGACTTCAGTGGACCATATTCTTTTTATTCCGTTCAAAACGGCACGCCCGAATGTCTCAGTGGTTCACTATGGCACCGTCGACGATACCGTCGTCGCGGAACTGAAGGCCCGAGAGCTTCACGGTATTGCTGCCAAACCGCCATCCCTTGGCGGCAAAGCGCCCGATGATTATTATCGGGAAAAGCAACTTCAGCATCTTCTGCTGCTGACGATTTCGTCGGTGACGGATGTTGTTGAGGTCGTCAAGGGCTCTAGCCGGCTCATGAAGTATGCCCGGCTGGATTGGCTCTGGGTGCCGGAAGCCTGTTACCTTCCTGGCATCCTGCCGCAGGATGTGGCCGAGCTTCTTCATCAGAATTTCGTCCGCGTCTCGATGACCGGCGCTGGCCTTCAGCTGACCGGCCTATTCGATCCCTTGAGCCCGGATGGCAACATCCTGATCAACCGCCGGATGGTCACCCTGCTTTATCCGGCCGAAATGCGCCTGCAGCAGGGCTCGATCCTCGACGAAGTCATGGAAGGCTTCAAGGTTCAGCCCACGGGCGTCGTCCATGTGGGTGCCAACTACGGTCAAGAGATCGGCTATTACCGCAAGAAGCGCTATAGCCCGGTTGTGCTGATCGAAGCCAATCCGGATCTCGCGGCCCATCTTGCGCAATTGACGCTGAACGACTCGGACTATTTTGCCGTCAATGTCGCTGCGACCGACAAGGATGGTCCGGTCACATTGAACATCACCGGCAATGATCAAGGCAGCTCGCTGATGCCGCCGACGCCGGACGCGATCGCGGAATTCGGCGAAGCCTTCCATGTCGAGCGTACCGTGACCGTTGCCGGTCGCCGTCTTGATGGTTTGATGGCTGAGCTGAAGCTGCCCGCTCAATCCTTCAGCCTTCTGCACCTCGATATTCAGGGCGCAGAGGCAATGGCACTGCGTGGCGCCACGGGGTTGCTGCAGCATGTGCAGGTAGTCCTGTCCGAAATCAACTTCATGGAACACTACGAAGGTTGTGCCCAGATCGAAGAGGTTGACGACTTGCTCGAGGCGGCCGGTTTCACCCGCGTTGCCATCGATTGCACCTATAGTGCGTCCTGGGGAGATGGGCTTTATGTCCGCAACTCCCTTCTTCCGGTCTGATCCAAGCCTTCTCGATAGAAAGTCAGGGAAATGTCGCAAGCAACCGCATCTACTCAGACCGCTGAACGCCGCGCCGCCAGCCATGTGGCTGTCGCCAAGCTGCTGAAACGCCAGCGCCGTTACGCGCAGTCCTTGGTGGAATGGAATTCCGCCATTGCCCTCAAAGACGATGAAATCGACTGGAAGGCCGAGCGCGCCGATGTGCTGCTGGCCATGGGCGACGTGAATAACGCGCTGGCCGATATCACCGAATGTGTCCTCGCCAATACCGAGAAGTCCTCCTACGCCCTCATCCTCGGCCGCTGCCTGGTGAAGGCACGCCGGTTCGATGAGGCCGTCGTTGCGCTGGCCGATCTGCTACGCCGCGATCCGAGCGACCTTCAGACCTATCAGGTCCTGGCCGAAGCTTTCGAAGGCACTGGCCAGCTGGACGCCGCTTTGCAGGTTCACGAAGCCCTGCTGCAAGATTTGACCGAAGATACCTTCAGCCATGGCGAACGCCTGCGCCTACTGGTGCTGCTGGGTCGGTTCGACGAAGCGATCGCCGCCGGCGAACAGGCCTATAAGGCCATGGGCCAGAATGCCCAGGGTCTGCGCCTCTATCTCACCACCCTGATCGCGGCAGGCCAGAACCAGAAGGCCAAAAGCCTGATCGAGCAGAGCCTCGCCGAGAAGCCGGGCGATGCCTATCTCGAACATATGATCAAAGCCCTGGATGGCACCGAGATCGACCGTGTCGATCCGGCCGCCGTCGGCGTGTTCTTCGACGGTATCGCCGCCACCTACAACACGCTGATGCCGACCCACTACAATTACCGCGCTCCGGTGCTGGTCGCTTCGGCTGTCTATGAGGCCCGCCCGCGTCTCTGGCCGGAACATCCGAACCGTCAGACGGCTAGCTTGATCCTCGATCTCGGCTCGGGCGGTGGTCTCGTCGGTGTCATGCTCTATGGCGTTGGCTTCGAATTGGTCGGTGTCGACATCTCTAAGGAGATGAACCGCGCCGCCGAACAGCTACAGACCTATTCTGCCCTTGCGACCGACGATGTGCTGAAGTTCTTCGGTCAGGATCGCCGCCTCTATGAAGTCATCACGGCCAGCCAGCTGCTGCCCTATTTCGGCGACCTGAAGCCGCTGTTCGATGCGGTGAATTCCCATCTGCTGCCGACCGGCATCATCAGCTTTACGGTCGAAACCACGGCGAATGCCGGCCCGAAGGGCTATAAGTTGGAAGCGACCGGCCGTTTCAGCCATAGCGCCGATTATGTGCGCGAAACGGTGAAGGCTGCCGGCCTCGAAATCCTCTCCTCACAAGAAGAAGTTCTGCAGAACGACGATCATGGCCAGCCCATCCGCGGCCTGGTGATCGTTGCCGAGAAGCCGCAGAAAAAATAGCCATACTTCAACCAAGTTGAAGGATCAGGAGAGAGGCGAGATGTCATGGAGACATCTCGCCTCTCGCGTTTCTGTACCGTCTTTGGATAGATTGCCGCCATGACAGAACAGCCCGCCACCCTAGCCTTCCGACAGGCTCAATTGGCCGACGCCGATGTGATCGCGCGCATCCAGACAGATGGCTGGCGCGAAGCCTACCGCGGGCTGATGCCGGATCGACTGCTGGATGGTCCGCTGCTCGAAGATCACTGCTTGCTCTGGCGTCGGCTGCTCGCCAGCGGTAGTGACCCCATGCCGCTGCTGGCCCTGGGCAATGGCAGCGAAGTCGGCTTCTGCGCCATGGGCCAGTCGCGTTCCGGCCTGCCCTATGAGACCGAGATTTTTGCGCTTTATATCGATGTTGCCTGGCATCGCCTGGGCGTCGGCCGCCGTTTGATGCTGGGCAGCGCCATCCGTGCCCGCGATGCCGGATCGGGCTCCTTGATGCTCTGGACGCTCGCCCGCAACGCCCGGGCACGGGCCTTCTATCAGCGCCTGGGCGGGGTTGCCGTCGGCGAGGAAGAACATAGTTTCGGTGGCACCTGGCTGACCGAGGTCGCCTATGCTTGGGCCGATATCGACCGTCTGATTGCCGCTGCCACCAAGGAAGAAACCCGCTGATGTCTCTCGTTATCTCCCGCCTGGCCCTTGCTGATTGCGCCATGACCTGTGCCGATCTGCATATTGCGAGCTGGAATATCGCCTATCGCGGCATTCTGAGCGACGCATGGTTGGACGAGGAGATGCCGGAGAACCGGCGAGCCCATTGGCAGGCTGCACTTGCCTCCGATCAGATCCGGCACATTCTGCTCGCCCACCTTGATGGCGCGCCCGCCGGCTTTCTGTGCCTCACCCCTGGCGTCGAGCCCGAATGGGGCGGCTATATCGACAATCTGCACATCCGTCCCGACATCAAAGGCAAAGGCATCGGCCGACGCCTGATGGCCGAATGTGCCAAGGATTGGCTCGCCCAGGGCGAAACTCAGCCCCTGCACCTCGGCGTCTTTGCCAATAATGCCCCGGCCCGCGCCTTCTATGAGCGCATGGGCGGCAAAAAGGTCGCCGAATGGGACGAAGACTTCTATGGCAACCCCGCCCAGGCCGTCCGTTATCAATGGCAGGACGTCCATGCGCTTTCGCTCTCTTGCGATCCGGCGCGGGTTTCCCCATGATCCGCCGCAATTTCGCCCGTGCGACCAAGCCGGGCCTCTAACCTGATCGAGTTGCCATGACCGCCGACCTGCATGCCGAAAAGATCCTGATCCTCGATTTCGGGAGCCAAGTGACCCAGCTGATCGCCCGCCGCGTGCGCGAGGCCGGCGTCTATTGCGAAGTCCATCCCTTCAACAGCGATCCGGCCAAGCTCAAGGCCTTTAACGCCAAGGGCATCATCCTGTCGGGCGGCCCAGCTTCCGTCACCGGCATCGACACCCCCCGCGCCCCGAGTTTCGTCTATGACGCCGGCGTGCCGGTCTTCGGCATCTGCTATGGCGAGCAGACGATGTGCGAGCAGCTGGGCGGCAAGGTCGAAAGCGGCCATCACCGCGAGTTCGGCCGCGCCAATATCGAGATCCAGAAGAACTCCGCCCTGTTCGAGGGCGTGTGGGAGGCCGGCAAATCCTATGAAGTCTGGATGAGCCACGGCGATCGCGTCACCGCCCTGCCGGAAGGTTTCGAGATCGTCGGCGCCTCGGCCAATGCCCCCTATGCCGCGATCGCCAACGAAGCCCGCAAATTTTATGGCGTGCAGTTCCACCCGGAAGTCGTCCATACCCCCGATGGCGCCAAGCTCTTGGAAAACTTCGTGCGCAAGATCGCCGGCTGCCACGGCCAATGGACCATGGCCGCCTTCCGCGAGCGCATGATCGCCGATATCCGCGCCCAGGTTGGCACCGGCAAGGTCATCTGCGGCCTTTCGGGCGGTGTCGATAGCTCGGTTGCCGCCGTGCTGATCCATGAAGCCATCGGCGATCAGCTGACCTGCGTGTTCGTCGACCATGGCTTGCTGCGCTCGGGCGAGGCCGAACAGGTCGTGACGCTCTTCCGCGACAGCTACAATATCCCCCTGATCCACCGCGATGCCTCGGATATGTTCCTCGGGGCCCTGGCCGGCGAGATCGATCCGGAAGTGAAGCGCAAGACCATCGGCAAGCTCTTCATCGATGTGTTCGAGGAAGAAGCCAAGAAGGTTGGCGGCGCGCAGTTCCTGGCGCAAGGCACGCTCTATCCCGATGTCATCGAAAGCGTCAGCTTCACCGGCGGCCCGTCGGTCACCATCAAGTCGCACCATAATGTCGGCGGCCTGCCCGCCCGCATGAACATGAAGCTGGTCGAGCCGCTGCGCGAGCTCTTCAAGGACGAAGTCCGCGCTTTGGGCCGCGAACTCGGCCTGCCGGAATCCCTGGTCGGCCGCCACCCCTTCCCCGGCCCGGGCCTGGCGATCCGCATTCCCGGCCAGGAAATCACCCGCGAGAAGCTGGATATCCTGCGCGCTGCCGATGCCGTGTATCTCGATGAGATCCGCAAGTCGGGTCTGTACGATAAGATCTGGCAGGCTTTCGCGGTCCTGCTGCCGGTCCGCACCGTCGGCGTGATGGGCGACGGCCGCACCTATGATTTCGCCTGCGCGCTGCGCGCCGTCACCTCGACCGACGGCATGACCGCCGATTACTACCCCTTCCCGCACGACTTCCTGGGCCGCGTCGCGACCCGCATTATCAATGAAGTCCGCGGCATCAACCGGGTGACCTACGACATCACCTCGAAGCCGCCCGGCACGATCGAGTGGGAATAAAGAATAAGGGGCGCCCTCTGGCGCCCCTTTTTTATTGGCCGCTGGTCCGGCGAAACTCTTCTGAGGTTTCGTCGAGGAAGACATAGAGCGCCGTGATCTTGCCATCCCGGACGGTGATCACGTCCCAGCCAGTATAGTCAGGGCTTTCGCCACGCGGTCCCGACCCCCAGGCCAGCCGTCCCGCATCATGAAGCACCTGCGGCTTGCCATGCGGCGTGTAGACGTAATGTGGATGTGTCGCTCGCAGGTCGCCGGAAAATTTGTCGATCGCAGCCCGTCCGACGATCATGCCTGGCGGAACATAAAGCACCCCATCTTCTGCCCAGAGTTCGTCGATCGCCGCGCGGCGACGCGTGTCATCCCCTTCGCCAAAAACCTCCTGGAGGTTCCGATCGAGCAACTCGCGGATACGGTCGGCGGATTCTTTAGACTGCATCATGTTCTGTCTCCTCATTGGGATTGGCGCAGGATTGTGCCCTTGCCCTCGAAGATGTCGACGGAACGATGAGGCGTGTAGTAAGCAAATTCCGCACTTAGCGTTCCGTTTTGAGAACGCTCGTGACCCACCCGCGACAGCGCGAGTCGGCGTCTTTAGCTCCGGCCGATGCGCTCGATCAGGAAATCCACGAAAGCGCGTGCCGACGGTTTGGGGGATTGCCCGCTGGGGAAGAGCGCATGGGCCTCAAGGTCTCCGATCTCCCAATCAGGCAAGAGGCGGATCAGCTCTCCGCGCTCGATCTCCCGCGCGACACTTGGATAGCTCGCAGCAATGATGCCGAGCCCCGCGACACCGGCATTGATGGCCACCTCGGCACCGGTGATGGCAATAGTGCCGTTGACCGGCACCAGGACCTCCCGGTCTTTCTTCCGAAGCGTAAGGCCACTCCCGGCCGCCGGACCGGCGACGACAAATGCATGATCGGCGAGATCTTCCGGGGCCGTAGGGTGCCCGCGCCGCTCAATATAGGACGGCGCTGCCGCGATGATGAGCGGCCATTGCCCGATGCGACGCGCGATCGCGCTGCTGTCGGGAAGACGACCGAACCGCAGCGCCAGGTCGACATGGTCTGAAATCAAATTCTGCCGACGATCATCGATCATTAGTTCGATGCGAAGATTTGGATGGGCGTTCGAGAAATCAGGCAGGATGGGAACCAGAGTTCGCGACGCCGCGATGGAAGAAACCCCGATGCGCAAGGTTCCCCGCAACTCACCATCGCCCCGGATTGCATGATTGGCCTCATCCAGAGCCTCCAAAAGAGGTCCGATGCGCGCCAAATAATCCGCCCCGGCATCCGTCAGCGTTACCGCCCGCGTCGTGCGCGTAAACAAGGTGACGCCAAGCGTTGCTTCAAGCGACGCAACCATCCGCGAAGCCGTCGGCTGGGTGAGATTCTGCTCCCGCGCCGCCCGGGAAAAACTGCCGGTGGCAGCGACCCGCACAAACAACCGAAGCATCGCAAGCTGATCGCTCATCGCCCATCATCCCACTCATACAGCCATCGCATTAATCATATACGGTTTCGTCAGCTACCGCATGAACCTTGAACGCGTGATCTTAAGCACATCGAAGCGATCAACCGATCGGCCTCGCAGCGGCAACCGGAACGGCAGCCGCCCTCTCACACAGGAGTGCGTATGATGATCGACGAACATGGCCCCCATTATTTTGTCGCGTTCCAGACCCCCGGCCCGAACTGGGTCCAGGGTGTGCAGTACAATGAGCAGCCGGAATTCTTCAGCCATGTCGGCTATATGACCGAGATGCAGGAAAAGGGACTGACCGTGCTCAGCGGCCCCTTCATGCGGGTGGCCGGCGGCCTGAATGGCGTGCTGGACGATGGCGGCATGACGATCTTCGAAGCCGCCGATTATGAAGCGGCTTTGAAGATCGCGACCGACGACCCGACAGTGAAATCCGGAATGCTGACCGTCGAAGTCAAGACTCTCTGGGTGCCCTTCCACCGCTAGGCCCCGAGCAGCACCTCTCCGGGTGCAAATCAGCCGGACCTCATAGCCGGCCCTCCCTCCTCACAACATCCCTGCGTGATCCAAGCGACCGCCAAATGGCGCAGTCGGGCTGGAATCGCGCGCCTCAAGAAAGGCTCTCCCCATGTCCAAGCTACAAGGCAAGATCGCCATCATCACCGGCGGCAGCAGCGGTATCGGCCGTGCAGCCGCACGCCGGTTTGTCGAAGAAGGCGCCCATGTCTTCATCGTCGGGCGTCGCCAGTCCGAACTCGACGCGACCAAGGCTGAAATCGGCCGGAATATTTCGACCCTTCAGGCGGATGCCAGCAACCTCAATGACCTTGACCGCGTCTTTGCGCAGATCAAAGCGCAGAAGGGCTCGCTCGACATCATCGTTGCCAGCGCCGGCGTGGCAGAACAGCAAACGATCACGGCCGCGACGCCGGAGCATTTTGATAAGGCCTTCAACCTCAATGCTCGCGGCACCTATTTCACCATCGCCAAGGCCTTGCCCCTTCTGAACGATGGCGGCGCGATCGTGATGGTGACATCGGGCATGCATCTGAAAGGCTTCCCCCAATTTGGCGCCTATTCCGCCACGAAGGCAGCCATCCGCTCCTTCGCCCGCACCTGGGCGGCCGAACTCAAGGATCGCGGCATTCGCGTCAATACGGTCAGCCCCGGCATGATCGAAACGCCGATCGTCGATGGGATTTTCGCAACGAAGGAAGAAGCCGATGCCGCCCGGCAGCTCTTCGCCGGCATCACGCCGCTCGGTCGCATCGGCGAGCCAGACGAAATCGCCAAGGCCATCCTTTTCCTCGCCTCCAGCGACAGTAGCTACACCACCGGCTTCGATCTCGTCGCTGACGGCGGCATCACCCAGCTCTAACTTCTAGGAGGCTACCGCCGGGCCAGCCACTTCGCCCGGCGGAAGCTCGAAACCGCATTCCGCACAAAACTTCGCTATCGGCGTTCTAAACGGCCGGGCGCATTGCGGACAGGGCCGGCCATATCTGGACAGCTCGACGCTATAGAGTTCATCTGGATGTGATAGGCGGACGCCCGTCAGGCTTTCATAGAGATCGAGGGCCTCATTGCTCGCATTTTGGGCCGCCTCGGCGATAGAGCCGCCCTTCTGCCCCCGATATTCTTTGATCTCCTTGAGGCGATCCGAGAGCGCTTCTCCAATCGGACGATATTCCTCGTCCGTCAGGAGCGGCACCTCTCGTTTCAGCTTGAAACTATAAAGTGTGATCGGCATTCGTCACCCTAGCCCTCCGCCCCCTGCAACACCTTCGCCCGCTCATAAAGCGCCAGCAGCTCCACCGGGTGGTCATAGATGATCCGTTTGCCGTCGCGCAGGTCTTGGCGCATCAGGCGGACCATGCGTTTGGTCACGTCGTCCGGGAAAGCGCTTGCCGGCTGACCGGTCACTTCGGCGAGGCGGCCGGCGATCACGGCAGGGTCGCTGACGACCGGGCAGATGCGATAGCGGTAGGTGCCGCCGATCTTCTCGGGCTGAAGATCCATAAAGCGGTCAGGCACTTGGCGGAAGAAGCTGAGCGGCAGGCGATAGGCGTTATGGCCCAGGATCGGCAGATCGTCCGGCACCCGTTGTTCTTCGTCCAGGACCTGGAAACCGGTTGCGAGCGGCAGCAGCTGGTTCAACTGATATTGGCCGAGGTTCTTATTCCCGACGCGCACCAGGTTGGAAATCGTCTCGCCGAGCGAGGCATGGCCGATGATGGCCGCGCGCTTGGGCAGGCCACCCCAGGTGCCGTCCGCGCCATTCAGCAGCGCCTCGATGATGCTGGCATTTTCGAACCCGCCGCCGCTGTGCATATGCACCAACAGCTTCAGGGGCTTGGGCAGGAGCTGGCGCGCCGCCGCGACGTAGGCGCCAACCTGGAAGGGCATATAGGTGCCGCGGTCATCTTCGAAGCTCACGCCTTCGATCGGCAGCACTGCCAGCAGTGCCAGGATCTCGAAAGTACGGTCAGGGTTCTGCGCAAAAGCATCGCAGCCATCGACGATATTGATGAAGATACGCGGCTTACCGCCCGCTTCGCCCGTCACATTGTCCCTTAGCCATTGGATGCTGACCGGGATGCTGCGGCGCAGCTCTTCGAAGGTATATTGGTTTTCCATGCCGAAATCGCTGAGATAGATCTCGTGCAGGGTGTTCGGCACTTTGTAGGCCTGCAGCTTTTGCATCGAGGCGCTGGGCGTAAAACTGCCATCCGTACCCACCAAGCCAATATCGGTGAAGGCGAAACAGCCGGCCATGTCGTAGCCGGTGTCGCGCAGATGCATCATGAAGTCGTCATCGACCTCCAGCGCGTCGGGCTGGGAATAATCCAGCGTGCCGAGCAGGATGTTCTGGAAGCCGAAGGCCTTCACCTGCGGCAGGATCTGGAGCTTATCGTCCAGCGTCTGCCCAACGCGGGCGCCGACCGGATTTTCGCGCAGCGACAGATCGATGAAGAAGGGCTCGATGTTTTGCAGAAACGCGACCTTGTTGTCAGCTGTGGCGAGATGCGCGCGGGCAGCGGCCAGGGCGTCAGGGGAGAGGCTCATGAAGGCTCCGGAAGCGACAGGGGGATAAGGCAAGCGGGTGTGCATACTAGCCACGATGCTACCCGAATCCTGTTACGGAACGCTATGATCAGCAGATCCCCAAGGCTTCAGGTAGGCGTGATGGACCAGCCGCCGACATGGCCGTAGATTGCGTCCCGCAGCTTTCTGATATCTTGATTGAGAATGCCGAGATCCCGGGGCGTTTGCCCCGAAGCAACCAGCAGAGAATCGCCGAGGCATCCGGCCCGGGATTTCAAAGCACGGCCCTGTTCCGTCAACTCGATGATCACCTGCCGCTCATTTTCCGGGTTGCGCCGACGCACCAGCAAATCAGCCGCTTCCAGCCGCTTCAGCAAGGGGGTCAGCGTGCTCGATTCCAGCGCCAGCCGGTCCGCAATGGCGCCAACTGTCTGCCCATCCCGGTTCCAGAGAACATTGAGCACCAGATATTGCGGATAGGTCAGCCCCAGTTCGTCGAGCAGCGGCTTATAAACGCGCTGGATGGCGATACCGGCCGAATAGATCGCGTAGCAGAGCTGATCATCCAGCGGCACCGGCCCTTTTCCTGCCTCGATCATACGAGTCTCCTCCCCCTGCCGACGGTCGACAGCCCGAACCCGTCATCCGCCGCCCATCAAAACATTTATCGCAATAATTTTTATCCTGGACAGGCGGGGAAAATCAATCTATCAAACACATATCGCGATAACAGTTACCGCGACACTAATTAAAAACCTTTTCCCGAGGAGACCCGCCATGACCATCAGCATCCGTAAATCCATCGCTTCCGTTGCTACCGTCGCCGCCACCCTGACTGCCGGCAGCGCTCTCGCTCAGTCTCAGCCGATCAAGAATGTCGTGCTTGTCCATGGCGCCTTTGCCGACGGTACGGGCTGGCGCGGCGTCTATGACCAGCTGACCCAGCGCGGTTATCGCGTCACTATCGTCCAGAACCCGCTGACCTCGCTCGCCGACGATGTCACCGCCACCAAACGCGCCCTCGATCGTCAGGACGGCGCAGCGGTTCTGGTCGGCCATTCTTGGGGCGGCACCGTCATCACGGAAGCCGGCATCCACCCGAATGTCGCGGGCCTCGTCTATGTCGCCGCCCTCTCGCCCGATGCAGGGGAAACCACGGCTCAGCAATACCAGGGCTTCACCACCCCGCCCGAATTTGTGCTCGACGCCCATAAGGACGGGTTCGGTTATGTCCTGCCCGAGAAATTCAAAGCCGGCTTCGCCGCCGATACCAGCGATGCCGATGCCGCCTTCATGCGCGACTCGCAGGTGCCGATCAATCTGTCTGCCTTTGGTGTGAAGCTGGAAAACGCCGCTTGGCGGACCAAGCCCAGTTGGGCCGTGATCGCCACCGACGACAAGGCTTTCGATCAGGCAATGCTGCAGCATATGGCCAAACGGATCGGCGCCAAGGTGACAGAGGTGAAGGCCAGCCACGCGGTCTTCATGACCAAGCCCAAGGAAGTCGCCGATGTGATCGACACGGCCGCCAAAGAGTCCGCTGCAAAGCGCAACTGATACCGATCGTGACGACCTTAAGCCCCGGCCCTTTTTTAAAGGGCCGGGGCGGTAGGCATAGGCTTAAGACGTCACGCTTACTGGGCGAGATAGCCGCCATCGATCACCAGTTCGGTGCCGGTAACGTAGCTCGACTCGTAGCCTTGCTGGGATTCGAGCAACTGCGGATGGCTCTGCTTGCCGCCGTCCCATCGACCTCGCCTACCCTACGGGATGAGTTTTTAGGCATGTCGCGCGCCTATGTGCAGTTCGGCATCGCCCACCCCAATCTCTATCGCCTGATGTTCAGTGCGGAGGCGCGGGTATCGGGCGAGGCACGGGTACAGGATCGCGGGGCAGCGGCGCTGGAGGTCTTGAATGATCTGATCCTGCGGGGGCAGCAAATCGGATGGCTGCGCAAGCGGGCCGTGCGCGCGCAGGCGGCCGCCGGCTGGTCGCAGCTCCATGGTCTGACGCTGCTGACCCTCGACGGATTGCTGGGGCCCGAAACGGTCGGACCGGATGCCTGCGATGCCGCCCTGGAGGTGCTGCTCGAAGGGCTGGAGGCCCCGCAAAAAGAACGGGAAACGCCTGTCCAGCCCAGCCTGTTCGATTAGGACCTTCGTTCGACCATCGACAGAATGATCGCCGTCAGTTCGCTCTTCGCTATGGCCGGCGGGATATCCCCGATCGCAGCCGCCTTGGACAGGGCTTCGGCCGCGCCGATAAAGGCCCAGAGGCCGGCAGGCGAGATGTCGCCCGCCACAAAGGGCGCAAGATGCGCGCGGCATTTCTCCATGAAAATCGCAAGGCAGGCGCGTTTGACCGCCTCAAGTTCGGGCGCGCCGGCCAGCGCGGCGATGACGTCGGTGATCTCCGCCCCCTGGGTCAGGACACAGTCGACATAGGCGCTGGCGATGGCGGCAGCCTTGTCCTGTAGCTGTTCCCCGCTCGCCGCAATCTCCGCCTCCATCACGGCGGTATGTTCGTCGTCATAGGCGCGATAAAGGGCGAGCAGTAGCCCGTTGCGGGTGCCGAAGTGATCATAGACCACGGGCTTGGTCACGCCCGCCACCTCGGCCAGATGGCCGAGCGTCAGGGCATCGGTTCCCTCATCGCGAATAATCCGCCAGGAAACCTCCATCAATTGCCGCCCCCGATCCTCGCGGGTCAGGCGGCGGCGACGCGAGGCAGGAATTTTCTCATCGATGCTTGACATTCACTATATACCAAAAGTAACTTACTAAAAGTATATAACCACATCGCAACCACCGCAATCAGCTTCTCTGGAGGCCATGGACATGCACGCCCTGATCGTCGTTTCCCATCCCAATCCCCAGTCCCTGACCCATGCCATCGCCACGCAAATTCTGCAGGGCGCCACCGCCTCGGGCGATCACACCGCCGATATCGCTGATCTGTCGGCCGAAGGCTTCGATCCCCGCTACAACGCTGCCGATGTCGCCGCCTATTTGATGGAAGCCCCGCCCTCGGCCGACATCCTGAAGGAACAAGCGCGGCTCGACCGCACTGACGCCCTGGTCCTGGTTTATCCTGTCTATTGGTGGTCGATGCCGGGGCATCTCAAAGGCTGGATCGACCGGGTCTTCACCAATGGCTGGGCCTATGAAGAGCTGCCGGAAGGGAAATCCGTCAAAAAGCTCGAACGCCTGCCGATCCATCTCGTCGCCATCGGCGGTGCCGATACGGGCACTTATCAGCGCCATGGCTATGACACTGCAATGAAGACCCAGATCGACCACGGCATCTTCGGCTATTGCGGGGCGCCGGTCGTCACGTCAGAATTTCTTCTGTCCTCCGACGCAGGTACTCCCGAGAATCACCTTCAGCGAGCGCGGAAGATTGGCGGCAATCTTTTCACCGGCAGCAAGGCACGAACAGCGGCATGACCGAAACGTCCCCCTCTCGATTGATCGACGCCCGCATCGCCGAGCTGGGCGATTGGCGGGGCGAGACACTCGCTCGCCTGCGCACCCTGATCCAGGCAGCCCTTCCGGATGTGGTCGAGGAATGGAAATGGAATGTGCCGGTCTGGTCGCACGGCGGCATCCTTTGCACCGGCGAAACCTATAAGAAGGCCGTGAAACTGACCTTTGCCAAGGGGGCGGCCCTGCCCGATCCCACCGGCCTTTTCAATGCCAGCCTGGAGGGCAAGGTCAGACGCGCCATCGATTTTCCCGAGGGCGCTGCCCTGGATGAGGAAGCCTTCAAGGCCCTCATCCAGTCGGCAGCAGCTTTGAACAGATCGGCCTAACTATTATGCGAAATAGACGGGTCGGTCGATATCGGACAGCAGCGCCGGTCCTGTCGGCCCCCACCCCAGCTCTGCCTTCGTCCAATCGCTCGATGCCGGCACATTCATCGCGGCGAAATGAGCAAACCAGCCGAAATGGGCGGCGGCCTCTTCCGGGGTTTTGCTGACGATCGGCACGCCCAAGCGACGGCCGATCACCTCGGCGATCTCGCGGAACGGCACGCCCTGTTCGGCGACCGCGTGATAGCGGGCCGGCGTCCCCTTCTCCAGCGCCAAACGATAGAGGCGGGCGGCATCCAACCGATGCACCGCCGGCCAAAGATTATCCCCGGCGCCGGCATAGACGGACAGACCCTTCTGCCGAGCCATCCCGATCAGCATCGGCACGAACCCATGATCCCCATCGCCATGAACGGACGGCGGCAGGCGCAGGACTGAGGCATTGACCCCGCTTGCCGCAACTTCAGCCACCGCCTGTTCGGTCGCCGTGCGGGGATGGGCCTTGGGTCCGCTGATCGGATCAGTCGCTTCGGTCAGAAGGGCACCGTTGAGGATCAAGACCCCGATGCCGGAGGTAACTATCAATGGACGGTTCGACCCCGCCAACCCCTCGCCCAAAGCCTGGATAATCCCGCGGTCGGCCTCGCAGCTCGCCTGGAATTTCGAGAAATCATGATTGAATCCGGTATGGATGACGCCATCGGCCTGGGCGGCGCCGGCCCGCAGACTGGCAAGATCATCGAGATCGCCGCGATGCACCTCGGCCCCAGCAGCAGCAAGCGCAGCCGCCCCCTTGTCCGAGCGGGCAAGCCCCAGCACCTGATGGCCGGCAGAGATCAGTTCCTGAACGACGGCGGAGCCGACAAAGCCGGTGGCGCCAGTAACGAAAACACGCATGGTTTGGTTTCCTTGATGCTGTGGTCTGGCATCAGGCTAGGCGCGCGCCTCGATACGATCTATGCTGCCGCATCCGTATTTTCTTCGCGATCGTCCAAATGCTTGATCCGCTTTCCGATATCCTGGCGCTCCTGAAGCCGCGCAACTACATGTCCGCCGGCTTCGATGCGGCCGGCGACTGGTCGATCCAATTCCCCGATCAGACCGGCACCATCAAAACCGGCGCCGTGGTCAAAGGACACTGCTGGCTGGCGGTCGCGGGTGTCCTGGAGCCGGTGCGGCTGGAGACCGGCGATTGTTTCCTGCTGCCAGGCGGGCGGCCCTTTTGCCTGGCCAGTGACATGGATCTGCCGCCGGTTGCAGCCATGACGATCTTCGGGGGCTTGCGCAGCGATGGCAGCATCGTCACCCATCAGGGCGGCGGCGATTTCCTGCTGGTCAGCAACCGGTTTGGCCTAGCGGGTCGCCATGCGGAGATCCTGCTGGGGATGCTGCCACCCATCGTGCATATCCGCGGCGAGAATGGCGAAGCGACCCTGCGCTGGTCGGTCGAACGCATGATGCAGGAACTGCAAGCCCAGGCACCGGGCAGCTATCTGATCATTCAGCATCTGGCGCAGATGATGCTGGTCGAAGCCCTGCGGCAACATCTGGCCGAGGGGCAGCGAGGCAGCGTCGGCTGGCTCTTCGCCTTGGCCGACGCCCAGATCGGCCGCGTCATCACCGCCCTGCATAGCGACCCGGCCCACCACTGGACCCTCCAGCAACTGGCGAGCCTCGCCGGCATGTCGCGTTCCAGCTTTGCCCAGCGGTTCAAGGAAACCGTCGGCACCTCGCCGCTCGACTACCTCATCCGCTGGCGCATGCTGCTGGCGGGCGATCGGCTGACCCAGGCCAGCGAGCCGGTTTCCGCCATCGCCCTGTCGCTGGGTTATGAGTCCGAGAGCGCCTTCAGTACCGCCTTCAAACGCGTCATGGGTTGCTCTCCCCGGCAATATGGCCGGGGCGTCAAAGAGCTCGCGTCCCTGAACGTTTGAATCCAATCGCCAGGGCGAGCGCCAGCAGGATAAAGACGGCGGCAAGACCGAAGGTCACCTGCATGCCGCCTTGCGCGCCCGCCGCCGTGATGTCGGGGCCACCCGCAGCAAAGGCGAAGATCGCCCCCATCAGCGAGGCGCCGGTAATAAGCCCCAGATTGCGCGAGAGATTGAGCAGGCCGGAGATCACCCCGCGCTGATCCGGGCGGACATTCCCCATGACGCCGGTATTATTGGCGGCCTGGAACAGCGCATAGCCGGCGGTGGCCACCATCAGCGGCACGACATAGCCGGCGATCCCGAAACGGGCCGGGATCAGGGCCAAGGCTCCTGCACCGATGGCAGTGCCGGCGAGGCCAAGGATCGTGATCTTGCTTTCGCCGAACCGATCAACCACCCGGCCGGCAGGCACGCCAGTCAAGGCCGAAACGATCGGCCCGGCCGAGAGCACCAACCCAACCAGGTCCGCCTCGAGCCCCAAGCCCCGCGCCAGATAGAAGGGCCCAACCACCAGCGTCGCCATCATGACCGTCGAGACCAACGCACTCATGACGAAGCCTGCGCTTAAGGTCCGATCGCTGAATAGCGCCAATCGGATCAGGGGAGAAGTCACCTTTGCCTCGATCCAGATGAAAAGCCCTGTCCCTGCAATCGCCACCAGCAGCAGAGTGATATTGAGCGGGCCGAAACCGCCACGCCCGAGGGTCATGGCCAGGGCATAGGCCGCGAGGGTCGCTGCCAGCAGCAGGGTTCCCCAGACATCGAAGCGGACAGGGTCCGTCTTCAACCGATCGACCGGTAAATGACGCCAGACCAGCAGCAGAGCCGCGATGCCCAGCGGTAGGCTGACCAGGAAGATCGCCCGCCAGCCGGCCGTGGCGATCAGCACCCCGCCCAGGGACGGCCCGAGGGCGGTGCCGATCGCCGACATAGTGCCGAGCAGCCCCATGGCCCGGCCGGTGCGTTCCTTCGGGAAGATATCCCCGACAAAGGCCAGGGTCAGCGCCATCAGGGCAGCGGCGCCCAGCCCCTGGGCCGCCCGGGCGGCGATCAGCAGCCACAAGGTTGGCGCCACCCCGCAGATCAGCGACGCAACCGTATAAAGCAGCAGCCCCGCCAGCAGCAGGCGTTTGCGACCGACGAGATCGCCGAGCCGCCCGACGCTGACGATCACGCTGGTCAGGATCAGCAGATAGGCCAGCACGACCCATTGCACCTGCTGGAAGCTGGCATCGAAAACCTGCACCAGGGTCGGCAGGGCGACATTGGCAATGCTGGTGCCGAGTGAGGACAGCAGCATCGAGAGCGAAAGGGCAACCAGCGCCCAGCGCGCCGAAGGTTGAGGGTTTGAGGTCAAGACAGGCTCCATTCTAATGGCCCCCACAGCGGAGCCATCGGCAGCCTAGGCCCGCGCGACATAGGGCGGAATGCGCACGCTTTGCAGTTTATTCGTGCGTTTAACGCCACATCAGGGAAAGCTCTCCCCATGAGCACTCCCGACCTCAATCTGCTGATAACCCTCAATGTCCTGCTGGCCGAAGGCAGCGTGGCCCGCGCCGCCGAACGGCTGAGGCTCAGCCCCTCTGCCATGAGCAGAGCGCTGGCCCGCCTGCGCGAAACCACCGGCGATCCGCTGCTGGTGCGGGCCGGGCGCGGCTTGGTGCCAACCCCGCGCGCGCTGGAGCTGCGGTCCCGGGTCGCCCAATTGGTGGAGGAGGCAGAGGCGGTCCTGCGGCCGGCCAAGGCGCTCGACCTGACCAAACTCAACCGCACATTCACCCTGCGGGTCGGCGACGGCTTCATCGAGAATTTCGGCCCGGCCCTGCTGACCCGCATCCATGCCGAGGCCCCCGGCGTTCGCCTACGCTTTGTGCCCAAACCCAACAAAGACACCGGCCCGTTGCGCGACGGATCGGTCGATCTCGATACCGGCGTTATCGGCAAGACAACGGGGCCGGAGGTCCGCGCCCAGGCCCTGTTCCGCGACCGTTTCATCGGCGTGGTACGGCAAGGTCACCCCTTGAGCGAGGGCACGATCACCCCAGCGCGCTTTGCCGCCGGCCGCCATATCCTGGTGTCGCGCCGAGGCCTCGATCAGGGGCCGGTCGATGAGGCGTTGGCGCCCCTGGGGCTGACACGGGAAATCACCACTATCGTCGGCGGGTTTTCGAGCGCCCTGGCGCTAGCCCGGGCGTCTGACCTGATCGCCAGCGTGCCCGAACGCCACACCACCAACCTGCGGGCCGGCATGATCAGCTTCCCCCTGCCCGTCCCGATACTGGAGATCACGATCTCGCTCTTCTGGCACCCGCGCCTGGAGGCCGATCCCGCCCATCGCTGGCTGCGCACCTGCGTGCGGGAGATCTGCACAGGCTGACGATCTGCGGCGATTATCAATATTGATCGTGCCGGCGCACCCAGGCCATCGGGTGTTTGAGGCCGGCCTCATCCCGCCCCTTGGGGCACCAGATCAAGGAAGTGATAAGCGCCGTTCAGCATATCGACGCCGCGCGAATAGCAGGAATAGGTGTGGAAGATCGCGCCGTCTGGATCGCGATAGAACACGCTGATCGCCACCTCTTCCGACACGCTCACCGGCTGGACTTCGTAATTATAGAAGGCTTGGCCTTCCGCCATTTCCTGCGGCGTGAAAGAGGCCTGATAGTCGAAATTGAAGTCTCTGCCGAAGCAGGACACCCAAGGAAAGCGCCACCCCATCCGGACCTTGTACGCCTCGATCTTCGCGAGCGGCGCGCGCGAAACCGCCGTGAACGTCACATCCCGGTTATTGAGATGGATGGGGATGCCGTCGAAATTATCGGCCCAGAAGGAGCAGGATTTGCAGCCCTCCTGCCAGTCCGGCCCCAGCATGAAATGATAGACGATCAGCTGCGATCGCCCCTCGAAAAGCTCGCCCAGAGAGAGCGCCCCACCCGGCCCTTCGAACGCGTAGGGCTTCTCCACCCGTTCCCACGGCAAGGCCTGACGCAGGCGTGTCAGGGCATCGCGTTGACGGGTAAATTCCTTTTCGGCGGCCAGTAGTTTTCGGCGCGCTTCGATCCAAGCCTCGTGAGAGATCACCTGATGGTCGGTCATATCCACCCTCCTACGACGAGCATCAAATTAGCATTGACTAATGAATTAGCCAATACTAATGTTTTTTCCATTATGCAGACAAGCTCCATCGATAGCGTGATGCGCACCCTGGCCGACCCCACCCGACGGGCGGTTTTCGAGCGTATCGTCACTGCCAAAGAGATCACGGTGGCTGAACTGACACGCGGCAGCGGCGTCACCCAAGGCGCGATCTCACAGCACCTCAAATCCTTAAAAACCGCCGGCCTGATCGCCGACCGGCCGGAGGGACGCAACGTCCATTACCGCGCCCGGCCCGAAGGCCTCGCTCCGCTGGTCGATTGGATGGAGCATTACGGCACCTTCTGGCGTGACCGCTTTGCCGACCTGCGCAGCCTCTTGAAGGAGATGGATCCATGACTAACGCCGCCTTGAAATCCACGACGCAGGACATCGTGGTGGAGGAGATCTTCCCCCATGCGCCGGAAATCATCTGGCAGGCCCTGACCAACGGCGCCCTCATCGAACGCTGGCTGATGAAGCCGACCGGGTTCGAACCTGTCGTGGGCAATCGCTTCACCTATCAGACCACGCCCGCCGGGGAGTGGGACGGCACCATCCGCTGCGAGGTGCTGGAGATCGTACCGAACCAACGCTTCGCCTATGCCTGGCGCGGCGGACATGAAAGCAATATCGGCTATGGCGCGCCGCTCGATACCATCGTGACCTGGACCTTGAGCAAGACCAATGGCGGCACACGGGTGCGTATGGTCCATTCCGGCTTCGTCGTGCCGCGCAACGACTCGGCTCTCAAGACAATGGGCGACGGCTGGAAGAAGGTCGTGCCGAAACTCGAAACTCTGATTGCGCAAGGAGGCATCCACTGATGGGCAAGCCCTATACCGGTGGCTGCCAATGCGGCGCGATCCGCTATGAGATCAGCGGCGAGCCGCTGGCTTCAACCGATTGCCAATGCCGCGACTGCCAATTTGAGAGCGGCACCGGCCACGCCTCCCATCTCGTTTTCCAGCGCGAGGGCCTGACGACGACCGGCCAGCCCAGCCACTTCGAGATGACCGCCGACAGCGGTAACAAAAAGACCCGCTCCTTCTGCCCCACCTGCGGATGCTCGGTCTTCATGGAATTTGCCGCCATGCCGGACATCATCACAATCCGCGCCGCCAGCCTGGATGAGCCGGAACGTTATAAGCCGCAGATGGTGACCTACACGGCGCGTGGGCATGCTTGGGATCGGGTAGATCCGAGCTTGACGCAGTTCGAGAAAATGCCGGGATAGCAGCGCTTAACGCTGCCCCACTGGTGCCTTGACTTCGAAGACTGTCGAGGCACCGATATTGAGGCCGTTGGTGATGAGGAATGCCTCGATCTTAAGGTCTATCGGCTTCTGACGCGCAGGCGACCCGTCGAGCCAGGGCAAAATCAGGGTCATGCTCTTGCCCTCAAAACGGCCGATCAAGGGGACGTCCGGGAAGATCTGATCCGGCGGCACCCCTTCCAGGACCCGGAAGTAGATTGCAAATTCCTTGATGTCATAGGTCGAGGTCGGCGGCAGATCGATCGCCAAGGACAATACTCCGGCGTCGTCACACGACGAACCGGCCGGCTTCTTGCCACGAGTGACCTCCCGAACCGTGACGACGGGCGCTGGAACAGGCTCCCAATATTAAAGGCTGGTTTTGTCACCCTTCTGCTTGGCCCCTGGATGCTCTTTGAATCGCTCCAGAGTCGGTTTGAAAAGATCCGCTCCTGCAAAAGAACAGGCTAGTGCCGGCCCCGCCACCGCCGCCAGCGAACCCCCTAGAACCATCAGACGCAAACCATCCAACATTGCCATCTCCCGCAACAAGAACTTAACCTTAAGCTGTACAGATAGATTGAAATGCCCGGATCATGGCAAAATGCGGACAGCTAAACACGGCATGCGGATCTTTTATCGCATCCCTCCCGGACTCACGCTAAAAGACAGCGCAAATCTTCTCGCCCGCTGCTCTGAAAGGCCCTGCCATGACTGCCACCGCTAAGATCCTCCTGCTCGGCTCGGGCGAGCTGGGGCGTGAATTTGTGATTTCGGCCAAGCGTCTCGGGGCGCATGTGGTGGCGTGTGACGCCTATGCCGGGGCGCCGGCGATGCAAGTGGCGGACGAGTTCGAGGTCTTCTCGATGCTGGATGGTGCGGCGCTGGGCGCGGCGATCGACAAACACAAGCCGGACTTCATCGTGCCGGAAGTCGAGGCGATCCGGACCGAAGTCCTGAAAGACTATGAGGATCGCGGCCAGAATGTCGTGCCGTCGGCGCGCGCGACCATCATGACCATGAACCGCGACCGGATCCGCGAAGTGGCAGCCAGCGAGCTGGGCCTGCCGACCTCCAAATATCTCTATGCCGAAACGCTCGAAGAAATGCGCGACGCGGTCGCCAAGGTCGGTATTCCCTGCGTCGTGAAACCGGTCATGTCCTCCTCAGGCAAGGGGCAGAGCACGGTCAAGGCAGCGGGCGACATCGATACCGCCTGGAATTATGCCGTCGCCGGCATGCGCGGGGATCGCAAGCGCGTGATCGTCGAGGCCTTCATCGCGTTTGACTATGAAATCACCCTGCTGACCATCCGCACCCGCGAGGGCGTGATCTTCTGCGATCCGATCGGCCACCGTCAGGAGCGCGGCGATTATCAGGAAAGCTGGCAGCCGACCGCCATGGCCCCCGCCGCCGTCATCGAGGCGCAGCGCCAGGCCAAGGCCGTCGTCGACAACCTCGGCGGCTATGGGCTGTTCGGGGTCGAGTTCTTCGTGAAGGGGGAAGAGGTCATCTTCTCCGAACTCTCGCCGCGCCCGCATGACACTGGCATGGTGACGCTGATCTCGCAGAACCTCACCGAATTCGATCTGCATGCCCGCGCGATCCTGGGCCTGCCGATCCCCTCCATCACCCAGCATGGCGCCAGCGCCTCGGCAGTGGTGCTGGCCGATCGCGATTCGACCGACTTCGTTGTGGAAGGTGTCGCCGAGGCCCTGCGCACCGCGACCGCCGATGTCGATATCGATGTCCGCATCTTCAATAAGCCGACCACCCGCCCCTATCGCCGCATGGGCGTGACTCTGGCCCTAGCCAAGGGCGGCGACTCGGATCAGGCTCGTGCTGCTGCCCGCGCGGCAGCTGCCAAGATCTCCATCGCCTACAAGGGCTGAGGACATGAGCTACAAAAACGCCCTGCCGTCGCTTGAACGTCGCGTCCGCCGCCTCGCCGTGCGCCAGGGCCTCAATCTGCTGAAGCCGGAAAAGCCGACCAAGCAGATCCTGGCCCATGGCGGCTATATGCTGCGCGATGTCGAAAGCTTCGCGATCGTGTTTGGCGATGCCGAATATCTCTTCAGCGCGACCTTGGACGAGGTCGAAGAGTTCCTGCTGAAGCAGAATGGCGGCGAAGAAGAGGACGAGGACTAAACTCCGCGCTCCAACCAAAGCTTCAAAGCGACGGCGTTATTCTGCTGCTCGTCCTTGGCGGCATAAAGCAGAGTTACCGGACCACCGGCGAGGTGAGTGCGGAGTTCTGCCACCGCCGCCTGAGCCGCCGGCTCTTCGAGCTCTCTGGCATAGGCCGCCTGAAAGCCCTCCCAATCCAGCGCGCCGCCGTGCACTTGCTTGCGTAGGGTGTCGCTGGGGGAAATGTCTTTCAGCCACAGGGCGATGGCGGCCTTTTCCTTGGCGATGCCGCGCGGCCAAAGGCGATCGACCAGAATGCGGGTGCCATCCCCCGCCACCGGCGCCTCATAGATGCGTTTGACCGTGAGCGCGCCCATAAGCGGGGTTCCTTAGCAAGGACAGCTGATGCCCTTGCATAAATCGCTGCCCGATTGGCAGCAACCCGAAAGAAGATGCCGCCCCGGAGAGACCAGGGCGGCAAGCACTTTAGGGCGCGGTTAGCACCACTTGCAGATATTGGCTCGGCACCACCATCGTCTCGTCGCCCGAGCGGTTGAAGCGGCCGATCAGCTCTTTCATATCGTTGGTCAACATGAGGCGGCCGCCGGCATCCAGCGCATCGAAGGCTTTGAGCATCGGGCCGTAATAGGTCTTGAAGATCTGCAGCCAATGGTCGGGCGAGCGATAGCGGAAGGTGAAATCCCGCAGTTCGGTTTTGACGGTGAAGCCTTGGGCGCCGAACAGCTCCTCAATCCGGGCAACCGTGCCCCAGAGGGCCGGTGATTTGACGCCGGCCGGCGGCGGCAGATGTTTGCCCAATGTCTTGAAGACCTGGCCGATGAAACCTTCGGGCGTCCAATTGGCTAGGCCGATCTGGCCGCCCGGCTTGCAGACCCGCATCAGCTCGGATGCCGCCTTGTCCTGATCGGGTGTGAACATCACCCCGAAGGTCGAGAGCACGACATCGAAGCTCTCACTCCCGAACGGCAGAGCTTCCGCATCGGCCACCCGCAATTCGATCCGCAGGCCTTCCGCATGAGCCCGCGCCTTGGCCCGGTCCAGCAGAGCCGGCACATAATCGCTGGCGGTGACGCTGCACCAACGGCGGGCGGCCGCCAGGGTGGCATTGCCATTGCCGGCGGCCACATCCAGCACACTCTGGCCCGAGCGCAGGTCGAGCGCTTCGCACAGCTCTTCCCCGACGATCTGCAAGGTGGTGCCGACCACGGCATAATCGCCCGACGCCCAGGCGCCATGCTGGCGGGTCTTAATCGCCCCCAGATCGGGCTGTGCTGCCGCAACGGCAGCGGAGGTACCGCTCATATCCAACTCCTCAAAAAATCATGACGACTGCTGAAAACTCAGTCGATTGAGGGCTGGACTCTGAGGAAAAGCCGACGCAAAGTCCTTAAGAAGACCTTAATTTTTGCACCAGAGATCCGCCATTTGCCTCAGCATGGCGGCAGAATTGGTTAATCCGGGGAGTTGTCATGCCTCTCTCTTTTGGCGATTGCGCCCTCGATCCGGCCCGGCGGGAGCTGCGCCGCGCGGGGCAAGCCGTGCATATCGAACCCCAGGTATTCGACCTGCTATTGTTCTTGATCGAAAACCGCGAGCGGGTGGTCAGCAAGGATGATCTCCTCTCCTCCATCTGGCAGGGGCGGATCGTTTCCGAATCCTCCCTCAGCACCCGGATCAACGCCGCGCGCACCGCGATCGGCGATAGCGGCAGGCGCCAACAGTTTGTCCGCACCATCCCGCGCAAGGGCTTCCGCTTTATCGGCGATGTAACGGGCCCAATCCGGCCGGTCGATCGGTCCGATGTCCGGCCACGGATTGCGGTGCTGCCTTTCACCAATATCAGCGGCGATGAAACCCAAGAGTATTTCGCCGATGGGCTGACCGAGGATGTCATCACCGACCTCGCGCAGATCTCCGCCCTCTTCGTCACCGCCCGCAACACGGTCTTCGCCTGGAAGGGCAAAGCCGGCGATGTGACTGAGGTTGCCCGCGCCCTCAATGTCGGCTTCATCTTGCAGGGCAGCGTGCGGACGGCGGCGGATCGAGTGCGCATCACGGCGCAATTGGTCGATGGCAAGACCGGCGGGCCGCTATGGGCCGAGCGGTACGACCGCGCGCTCGATGATATCTTTGCTCTGCAGGACGAGATTTCACAGAGCATCGTGACCGCCCTGAAACTGCAGTTGCTGCCCGAAGAAAAGGCGAGCATCGCGCGGCGGCCGACCCGTAATGCCGAGGCCTATCAATATTACCTGATGGGCCGCTCTTACTTCCTGCAAAGCGGCCTTGGCCTCAAGGTGTTCCGCGTCGCCCGCGATCTCTTTGCCAAGGCGGTGGCGATTGATCCGACCTATGCTCAGGCCTATGCCGGGGTCGCCAATTGCGACTCCTATCTTTTGTGCATGGGCGCGCAGGATATCTCCTTCGAAGTCATCCTCGCCAATTGCGCCCGCGCCCTCGATCTGGAACCGGATCTGGCCGAGGCCCATGCCGCTCGCGGTCTCGCCCTCTATACCGCCGGGCGCCATAAAGAAGCCGACGCCAGCCTCGATCGCGCGGTGCAGTTGGGGTCAATGTCCTTCGAGGCGCATTTCTTCACCGGACGCAATTGCCGCGCCCAGGGCCGTCATGCCCAGGCGGCCGTGCATTTCGAACGCGCCGCCGAATTGCAGCCCAGCGACTATCGCGCCTGCGGCTTGGCCGTCGATGCCTATCGCTCGCTGGGTCTGCGGGACAAGATGCTGCAAGCGGCCCGCCGGTGCCTGGAGCGCGCGGAGGCCGAGGTCGCGGTCAATACCTGCAATGCCGGGGCGCTGGCCTTCGGGGCCGGCATGCTGACTCTGCTAAATAATCCCGCCGCCTCCCGTGCCTGGGCCGACCGGGCCGCCGCCCTCGATCCGATCGACGCCATCGCCAGCTATAATCTCGCCAGCGCCTATGTTGGTCAGGGGCGGTTCGAGTTGGCACTGATGCGGCTGAAAGAGATTTTCAGCGGGCCGCCCGCCAACCGCAAATGCCATGTCGATTGGCTGAAAAGCGATAGCTCTTTCCACCCCTTGCGCGGTCATCCGGGCTTCGAAACCTTGCTTAGGCGGTTGGAGCGGGAGGCAATGAGCGATATCCCAGCCGTCGCCGAATAAGACCGGGCGCTGGTAGGCAGGATCTTGCGTCCCCATCTTGGCGTTGACGATCAGGCCCCTCTTGCTTCGGAGCTTATCCATGCAACGCACCCTGCCCTTCGCCCTACTTTTCCTCGCCAGCCCCGCCCTTGCCCAAGAGATTCTCTCCACCGAAGCCGGTCCGGTGAAGGTCGAAACGTTGACCGATAAGCTCGACCGCCCTTGGGCGCTCGATTTTCTGCCTGACGGCCGGATGCTGGTGACCGAGCGCGAAGGCCAGCTCCGCATCGTCGATAAGAGTGGCAAAATCTCGACCAGCCTCAAGGGAACGCCGGCGGTTTTGGCCGAGGGGCAAGGCGGATTGCTGGATATCGCCGTCGCCCCGGATTTCGTGACCAGCCGCCTTGTCTATCTGACCTATTCCGAAAAGGGCGATAAGGGCCTGTCCGGCACAACGCTGGCGCGCGGTAAGCTCTCTGCCGATGAGAGTGGGCTTGAGGGCTTGCAGGTGATTTTTCAGCAATCACCCAAGGTCGATAGCAACAAACATTTCGGCTCGCGCATCGTCTTCAACCGTGATGGCACGATCTTCGTTACTTTGGCCGAGCGTTTCATGTTCGATCCCGCCCAGGATCTGACCGGGCATCTGGGCAAGATCGTGCGGATCAATTCCGATGGCTCAGCCCCTAAGGACAATCCGCTGCTCGGCCAAAGCAACGCCCGGCCGGAAATCTGGTCCACCGGGCATCGCAATATTCAGGCAGCTGCCCTCGATCCCAAAAGCGGCACGCTCTGGATTGCCGAAATGGGCCCCTTGGGAGGCGACGAGCTGACCCGGGTCGAAGGAGGCAAGAACTACGGCTGGCCGATCGTCAGCTATGGTCGCCATTACAATGGCAAAGACATTCCCGATCCCGCGACCCGGCCGGAATTCACCGGCTCTGCCCATCAATGGACGCCAGTGATCGCGCCCTCAGGCATGGCGATTTATAGCGGCGATCTTTTCCCAAAATGGCAGGGGTCGCTGCTAATCGGGGGCTTGCGGGCCAGTGCCATCGTTCGGGTCACCGTGAAAGACGGCGCCTATGTCGGTGAGGAGCGCCTAAAACTCGGCGCCCGCATCCGCGATGTCGCGCAAGGGCCCGATGGCGCCATCTATGCCCTGACGGATGAGAGCAACGGTAAGCTGCTGCGCCTAACGCCGGCGAGTTGATTTGAATGTCCTAAAAGGGTGGATATCCGACATTCAGGACACAAGTGAAGCGGTCTAGGGTTGGTTCATCGTAATCAACCCTAGACGAGCCTCATTATGCAGCTGACCGGAAACACCATTTTCATCACCGGCGCCACCTCCGGCATCGGTCGTGGCCTGGCCGAAGCCTTTCACAAGCTTGGCAATCAGGTGATCATCGCCGGACGCCGTCAGGCTTTGCTGGACGAGGTCACAAGTGCCAATCCCGGCATGAAGGCCATCCAGCTCGATATCGCCGATCCCGCCAGCATCGAGGCGGCAGCCCAAAGGCTGATCGCTGAAAACCCCAGCCTGAATGTCCTGATCAATAACGCCGGCATCATGCCGTTCGACGACGCGGCCGGCACCATTGATGATACCGTCAGCCAATCGATCCTGACCACCAACCTGCTGGGGCCGATCCGAATGACGTCGGCTCTGATCGAGCATCTGAAGCGGCAGGATCGCGCGGTGATCGTCAATAATACCTCCGTCCTCGCCTATACCCCGCTGGCGAACACGGCAGTCTATTCCGCCAGCAAGGCGGCCCTGCATTCCTACACGCTCTCTCAGCGCTTCATGCTGCGCGACACCAGCGTGCGGGTGCAGGAAATCGCCCCGCCCTGGGTCAATACCGACCTGATTAAGAAAGGCGACGATCCGCGCGCCATGCCGCTCGATGCTTTCATCGAACAGACGATGGCCGGGCTTGCCAGTGATGCCGCAGAAGTGGTGGTCGAGGCCGCTCAGGGCCTGCGGAACAATGCCGGCCCGGGCGAACATACCTTCGTGACCGAGTTCAACGCCTATATCGCGGCGAACCCGATCCCCGTCTGACAAATGAAGCCCCCGGGGTGCAACAGCCGTTGCCCCCGGCAAGCGGGTGCTCTATCTCCTGAAGGATCATCTTCAGGAGATCGTGACTATGTCTGCCCCGGCCACCAAACAGCCCCTGTCGCCATATCTGAAATTGGCGCTGGAGCTGGGGCCACTGGTCCTCTTCTTTTTTGCCAATGGCCGTCTCGGGCTGATCAATGCGACCGCCGTCTTCATGGTTGCCGCCTGTGTCGCCTTTGTCGTGCTCTGGCGTCTTGAGCGCAAACTGGCGGTCATGCCGCTGATTAATATCGTGGTGGTCTTAGTTTTCGGCGGGCTGACGCTCTATCTCAAAGACGAAACCTTCATCAAGATGAAGCCGACCCTGGTCTATATCGTGCTGGCCAGCCTGATCGGCTTTGGCACTGCCTTTGGCGCCCAGCCCATGAAACTCGTCATGGGGGCCGCCATCGCGCTCGACACCACCGGCTGGCGCAAGCTCGCGGTGCGCTGGACGATCTTCTTCCTCGCCCTCGCCGCCCTCAATGAAGCCGTCTGGCGCCATGTCGATACCGACACTTGGGTCGCCTTCAAGACTTTCGGCGTGCTGCCCCTTACGATAGTGTTTGCTCTCGCGCAGACGCCCCTGATCATGCGCCACAAGCTTCCCGAGGAGAATTGACGTCATGCCGGTCATCAATCGCATCGCCGAATTCCATGCCGAGATGACCGAGTGGCGCCATGATATTCATGCCCACCCCGAAACCGCCTTCGAGGAAGAACGCACCGCCGAGGTGGTCGCCAGGCGCCTGGAAGGGTTCGGCGGGATCGAGATCCATCGCGGCCTTGCCAAGACCGGTGTCGTCGGCACCCTGAAGGTTGGCTCTGGTACACGCACCATCGGCCTGCGCGCCGATATGGATGCCCTGCATATCCATGAAGCCAACAGCTTCGGCCATGCCTCGCAGAACCCCGGCCGCATGCATGCCTGCGGCCATGACGGCCATACCACCATGCTGCTGGGCGCGGCCAAATATCTCGCCGAAACCAAGAATTTCGACGGCACTGTGCATTTCATCTTCCAGCCGGCCGAGGAAAACGAGGGCGGCGGCCGGGTGATGATCGAAGACGGCCTGTTCGAGAAATTCCCGGTCGAGGCGGTCTTCGGCCTGCATAACTGGCCGGGCATGGATGCCGGCACCTTCGCCGTCATGCCGGGCCCGATGATGGCGTCTTTCGATATTTTCGAGATCACCATGACCGGCAAGGGCTGCCATGCCGCCATGCCGAACATGGGCGTCGATCCGATCGTTGCATCGGCCCAGCTCGTCACCGCACTACAGACCATCGCCAGCCGTTCGACCCATCCGCTGGAGGCCGCCGTCGTTTCGGTGACGCAGATCCATGCCGGCGACACCTGGAACGTCATTCCGAATTCGGTCGTGCTGCGCGGCACCACCCGTAGCTTTAAGCCGGAGATCCAAGACCTGATCGAGGCGCGCATGCGCGCCATCAGCGCCGGCATTGCCGAAGCCGCCGGCTGCACGGTCGATGTGCGCTATGAGCGGCGCTATCCGCCGACCGTGAATTCCGCTTCGGAAGCCACCCTAGCCGCCGATATCATGTCGGAAATCGTCGGCGACAAGAACGTGCTGCGCCAAGTCACCCCCACCATGGGCGGCGAGGATTTTGCCTTCATGCTACAGGCCAAGCCTGGCGCCTATGGTTGGATCGGCAATGGCCCGACCGAAGGCGGCTGCCTGCTGCATAATCCGAACTATGATTTCAACGACCAGATCCTGCCCATCGGCGCCAGCTATTGGGCGCGCCTCGTCGAAACCTATTTGCCGAAAGCCGCCTGAGGATGAATCACGCTGTTACCGTTGCGGGCGACACCGCAGAGATCACCATCACCGGCCGCCTGACCTTTAAATTCCACAAAGAATACAAAGACTTCCTGGATGAACTTCTGAAAAATAAGGTCGGGCGCTTTGTGTTCGATCTGGCCGGCGTCGAATTCATCGACAGCGCCGGCCTCGGCATGCTGCTGATCGCCAAACAGAAGGCACAAGGCCAGAGCGCGACGGTGATCCTGCGCAAGCCGGCCGAGAATGTGAAGCGCATGCTACAGGTCGCCAAGTTCGACAAGATCTTCGAGATCGAGGCGTAAGGGCGCGGCCCATGCCGTCCCTTTTTACGCTGTCGTCCGGGCCTGCGGCCCTGGCGGAGCATCCTCATCAGGCGGAAGGCAGCCTGTCGCCGGCGGATCGTGCGCTGGCGCAGGCGGCGGCCGAACAGCCGGGGGCTTTGATCACGATCGCCCTCACCAGCGTCACGGCCTATCAGATCGATCTGGTCGCCGATATCGCACGGGAATTCACCCGGCAAATACCGCTGGATGAGGAAACCCTGTGGCGGATTGAAACCGCCCTGTCGGAATCCGTCAGCAATGCCCTGCTGCACGGCAACCTCTCGCTTGGGTCGGCAGCCCGGGATATCGGCGATTTCGAAGCCCATGCGGATGCTGTGGCAGAAGCGCTGGCTGATCCGACCAAAGCAAACCGGATGTTGCTGCTGGCAGCCCGCCGGACGGATGAGGGTATCGATATCCTGCTACGTGATGCCGGCGAAGGGTTCGATCCGACCGCGAGTCACGATGAAGCGACGGGCGGATCGGGGCGCGGGGTTGATCTGATCCAGTCGCTGGCGGACCGGGTAACCTACCAGGATGGCGGGCGTAGCATCTGTATGAGCTTCCGGCTTCAAGTATAGCGCGAGAAAAGGTAGAGTAAGCATCTGATCCGCCGATGCTGCTGAGTATTGCCATGTCCGTGCTGTTACGCCTGTCCACTTTTGCGGCCCTCGCCCTTGCCTTTCCGGCCTTGGCGCAGCAAGCCCCGACCCCGCTGACAGCCCCCGGCGCCCCCGCCCCGGCAACCACGCCTGCGCCTGCGGCAAAGCCGGCGACCGCCACTAAGCCGAAACCGGCCGCAAAGCCGGCAGCACAAAAGGCAGCGGCCCAGAAACCGGCAACCAGCGCGAAGCCCGCGATCGCCCCGGTCGTCAGCACCACCGGCGTTCCGACCATCGGCGCGACCTTGAGCGACGATCAGCAGCGCCAGGAACAGGCCGCCGCCTATGTCATCGAACAGCGCGTCGCCTATCGTCAGACCGTCCAGAGCGACCTTGCCACCCGCGAAGGCCTGCTGAAGCAGTACGAGACCAATTATCAGGCCGGCGAAGCCAAGATGAAGGCGACGCACGAGCGGCTGCTGAAGACCGCCAAGGCGGTTCAGGATACGAAGGCCGCAGAAGCAGCTGCGGCTGCGGCACAAGCCACCGCACCGACAGAACCGGCCGAGGGTGAGGAAAATGCCGAGGCAGCCCCGGCTGCCCCCGCCGCGCCTGCCGTCGATCCAGCCCAGGTCGCGGTACTCTCGAAGTCGCTGGAACAGCAGTCCTTCGACCTGATGGTGCAGCGCCGCCAGATGGATAGTCTGCGCAGCGACGTCACCCGCCTGAAAGAGCTGCTGGCCCGCCTGTCGAAATAGACGAGCTTAGCCGCGCACTAGGGACAATTGTCGCTCCAGCGGTTGGAAGACCTCTTCCAAGGTGCGTCCTTGCGCCAATTTCTGCCGGCCACTGAGCAGTAGAAAGTCCCCACGCTTGCCGCCGGGCTGCTTGACGATCGAAAAGAGCGGCTTTTCAAAGCTGGACCGGAAGATCGAGAAGACAGCCATGCCGGGCAGGCTGTCGATGGCATAATCGCGCCATTCGCCACGGGACACCCGCTGGCTGTAGAGGTTGAGGATCGACATCAACTCGCGTCGATCAAAGGCGACCCGCTTGGCGCTGCGGCGGTAATCTGACAGGCTGATCAACGACATGTGTCCAGCATCCCCCCCGACCGAAGTCGTACTGTCATCAGGACTTCATGAATCATTACGCAAGCGGGCCCAATCGTCCAGCTTTGATGCCGCCCTTGCCTGGGCAATCGGGATTCTGGGGAAACAACCGGCCGAGATAACGGTCAATCGCGAGGGCACCAGCGTCGATGTCTTGATCCTCGACCGCCGCCATGTGATCCGGATCGCCCGCACCGATATAGCCGCTACCCAGCTAGCAACCGAGGTTGCCCTTCTCGAAGCGATCGCGCCGCATCTTCCCGTCCGTGTCCCCAGCGTTTTGGCCAGCGCGCCCGGATGGGCCTTGCAGTACTATATCGCGGGCATCCCCCTAACGCGGCGCACCTTGGCCCAGCTGCCGTCCGCCAGCCAGGATGCGGTTCTGGCCGACACTCACAATTTTCTCACGGCAATGGCTGGGCTTTCCCTCGGTCTGCCCGCAGCTCCCGCGCCCCATGATCCGGTCGATTTCGCCCGGTTAAAGGGCGAAGCCGAAGCTCTACTCTTCCCGCGCCTATCGGCGGCGCTGGCGGGTGACCTGCGGGCCATTCTTGAGGATCAAGCTTTGGCCCCCCTGGATGCCAGCCGACCGGGCCTGATCCATGGCGACCTACACCCGAGCCATCTGCTGCTCGATCCCGAGACGCAAAGGCTTGCGGGCATTATCGATTTTGGTCTGGCCGGGCGCGCCGACCCCGCCATCGACCTTGCCGGCCTCTGGTATAATTGGGGCGATAGCGCCGCCGCGCGCCTAGCGCAAGATCCTGATCTTAGGCACCGCGCCAGCCGCTATGCCCGCACCTACGAGATCCAATGGGCGGTCACGGCTCTTCGTGAGGATCGCCGCGACTGGATGCTTTATGCCATGGGGGGCGCCAAATCGATCGACGGCGATGGTTGGTGACGCGGGCGGGCCATCGCGATAGGATGGCCCTATGGCACGCACCACTCCCCGTCCGCGCGAACAAGCGCTCGAAATCGCCCGCCGCCTCCGCGAAAAATTCATTTCGCCCGAAGTGCAGGAAGCTGCGCGCGCGGCCTATGACAATCTGCTCGAGACCGCCGCTCAGCCTGAGACGCGGACCAGCAAGATGACCTGGGGCAAGTCGGAGGGGAACACCCTTGCGGAGAAGATCCGCCTGCGGGAAGGCATCGAACTGCCGTCCGATGAGAAGCCGTTCTCGGCCGAAGAAAAGCAGAAGGCGCGGGCCATTCTGGAACTCTTCCGTCAGCAGACCGGCCTTAAGCCCGAACGCGAAAACTAGGCCGCGTCCGGTCCCTTATCTTTAGGTTCGTTGAAAGTAACGCTGCGTGCTGCAGCGGCTTTCAGCTTGGCCACGGCCCGGATCGAGAAGGGGATCGAGCCGATATAGATCACAGCAATGACCAGCAGCGTCTTCCAGGGTTCGGTCGTCAGGCCTGCCGCGATGGCGCCCACGGCCAGCAGGATCGGTAGCACCCAGACGTTGGGGATCCGCACCTTCTTGAAGGCGAAGGTCGGCACCCGGCTGATCGCCAGACCGCCAATCACCAGCATCCAGATGGCAACGAAGCGCGGATCACGCAGGAAGACCTTACCGAATTCGGCTTCCGCCACCACCGGCACCAACACCAGCGCGGCCGCCATCGGGGCCGGAATGCCGGTGAAGAAATTATAGGTCCAGGGCGGCCGGGTTTCATCGTCCAGCGCCGTATTGAAGCGCGCCAGCCGCAGAGCCATGCAGACGGCATAGAGTAGGCTGACCGTCCAGCCGGCTCGCCCCATATCATCGAGCGCCCAAAGATACATCAGGATGCCGGGCACAACGCCGAAACACACGAAGTCCGACAGGCTGTCCAATTCGGCGCCGAACTTCGAGGTGGCACCGATCAAACGCGCGACCCGCCCGTCGAGAGCATCGAAGACGGCGGCGGCGATGATCGCTAGAACCGCCGCCTGCCAATTGCCATCCAGAGCAAACCGGATCGCCGTAAGGCCGGAACAGAGCGCCACCAACGTAATGATGTTGGGGATCAGTCGATTGATCGATTGCGCCTTGACCCGGCGCAGACGTGCGGGGCGGCGTGGGATCACTGGGAGATGCCCTGCCGGGCGGCTTCAGTGGCGGTCAGGTCGGCCAGGACCGTCTCGCCGGCAATAGCTTTCTGGCCCAGGCAGACGGCGGGATTGACGCCATCGGGCAGATAGACGTCGACGCGGCTGCCGAAGCGGATCAGGCCGAAACGCTGACCGGCAGCAAGCCCGTCGCCTTCCTTGACCCACCAGAGGATACGGCGGGCAACCAGGCCGGCGATCTGCACGACCAGAATGTCGCGGCCATCGTCCAGGCCCAGCTGCACCGAATTGCGTTCGTTATCGTCCGAAGCCTTATCGAGGGCGGCATTCAGGAACTTGCCGGGACGATAGGCGATCCGCTTGATGGTGCCGGGCATCGGGGCACGGTTGATGTGAACGTCGAAGACATTCATGAAAACGCAAACGCGCATGCGCGGGGTATCGCCCAGGCCCAGTTCGGGCGGCGGCGCTGCCGGACCGATCGAGGTAATGACGCCGTCGGCTGGGCTGATCACCAGACCCGGACGGGTCGGGGTCACGCGAACCGGATCGCGGAAGAAGTAAGCAGACCAGGCAGTCAGAACAATGCCGACGAACAGCCCCCAATCCCCAGCCAGCCAATAGAGCACCAGCGCCACGACAGCGAAGATACCGACATAGAGCCAGCCTTCGCGGTGAATCGGATGAAAGACGGTGGGACGCACGTTCAGCTTACTCCTGTTATTTTCGAGGAGCGATCATACCGACGGCGCCCGCCGGTTACTAGGAACTTTGCCATCCACGCCCCGGCCTGATATCAAAAGAGGGTTACATCCTGCCGATCGGACCCCTGCCCATGCCCATCACACCGGAAACGATCCGTAGCCTTGCCGATCAGGACATTCCCTTTCCGGTCAAGAACCTGGCCCTGGGTGACGATGGGCTGATTACCCATGAAGCCGCCCAGCAGCTGAAGTTCCATTTCATGCTGCATGGCCGCCGCTGGGATTGCGACGTCATGGTGCAGCCGGATAAGGGCGCTGCCGTGATCGTCTCGCACACCGCCGGCGTCATGCCCTATAGCGTCGATGGTCCGGGGCGTCGTCAGGCGGTGCAGCAAATCCTGCAATCCTGCCCTGGCCCGGCCGCCGGCCTGACCATCCGCATCACCAGCAAGATGCATCTGGTTCTGGATGTCGCCGGCCCCTTGGCCGGCCCTCTGGACGATACGAGCGTCATCAGCTGCGCGATCGCCCTTGCCATGCGGGGCGAAGAATGGCTACCCATCCTCTCCCGCTACGCTCGCAGCTAGTTCCTAGTTCTTCGCCGGCACCTTAAGAATCTGACCCGGATAGATCAGGTCCGGGTCGCGGATATGGTCGGGGTTCGCTTCGACGATCACGGTATATTGGACGCCGCCGCCGTAGATGCGACGGGCAATGCGCCACAGGCTATTGCCCGGCTGAACGATCACCCGGTCCTCGCCGCTCATCAGCAGATCACGGGACGCCTTGGCAAACGGCAGCTCGACCCGCTGAGCGACCTTACCGCCGGCATCCAGCCGATCAACCCGCAGCTTGTGATTACCCTCATTAACACCTTCGGGTGGGGTCAAACGCCACAAGCCCTTGGCGTCGCTTTCGACCTGCCCCATCGGTTCATTGTCGATATAGACCCGCAAGGTCGCGCCAGGCTCGGCCCGGCCGGTCAGGTTGAGGGCTCCAGCCGGATCATAATCGATGATATCGACGGTCAGGCTGCCCGGCAGGCCTTGGGCCAAAGGAGGGCCTTGCAACAAGGTCACCCCGCCCTTGCCGTCACGCGGCACGGCGATGGCGATGCTGGTTTCATTATTGCCACCGGACTTACCGGGCGCAGCCGTTTCCGACGGCTCGGAAACACCCTTGAGCGTCGGCACGGCCAGCACCACGACTTTTTCCGAAGGGATATCGATGCCGCTGGTCGGGTCCTTGGCGATCAAGGAAAGCTCGCGATTACCGGGCGCCAAAGGTTCGGTCGGCAGCAGCACCCATTCGCCGCGCTTGTCGGCCGTCACCGTTCCGACCGGCTTTTCGCCATCCAGAACCGTGACCGACGCATTGGGTGCCGCTCGCCCAGCGATAACGGCATCGCCCTTCGGGTTGACACGCACGACATCGAAACCGGGAGCGATCGGTTCGGGCGCCGGCGCCGGCGGTGGGACGGCGGCCGTCTGAGGAGCCGCGGCAGCGGGCGGGCTTTCGGCCGCAGGGGGAACGGAAGCCTGCTCAGGCACTGCCGCATCTCGGTTGGCGAGGATCGCAACCAGGACTGCCGCCAGGACCAGCAGCACGCCCATTCCTCCAGTAATCGTCGACCTTCTCATTCCACTCCCCTAAGGCCGCGACAAATCGGCATCAAGAAAGTAATGGTCCGAACGATGTGGCGCAATGGTGGCGGCCTAAGCTAGGGTCCGAATTGCAAAGAATTAAGGAGAGCATCGGGATGGCCCGAATCGGTTCTGTATGTGTCTATTGCGGCTCAGCGGGCTCAGTGGACGAGCGTTATCGCCAGGGGGCGACGGATCTTGGGACGGAACTTGGTAAGCGACAGATCGGCCTCGTCTATGGTGGCGGCCGGGTGGGTCTGATGGGCCTCGTCGCCGATGCAGCGATGGCTGCCGGCGGCCATGTCACCGGGATCATTCCGCAATTCCTGCAAGATTATGAAGTCGGCCACCATGGCGTCAGCGAGCTGCTGGTCGTCGATACCATGCACACCCGCAAGCAGGCGATGGCTGACCGGTCGGATGCCTTCATCGTGCTGCCCGGCGGCTTCGGCACGCTGGAAGAGTTTTTCGAGGTGCTGACCTGGAAGCAGCTGCGCCTGCACGACAAGCCGATCATCATCGCCGATATCGGCGGCTATTGGGGTCCGCTGGTCAGCCTGCTCGACCATATGATCGCCGAGAAGTTCGCCCGGCCGGAGATGACGAGTCTTTATACGGTCGCCCATAGCGTCGAAGAGATCTTCGAAGCCCTGGCCGCCGCCCCTGCACCCACGGTCGATCCCGCGACAAAATGGGCCTGAGGCTGCATTAAGCTTTGCGAGCCTGTTGCACCGTCGCTTCGGTCTGATATGGTCGCGACCATAAACAACAATCCTTCGCTATGGCCTCAACCTTAGCGCCTGCATGAACCGCCCCTTCAGGAGAGAACACTCATGAGCAAGATCAAGGTCGTCAATCCGATCGTCGAACTCGATGGCGACGAGATGACCCGCATCATCTGGAAGATGATCCGCGAACAACTGATCCTGCCGTTCCTCGACGTCGATCTGAAGTACTACGACCTCGGCATGGAACATCGCGATGCGACCGATGACAAAGTCACGGTCGAAGCCGCTGAAGCGATCAAAAAGTACGGCGTCGGCGTCAAGTGCGCGACCATCACCCCGGACGAGGCGCGCGTTGCCGAATTCAAGCTGAAGAAGATGTGGAAGTCGCCGAACGGCACCATCCGCAACATCCTCGGCGGCACCGTGTTCCGCGAACCGATCATCGCCAAGAACGTTCCGCGCTTGGTTCCGGGCTGGACCCAGCCGATCGTCATCGGCCGTCATGCCTTCGGCGACCAGTATAAGGCGACCGACTTCACCGTGCCGGGTCCGGGCAAGCTGACCATGACCTACACCCCCGATGGCGGTGGTGCTCCGGTCAATTTCGACGTGTTCCAGTTCGAAAGCTCTGGCGTTGCCATGGGCATGTACAACGTCGACGAGTCGATCCGCGGCTTCGCGCGTGCCTGCTTGAACTATGGCCTCTCGCGCGGCTGGCCGGTCTATCTCTCGACCAAGAACACCATCCTCAAGGCCTATGACGGTCGCTTCAAAGATATCTTCCAGGAAATCTTCGACGCCGAGTTCAAGGATGAGTTCGCCGCCAAGGGCATCGTCTACGAACATCGTCTGATCGACGACATGGTCGCTTCGGCCCTGAAGTGGTCCGGCGGCTTCGTTTGGGCTTGCAAGAACTACGACGGCGACGTGCAGTCCGACACCGTGGCCCAGGGCTTCGGCTCGCTCGGCCTCATGACCTCGGTTCTGCTGACCCCCGATGGCAAGACCATCGAAGCCGAAGCCGCCCACGGCACCGTGACCCGTCATTATCGCGAACATCAGAAGGGTCGCGAGACCTCGACCAACCCGATCGCGTCGATCTTCGCCTGGTCGCGTGGTCTCTGGTATCGCGGCCAGTTCGACAATACCCCGGCCGTGCAGGACTTCGCCCTGCTGCTGGAAAAGGTCTGCGTGCAGACCGTCGAAAGCGGCTTCATGACCAAGGATCTGGCCTTGCTGATCGGTCCGGAACAGCCCTGGCTGACCACCACCCAGTTCTTCGACAAGATTGCCGAAAACCTGCGGACCGCCATGAAGGCCTAACGGCTTTCACGGCCTTAAGTAGGGCGAAGCCCGGTAGGCCACAGAAAGCTTTAAGATGGAAAAGGCGCCGGAAACGGCGCCTTTTTCTTTAAGGCTCTTCTGCCCCGCAAGCGGGAATTTGAAAATCCGATGGCACACGGCGAAAAGTAAAAGTCCGACCGTTCTCCTCATTGAGATACTTCAGGTCGGTCTCCGAATGTTCGAGAATGCGATATTCGAAGTAGCGCCTGCCGTTTGCTTTGACCGTCGCTTCGTCGATATAGAGCTTGAGATACCCATCCTCAACAACCCATTTGCCGTTTTGCAAGCCACCCGTGATTCGCCTACAAGCAGCGTAAGCCGCAGATGTCACATCATAAGTGCCGTCGGCTCGAAATCTGCCGAAGGTGTGGATTGTGCCCTTCTCATCCGTTTTGGGAAGATCCATCCGATAGACGCCGAACCAATTACCCGGCATGCCGAGATCTTCGGCCCTTACTTGCTGAGCGGCAAGACAGAGGCAGAGCGCCAGAATGGCTCGGAGTTTCACGAAGCAGCCCCGCAGGCTGGAAAGGTAAAGCTTTCATCGACCCGCTTGGCTTCATAGGTAATGTTGGTCCGGAGGCTGCGATAGCGGCGAAAGTCCGGCGTCATCTCCAGTATCTCATAGCGGCCGACGGCATTGTTTGCCCTGCCATCGGCATATTGGAGTTGGTTGGTCTGAATATTCCCGTCCAGACTCCACCGCCCCTCCTGCAGGGTCCGCGTCATCAAGGCACATTGCAGCAAAGACTGGTAATTGATGACAAAGCTGCCGTCATCTCTGTAATGCCCAATCCATTGCGTCAGATACCCAGGTTTTTGCTGCGTGTCAGACCCGTACCAATAGCCGGTAAACGACGCCTGCTGGGCTGAGGCCAACGCGGGCGTAAACAGCAGCGCGAGAAGAAACAATGCACTCTTGCGGATCATTTCTCGCCCCTATTGCGCAGCACAGGAGGGCACCGGGAATTCGAACCCCGGCCCGACACGTTTGCTCTCAAAAGTGTCGTTATTCCTCTTATTGCGATACTTAAGTACCTGCGCCGTCGCTTCCTCTACTTCATATCGCTGAACGTGATCGCTCGGCTGGCCGTTCCGATAGTCACGGGACAGCACCTGAGTTTTCCCGTCGTACTCCCAGCGCCCTTCATCGAACGACCGGGCTATCAAGCGGCAGTTTTCGTAAGACTGAAATCTGATGGTATATTTGCCGTCCGCTTTGAACTCGCTGATCCATTGACTCAAAATGCCTGGCCTTTGGTGAGTATCCTCGCCCTGCCAGACCCCCACCATGCTTGACGCATCCTGCGCCCGCACGGGCCCAGACAACAAACAGCCGAGCAAAAAAGCACCGGCAAGCTTCCAAGACATCATCTTGATACCCATTACGAATTCGCCGCCGAACAGCCGGGGAATTCAAACCCTGCATCCACCCGGCGCTGCTCATATTCATTGCCCGTCCGCACCGATCGATAGCGCTGCTTGTCAGCACCAAATTCGATCATTTCATAGCGGTGCACTATCGTGCTGGGCATGCCGTTGTAATAGGTCTGCGCGGCGCTCAGGACCTTGCCTTCGAAACTCGCTTTGCCTTCATCGAACGACCGGGCCATCAGTTTGCAGTCCTGATACGACTGAAAGCGCGTTTTATAAGAACCGTCCGGGGCCTGAGTCAGGATCCATTGCGTCAGCATTCCGGGTTTCTGAATGGTGTCCTGCCCGAACCAAGTCCCAGCCATCTCCGGCACTGTCTGCGCCCGGGCCGATAGCGGCGCGATCATAGCTGCCAGCAAAACAAAAGAATGAACAAAGCGCATGAGGGCGACTACCAAAGATTGATGATGCCCAAAGCTACACAAATGATTTCGCAAAGAAAATCATTGTCGTCAGGACAAGTCCCCCATCGCGGTGGATTTGTTTGTCGTTCAGACTAAGGGCCGGTCCCCCACCTTAAAGGTTCACCATGTCCACCCTTAAAATCGAAGACGCCGTCAATGAAACCTGCCCCTGGTCAGGCAAGCCGATTTCGGAGGATTCGCTGACCTTGTACAAAGGCCAGGTTGTCGGTTTCTGCAACACCGGCTGCCGCGATAAATTCGAGAAGGCGACGGCGCATTTCGATGCAGCGCTGGCCGGCGAGAAACGCTAAAGCCTTCATTAGCCCTCGCCGGGCGGGTGCATCCGCCCCCTTGGCCGCAGCCTCAATGGCTGCAGGTAGAAGCAGCTTGCCATCCGTTGGGCAGGTCGCCATGGTCTGCCCATCATGACCAGCTCGCTTCCCCTCATCATCGGTATCTCCGGCGCCTCGGGCGTCATCTATGGCGTGCGTCTGCTGCGGCACCTCAAAGACGCCGGCATCGAGAGCCACCTGGTGATGACCAAATCGGCCGAGATGACGCTGGCCTATGAAACCGATCTGTCGTCGGCCGAAGTCAAGGCACTAGCCGGTAAGGTACACGCCGCAACCGATATCGGGGCCAGCATCGCGTCAGGCAGCTTCCGCACCCGCGGCATGATCATCGCCCCCTGTTCGATGAAAAGCCTCGCCGAGATCGCGACCGGCGTCACCTCGGGCCTGTTGACGCGCGCCGCCGATGTCGTGTTGAAGGAACGCCGGCGGTTGGTGTTGATGCCGCGCGAGACGCCGCTGCATCTGGGCCATATCCGCAATATGGCGGCCGTCACCGAAATGGGCGGGATCTGCCTGCCGCCGGTCCCGGCCTTCTATACCAAGCCGCAGACGATCGAAGAGATCGTCGACCACACGCTGGCGCGCGCCCTCGATCTCTTCGATATCGATCTCGGGATTGCCAAACGCTGGGGCGACGGGCCGCGTAAATAAGCCCGTTTACGCCCTTCGGGCCGTCTGCGTGACCTACCGCCCTTCGGGCTACTTGAGGGCTGGGCCTAATATTCGAAGACCATGCCTTCGCGGGCGACGACGGCCTTATCGGACACGGCCTTCACCTTCGCTTCTACCCCCGCCATCACATCGTCGGTATGGTCGGGATCGTGATGATAGATCACGGTCTGCTTGACCCCCGCCTCTTCAGCGATGCGCAGGGCTTCCTGCCAGGTGGAATGGCCCCAGCCGACCTTGCCATTGGCATATTGTTCGTCGCTGTAGGTCGAATCATAGATCATCAGGTCGGCATCTTTGACCAGCGCCATCACATGGGGATCGCGCTCGCCGACCACATGTTCGGTATCGGTGATGTAGCAGATCACCTTGCCCTGGATTTCCAGGCGATAGCCGGTGCAGCCATTGGGATGATTGAGCGTGCCGGTCTTGGCAAAAATGCCCGACGGCAAGATCAGGCTTTCGCCCGCATGGAAATCCTGGAACCGGATGCGCGAGGGCATGGCCGAAAGTTTGACCGGGAAAACCGGGTCATGCATGGCCTGCTGGAAGATTGCTTCCACGCCGCCATTATCGGTCAGATGGCCCGCGAGAATATCGAGATGAAAGCGCCCGACCCAGGCCGGGGCGAAGAATGGGAAACCGATAATATGGTCGGTATGGGAGTGAGAGAGCAAAAGCGTGGCGTGATCGATACCCTTTTTCAGGATATACTTACCCAGCTGCCACATCCCGGTGCCGGCATCCAAGATCACCATTGCATCGCCCACCTCGACCGACACGCAGCTGGTGTTGCCGCCGTAGATCATGTGATTGGGCGTAGCGCACGGAAAGCTCCCTCGAACCCCCCAAAGAGTGACCTTGATTGTCATACGTTCCCGCACTCAAACATGCTGTTATTTCTACATAACATCGGTACGGGCACTTTCGAAAGCCACAACCACGCCATGTTTGTAAGATTTTAGCTATTGGCTTGGCAATGTGTTGAGCGCCCATCCTATAAAATAAGCATGAATGGTAACAATGCGACTGTGGGATATTACACCTCCGCTCAAGCCTGAGATGCCGGTTTGGCCAGGAGACACCCCCTATCAGGCAGAACAGAGCTGGAGCATCGGGCCGGGGTGTCCGGTCAATGTGTCTCGCCTCACAATGTCCAGCCACACGGGCGCCCATGCGGATGCCCCGCTGCATTATGACCCCGACGGAGCCGGCGCGGACGGCCTCCCCCTCCCCCCATACCTCGGCCCGGCCCGGGTGATTGATGTCTCCGGCGTGCGGCCGCTGGTGCTGATCGAGCATATTGCCGATGCACTGGCGGACCCTGCCTGCCCGCCCCGGCTGTTGCTGCGCACCTATGCCCGGGTGCCGCTCGACAGCTGGGATCCTCATTTCTGCGCCATCCACCCCGACGTCATTCATCAGATGGCGGCGCGCGGCATGATGCTGATCGGTGTCGATACTCCCTCGATCGATCCTGAAACGTCTAAGACCCTCGACTGCCATAATGCCGTGCGCCAGCATGGGCTTGCCATTCTGGAAGGGTTGGTCCTCGACAATGTGCCCGCAGGTGATTACGAGTTGATTGCCCTACCACTCAAGCTGGTGGGAATCGATGCCGCTCCCGTCCGGGCGGTCTTGCGCTCTCTTTCCAACGAGGCTGCGTAACCTCACCATGCTGACGCGCGATATTCTGGCTAAACGAGACCAAGCCGATCCCTTGCGGAGCTTCCGCGACCGTTTCGATCTGCCGGCCGGCATGGTGTATCTCGACGGCAATTCGCTGGGGGCTCTGCCTAAGGACACGGCTGCACGCCTCGCCGATGTCGTCACGCGCGAATGGGGTCAGGACCTCATCACCTCCTGGAACAAGAACGGCTGGTACGAGTTGCCACTGGTGCTCGGCGATAAGCTCGGCCGCCTGATTGGCGCCGGCCCCGGACAGGTCGCGATCGCCGATTCCACCTCCGTCAATCTTTTCAAAGTGCTGGCTTCGGCCATTGCCCTGCGCCCCGGCCGCAAGACCATCATCTCCGACAGCGGCAATTTCCCGACCGACCTCTATATGGCCCAGGGCCTTACCAGCTTTCTGGGCGGGGTCGATCTGAAGGTGGTCGGCGAAACCGAGGTTGCCGAGAACCTTAACGAGACTGTCGCGGCCGTCTTCCTGACCGAAGTGAATTATCGCAGCGGCCGCAAACACGATATGGCGGCTCTGACCGAAAAGATCCATGCGGTCGGCGCGATCGCCATCTGGGATCTCGCCCATTCTGCCGGCGCGTTCCCGGTCTATCTCGATGCTGCCGGGGCCGATTTCGCGGTCGGCTGCGGCTATAAGTACCTGAATGGTGGCCCCGGCGCCCCGGCTTTCCTCTATGTCGCCAAACGCCATCAGACCCAGGCGATGCCGATCCTGTCGGGCTGGATGGGCCACGCCAATCCCTTTGCCTTCGATCTCGACTATCGCCCGGCCGACGGCATGCGCCGGGCGCTCGCCGGCACGCCCGCGATTTTGAGCATGCGGGCGCTGGAGGTTGGGATCGATCTGATGCTGGAGGCGGATCTGTCGGCGCTGGCCGCCAAATCCGCCGATCTCACCGCTGTCTTCATGCAGCTGGTTGAGCAGGAATGCCCCGGTCTCTTCGGCAATGTGACGCCGAGTGATGCACGGCGGCGGGGCAGCCAGGTTTGCCTCACCCATCAGCATGGCTATGCGATCGTCCAGGCCCTGATCGCGCGCGGCGTCATTCCCGATTTCCGCAGCCCGGATATCTTGCGTTTTGGCTTTGCGCCGCTTTATGTCGGCTTTGCCGATCTGTGGGATGCAGTTCAGCATCTGAAAGCCATCATGAGCGGCGGCGAATGGCGCGAGGCGCGCTTTGCCGCCAAGGCAGCAGTGACATGAGCGAGCGCATTCTTCATATCCGCTGCGGCGACGATCTGCGCGGCAAACTGCCCGAGGCCGGGATCGCTGGCGATTACCTGAAATGGGCCGATCCGTTGTGTGATGGGCCAACGCCGCTCGAAGTGCCGAACGACGATTGGTACGGCTTCCGCGCCCGCTGGATCGCCGCGCGCTATGGCGAGATCCTGGCCGCCGTGCTGGGCGACCTGATGGAACAGGATCAGGGCCTGTTCGAAGCCCGCAATTACGACCGGGTCGTGATCTGGTCGGAACATGACCTCTTCGATCAATCGATCCTGGCCCGTTTGCTCGCGCATTTTTCCGAACGGCCGCACCCGGGCCTGTTCCTGATCGATGCCGATGATTACGTCGGCCGCCGCAGCCCGGGCGAGCTAGCAGAGCTCTATCGCACCGCGCAAGCCGTGACCGATCAGCAGCTGCGCCTTGGCCATCTGGTCTGGGATGCCTGGCGCGATCCCTCGCCCCGAGCTCTCGCCGAAATCGCCAATAGCGAACAGACGGTCCTGCCGCATCTGCAAGGGGCGCTGCACCGCCATCTCGCCAATCTGCCCGGCGTGCTTGATGGGCTGTCGATGACCGAGCGTTTGGCCCTGCAAGCCATCGCCGATGGCGCGACGAAGGCCCAGGAGATTTTCACCGCCGTCGGACGGGCCGAACCGGCCCTGTGGCTTGGCGACATGATGTTTTGGCCGGTCTTGCAAGATCTGACCAACGGCCCCTTAAGCTTGCTGGAGCGCCGCGGCGACAGCTTCAAGCTCTCGCCCGTCGGCGGCGCGGTCGTGATGGGACAGGCGGATGCTACCCGCTTCATGGGCCGCGAACGTTGGGTCGGTGGCGTACAGCTCTCGCCAATTCCTGAATGGCGCTGGGACGAACGGGCACACCGATTGGTCGCGACCGGCTAGGTTCTTCCGCGATAGTAGCCTTCTGGTTCGTCTTTGCTCTAAAGTGCGCGCCATGGAACCCATTGTCGACCTTGCCTCCGACGTTTCCGCCGTCGGTCCGCTGAAACGTTTACCGCCTCACAATGACGAGGCGGAAATGGCCCTGCTGGGCGCCATTCTGCATAACAACAAGGCCCATGAGCGGGTCTCGGAATTCCTGAAAGCCGATCATTTTGCCAGCCGGGTGCATGGCAAGATCTATGAGGCGATCGAGAAGATCATCGAGCGCGGCCAGATCGCCGACCCGATCACGCTCAAACAATATTTCGAGACCAACGAGGATCTCTCCACCGTCGGCGGTTTCGCCTATCTGGTGCGGTTGGCCGATTCGGTCGGCACCATCATCAGTTCGGCCGATTATGGCCGGGTGATTCACGAGCTTTACCTGCGCCGCAAGCTGATCGAGATAGGCGAGGAAATGACCAACGCCGCCTTCGAGCATACGCTCGATCAGATGGCGAAGGATCAGATCGAAGAAGTCGAAAAGAACCTCTTCAATCTTGCGACCATGGGCGATACCGAAGGCGGCTTCCAGCCGCTAAAACAGGCGATCACCAAAGCGATCAGCATGACCACCGCTGCGTTCCAGCGCGATGGTCAGCTCTCGGGCGTGCCGACGGGGTACCGCGACCTCGATAAGCTGCTCGGCGGTCTGCATAACTCCGACTTGATCATCCTCGCGGCGCGCCCCTCGATGGGGAAAACCGCCTTCTCGACCAACGTCGCCTATAATGCCGCGCGCGCCCTGCTCGATCCCGACAAGCCCGGCCGGCATTCGGTCGCCTTCTTCAGCCTTGAAATGTCGGCCGAACAGCTGGCTAACCGTATCCTCGCCGATGCCTCGCAGATCGCTTCGCACCGCCTTCAGCGCGGCGAACTCGACAATCAGGATTTCGAGAAGCTGGTCCGGGCGAGCCAGGATCTCGAAGGGCTAAATTACTTCATCGATGATACCCCGGCACTGTCGATCGGCGCGGTGCGTACCCGCGCCCGCCGTTTGCAACGCCAGCAGGGCCTGCATCTGATCATCGTCGACTACTTGCAGCTGCTGCGCGGCTCGACCTCGCTTCGCAACGAAAACCGCGTGCAGGAAGTCTCGGAAATTACCCGCGGTCTGAAAGCGCTGGCCAAGGAACTCGGCATCCCGGTCATCGCACTCTCCCAGCTCTCGCGTCAGGTCGAAAACCGTGAAGACAAGCGCCCGCAGCTCTCCGATCTTCGCGAATCGGGCTCGATCGAGCAGGACGCCGACGTCGTGATGTTCATCTATCGCGACGAATATTATCTCGCCCGCCGCGAGCCGGGTGAAGGCACGCCGGAGCATGACACCTGGAAGGCCGAAATGGACAAGGTCCATAACAAGGCCGAGATCATCATCGCCAAGCAGCGTCACGGGCCGATCGGCAAGGTGACCCTCTACTTCGACGGTTCGACCACCCGCTTCTCCGATCTTATGGAAGACGATCACATGCCGGAGGCTTATTAGGCTTGCCTGCCCCCGCCCGCCTGACCGTCGATCTTGCCGCCATTGTCGCCAACTGGCAGTTCCTGAAGTCCAAAGCCGCCCACGGCCGCTGTGCCGGGGTGGTGAAGGCGGATGCTTATGGGCTGGGCGCCGACAAAGTCGGCCCTGCCCTTTATGCCGCCGGCTGCCGCCAGTTCTTCGTCGCGCATCTGCCCGAGGGCATTGCCCTGCGGGCCAGTCTGCCGGACGCCGAGATCTTTGTGCTGAACGGCCTGCTGCCGGGCGAGATCGGGCCCTATCGTGCCAGCCGCCTCATCCCGGTGTTGAATGATGTCGGTCAAGTGCGAACCTGGATGGAGAAGGCCGAGGGCGCGGCGGCCGCGATCCATGTCGATACCGGCATGAACAGGCTCGGCCTGCGCGTTGACGAGGCCAAGACAATTTTCGCCGAGCCAGAGGTACAGGCCTATCCCTGGCGCCTGCTGATGAGTCACCTCGCCTGTGCAGACGAGCCCGGCCATCCTTTGAACGAGAGCCAGCGTGAGGCTTTCTTCGCGCTCTCCAAGCTGCTGCCCGACGTACCGACCAGCCTTGCCAATTCGTCTGGCATCTTCCTCGGCCCCGACTATCACGGCGATCTGCTGCGCCCTGGCGTCGCGCTCTATGGCGTCAATCCCGTGCCGGGCCTGCCTAATCCCTTGCAGCCGGTCGTGAAGCTCGAAACCGCCATCCTCCAGGTCCGTCGCGTTGACCCAGGTATGAGTGTCGGTTACGGTGCGGCGCACCAGGCCACCCGCCCGACCCGGGTCGCGACCGTTGCCTACGGCTATGCCGATGGCTATTTGCGGAGCGGCAGCGGCAAGGGGGCAGCCTATCTTGCCGGGCATGTCTTGCCTCTCCTTGGCCGGGTTTCAATGGATCTGATTACTCTCGACGCAACCGACCTTCCCGAAACGCTGGTTCATCCCGGCGCCCTGGTGGAACTGTTCGGCCCGTCGCGTAGTGTGGATGATGTCGCCGGTGATGCCGGCACCATCGGCTATGAAATTCTGACAGACCTCGGCCGCCGGGCCGACCGCATCTATATCGGAGCGCGTTGATGATTCCGTTGGTCACGCCGCTCGGCGGTACCGTCCTGGTCTTTCTGGCAGCCGCCGGCCGCCTGACGATCTTTGCCTTCAATGCCGTCATGGCCTGTGTGCGTCCGCCCTATCACTGGCGCCAGATCGGCCGCCAGATGATCGAGATCGGCTATTTCTCGCTGCCGGTTGTGGGGCTCACCGCCCTCTTCACGGGCATGGTGCTGGCGCTCCAGAGCTATACCGGCTTTGCCCGCTTCAATGCCGAGAGCGCGATCGCCAATCTCGTTGTCCTTTCGATGACCCGCGAACTGGGGCCGGTGCTGGCCGGCCTGATGGTCGCCGGACGCATCGGCGCCGCGATGGCGGCCGAGCTTGGCACCATGCGAGTAACCGAGCAGATCGATGCCCTGACCACGCTCTCGACCAACCCGATGCAGTATCTGGTGGCCCCGCGCGTCATCGCCGCCGTCGTAACCATGCCCATCCTGGTTTTGATCGCCGATGTCATTGGCGTCATGGGCGGCTGGCTGATCGCCAACGGCAAGCTGAGCTTTAATTCCTTTGGCTATTTGCAGAATACGATCAACTTCATCCAGTTCTCCGACGTGTTCTCCGGCCTCGTCAAAGCCGCCGTCTTCGGGTTCCTGATCGCGCTGCTCGGCTGTTACATGGGCTATCATTCGGATCGCGGCGCCCAGGGCGTCGGCCGGGCGACCACCAATGCAGTCGTCACCTCCTCGATCCTCATCCTGGTGTTCGACTATCTGCTGACCGAGGCATTCTTCGCGTCATGAGTGAAGCAATTAAAATCGCCCTGAAGGGCGTCACTAAGCGTTTCGGGCCTAAGGTCGTTCTGGACGGCATCGATCTCGACATCCCTGCCGGCCAATCGACCGTCATCATCGGCGGATCGGGCACCGGCAAGTCGGTGATGCTGAAATGCATCCTGGGCCTGATGGAGCCTGATCACGGCACGATCGCGATCGACGGCAATGACACCACGCGTGCCCGCGGCAAGTCGCGCGAAGCCGTGATGGCCAAGGTCGGCATGCTGTTCCAGGGCGGAGCGCTTTTCGACAGCCTCAAGGTCTGGCAAAATGTTGCCTTCGCCCTGATCCAAGCTGAACGGATGGCACCAGCCAAGGCCCGCGAAATCGCGATCGAGAAGCTGGCCGCTGTTGGCCTTTCTTCTGATGTCGCCGATCTCTTCCCGGCCGAACTTTCGGGCGGCATGCAGAAACGTGTCGGCCTAGCTCGTGCGATTGCCCGCGAACCGGAAATCCTGTTTTTCGACGAACCAACCACCGGTCTCGATCCGATCATGTCGGATGTTATCAACGGGTTGATCCGCAAATGTGTGCAGGATCTTGGCGCGACCGCCGTCACCATCACCCATGACATGCATTCTGTCCGCCAAATTGCCGACCGAGTCGCTATGCTCTATCAGGGCAAGCTGATCTGGCAGGGGGCAATCGACCAAATGGACAATGGCGACAACCCCTACCTCGACCAATTCATCAATGGCCGCTCCAAGGGACCGATCCAGATGCAGGTCAGAGGTTAGTGCCAAAAATCGTCCCCAATCTGCTTCTGCTGAGCGCAACCGCGCTGTCGCAGGCAACCTTGGGGTGGGACTTAAGCCTCAAAAACGCCTCCTCCCATACGGCACCTGTCTGGGATCTGAGCATCGCCAATAAGACTGTCCATAGCGCCCCGACGTGGGATTTGAGTTTACGGCCCGGAGCCCATACAGCTTTGACGACCGACCCCACCTGGGACCTGACCCTCGCGCGCGGACTTAAGCACTAATGGCTAAAGGCTCCATTTTCGTCTGTCAGGCCTGCGGCGGCGTCCATAACAAGTGGCAGGGCAAGTGCGACGCTTGCGGCGAATGGAACACCCTGGTCGAGGAAATCTCCGGTCCGCCGCTCGGCGGTAAGGCGTCCGGCAAGGGCGGACCAACCCGTGGCGGCGGCAAGCTTGATTTCGTCGATCTCGGCGGGGTTTCCGAAACTGCCCCGCGCCGGATCTCCAAGATCGGGGAATTCGACCGTGTCACCGGCGGCGGCATCGTCCCCGGCTCGGCCATTCTGATCGGCGGCGATCCCGGCATCGGTAAATCGACCCTGCTGATCCAGGTGACCGCCCGCCTCGCCGCCGCCGGATCGACCTGCGCCTATATCTCGGGCGAAGAAGCGATCGAACAGGTGCGCTTGCGCGCAAGTCGCCTCGGCATTGCCAAGGCCCCGGTCTCCCTCGCCTCGGCTACCAACGTCCGCGATATCCTGAACGCACTCGAAACCGGCACCCCGCCCGACGTGGTGGTGATCGATTCGATCCAGACCATGTATCTCGATGCGCTCGACAGTGCGCCCGGCACCGTTGCCCAGGTGCGCGCCTGCGCCCAGGAACTGATCCGATCGGCCAAGCGCGTCGGCTTTGCGCTGCTGATCGTCGGCCATGTCACTAAGGAAGGCACGATCGCCGGCCCCCGTGTGCTCGAACATATGGTTGATACCGTGCTCTATTTCGAAGGCGAGCGCGGCCATCAGTTCCGCATTCTGCGCGCGGTAAAGAACCGCTTCGGCCCGACCGACGAAATCGGCGTCTTCGAGATGACCGACGGCGGCTTGCAGGAGGTGCCAAATCCCTCCGCCTTGTTCCTGGCCGAACGGCGCGAAGATGTCGCCGGTGCCGCCGTTTTTGCCGGCATGGAGGGCACGCGCCCGGTGCTGGTCGAAATCCAGGCCCTAGTCGCCCCCTGCCCGGCCGGCAGCCCCCGCCGCGCCGTCGTCGGCTGGGACGGATCACGCCTAGCGATGGTCATCGCCGTGCTGGAGGCTCGCTGCGGCCTTACCATAGGCGCACAGGACGTATACCTGAATGTCGCAGGTGGGTTGCGTATCAGCGAGCCGGCGGCAGATCTCGCAGTTGCAGCAGCGCTGGTTTCCGCCTACACGCAGGTGCCGGTGCCGCCCGATTCGGTGGTCTTCGGCGAGATCGGATTAGCTGGGGAAATCAGGCAAGTCAGCCAGACTGACGCACGTCTCAAGGAAGCCTTGCGTCTTGGCTTTGAAAAGGCTTTCATCCCGGCGCGCCCGGCCGTTGGGGGAGCGCGAGGCAAGTCGAGCGATGGACAGTCGATTCAAGAAATTGACCGCCTGGTCGAACTTGTAACCTTGCTTTCCCCGACGGATGCAGGCACATGGCAACGAAAGATCCCCTGATCCCCCATCCCCTTCTTCCAGGGCTGCAGACGAGCGAAGCATGAGTGGCGGACTGACTATGGCGGATATGGCGGTCATCATCATTATTTTGGTGTCCGGTGTCCTTGCCTTCCTGAGAGGCTTCGTGCGTGAAGCATTGGGCATTGCCGCCTGGGTCGGCGCTGCCTTTGCCGCCGTCTGGCTCTATCCCTACGTCCAGCCGCTGGCCTTGGAATTGATCGGGATGGATGTGGTCGCCAAGCCCGTCGCCTGGGTCTCGATCTTCCTGATTGCGTTAGTCTTGCTGTCCATTCTCGCCTCGGCTCTTGCAAGTCAGGTGAAGTCGAGCCACCTGTCGGCTCTGGATCGCTCGCTGGGGTTCGTGTTTGGACTTTTCCGCGGTGCGGTATTGGTGAGTCTGGCCTTCTTCCTGGCGACCCTGATCGGCTTCGTAAAGCCGGCCGAGCCGCCGATCTGGCTGGCCCAGGCACGCACTTTCCCGCTGATCCAGCAGGGGGCCGACATGATCTCGGTCTTCGTGCCCAAGGATCAACAAGCACGCGGCGCGGCAGAGGCCGAGGACGCGAAACGGAAACTGGAACAGGTGCAGGACGCAAAACGCGCCTTCGACGCTCTCAATCAACCGGCGCCCAAACCGGCACCGACCGATCCGAGCGGCTATAATCAACAGGACCGCAATAAGTTGGATCAACTGATCCAGACTAAATAAAAGACTTCCCGGCGACCGGCCCGCCGTGACGGAAGGAGTACTCTGAGTATGCTGACGACCAACCCGTTCGATGATGATGCACTCCATGAAGAGTGCGGCGTCTTTGCCATTTATGGCCACGCAGAAGCAGCTGCGCTGACAGCCCTCGGGCTGCATGCCTTGCAGCATCGCGGGCAGGAAGCAGCGGGCATCGCGGCTTTCGACGGCAAAACCTTCAACGTGCAGCGGGCACTGGGCCACGTCGGCGACAACTTCTCCTCGCAAGAAGTAATCGGGCGCCTGAAGGGCCATGCCGCCATCGGCCATACGCGGTACGCCACCACCGGTGACGTCGTGCTGCGCAACGTGCAGCCGCTCTTCGCCGAACTGTCGGTCGGCGGCTTCGCGCTGGCCCACAACGGTAACCTGACCAACAATCAGAAGCTACGCAAACGGCTGGTCGAGCGCGGCTCAATCTTCCAGTCCACGACCGATACCGAAGTTGTCGTGCATCTGATCGCGACTTCGCTGAACAATACCGTGGTCGACCGGCTGGTCGATGCTCTGCGCCAGGTCGAAGGCGCCTATTCCTGCGTGGCCATGCTGGACGATGCCATCATCGGCGTGCGTGACCCCAACGGCGTGCGCCCGCTCTGCCTCGGCAAGCTCGGCGATGTCTATATCCTGGCGTCGGAAACCTGCGCGCTCGACATCATCGGCGCCGATTTCGTACGCGATATCGAGCCCGGCGAACTGGTCATCATCGACAAGACCGGCCTGACCTCGCGCCATCCATTCCCGCGCGCCCAGCGCCGCTTCTGCATCTTCGAACATATCTATTTCGCTCGCCCGGACAGCGTCGTCGAAGGCACCAGCGTCTATGAGGCCCGCAAGCATATCGGCGCCGAACTGGCGCGCGAGAGCCATGTCGATGCCGATATCGTCATTCCGGTGCCGGACAGCGGTGTGCCGGCCGCCCTTGGCTATGCCAATGAAGCTGGGATCCCGTTCGAGCTGGGCATCATCCGCAATCATTACGTCGGCCGTACCTTCATCGAGCCGACCGATCAGATCCGCCATCTGGGTGTGCGTCTGAAGCATAATGCCAACCGCGCTAATATCGCGGGTAAGCGCGTCATCCTGGTCGATGATTCGATCGTGCGCGGCACCACCTCGGTCAAGATCGTCGCCATGATGCGGGCTGCCGGTGCGCGCGAAGTGCATATGCGTATCGCCTCGCCGCCGACCACCCACTCCTGCTTCTATGGGGTGAATACGCCCAACCGCGACAAGCTGCTGGCGTCGAAGATGGATATCGAGGAAATGAACGACTATATCGGGTCGGACAGCCTCGCCTTCGTGTCCCTCGACGGGCTCTATCGCGCGATGGGCAAGCGCAGTCGCGATACCAGCGATCCGCAGGGCTATTGCGATGCCTGCTTCACCGGCGATTATCCGATCTCCCTGACCGATTTTGACAATGGCAGCGGCGAGACCGTCTCGCGCCTCGCCGAAACGGCCTAATAGAAGAAGACAGAATGCCTGATGGACGTTTAGAGGGGCGCCTAGCCCTAGTGACTGGCGCCTCGCGTGGTATTGGTGCGGCTGTTGCCAAGGCGCTGGCCGCCGAAGGTGCGCACCTCCTGCTGGTTGCCCGCAGCCAGAAGGGTCTGGAGCAGACCGACGACGCCATTCGGGCCCTGGGTGGCAGCGCGACGCTGCTGCCTATGGATCTGCGTGAAGGCGATAAGATCGATCAGATGGCCTATGCCATCGCCGAGCGTTGGGGCAAGCTCGACATCCTGGTCGCCAATGCCGGCATGCTGGGCAGCCTAACCCCGGTCGCCCATTTGCAGCCAAAAACCTTCGACCAAATGATCGCGACCAACCTGACCTCGGTCTGGCGTCTGATCCGGGCCGTTGATCCGCTGTTGCGGGTTGCCGAAGGCGGCCGTGTCGTCGTGACCACCCCGGCCGAAGCCCATGACGCCCATCCCTATTGGGGTCCCTATGCCGCCTCCAAGGCCGGTGTCGAGGCTTTGGTCCGCTCCTGGGCAGCTGAGACCTTGCAGACCCGCATGAAGATCAATCTGCTGGATCCCGGCCCCGTCTCGACGGCCCTGCGCTCCCTCGCCTTCCCCGGCGAAGCACAAGATGCCCTCTCGACGCCCGAGCAGGTCGCCCCCCGTTTTGTTGAATTGTGCCTGCCGACGGTCACAGAGCACGGGCAATTGCTCTCACTCTGAACAATTGCTCAATTTAGCTATTTAGTTTTATATAAGACTGAAGGATACTCCCCCTAAAGGCGTCTGAGAACGCCTGTGTTCTGGGGGAGAAATTCGGATGTCACTCTTGCCTCGGCTGCTGGCGCCTATCTTGTTAGTCGCGCTTACGGCTGCTTTGCTGGTTGCCTTATCTCTGCAAGCCCTTGATGGGGCGAGCACCCGGGCCGATGAACAATCCGCCCTCGACCGCCGCTTCCTGGCCGTCACCGAAGTCATTGGGCTGACCGGCGGTATTCAGCGCGACGTGCTGATCATGGTCGAAGAGACCGAAGCCGCCATCATGACCGCCAGCCAGGCCCGCATTGCTGAGGCGCGCAAACGCATGGAGCAGCGGCTAGGCGAGTTGGCCGAAGGCGCCTCCCCCGCCGAGCAGGCAAGCATCGACAAGTTCCGCGCGGCCCTTGACCGTTTCTTTGTCGGGATCGGCAAGACCGTCGAAATGGCGCTCATTAATTTGAAGATGGAAGCCTACGATTTCTCCAAGGGCGATGCCGAAGCCGCCGTGCTGGAAGCCACCCAGATCGCCCAATCGCTGGCGGCTGACCTCCGCACCCGCACCGATGCCTTGCAGAAAGAAAACCGCGCAGCCGCCTCCAGCGCCTTCACCCTGCTGATCATCACCGCGATTGTCGGCATCCTGCTGGCTGTTGCAGTTGCGGTTGCCATCATCGTTCGCTCCGTCACCGTTCCCCTGCGCCGGGTGACTGCCGCCACCAGCCGTCTAGCCGAGGGAGATCTCAGCGTCGAAGTGCCCGAAGCCAAAGGTAAGGATGAGATCGCGGTGTTGGTCCGCGCGCTTGCCGCCTTCAAGGCCGGGACCGAAGATCGCCGCCGCCTTGCCCGCGAACGGTTGGAGATGGCGGAGAAGGCCGACGAGGATCGCCGTCAGACCCAGACTGCCCTCGCCGCGACCTTCGAGGCCGATGTCGCCGGCATCCTGCGGTCGGTCGAAGCGGCGGTCAGCAAGCTCCGTGCCCAGGCCGACGATTTGTCAGTAACGGCCGAGACGACCTCCCGTCAAAGCGGCGAGGCCCGCAATGCCGCAGAACAAGCCGCCCGTAATGTCGAATCGGTTGCGGCAGCGGCCGAAGAACTCTCAGCCTCCATCCGCGAGATCGCCAGCCGCATCGATCAATCGACCCGCACGGCGGGCGAGGCCGTCGGCGCCCTGGGGCGGACCGACAGCGCCGTACAAAGCCTGGATCAGGCCGCGATCCGGATCGGCGATGTGGTGCGCCTGATCGCCGATATCGCCTCTCAGACCAATCTCCTGGCCTTGAATGCCACCATCGAAGCAGCCCGCGCGGGCGAAGCCGGTAAGGGCTTTGCCGTCGTTGCCTCCGAAGTGAAGACGCTGGCGACCCAGACCGCCAAGGCGACCGACGATATCACTGCCCAGGTGCAGGAGATGCAGAGCGCGACCCAGGATGTCGTGGGTGCGATCCGGGGGGTTGGCGAGCTGATCCGCAGCATCGATGCCACATCGGGTGAGATCAATCAGGCGATCGAGCAGCAGGGGGCTGCCACGGCCGAGATCGCCGAAGGGGTCGCCCTCGCGGCCCGTGGCACCCAGGAAGTAACGGGCGCCGTCAGCGGAGTCAGTCAGGCGGCGGGGGAAGCCGGCGAAGCAGCCTCCACCGTGCGCGGTGCTTCCGAGGCCCTGTCGGGTGATACCGGCCGCCTGACCCAGGCCCTCGATCGGTTCCTCGCGAACCTCAGGACGGCTTAGGCGGCCTTCTGACCGGCAAGCAGGCTCTTCAAGGCCTGACTGCCGGCCGAAAAGGCGATATGCAGGCCGGCATCGCTGACCCCGGTCACGCTGAAATCGATCAGGGTCCCAGCGGCCCCGACGGTCAGAGCCGCCTTGGTATTCAAGGAAAGCTTGGCGCTGGTGGTCAGGAGGGCGCCGCCCCGGCTGACATTGCTGATCTGGGCCGGGTAGATCTGGCCGCCGGCATGCACGGCGCCGGTCTGATCGGCCGGATAGCGCGGTGCTTCCCGACGATTGACGATTTCGGAACTGTCGCGCACCACCCGCACGATAGCCCCACGCAGATCGGCGATATCGCCGGCAACAGCCTGGGCGACCCGCTGAACGTCGCTGGCGATGGCACCAGTCTGGTTCGCCTCGCTCGACACCGACGCAATCTCGCTCGCCACTTGCCGCGCGGCAGAAGCGGTCTGCGCAACATTGCGCGAGATCTCGTTGGTGGCGGCCATCTGCAGATCGATCGCCACGGCGATGGCACTGGCCACTTCATCGATGCGCAGCACCTGCTGTCCGGTCCGCTGCACCAGTTCGATGACTTGGGATGAGACCTGACGGACGTCATTCAGGGTGCGGTTGATCTCTTCGGTCGAATGGGCCGTCTGGCTGGCGAGGTTCTTGACCTCCCCCGCCACCACGGCAAAGCCCTTGCCGGCTTCGCCCGCGCGCGCCGCTTCGATGGTGGCATTCAAGGCCAGAAGATTGGTCTGGGCCGCGATGCTCTGGATCAGCAAGGCAATTTCGCCGATCCGCCCGACCGCCTGGCTGAGGTCATTGATCGCGGCTTCCGTGGTGCGGCCGGTGGCCACCGCCTCGCGGGTTGCCTCGGTCGCATGCACCACCTGCTGGCTGATCTCGCGCACCGACCCGCCAAGCTCGGCTGCCGCGCTCGCGACTGCTTCGGCATTGTCCAGCGCTAGGGACGCCGCTGTCGAGACGCTTTGCACATTGCCAGTGACCTTGCTGATCGACACCGCCATCACCTTGGCATCGGCATCCATCTGGCTGGAGCGTTCAGCCACCCGGCTGACCGCGGCCTCGGTTTCATGCTCGATACGATCGGCCATGGTCTGGAGGGTCTGGCGGCGCAAGGTTGCCGCTTCTTCAAGGTCGCCGGACTGTTCGCCAAAGGCCCGTTCGACCTCGCCCATCGCGCCCTGTACGAGCGCAAGTTCGCGTTTCAACGTTTCTGCCGCCGGTAGCGTCTGGAGATAAGCAAAAGCCAGGCAAGCCGCTCCCGCCAGGATACCAATCCCCCCAGCAACCCAGCCCAAACCGAGGACCATGGCCGCCGTTACAAGGACGATCACCAGCAGGCTGACGGCCGGAACCAGCAGGATTTGAGCGCGCAGCGACATGGGATCCCCTTAGGCTTTTATTGGTTTTTATGCCCGCGCATCCTAGTCCCATTTTAACTAAAATTTAAGCATCAACTTGGGCTCGACATACGTTACAGGATAACATATCAATGGCGTCGACCCTTCAAGGAGCCTCCCATGTCGATCCGCCGCCTATCCCTGATTTCCGCCCTGAGCCTCTTGGTTTCGGTGCCCGCGCTCGCCGAACCGATCAAGGTTGTCGCGAGTTTCTCGATCCTCGGGGATATGGTGGCCAAGGTCGCCGGTCCCGACGCGACGGTGCGAGTGCTGGTCGGCCCCGATGGCGATGGTCATGTCTATCAGCCGACCCCGGCCGATGCGCGCAGCGTCGCCGAAGCCAAGGCGATCTTCGTCAATGGTCTGGGCTTTGAAGGCTGGATGCCGCGCCTCATCAAATCGAGCACCACCAAGGGCGTGGTGGTCGAGGCGACCAAGGGTATCAAGCCACTGAAGGCCGCGGAAGAGGATCATGATCACGGGGCCTTCGACCCCCATGCCTGGCACGACCTCAAAAACGCGCAGGTCTATGTGCAGAATATCGTCGCCGGCCTTTCCGCTGCCGATCCCGAACATGCCAACGGCTTCAAGGCCCGCGGTGCAGCCTATACCGCCGATCTGCAGGCCCTGGATCAGGATATCCGCGCCAGCATCGACGCCCTGCCGAAGGCTAAGCGCAAAGTCATCACCAGCCACGACGCCTTTGCCTATTTCGGCAAGGCCTATGGCATCGCCTTCCTGTCGCCCCAGGGGGTCAGCACCGAAGCCGAGGCCTCGGCCAAGGATGTCGCAAACCTCATCCGGCAGATGAAGAAAGAAAAGATCCGCGCGGTCTTCGTCGAGAATATCACGGACACGCGCCTCACCGCCCAGATCGCCAAGGAAGCCGGTGGCGAGCTCGGGGCACCGCTCTATTCCGACGCCTTGTCGCCCGCAAGCGGACCGGCGCCCGATTTCCTGAGCCTGATGCGCTACAACACCGCCAAACTGACCGAAGGCATGGCGAAGAATTAAAGCTTCACTTGGCGCATGGCCCGGGGGCGGCTACCCTCGGAGCCATGCGTTTTCCAAAGCTCCTCCCCCTCCTGGCGCTGCTTACTTTTGCCAGCCCCGCCCTCGCCCATCCCCATGTCTTTATCGAGACCGGCATGAAGCTGCTGATCGTCGGCGGCAAGCTCGAAGCCGTGGATGTGCATTGGAAGTGGGACGAGGTCTATTCCGATAGCTGGATCAAGGATTTCGACCTGGATCGCGACAAGAAATTCAACGCTACGGAAACCAAGAAGTTCGTCCAGGACGCGACGGCTGGCCTGGAACGATTCGCTGAGTTCATCTTCCTTTATGACGTGAAAGGCCAGCGCCATGAATTCGGTGCTGTCACCGACTTCAAACTCGGTATCGACAAGGGCTCCGTCACCTATGATTTCAAGGCCAAGCTGAAAAAGCCGCTGCCGATCTCCGGCACAGCCCTGACCGTCGGCGCCTATGACGAGACCTATTTCATCGACGTCTCGTTCCCAAAAGGCGCCAAGGTCATAGTCGAAGGCGCCCCCCAATGTGTCGCCCGCATCATCGACGATGATCAGCATCTTATCTATGACGGCATGGTGAAACCCCAGGTCGTGGAACTGACATGCCCCGACTTCTAGCCTTTGCGCTTCTGCTGATTACGGTATTGGTCGCCCATCCCAGCCTTGCCAATGATCCCTTCAACAAACCGCGCGAAACCGCCCCGCAGGCACAGACAAGCAGTGCCCCCTCTTCTGCCTTGAGCGCTTCCATCGTCGAAGGCCAGCGGCGGGCCGGGCTGGAGCTGCGGCGGGCGATGATCGATATCCGATCCGAAGGGCTCGCCAGCGGCGCCCTCCTCGCCGGCCTCACGGTCTCTTTCCTCTATGGCGTTTTACATGCCCTCGGCCCCGGTCATGGCAAGGCCGTCGTGGTCGGCTACTTCCTCGGTCGGCAGGCACGCCCCTGGCGAGGCCTTTGGATGGGAACCCGCATTGCGCTAACCCATGTCGGCGGGGCCATCATCCTCGCTGCGGGTTTCTGGCTTTGGTACGGGCAGCAGCCGGCCGCAACGGTCGAAGATCTGCCGGCCGTGCGGATCTTGGCTGCTGGGCTGCTGATGCTGCTGGGCGCCCTGATGCTGCGCGATGTGCTGAAGCGGCCGGCGGTTCAACTGAATATTGCCAGCTGCGGCTGCAACGACGTTAACCATCGCCACGGGTTTTCGTCGCCGGGCGGCAAAGACAAAGGCAATCTCGCCGCCCTGGTCGCCGGCTGGGTTCCCTGCACCGGCGCCGTCATCGTCCTGCTGTTCTGCATTGCCAATGGCCTTTGGCTGGCAGGGTTGCTGCTGGTCAGCGCCATCGCGTTTGGCATGGCCTGCACCATGGCCGCCATCGGTCTGGCCGCGATCCTGCTGCGCAAGCAGATCTCTACCTGGATCGAGCGCCGCCCCCGCAACAGCCGTGCGATGCGGATCCTCGATATCGGCGGTCCGGTGCTGGTGATGCTCTTTGCGGCGCTATTGCTGCTGGTCGATCTAAGGCTCGTTTAAAGCGCCTTAATCAGTTTCAAGACAGCCCGGAAAGCCGGGTCGTCGGCATGCTGTAGCCATTCGAACAGCACCATTTCCGTCGTTACGATCTCCGCGCCCTTCTTGGAAAGGCGATCGAGGGCGACTCGGCGGTCCTCTTCATGGCGCGATCCGCAAGCATCGGCTACGATCGCGACCCGCTTGCCGGCCTCCAGCAGCACCAGGGCGGTCTGCAGCACGCAGACATGCGCCTCGGTCCCGCAGACGATATAGGAGGCTTCCTCGAAGCTCAGGCCATTCTCCGGCCCGGCCGCGAAATGAGTCTTGGCGAGGATTTCCGAGGGCAATAGGCGCCCCCGGATTTCCGGCTCCAGCTTGCCGATGCGGTCGGCGCAATGTTCGGTCGCCTGGACCTTCACGTTCAGGAACCGCGCGCCATCCAGCAGCGCCAGAATGCGGGCCTTGACCGCTTCCCCCCGATCGATGGCGGGCATCAGCTTCACCTGGGGGTCGACGATCAGCAGCATTCCGGCGCGTGACAGCATGTCTTATCCTCCGATGGCGTCCTTCAGATCGGCGATCAGGTCGCCGGCATCCTCGATCCCCACCGACAGGCGCAGCAGGTCGGTCGGCACCGGGCTGGTCGGCCCCTCGACCGAGGAGCGATGTTCGATCAGGCTTTCGACCCCGCCAAGCGAGGTCGCCCGCTTCCAAAGCTGCGTCTTTGCCGCCGCCTTGATAGCTGCCCCCTCGCCCGCCTTCAGCCTGACCGAGAGCATTCCACCAAAGCCTCCGGTCATTTGTGTGGCGGCGAGGTTATGCTGGCTGTGGCCCGGCAGGCCGGGATAGAGCACTTCCAGCACCCGATCATCCTCGGACAGCGCCTCGGCGATTGCCTGAGCCGAACGGCAAGCCTCGCGCACCCGGATCGCCAGCGTGCGCATACCGCGCTGAAGCAGCCAGGCCTCGAAAGTGCCCAGCACAGCCCCGATCTGCGCGCGCACGGCAACGACACGGCCCCAGAACTCGTCGAGCTTACCGGTGGTCAGCATGCCGGCGATCACGTCGGAATGGCCATTGAGATACTTGGTCGCCGAATGCATGACGATATCGGCGCCCAGCGAGAGCGGGCGCGACAGGATCGGCGTCGCGCAGGTGCTATCGACCGCCAGACGTGCGCCGACGCTATGGGCAAGCTCGGCGAGGCCCGCGATATCGCTGATGGTCCACATCGGGTTGGCTGGGGTTTCGACCCAGATCAGCGCTGTCTTGCCCGGCCGAACCGCTGCCTTCACCGCAGCGAGGTCGCTCATATCGACCAGTTCGACCTGCAAGCCCCATTCGGTGGCAGCCCCCATCAGCCAGTTGCGCAAAGACCAATACATGACCTTGGGCGCCAAGATATGGTCGCCCGGCTTGCAAGCCAGGAACACGGCGGTCGCCGCTGCCATGCCTGAGGCAAAGGTCATGGATGCTGCCCCACCTTCCAGCGCCGTGAGCAAAGCTTCGGGCGGCTCGAACGTCGGATTGTGCGGGCGGGCATAAACCCGGCCGTTCCGGTATTGGTTGTCTTCGTCTCGAATGTAAGTCGTCGAGGGATGGATGGCCGGGATAATCCCCTTGGTCAGAGGATCGATGGGCCCTAAAGCTTGTGCCGCCATGGTTGCAGGTGCATAGGGCTTGTGGCTATCCATAGTACGCTCTCCAGTTGAGGTCCGGACGTCCACAATAGGCAGGAAAGCTGCGGCGTGGGACGCAAAGGCGTGCGTAACCCTTTGCAGATAACCCCGCTTGTGAGAAGAGCCAATCGCAGTTAGACTGAACTTAGGGATGGCGTAATTTGCGGTAATTTTTGCCTAGTTGGCAAAGTGACGCAGGTACGCCGTGGTCGTCGCGAATGCGACTGTCCCATCCTGGCAAGATGCACTGATATCCACTCTTATCGGATATCCGGGCATCATTAAGGCGAGAGCGCAACGCCGATGCCCGGGGGAAGACAGGCCAAGTTTGCGGACGATTGCGACTGTCGCGCATACGGGGTCAGGGGTGCGCGTTACGGGTCTGTCTCTGGTTTCCCTGCCAAGTCAGGTCAAGGGTCAGCCGCTGTATGTCCAGCGGTCAGATGGAGCAAGTCCGTACATGATGCGCAAAGGTGCTTTCCCCTCCGCCCGCCCCTCGGGTCCGGCTCTGCCGACCGAGCGTCTGAGCGGCCAGGTGAGCTGGTTCTCCACCACCAAGGGTTTCGGCTTCGTCAAACCGACCGATGGGACGGAAGACGTTTTTCTACATGTTTCGGTGGTGCAGCGCGCAGGGATGGATTCCTTGCGTGAGGGGACAACCGTTGCCTGCGAAGTGGCGCCCGGTAAGAAGGGCCGCCAGGTCATGCGGTTGCTGGAAGTTGACGAATCGACTGCCGTCGAAGGCAGCAACGAGCCGCGCGCTCCGCGGGGCGACTTCGGTGGCGATCGCGGCGGCTACGGCAATGACCGTGGCGGTTTCGGCGATCGCGGTGGTTATGGCAATGATCGCGGCGGCTTCGGCAACGACCGTGGTGGTTACGGCGATCGCGGCGGTTACGGCAATGATCGGGGCGGCTTCGGCGATCGTGGCGGCTATGGTAATGACCGCGGCGGCTTTGGCGGCGAACGCAGCAGCTATGGTAATGACCGTGGCGGCGATCGCGGCGGCAATGACTATAGCGGCCCGACCGAAAGCGGCGAAGGCATCGTGAAGTGGTTTAACGCCACCAAGGGCTTCGGCTTCATCACCCCGGATTCGGGCGGCAAGGACGTGTTCCTGCACGCTTCGGTGCTGCGTCGCGCCGGTCTGGTCGAAGTGCAGCCGGGCCAGCGTGTCCGCTTCACCTCGATCGAGCGCGACAAGGGCCCGGAAGCCCGCAGTCTCGAAGTCGACGGCAGCGGCGGCGGTAGCAGCTACTAAGCCTCACCCCCTACCAAAACAGGTTGGAGATCACCCGTCCTCGTGATAAATGAGGACGGGTTTTCTTTTTGAATCAAGCGTGAAGGAAGTGAAGATGAAGCGCAGCCTCATCTCTTTGATCGCCGGTATGACATTGCTGGCCACGCCCTCTCTCGCGCTTGAAGGCCCCGAACTCTATCCCGGCGAAAAAGGCCTATTGGATCAGGCGGTGAAAGACGGCCTGGTCGTCGCCAGCAATACTGCGCTGGGCTGGGCCAATTGGTCGTCGGTCGTCAAAGGCTTTGGCGAGCGTTATCCCGAGCTGATGCTGGTCCATAATGACATCGGCTCTACCGCTGCCGTGACCCTGCTGGATCGCCAGCGCGAACGCCCGGGCGCTGATACCGTCTATCTCTTCGGCCTGATCGCCGTCGATGCCGCCAGCCGCGGCGTGTTGCAGCCCTTCCGCCCCTTGAATGCCGATCGCCTGCCTGGCCCGCTGAAAGACAGCGATGGCCTCTGGACCGTCGTGCATCAGATGCCGATTGCCTTCTTGGTCAACCGCAAGCTCGTCAAGAACGTCCCGCGGTCCTGGGCCGATCTGCGCAAGCCGGAATACAAGAACCAGATCGTCTATTTCGATCCCTCGACCACATCGGTCGGCCTGATGACAGCCTTTGCCGCCAATGTCGCAGCCGGCGGGTCGATGGATACCGTGCGCCCGACCATCGATTATTTCACCAGCCTGCATAAGGCCGGGAACATCCAGCGCGTCGATACAGCGACCTCCTATGCCCGCTTCCTGAAGGGCGAGATCCCGATCTGGATCAATTTCGAGGCCGATGGGCTGCGTGCGAAATTCGCCGACGGTCTCGAGGATATCGACATTGTCCTGCCGAGCGACGGCACCGCGTCCGCCCCTTATGCCATGAGCCTCATCAAGGGTGCCCGCAACGACCCGGGTGGTAAGCTGTGGTTCAATTATGTGATGTCGGAACAGGCCCAGCGCCTATTTGCCGAAGGCTATGTGCGCCCGGCCCTGCCGAACCTGCAACTGCCGCCGGAATATGCCGGCCGCTTTGCCCCGCTGCCCAAGACTGAAGTGATTGACCCCCTGCGCGCCACCCTGCGCAAGCCCGACATCGACCGCTTCTGGCCGAAGAGCTAAGAGGAAACGCGGCTCCAGAAAGCGGCTAGATCCCGCTTCACCTGGTCCATGGTGAGCCAATCCATCAGCCAATCGCCATCCGCGAGGAAACGTCGTAGCGCTTCTTCGGGCGAGACGGGCGATGCCGTACCGCCGGCTTTCGGTCCCCAGGGGCCATAACGGTCCATCGGGCTCGCGCCAAACAGACCGAAAGTCGGAATGCCACTGGCCGCCGCCATATGCATGAGGCCACTGTCGTTGCCGATATAGAGCTGGCAGCCGGCAATCGCCTGACCGACGGTGCCCAGATCCCCGATATTAAAGCAGCTCGTCACCGGCAGATCGGCCATGGCTTCGAGCAGCGGTGCCATGCGGTCGGCATCTTCCGGCGCCCCGAAGACCACGATCTCCGCCCCCGGCATCAGACTGCCTTTGGCAGTGATCCAATGGGCAAGCTCGGCATAACGCTCGGGCGACCATTCTTTGCCCCGACCATTGGCCGTGGGGCCGAGCGCCAGGATCGGGCGGCCCTTGGGCAGGAACCCCGCGCCGGCCATGCGCTGCGCCTCGCTCGGAAACAATCGGGGCGACGGTGGTGGCGTCACGCCCAGCACCCGTGCCAGCCGTTCTACCTGATGCCCCTGGCCGGCGGCATGGCGGGACCAAAGGATCAGCCGCTTCCGACGCAGGCCGTATCCGACGATAGATCCGCGCAGATCGAGGATCGTATCCCAACGGGTCCCGACGGTCTGCCGCCACAGGCTGCGCCAATGCCCGGCCCGGGGCTGCTTCTTCATTACGATGAACCGCTCGAGCCCCGGCACCCCCGCGAAGAGCGGTTCGACCAAAGCGCCCCCCGCGACCGTCACGCTGGCCCCCGGCATTTCGGCGAGAACATGGGCCAGCAGGCCGCTGCTGAGAACAGCGTCCCCAATTCTGGTCGAGGTGATGAAGAGCAGTTTGCGGGGTTCTGACATGGGCCTGATGGGGCAACGGGAGGTTTCTTGCGCGGCAAGAAAGCATCAGATAGGAAAGGAAGCCAAGGAGTTTCCGATGCCCGATGCCAAGCCCCCCCGCCTCTCTGCCCTGATCGTTGCCCATAACGAGGAAGGCACCTTGGCCAGCTGCCTCGACAGCGTTCGCTTTTGTGATGAGATCGTCGTCGTGCTGGATCGTTGCACCGATGGGTCCGCCGCCATCGCCCGGCAGTTCACCGACCGTATCATCGAAGGGGCTTGGCCCGTCGAAGGCGATCGTCGCAATCTTGGCATCGCAAGCTGCACGGGCGACTGGGTGCTGGAACTCGATGCCGATGAACATGTCTCACCGGGTTTGCGCGAGGAGTTGCCGGGGTTCCTTGCGTCCACCAAGGTTGACTATGCCTTTGTCCCCTTCTTGAATTTCATCGGGCAGCGCGCGGTTCCCCATGGCTGGGGCGCCTATAATTCGGTCACCCGCAAAGTCTGCCTCTTCAAAACGGCCCATAAACATTGGGGGCAAGAAGCGATGCACCCCTCGTTCAAGGTCACCGGCACCTCTGCGACGCTGCGGAGCGTCATTCACCATTATGTCGACCGGGATTTCACCGACATGTTGGGCCGCCTAAACCGCTATACCAGCGGCCATGGCCGGCAATTGGCAGAAGATCTCGCCAGCGGCAAACGCAAGCCCGAAAGCATGGGGCGCTGGATCCGCCGCGCCCTCGGGCGCTGCTGGAAAAGCTATGTCGCCCGCAAGGGATATCGCGAAGGTTATACCGGCGTCATGCTGGCGCTCTTTGCGGGCCTCTACCCTTTGCTCTCTTACCTCAAGGCGAGAGAATTGCTCGACCGTCCGCGAGGCTAACCCATGGCTGTAGATCTTACCGTCGGCGTTCCCGTCTATAATGGCGAGCGGTATCTGAACGCCGCCCTCGCCTCGCTATCGGCCCAGACGTTGCACGATTGCATCTTCTTGCTGTCGAACAACGGATCGAGCGATGGCACGGCCGCGATCATGGAAGAATGGGCCGCCAAGGATGCCCGCTTCAAGATCATTACCCGCACGGAAACGCTGCCGGTCATGGAGCATTTCAACGCCGTGCTGGCAGCGGCTGAAACGCCCTTCTTCATGTTCGCCGCCTATGACGATCAATGGTCGCCGAACTTCTGCGCCGACCTGCGCGACCTGCTGGTCGCCGATCCCCAAGCCGGGCTGGCGGTGGGTACGATCGTTCAGACCCTGCCCGACAGCAGCGATATCCGGGAACTGCCCCCGCATACCCCCAAGGCCGGCAGCGATCGCACGACCCGGGCGATCCATTGGCTGCGACATGGCCAGGCGGCCTGGTTCTATGGGCTCTATCGGCGCGACCAGCTGATCCTGGCCCTGAAACGCATGCAGGATCTCTTCCCCCATGTCTGGGGTCTCGATTTTGTGGTGCTGGCGGACTTCTTCTTTGGGGACAAGATCGTAGCTGCCCCGACAGCGCGTTTCTATCAGCTACAGACCGGCCTATCGGCGACGCGCTATCGGCCAAAGACCCGCCGCACCAAAGCTCGGCTGTTGAGGGATTTCCTCAAAGCCTGCTACCCGCCCCTTAAAGCGGCCGGCGGCACGCCGTGGCAGCGTCTCCGGCTGCATCTGGCCCTGCTGGATTTTGCCCACCGCCGGGCGGTGAAATTTCGCCGTCTGCTGACCAACCGGACTTAGCGTTCGACGATCAAGGATGCATCGGCCAGGGTCAATAGGGCGATCATCTGCTCGTACTGGCCGGTCACACCGCTCATCGTCTGGCGGGCGACGCCCATGATCTGCCGGGCGGTCGATTTATCGCCGGCTTCGGCCTGGGCGATGGCAATCAAAGCCAGGGCCGTGACGCGCTGCCCCATTGAAACCGTTTGATCATTCACGGATTGATCATAGGTTCGGATCGCCTCGCGGGCAGTCGTGCGCGCCGTGGCCGTATCGCCGGCCGCAGCAAAGGCCCGGGCAATCTGGGCCTGGCCGATGGCCCGGTCGCCGGCCGAGACATTGGCCGGCAAGGAGGCCTTGGCCGCCTGGGCGGTTCCCAAAGCCGCTTCCCGGTCCCCGAGCTTAGCCTGGACCTGCGCGATGGCCGCCAAGGCTGCCAGCTGATCGCGTCCCGACGGTAGGCTTGCAGCCGAGCGCAGGCCTTCCAACGCCAGATCGCCGGCAGCAGCCTTATTGCCGATATCCACCATGCTCATCGCCACCAGCGGCAAGGTCGCGGCCCGCACGCCCGGATCCGTGCCGATCACCTTCAAGGCCGCATTTGCGGCCTCAGTCGTCGTCACAGGATCGCGCAAATCGGCATAGGCCTGCGACATGATCGCGAAATTGACGGCATCGGGAATGCTGGTGGGCCCGGACGTGGCGGTCTCGTTATATAAAACCCCGACCAGATCGCGCCCGAGAATGCGGGAAGCATTTTCATCACCCGCCCGTGCCTGGCTGCGGGCCATGCGGGCCAAGGCATTCGCCCGCCAGGAGCGATCGATGTTGGACTGGCGGATTTGTTCCAGCAAAAGCCCGGCTTGTTTCAGGGGCTGCGAGGCATCGGATGGCAACGGTCGTCCCTGGGCCTGGACTGCCAGAGGCGCAGCCACAACCGCCAGAACCAACACACCTGTCCGTATCAAACGCAGCATCACTTGCTCCTTGCCCTCATGCGGGGTCATCAAGCACCAAACACACCCCTCTTGCCAAGAACCGCGTAACCCGCCACTTCTGCCAAGAGCAAACATTGAGGGTGTCATGGCACATATTGCAGAACTGTCGGGACGGACAATCGTTGCCATCCGCGGCGAGGACCGGGTCAGCTTTCTCGATGCGCTGATCACCAACAGTCTGGAAAAGGCCGCCCCCGGCCAGCCGGTCTACGCCGCCTTCCTGACCCCCCAGGGCAAATACTTGTTCGACTTCACCGTCGTCCCCCAGGAAGAGGCGCTGTTGCTGGATGTCGAAGCCGCGCGCGCGACCGACCTCGTGCGACGCCTATCGCTCTATAAACTGCGCGCAAAGGCCACCCTGACTGTCGAGACGGATCTTTGGAGCGTCTATGCCGCCTGGGGTGACGCTGTCGTCCCCGCAGATGGCCGCGTCCTCTGGACCGACCCACGCCACCCGGCCCTCGGCCAGCGCTTCATTCAATCCAAAGAGGCCGCCAAACCCGCCGACTTGGTCCCTGAAGCCGCCTATCACGCCCATCGCTATGGCCTCGGCATTCCCGAAGGCAGCACCGATCTGCCGGTCGATAAGGCGCTGCTGGTCGAAAGCGGCTTTGACGAGCTGCATGGCATCGCCTGGGACAAGGGCTGCTACATCGGCCAGGAGTTGACTGCCCGCACGAAGTACCGCGGCCTCGTGAAACGCCGCCTGGTGCCGGTTTCCTTCGATGGTGCCCCGCCCGTCGGCGGCACACCTCTGTTGGCTGACGGCAAAGATGCTGGCGAAATGCGCGGCGGTGTCGATGGCATCGGCCTGGCCCTGGTGCGCCTCGAATTCCTGACCGCCCCCGCCCTCCTCGCTGATGCTAAAGAGGTTCGCCCCTCCGCACCCGATTGGGTCCGCTTGCCGCAAGAGAAGTCCGCCAGTTGAGCTTTAGCGTCCGCCGCCTCGGCTCTTCCGATTTCCCAGCCATCCGTACCCTGCGCCTTGAGGCCCTTGTAGCCCATCCCTCGGCCTATGGCGCAAGCTATGAGGATGAAAGCCGGGAGCCGCTGGAGAGCTATTACAAGCGGCTCGAAAACCTGATCTATGTCGGTGGCTATCAGGGCGACAATTTGCGCGCGATCGCCGCTCTGCTACCGACCTCGGCCGAGAAAAGCGCCCATATAGTGCGGCTGATATCCGTCTATGTCGCACCGGATGCCCGTGGCACAGGTCTCTCGAAAGCCTTGATCCAAAGCCTGATCGATATAGCCCGGCAGGTGGGATTCGAACAGATCACCCTTAATGTCGAGGCGACCAACGACCCCGCCCGCCTGCTCTATGAGAAGCTGGGCTTTATCACCTATGGTCGCCACGCCAAATCCATCAAGATCGACGGGCGCTATTACGACGAATTCCACATGTGTCTGGATCTAACCGCCGCTGGGGCTTGACCCGCCCGCCCCGCCTGTCTAACCATCGCCTCCTTCCGCATTTTCCAGCGGAAAAGAGATAGAGAAGGTGTGAGATGGGTTTGTGGTCTGATCTGCAGTGGCGCGGTTTGGTTCATCAGTGGACGGCGGAGGATCTCGGGCAGATTCTCGAAACCCAGAAGATCACCTTCTATAACGGCTACGATCCCACCGCGACCTCGCTGCATGTCGGCAATCTCGTCGCGCTTACCCTCATGAAGCATCTGCAAGGCGCTGGCCATAAGGTCATTGGCCTGGTTGGCGGCGGCACCGGCCTCATCGGCGATCCTTCGGGCAAATCGGCCGAGCGCAACCTGCTGTCGCTCGAAAAAGCCGCCGAGAACGGCAAGCTGATCCATGCCCAGATCATGAAGGTACTGGATGCGGCTGATAATCCGCCGATCTACGCCAACAACCTCGATTGGCTCGGCACCATGGGCCTTTTAGAATTCCTGCGCGATACCGGCAAACATTTCGCCGTCAACGCCATGATCCAGAAGGATTCTGTCAAGAACCGCATCGAGCGTGAAGGCGAAGGCATCAGCTTCACCGAATTCACCTATAGCCTGCTGCAAGCCCGCGACTTCCTGGAACTCTATCGCCGTTATGGCTGCACCATGCAGACCGGCGGGTCGGACCAATGGGGCAATATCGTCGGCGGTACCGATCTCATCCGCCGCGCAGAAGGTGCCCGCGCCTTTGGTCTGACCGTGCCACTGCTGCTGAACTCCGAAGGCAATAAGTTCGGCAAGTCGGAAAAGGGCGCGATCTACCTCGATGGCGCTCTGACCAGCCCCTACAGCTTCTATCAGTTCTGGCTCAATACCTCGGACGCCGATGCGATCCGCCTGATGAAGCTTTTCACGTTCCTTCCGCGTGAACAGATCGAAGCGATGGAGCCGCAGGTCGGCGATGGCGCCCGTCCGGTGCAGAAACTGCTGGCAGAAACCATGACCAAGCAGATCCATGGCGCCGATGAAGCTGCCAAGGCGATCGCCGCCTCTGCCGCCCTCTTCAGCGGCGACATCCAGGGCCTGCCGACGGCGACCCTGCTGGAAATCTTCGCCGAGGTCCCTGCTGTCGAGATCGCCCGCGACCGCGCAGCGCAAGGCGTCACCCTGCTCGACCTGCTGGTCGAAAGCGGTGCCTGCCCCTCGAAGTCCGATGCTCGCCGTCAAGTGCAGCAGGGCGCGGTACGCCTCAATGGCGGCGAAGCCGTCACCGGCGAGCCGACCTTGACCGCCAACGACTTCATCGACGGCCAGGTGCTGGTCATCCGCCGCGGTAAGAAGAACTACAGCCTGGTGAAACTGGTCGGGTAATTCGACCTTTAAAGGAGGCTTCCAAATCAATTTGGAAGACTCCTTTAAAGAGACCCAGATTGCACACCGACACCCCAAAAGCTATCCTTGGTAGATTAAATTAATCTACGATCGAGTGAGGGGTACCGATGGGCACGACGCAAACGCGCCTGACCAATATCTCCAGTAAATCTCCGGAAATTGGCGCCCAGCTGGAACAAATGTATTCATTTTTCCAAGATATGCTGGCCGAATGCGAACAAATAACTGCAAAGGGCTTCTTTTTACCGACACATGAAAAGAATCATTTAGATAAAATCGTCAATCTTCTCTCAAAAGTTCATGGAACAGAACTCGAGTTCCGGCATCATATAAAGCATCTAAATAAAGGTAGAGAAGTAACACCAGATATCGACAATACAACAGATCCGGACTTGAGAGTTTTCGATCCCGCTAAAAAATATGAAAAGATCATCGAGTTCAAAGCGGTAACAAGCTCCGATTCCGCCAAGATAACCGGCAACGTGAAAGCGCAATTGACATCTGCCATAGCGCAGCTATGCAAACGTGAGTTTTCCAAAAAAACCAAACATTTTGACGATTATAAATTCAAAGCATTTTTAGAAATAAGATTTCAATCAATATTCTCAGGAAGCCCATTAACAAACGTCATAAGAAACCATCAAAAAAAGTCTTTTCTTGCCAAAATATCGCTCGACGACGTCTATGAGTATTTTAAATCGATCGTCCATTCATCATTTATGTCGACGCAGGTCACCATTGCCGACCTTAATGATTTGATAAAAAATAAAGGCGTCATGAAGATCGATGCGGCGACAGATGCCGAACCAAAAATAGTAATAAATGCCGGCAAAAACTCTACGACAGACACAAGATATAAAGGTATATTTCAGATTGATTTTTCATTAATTCCAGAAATTGACGTCGATATATCCGGAACGAATCATAAGATCAAAAAATTAAAGATGTTCATCTTTATCTCGGAAGATACCACAAAATCTCAAAACACAATCTACTTGCACAAGAGGATGGCGTATAAAATCGGCGCAACAACGACCATTCACAAAAAAATAGATCATTACGGCATTTGTACATTCACTTAACTTCTGCCCATTCTCACGATGGCCATCACCGCACCGCCGGCGATCAACCCCCAAAAAGCCGGGCCGATGCCGAAGACACTGAGGCCTGAGGCAGAAACCAGGAAGGTGACCACGGCAGGGATGCGGTCGCCCTCCTCCTTCACCGCGCCCAGCATCGATTGACCGAAAGCACCGAGCAGCGCAAGACCGGCCGCCGCTTGGATCAGCACCGGTGGCGAGGTCACCACCACCGTCGCGGTAATCATGGCGAGCGGGATGGTAGCGATATAGCCAATGCCACTCCAGAGGGTCGCGATATAGCGGCGCTTGGGATCTGGCCCGGCATCGGGTCCGGCACAAAGGGCAGCGGTGATGGCAGCGAGATTGACCGTCAGCGCGCCAAAGAAAGCCCCGAAGATCGAATAGGCCCCCGTCACCGCCAGCACGGGCTTTGCTGCCGGGTGATAGCCGTAGCTGGCCAGCACGGCAAAGCCGGGGATGTTCTGGGAGGCCATAGTCACCAGAAACAGCGGCAGGGCGATGCTAATCATCGCCGTCGGCTCGAACACCGGCATCACGAAGTCGAGCGTCGGCCAGAGGGCGGCCCCTGCCCCCAAATGCGGCGGATCCGTCCAGGCGATGAGAACAACCGCCAAGGCCGCCGCCACCGGCACGGCATAGAGTTTCGCCACCCGCATCATCACCGCCCAGACCAGGAGGATCGGTAGGGCCAGCATCGGCACGCTGCCGAGCGCTAGGAAGGGTGCTAGGCAGAGTTTCAGCAGCACCCCACCCAGCATGGCGCTGGCAAGGCTGGGTGGAATGGCGCGGATCAAACGCTGCAAGGGCGACCAGAAACCACAGAGCAAGATCAGGGCGCCCGTCACGATGAAGGCGCCGACAGCGGATGGGAAGCCGCCCGGCATCACCCCCGCCGTCGCCAGCAAAGCCGCCCCCGGCGTCGACCAGGCAGCACTGACCGGCATCCGGGTCAGAAGGCTGAGGCTGACAGAGACCACAAACATGCCAAGCCCCAGCAGGACGAGCGCCGAGGCCACCTGCCCCGTCGTTGCCCCAACCGCCGTCAGCCCCTGGATCACCACCGCAACCGAACTGGCGTAGCCGACGAGCGTCGTCAGAAGGCCGGCAGTGATCTGCTGTTTCATGCCGCCCTTAGGCAGATCCGCCGGGGGCGGCACCGGCGTCGCTGGCGTGTCGGGTGAACTGGCCGGTGGGCGCGCCAGGAGGGGGCCGGTGGGAGCAATAGGGGTCACGGGCTGGGTTCCTTGATCTAAGGGCCCGATTTTTGTAGATTGGATCCAATCGACAGACAAGAGGCTAATGTGACCGGCGAGAACGACCGACTGGATCAATTGATCGAAACGCGCCGCCCGCGTTTCCGCACTGCGACCGAATTCGTGGAAGCGACCCTGAAGGCCGGCATCATCGACGGCTCGCTGCCGGCCGGAGTGCCGCTGCGTCAGGAAGATCTCGCCACCCGCTTCAGGGTCAGCCGCATGCCGATCCGCGAGGCTCTACGGCAACTCGAAGCCCAAGCTTTGGTCGACTTCCATCCCCACCGGGGGGCGATTGTCGCGGAACTATCCGCCGCCGATGCCGATGATGTCGCCAGCATCCGGGTTGCGCTGGAAACCGCGGCCCTGCGCCTCTCGATCCCGCAATTGACGCGCACTGATCTGATTTTAGCCGAAGAGCTACTGGCGGAAATGGATAGCGAGCCGACGGGTAGCCTCGGCGAGCTCAATCATCGCTTCCATTTGACCCTGATGAGCCGCGCAGGTCATCCGCGCCTGCTGATGCTGGTCGAACAGCATCTCGCCATCGCCGATCGTTACGTCCGATTTCTAGTCGCCGCGCGCGGTCATCAGGAACTATCGCAGGACGATCACAGCGACCTGCTGGCCGCCTGCCGGGCCCAGGACATCGAGGCGGCCTGCGCCATCGTCACCCGCCATATCCTGGAGGGAAACCAGAGCCTGCAGGAATTCCTGACCCAGCGCCCTCAGGCGGTATAGAGCGGATAGGTCGCGTCGCGCTCGGAAATGACGGTCGGCACAAGCGGCCAAGCGATCGCGAAGACCGGGTCGTCCCAACGGAAACCTGCTTGAAGATCGGGCCGATAATCGGCCCCCATCATATAAAAAACGTCCGCGCCCTCGGTCAGGGTGATGAAGCCATGGGCGCAGCCGGGCGGCACATACAGCGCATCGCCGGTCTCCGCCACCAGCTCAACACCCGCCCATTTCAGGTAACTGGGCGAGCCGACACGCAGATCGACGACAACATCGAAAATCGCGCCGCCTGTGCAGCGAACCAGCTTGGGATCGGGCACCGGGTCTTTCTGGAAATGCATCCCCCGCAGGGTGCCCTTCTGGACATTCTGCGAGAGGTTGCATTGCACGCCCAGCGGCGGGAGCCCTTGTTCAGCGAAGGTCGTGGCGCAATAGGTGCGGGCGAAGGCCCCGCGCTCGTCTTTCAGCAGGTTCGGCCGGACGAAAAACGCACCATCGACGGCAAGGGGCTGAAACTGCATCAGGCGGTCCGACGCAGGAACCCGTCGGGTGCGCTGGTAACCTGCAGCTTATGCGGGATCGCCTTATCGATCTCGAAATTGGGATTGGTCTTCAGCCATTCCCACACGGCGGTCTTCGGGTTGTTCCCGATATCCCAGGGTCGGTCGGCAAAGAAACCCTGCGGCAGGTCTTCCACCAACGTGTCGAAGACGATGCAATAGCTGTCCTTGCTGGTCAGTGGCGCATAGGCCTTGAGTTCGGCCAGCACGTGATCGTGGGTATGCATCGAATCGAGGCAAACCATGACCTTCTTGTAGTTCTTGGCCTCGGCCGCCACCTGTTCGACCATCTTGGGATCGATAGAAGACCCCTCGAACATCTGGATGTAATGGGCCAGCGGGTGGTTTTCGATCAGTGCACGGTTATGGGCGCGGATATCGATATCGATGCCTATCACCTTGCGCGGGCTCTTGCCGCCCTGGACCGTGCCACCGCTCGCAGCCGCTTCCGCGACATCCAGAACCGCCAGCAACGAGGCCGACAGCAGCAGCGAGCCGCCATGGGCAATGCCGGTTTCGATCACCATATCCGGCTTCACCGCCCAGATCAGCTCCTGCATCACCGCCATGTCCTGCGGGTATTGGATGATCGGTTGGCCGAGCCATGTGTAGTTATAGGTATAGCCACGTCCCATGGCTTCGCGCAGCCATTGGGCGGATAGATCCTGGAAGGGCTGATCCTTGCCGAGCGCCGCGATGCGATCGGCACGCTCTTGTTTGAATTGGTCGACTGGATTGGCCATGCCCTTACTCACCTTCAAATTCGCGACGCCACCACGCTTCGAGGCGCGGCACGACAGATGCCGGACGAAACCCCGTATCCCGCTCTAATCGTTCGATGGCAATAGCAGGAAAATCGATCCGTTTCACGCCCTCTGCAACGCTGGTCTCAATCCCAAGCCGATTGAGAATTTCCGCCAGAGTTGCATTGGAGATATTTAAGCCGCCGGCAAGATTATAGATGCCGGCTGTTCCGGTCCGGGCGATCGCCCGCAGGCCGGCGGTGACATCATCGATCCAGATATAATCCTTGGCCGAAGCCGGATCGGAGAGGAAGCGCACCTTGCCCGTCGCCTTGGCTTCCGCCGTCACCGAGCCGACGAAGTTGGTCGCCCCCATATCCGGCCCCAGGACATTCGAGAGGCGCACGACTGTGCAGGGCCGCCCACAGGAGAGGGCCAGGCTTTCGCCCATCGCCTTGGAAAGATTATAGAGATGGTCGGGCAAATCCGGGGAAAGTCGCAGGGCAGCCCCCTCCTCCGCCTGCTCTAGGCCAGCATAGACGCGGGTCGAGGAGAGATAGATAAGCTGCTCGAAATCAGCCTCAGCCAAGATTCGCCGTAGCACGCCGACATGAGCGTCAACGGTATCGAAAGGGCGAGAGCGGAAATCCGCCGTGAGGCCGATACAGTAATAGACGGTGCCGAGCGGCTGGCTGAAAACGGCAGGATCCTCGCGCTCGGGTACCCAGACCGACACGCCATCGGCACGTAAGGCCTGCGCCAGATGCCGGCCGACAAAGCCGCGCCCGCCCAGGATCGTCGCGCTCATGTGCGATCGGCCATATATTTCAGCGGGTTGCCCGCCCAAACCGTATAGGCCGGCACTTCACCGCGCACCAGCGACATGGCGCCGATCACGCAGCCTTTGCGCAGAATGGTCCCGTCCAGCAGCACGCAGTTCGCACCGATCCAGACATCCTCTTCGATCAGGATGCCGCCCTTGCTGGGCCGGAACCCCTGCTGGCGCAGCGGGACATCCTTGCGGGCGAACTCATGGTTGGTCGGCGCGAAGGTGCAATTGGCGGCAATCGCCGTACCTGCCCCGATCGAAATGCCATTGCCGGTATAAAAGACGCAGCCGGAGTTGATGTAGCAATCCTCGGCAATGATGAGATCGCCCGACCCGCCGGCCGGCTTCACCTTGACGAAGGAATCGACCATCGTGCGCGCGCCGATGACGATGCGGGTCCCCCGGACGGAATCCTCGATATCGGCGAACTTCGAAACCTTGGCGTCCGGATGGATCTCGATCACGGCAGGATTTCCGTCGTCGGGATCGGCACCACGAACTGCCCGCCCCACGCCCGGATGCCGCTCATCTGGGCCACAATCTCGTCCCGGATGTTCCAGGGCAGGATCAGCACATAGTCGGGCTTGCGCTCGGCCAGCGCCTCGACGGGCAGAACCGGGATGCGACAGCCCGGCAGGAACCGCCCTTGCTTCACCGGGTTCTTATCGACGACAAAATCGATGAAATCCGTGCCCACACCGCAATAGTTCAGCAGGGTATTGCCCTTGGCCGCCGCGCCATAGGCAGCGACGCTGCGCCCTTTGCGCTTGGCATCGATCAGGAACGACAGAAGGTCCCGCTTGGTCTGACGCACTTGTTCGGCAAAACCGGCGTAGGTTGCGGATTTGGTCAGGCCCGCCGCTTCTTCTTCGGCCAGCAGCGAAGTGACCGCCGCCGAAGTGCCATGCTCGGCCCCTTCTAGACAGACGAAGAGGCGCAGGCTGCCACCATGGGTCGGCAGCTTTTCGACGTCGAACACCCGCAGGCCGGCGCGCTTGAAGATCGGCGCCAGGGCGGTCAGCGACAGATAGGTGTAATGCTCGTGATAGATCGTATCGAACTGGTTTTCGAGGATCAGCCGCAGCAGGTGCGGGAATTCCAGCGTCACCACGCCTTCAGGTTTTAGAACCAACGGCATGCCGGCGACAAAATCATTGATGTCCGGCACATGGGCCAAAACATTGTTGCCCAGCAAGAGATCGACCTGCCAGCCGTCATCCTTCAAGGCTTTGGCGGTCTTGCTGCCAAAGAAGATCTCGCGGGTCGCAACGCCCTTTTCCCGCGCGGCGGCGGCGGTATTGGCCGTCGGCTCGATCCCGAGGCACGGGATGCCCGCCTGCACAAAATATTGCAGCAGATAGCCGTCGTTGCAGGCGATCTCCATCACCCGGCTGCTGGCATTGAGGCCGAACCGCGCCGTTACCGCATCGACATAGCGTTTGGAATGATCGAGCCAGCTTTGCGAGAAGGAGGAGAAATAGACATATTCCTCGTGGAAATGCGCATCCGCCTCTGTCGGGCGGTCAAGTTGCACCAGCCAGCAGCTTTCGCACACCATGGCATGCAGCGGATAGATCATCTCGCCCTGATGGCTGCGATCAGGATGGATAAAGGCGTTGGAGATCGGGCTGAGGCCCAGATCGACCATGGTCAGACGCAGATCGGCGCCACAGGCGCAGCAGACTCGTTTCGGGGCCGTCATAGGCCAAATAGCTCCCATTGCTGCAGACAAAGCTGCCGGGCCTTGGTTGGCTCGGCCAGCGCCTGGCGATACCAATGCGCTGTCTCTGTCAGTGCGGTTTCAAGGCGCCAGCGCGGCTGCCAGCCAAGAACGGCCTGGGCCTTTGCACTGTCGAGATAAAGCGCCTGCGCTTCGTGCGGCGCTTCGGCATAAGAAGGATCGATGGTCCAGCTGAGTTCCTGCCAGTCGGTACGCAGGCCTTCCAGCACGGCGGTGACCGAGCGGTTATCCATTGCCTCGGGCCCAAAATTGAAGGCTTCCGCCGCCTCTTTCCGTCCGGCTAGCAACGCCTGCCCCAGCAGAAGATAACCATGCAGGGATTCCAGCACATGCTGCCAGGGACGAGTCGCCGCCGGATTGCGGATCAGCAGCGGCACACCGGCCTGCACAGCATGGGCGGCATCGGGGATCAGGCGATCTTCCGACCAATCCCCGCCGCCGATGACATTGCCGGCCCGAGCGGTCGCCAGCAGCACGCCCTGCTTTTCAAGGAAAGACCGGCGATAGCTGGCCGCTACCAGTTCCGCCCCGGCCTTGGAGGCCGAATAAGGATCATGGCCGCCGAGCGGGTCGATCTCGCGATAGCCCCAATGCCATTCGCGGTTCTCATAACATTTGTCGGTCGTGACGACGACGACCGCCTTCACACTTGGGCACTGCCGCACCGCGTCGAGCAGATTGACCGTCCCCATGACATTGGTCGACCAAGTATCGGCCGGATCGCGATAAGACGCCCGCACCAAAGGCTGGGCCGCCAGATGATAGACGATCTCCGGCTGCGCCGCGTTCAGCGCAGCAGACAGCGCACCCGCATCCCGGATGTCCCCTTCTATAGAGGTCGTGAGATCGCGTTCGATCTGAGCTGCTGCAAAAAGGCTGGGATCGGTTGCCGGCGCCAAGGCAAAGCCCGTAACACGGGCGCCCAGCCGGGCCAGCCCTAGAGATAGCCAGCTGCCCTTGAAACCGGTATGGCCGGTCAGAAAGACCGATCGCCCTTGCCAGGCGGCGCGCTCGATCACCATTTTTTCCAAGGGGCTTTGCCGCTCTGCCACAGGTCTTCTAGCAGGTTCTTCTCGCGCAAAGTATCCATCGGCTGCCAGAAGCCCTGGTGTTCAAAAGCCATCAGCTCGCCATCTCGGGCGAGGCCGCCCAGCGGCTCATGTTCCCAGCTAGTGCTGTCCTGCGCGATGCGGTCGAGGCATTTAGGCGAGAGGACAAAGAAGCCGCCGTTGATGAGGCCGCCATCGCCACGCGGCTTTTCCAAAAAGCCGGTGATCCGGTTGCCATCCATCTGCAGGGCGCCATAGCGGCCCGGCGGCTGCACCGCGGTGACGGTTGCCTGTTTGCCGTGCGCGCGGTGGAAGGCGATACTGGCCGTGATGTCGATATCGGCGACACCATCGCCATAGGTGAAGCAGAAAGCATCATCCCCGCGCAGATAATCGCCCACTCGCCGCAGACGGCCGCCGGTCATGGTTTCCTCGCCGGTATCGACCAGGGTCACGCGCCAGGGTTCGGCCTGCTGGCGATGCACTTCCATCTTGTTGGCCGCCATATCGAAGGTGACGTCCGACATATGCAGGAAGTAGTTCGCGAAATATTCCTTGATCACATAGCCCTTGTAGCCGCAGCAGATGATGAAATCATTGATGCCATGGGCGGAATAGATCTTGAGGATATGCCAGAGAATGGGGCGTCCACCGATCTCGATCATCGGTTTGGGCCGCAGGTGGGTTTCTTCCCCGATCCGCGTCCCAAGTCCGCCTGCCAGAATAACTGCTTTCATACCCTCGCCTTCGATCAGGCCTTGGAAAGCCCGCAAAATACCCTCGAACGCGGCCTCGATAAAGCGCCTTCTCCCTTTTTTCAATCGTTTAGCACCATTGGCCCCGATGCCCCGGCCGCCAACGCACCCCTGCCCCGGAGCCCCCGGCAGTTGACGCCCGCCCTGGCGGGGTCTAAGCCCAATCCATCACAAGAGAGGTTGCCGATGGCCCGCAGGTTCGATGGTGTCTTGTTCGATATGGACGGTCTGCTGCTCGACAGCGAGCGCGTCTATCAGATCATCTGGCGCCAGGCGCTGGTCGATCTTGGCCTCGATTGGCACGAGCCACTCTATATGAGCATGATCGGGCGCAACGGCGTCGAGAGCGCGGCCCTGCTGACCAGCCATTATGGCGACACCTACCAGCATGAACAGATGCGCGAACGCCTCGACCATCACTGGAAGGCCCATGTCGCCCGGGAGCCGGTTGCTCTGATGACTGGCGTGATCGAGCTTTTGGATTATCTTGATGGGGCCGGCATCCCCCGGGTCGTCGCGACCTCGACCGGCCGGGCGCGGGCCGAGGTGAAACTGACCGAGGTCGGGATCCGCCATCGCTTCCAGGGGCTGATCGGCGGGGATGATGTCGCCTTTGGCAAACCCCACCCCGAACCCTATCAGAAAGCAGCCGCCTTGCTGGGGCTCGATCCCGCCCGCTGCCTCGCCCTTGAAGACAGCGCCAATGGTATCCGCTCGGCTCACGGGGCCGGCGCAACCGCCGTCATGGTGCCGGATATTCTGGCGCCAACAGCTGAAATCCAGGCGATTGCCCATAAGATTGCGCCCTCGCTGCTGCATGTGCGCGATTGGCTGATCTCCATGGACGATATGTCGTTGACAGCGACCGTCGATAGCCGCTAGAACCGCCCCCGCATACGTCGTGCAACTTCAGCGTAGTTATCCCCGGCGGGAGGGTGGCCGAGTGGCTGAAGGCGACGGTTTGCTAAACCGTTATAGGGGTTAAACCCTATCGTGAGTTCGAATCTCATCCCTTCCGCCAATTACGCTGAAGAGTCCTAGGAAACTAGGGCTCTTCTTCGTTTTTGGGCCTAGCCAACAGGTGCCCCCCGAGTGGTCACCCGTGGTCACGAATGGACAGTGATTTTCACCCTCTGTGTAGCGCAATTGTAGCGCAAATAGCCCTCGATCCTCCGGCCACGCTCTGCCGAAGACGCCCCATCTCGATTAGACGGCGGGCTATAACTGCCCCCATCACCCTCGACGATGAAGCGCGACAGGCACGCTGCCGATCACGGTGACAGAGGTGCAAGCCAGCGGACGGCCTATCGATCCACTTACAAAACTGAACAGACAGAATTCAATCCTGTAAGTTTACGATCATTATCGATCGGTCCAGATAATTGCTGATGGCACGTGGAAAACTGATCGTCACGTGCAGCGCCGGCCTCTACCTCGATCGCACCAGGTGTCGCTTGGGCAAGCTGACTGCGAAGGGCACTCGCCGGCCAACTTCCTTCTCCAATTTATGGACAAGCACGATGATATTTTCTGATCGCAAGGTATTCGTCGTCGGCGGCAGCCGCGGCATTGGCGCCGCGATCGTGCGCCGTTTCGCCGCTGCCGGCGCAGCGGTGGTGTTCACCTATGCCGCCTCCGCTGGCGCGGCCAACCAACTCGCCGTCGAGACCGGTGCGCAGGCGCTCAAGGCGGATGCAGGCGCCCGCGACGAGTTGATCGCGGCAGTCCGTGACGCCGGCCCGATCGACATCTTCGTCTACAATGCCGGTCTGCTGGTGTTCGGCGATCCGCTGACGCTCGATGCCGACGCGGTCGACCGCATGATCGACGTTAACGTGAGGGGGGCCTATTTCGGCAGCGTGGAAGCGTCACGCCTGATGCCCGAAGGCGGGCGCATCCTCGTCATCGGATCCGACACTGCCGACAGCATGCCGTTCCCCGGACTGGCCGCCTATGTGCTGACCAAGGCGGCGATGCAGGGCATGGCGCGCGGTCTGGCACGCGACCTGGGTCCGCGCGACATCACGATCAACGTGATCCAGCCAGGCCCTATCGATACCGACATGAACCCGGCCGATGGTCCGCGCGCAGCCAGCATGCTCGAGCCTATGGCAATTAAGCGCTATGGCACCTCCGATGAGGTCGCAAGCCTGACGCTTTATCTCGCCGGAACGCAGGCACGCGGGATCACAGGCGCCATGCACACGATCGACGGCGGCTTCGCCGCCTGACTTCCGGCATCGCCTAGGAGCGACCGCCTGTCCGGGCCGCACATCATGCCGTTGCCTTCACGAGATGGTCCGATACGGTCGAGATAAACGCGCGAAGACGCTGAAGACGCCGTAGGTCCCGGTGGTATCCCATCCAAATGTCTCGCGCTGGCGGCGGCGTCGGCAGTTCCAGTCTGCGGATACCCGGGATCTGATTGCCCACCACGCGGGGCAGGACAGCGATGCCGACGCCGTGCTTGCACAAGTGTCCCTGGACGTTGCGGTTGTTCGATTGCAGGAGGGGTCTCGCGTTGGGAAAACTCTCGATGAGCCACGCAATGTCAGGGAAATGGCCCGTCGATGTGTCATGGGTGATCAGCCGGAAACCGGTCCCATCGCCATATTTAGGATCAGCCGCCTCCTCGGCGATGTAGACGCCGTAGTCGAGCCTGAAGAGCCGCCGCTGAACGACATCGGCAGTGTCGAACGGAACGATACGGAAAGCGACGTCGGCCTCCCGCTGGGCGAGGCTGAACAAGCGCGTGCCGGTCAGGATCTCGATGTCGACATTGGGGTAAGCTTTCGAGAAATCCGCCAGAATCGGCGGCAGGACATAGGCCCCAAACCAGTCCGCTGACGAAATGCGCAGACTGCCGTTGAGATTCTGCTCCTGCCCCGCAAGCCGGCGCTCCATGGCCAGCGCGCCTTCTTCCATCTGCTCGGCCAGCGCAATGATTCCGTGGCCTTCTTCGGTCAGGACAAGCCCGTCTGCGGTCCGCTGAAAGAGCGTGTGACCGATCGCTTGCTCAAGTGCGCGAAGACGCCTGCCGACGGTCGGATGGCTTGTCTGAAGAGAACGCGCGGCGCCGCCGAGCGTGCCGGACCGCACAACAGCAAGAAAGATTCTGACGTCACCCCAATCCATCACGACACCCACACAAAAATGAACACCTAGAATATATTCATGTCAGTTCAAGAACAAATCTAAACACCCAGATTCCTACCATTGTCCAGAGGTCGTCCTTCAACTCGGAGAAGAGATAATGAAAATTTGGCTCATCACAGGCTGCTCTAGCGGCTTCGGCCAGCGGCTCGCGCTCGCGGCAGCACAGCGCGGCGATCAGGTCATCGCGACGGCCCGCAACGCCAATACGATCAGAGAAATGGCCGAGCCTTTCGGCGGTCGCATGATCACCTTGCCGCTCGACGTGACGGATGCGGTGGCAGCCAAGGTCGTGGTCGCAAAGGCAGTAGAGACATTCGGCGGCTTTGACGTGCTCGTGAACAATGCCGGCTACGGACTGCATGGCGCGATCGAGGAAGGCACACCCGAAGAATATCGGCCGATGTTCGAGGTGAATGTCTTCGGTTTGATCGAAACCACCAGGGCAGCCCTACCCGTCCTGCGACGCTCATCAGGCGGAACGATCGTCAATATGTCGTCCAGCGCGGGCATCGCGGGCGCCGGCGGCGCAGGTTATTACAACGCCGCCAAGTTTGCCGTGGAAGGTATTTCCGAAGCGCTCGCCGGCGAGCTGGCGCCGTTCGGGGTTCGCGTGCTGATCGCCGAACCTGGGCCGTTTCGCACCGATTTCCTGGGCCGTTCGATAACGGTAGCGGCCAACGAGATGCCGGAATACGCCGCGAGCTCGCGCAAACACTATCGCGAAACCAACAACGGTAATCAGGCGGGCGATCCCGACAAGGCGATCGCGGTGATCCTGCAGGCAGTCGACGCCGATGACGCCCCGCTTCATCTGCCGCTCGGCCCGATCGCGCACGCGATCGCCGAGCGAAAGCTGGCTGCCTTCCGCAGGGATATCGACGCCTGGCGAGACACCACGATCGCAACCGACTTTGACCAGCCCTGAGCGCTGACCACGACCTCTGTTTGAACGTCAATATCTGACTGGAAAGCGACCATGATCGCAACTTTGAAGGGGTTTACCCAGCAACTGGTGCCGGCGAACGGCATCAAGATCAACGCCGTCACCGGCGGCTCGGGCCCGCCGATCCTTCTGCTTCACGGTTGGCCGGAAACTTGGTGGGAATGGCACCAGGTGATGCCGCTGCTGGCCGAGCATTTCAGCGTGGTGGCCATCGATCTGCGCGGTGCGGGCTTTTCCGACTGTCCGCTCGACGGCTACGACAAGGCGACGATGGCGCGCGACGCGCATGAAGTGATGGTTGCCCTTGGGCATGAACGCTACGCCGTATGCGGACATGACATCGGTGGAATGGTCGCCTTGCCGCAGGCCGCCCTCTATCGCCAGGCTGTCACCCACTTGGCTGTCTTGGACGTGCCGCTACCCGGCTGGAGCGAATGGGAGGCAACGACCGCCAGGCTCTGGCACTTCAGCTTCCATATGAACCGAGATCTACCCGAACGCCTGATCTATGGTCGCGAATATGATTATGTATCGGCCTTCATGGCTGAGCGATTCTACGATCACAGCAGCTTCAATCCGGCGGACGTAGAGATCTATGCCAAGGCGATGGCTCTTCCTGGCCGCACGCGCGGCGGGATGGAATGGTATCGCAGCCTCACCGCCGATCATGCAACTGCGCTCCAGTACAAGAAGCAGCCGCTCGAGATACCGGTGTTAGGCCTGGGTGGGGACCAGCGGTTCGGCGCGCATATGGTGCCGATGCTCAAAGAGTTTGCCACCAACGTGACGGGCGGTTCGATCGCGCGGTGCAGCCACTACGTCGCCGACGAGAGGCCGGATGAAGTCGCGGCCGCTCTGATCGATTTTCTTAAAGCCGATTGAAACTCAGCGCCCGGGCCGTGTTGGGCCGGGCGGATTGACTGAATAAGAATGGAGACTGTCATGACCGCACCCGTCATTCGCGGCGTCAATCATATCGGCATCACTGTGCCCGACATCGAAGCAGCAAAATCTTTCCTGGTGGAAGCTTTCGGCGGACAAGTGATCTACCAGTCCTTCGGACCACTGGATCCGCCGCGGCAAGGACCCGAATTCGAGCGGGCCGTCGGCGCTTTCCCCGGAACGGTCGTACGCGCCCAGGCGATGGTCAAGATTGGAACCGGACCTGACATCGAGCTCTTCGAAATGCACGGCCCCAAGCAAGCGCAGCCGATCCGAGCGAGCGACTTTGGCATCACGCACTTCGCTCTCTACACCGACGACATCGACGCATCGGTCGAGCGCTTCGAGAAGGCTGGAGGCACCCCCCTCACCGCGCCACGCGCTATTCCCTACGGAACCGAGAAAGGCCCAGGAAACAAGGTCTGCTACTGCAGCATGCCCTGGGGCACGACGATGGAATTCATCACCACGCCTGACCGCATGGCCTATCATGACCAGACGGATCTACGCAGATGGCAGGACGAGGACTGAGCAAGTCCGAGCAACCCTGGCCATTTGAACAGCAGACGCCCAGCACCTGTCGGTACTGGGCGTCGCCTGTTTTGGGATCTTCCTTGTCGCGCAGCGATAGCGGCGTGGGCCGCTAATTAATAGTCGAGATCGGCTCCCGGAACGGACCCCGTTGCTTTCTGCGGTTTCGGCTTCTCAGCAACCAGAGCCTCCGTCGTTATTAGAAGTGAAGCGACGGAAGCCGCATCTTGAAGGGCGGTACGCACGACCTTGGCAGGGTCAATGACACCAGCGGCCACCAGATCCTGGTACTCACCGGTGGCGGCATTGTAGCCCCAGTTATAGTCGTCACGTTCCAGAAGCTTTCCGACGATGAGGGCACCATCCTCGCCGGCATTTTCGGCGATTTGCCGAGCCGGAGCCTGCAAGGCCCGGCGAACGATGGTGATACCCGCCTTCTGATCGTCGTTAGCGACGTTCAGGCCTTCAAGCGACTTCAGTGAGCGCAGCAGGGCTACACCGCCACCCGGAAGAATGCCCTCTTCCACCGCAGCACGTGTGGCATGCAGGGCGTCGTCCACACGGTCCTTCTTCTCTTTGACCTCAATCTCGGTCGCCCCACCGACGCGTAACACTGCCACGCCACCGGCGAGCTTTGCGAGACGCTCCTGCAGCTTTTCGCGGTCATAATCCGAGGTGGTTTCCTGGATCTGCGCCCGCAGCTGTCCAACGCGGCCTTCGATCTCGGTCTTGGAGCCGGCACCATCGACGATGGTGGTATTTTCCTTGTCGATGATGACCTTCTTCGCCCGGCCAAGCATCTCGAGCGTGACATTCTCAAGCTTGATGCCGAGGTCTTCGGAGATGGTGGTACCGCCGGTCAGGATCGCGATATCCTGCAGCATCGCCTTGCGACGATCACCAAAGCCCGGAGCCTTCACGGCAGCAATCTTGAGGCCGCCACGTAGCTTGTTGACGACCAGGGTCGCCAGCGCTTCGCCCTCGACATCCTCGGCGATGATCAGCAGCGGCTTGCCGCTCTGCACGATCGCTTCGAGAACCGGCAACATGGCCTGCAGGCCCGTTAGCTTTTTCTCATGGATTAGGATGTAAGGATCGTCGAGTTCGACCCGCATCTTCTCGGAATTGGTCACAAAATAAGGGGAGACATAGCCGCGGTCGAACTGCATGCCTTCGACCACTTCCAATTCCGTCGACAGCGATTTGGCCTCTTCGACCGTGATGACGCCCTCATTGCCGACCTTCTCCATCGCCTGGGCAAGGAAACGACCGATTTCGGTATCGCCATTGGCCGAGATGGTCCCGACCTGGGCGATCTCGTCGTTTTTCGTAACCTTGCGTGCACGGCTCTTGAGGTCCGAGACCACCCGCTCGACCGCCATGTCGATGCCGCGCTTCAGATCCATCGGGTTCATGCCGGCCGCGACGGCCTTGGCCCCTTCCTTGACGATGGCCTGGGCAAGAACGGTCGCCGTCGTGGTGCCGTCGCCTGCAAGATCGTTGGTCTTGGAGGCAACCTCGCGCACCATCTGTGCGCCCATGTTCTCGAACTTGTCTTCGAGCTCGATCTCCTTTGCGACCGAGACGCCGTCTTTCGTAATGCGAGGCGCGCCGAAGCTCTTCTCGATCACCACATTGCGCCCTTTCGGACCCAGGGTGACCTTGACCGCGTTCGCAAGCGTGTCCACGCCGCGCAGCATCTTTTCGCGCGCATCAGCCGAGAACTTCACTTCCTTGGCAGCCATCTTTCCTACTCCTTTCTATTTCCGATGTTGATATCGAGACTTAAGCGGCCTTGCTGAGGTTGGCCGTCTGCTCGACCACCCCCAGAATGTCGCTTTCCTTCATGATCAGCAGATCCTGACCATCGATCTTCACCTCAGTGCCGGACCATTTGCCAAACAGCACCCGGTCACCGGCCTTCACATCGAGCGGGTTGAGCTTGCCCGCGTCGTCCCGCACACCGGAGCCGACGGCGACGACCTCACCCTCCTGAGGCTTCTCCTTGGCGGTATCGGGAATGATGATGCCACCAGCGGTTTTCTGATCGGCCTCGATACGGCGAACGACGACACGATCGTGGAGTGGGCGGAATTGCATGCAATCCTCCTGCTTTTCGATTTGGCGATGTTCAAAGTCCCGGCCAAGGTCGACCGGGTGATATCGAGCTAAGCTTTTGGAAGTTTTTCGTCAAGAGAAAAAATCATCGTAAATAATTGTTTTTAAACGATAAAATATACAAGCAAAAGCCAGGGCGCCGGTTCCCCGACGCCTTGGGTCAGAGTTACGTCAGAAAGGTAGAGGTTACGCTGCCTGCTTGCCTTCGATCTGGCGGGTTTCGCTGCGGGGCAGCGAAGTACCCGTCGCGATTTCGATCTTCCGAGGCCTCAAGGCCTCCGGGATCTCACGCTGCAGTTCGATGGTCAGCAGACCATTTTCCAAGCTCGCTCCGGCGATCTTCACATGGTCGGCCAGTTCGAAGCGACGCTCGAACGAGCGGCCAGCAATGCCGCGGTGCAGATACTGGGCCTTTTCGTCGACCGACTTGTTACCGGCAACGATCAGGAGGTTCGGTTCCTGAGTGATGGTCAGATCGCTCTGCGCAAAGCCCGCAACCGCGAGGGTGATGCGATAAGCATCGTCGCCTGTCTTGGCGATATCATAGGGCGGCCAGCTGTCGATCTGGGTCACTCGGTTGGCGTTCTCGATCACATTGGCGAGACGCTCGAAACCGATGGTCGAACGGAACAGCGGGGAAAGATCAAAAGTCGTCTTCATAACCACATCCTCCAATGAGCAACATGGAATGGGCGTTTCCGCCCTTCGATCGCCAGCCCCTGATGGGCGCCGGCGTTATCGAGATATTTTCTCCTTCCCGACGTTCAAGAGGGGCTCGACAAAAAAAATTGGCTGCCCGCAGAAGCCTCGTCACAACCTTGAAACTGGCCTCGCGAAAATCCACTGATATCCTCGCTCAATAAGCATGACCGCCGCCTTTTGGACCTTTATCGGATCGACCGACGGAGCAGGATGTGATGTGCGAGAATACCTTCTTTCTTCGACCTGACGGCAGCTTCTGGCGCGTGATCTATGAAGATTGCGATTACGTCTTCACCTCGTTCGAAGAGGCGTTGAACACCGCTAGGATTGGCGCAAAGGTTTGCCTTGAGGCAGGTGTCCCAACCGCCATCAAACGCATTGATGGCGACCGGATCACCGATGTTATTTTCAGCGCCGAAACATTGGATAGCGATCAGCGACTGTGGACTCCCGTCCACTAGGGATGGTCACTCGCCGAGCGCCACCGATCTGATGCATCCTTGAGCTCCTTATCCGCAAGATTGACGGGGCCATTTGCAGTCGCTTATCGCTGGGCACGTGTTCCGGTCATTAAAACCATCAGCACGTTATCGACCAGTCTGATCAGACGCTCACGCGGAACCGATCCACCAGCCGGTCCAGCGTAATGTGCCAGGAGCGCGATCACCGTTTCTCCCAGGACATCAAGTTCAACCTCTGACAGCGGTCCGCTTCCAATCTCAGGCGATCTCTTCGAGAGTTTTGCCAGCTCTGTCTTAACGAATGTGCCGTAGCGCACGGACAGGGTTCGGTAGAGGTCGGGGTGCGATCTCGCCATCTCCATCGTCGCGGTGACGATCTCTGGACGGTCGTCACAGGTGCCGACCTGCTCCATCAGCGCGATTAGATCGTCACGGAGCGATGTACCAGGATAGCGAGGCGGGTTCATCGGACTTAGCGTGGCAACCGCATCGGCCACAACATCCGCTTTCGCGGTCCAACGCCGATAAAGCGTCGCCTTCGACACGCCCGCCCGCGCGGCGACATCGGTCATCGTCAGACCGTGATACCCCTTTTCAGCAAGCAGCTTCAGCGCTGCATCGATGATCAGATCATCTCGGCTTCTGTCTTGAGCGCGTCCCCGCTCTGCTGGCGGTAGGCGACGCTGATGTTGGGTGGCTTGCTTGTTCATACCGAACATATAGCTCAGATATTACGAAACACAATATTACCGAAACTCTTGAGTTTCGTATTTATTGACCTATCTACGGGCAGACCGTATCAGTGCTGAGAGCGCGTAGACCCAAGAAAGGCCGTCCATGTCTATATCGATCAACTCCCCCATCCTTGTGACCGGAGCCACCGGCAAGCAGGGTGGTGCTGTCGTCCGTGCGTTGCTGCAAGCGGGCCGCCCCGTGCGTGCAATGACACGCGATCCTGGTTCGGTTGCAGGGCAAGCGCTTGTGGCGCAGGGCGTGGAGGTCGTGAAGGGCGACTTCAATGATCCCGCCAGTCTTGATGCGGCATTGGCAGGGGTCGATGGTGTTTTCTCGATGCAGATGGGTTCGCATCCTGGTGACCCCGAAACCGAGGTCGTGACCGGCAAGGCATTGGTAGAAGCTGCTCACCGCGCTGGCGTGCGCGTGATCGTCCACACCTCTGTTGCGCGGGCGGGTGATCAGGAGAATTTCATAGGCTGGGATGAGGGCCGCTGGGAGCCGCTATACTGGAATAACAAGGCGGCTGTGAACGAGATGGTCAAGCGACAGGGCTTCCCCTATTGGGTGATCCTGAAGCATGCCCTGATCATGGAGGACATACTGCCGCCGATGGTGGATTTCATGTTCCCCTCGCTTGCTGAACGCGGTCGATTCGAAACGGCGATTGAACCTGACACCCGTCTCGACTGGATCGCGGCACAGGACATCGGAGCATTCGCAGCCGCTGCATTCGCTGATCCGGAGCGTTTCCACGGCCACGAAATCGACCTCTCGGCAGAATGCGTCACTCTGGTCGAGGTTGCCGCCAAGATCACTAAAGCTACGGGCAAGCCGGTTTCGGCTGTCACCTTCTCAGAGGAGGAGATGATCGCACAAGGCCACTACCCGCTGCTCGTCAGTAGCCAAGTATGGGACAATGTCGAGGGCTATAAGGTGGACCTAGATGCTGTTCGTAGCTGGGGCTTGCCGCTGACCACGCTGGACCAGTTCATTGAGCAGAATCGCGATAAATTCGTCATCGGGTAAAACTTCGCGCATTTCTCCGTCGTGACCCGCATGTCAGGTCTGGTTTGTCCGCTTCAAGTAGGTTGGGCAGGCAAGATTGACATGCGAAAGGCGACTGTTGTGCGCCCGCTAAATACTATCACTCGTCCTTGGTGCCACCGATCTGATGGGTGCCGACAAAGGCATCGGGAGTTCCGTGCTTCTTGTCCGGTGCTCTCTTCGGGTCTGTGCCCTGTTCGGACCTGGGCTCCTTGTCCGTTGGATTGAGGGGGGGGCACTCTTGCCCGTATCCTCGGCTCGATTATCGGCCTTTGCTTCTCTCCCGTTTTTGATTGAGGCCTGGACAGGCGGGCTTTAGGGCTTTTTCAACGGCATCGACGGAAACGCCCACGCGTTTGACCGTTTCCTTCAACTTGTCAGGGCTCACACAGAAGCGTTGGCTCCAGTAGGACAGCTCCCAGTCTTCATTCACATCCACCCGGCTGCCTCCATGTGTCGTGAAGGCGTAACGCTTCAGAAGAGTCTGGGTTCGATGCGGGGACTTTTGTGATCCCGGAGAATGGCCGGCACTAAGGCGTAGGAGATTGAAGAAGGAAAAGCAGCACCGAGCGCCCGGTAACATCAAAGGCTTGTCCGGTCGCAAATGTAGAATTGGCCCCTTGGTCCGGCACGTTGGTGTCGAGCAGAAGAAGCCATCCTTCGCCGCCTGCTGCTTCGGGCAAGGTGAAGCGCACCAAATCGTGATAGCCATTAATGACCATCAGCAAAGTGGCGTCCTGCCCCCGCTTGCGGATGCCCGTTACCTGGGAACGGCCATCCATGAGCATGCCAAAGCATTTCATGTTGGCGTCTTCCCATTCCTCGCCGCTCAGCTCCGCCCCGTTCGCGCTGATCCAAGTAAGGTCTTTGACGTCCAGCTCTTCATTATATTCGCCGGTCAGAAACCGGGTGCGCCGTAAGATCGGATATTTGTGGCGGAGCGCTGTCAGCTTTTTGGTAAAATCGATCAAGCCTTGTCCGCTTTCTTCGATTTCCCAATTGAGCCAGCTTATTTCGCTATCCTGGCAATAGGCATTGTTATTGCCGCCTTGCGTGCGACCAAATTCGTCGCCGGCGAGCAACATGGGGGTGCCTTGAGAGAGCAGCAGCGTCGTCAGGATGTTCCGCATCTGACGGAGACGAAGCTCTTTAATCTCCGGATCGTCGGTCGGCCCTTCCGCTCCGCAGTTCCACGATCGATTATCGGAACTGCCGTCCTTGTTGTCTTCGCCATTTGCGTCGTTGTGCTTCTCGTCGTAGCTGACGAGATCGTTAAGCGTAAAGCCGTCATGGGCCGTCACGAAATTCACGCAGGCCCACGGTCGCCGCCCGGCCTGATTGAACAGATCGGCAGATGCGCAAAGACGCTGGGCGAGAGCGGCGGCCGGCGCCTGATCGCGCCAGAAATCCCGCACGGTATCGCGGAATTTATCGTTCCATTCGGCCCAACCCGGCGGGAAACCGCCAACCTGATAGCCCCCTGGCCCGCAGTCCCACGGTTCCGCAATCAGCTTTACACTGCTGAGGATAGGATCCTGGCCGGCTGCCTTCAGGAACCCGCTTTGCTCGTCAAACCCATGCGGCTCGCGGGCGAGAATGGTCCCGAGATCGAACCGGAAGCCGTCGATGTGCATGTCCTGCACCCAATATCGCAGGCTGTCGGTTACCATCTGCAGCACACGCGGGTGGCTTAAATTGACGGTGTTTCCCGTCCCCGTGTCGTTGATGTAGTAGCGCTTGTCATCGGGCATCAGGCGGTAATAGCTCGCGTTATCGATACCTTTGAACGACAAGGTCGGGCCACGCTCGTTGCCTTCGGCGGTGTGGTTGTAGACGACGTCCAGGATGACCTCCAACCCGGCCTCGTGGAAGCGGGCGACCATCTCCTTGAATTCTCGCAGGCTGTTGGGAACGTCGCTGGCATATCGCGGATCTGGGGCAAAAAACCCAAGCGTATTGTAGCCCCAATAGTTTTTGAGGCTCTTTTCCAGCAGATGGCTATCGTCCACGAACGTGTGGATCGGCAGCAATTCGACCGAGGTCACGCCCAAGGATTTGATGTAGTCGACGACATGCTTGTCGCCCAGGCCCGCATAGGTGCCCCGCAGCGGCTCAGGCACCTTGGGATGCAGCTTGGTGAAGCCTTTGACGTGGGTCTCATAGACGATGGTGTGTTCCCATGGAACGAAGCGCCGTTCAGGCTCTCCCTTCCAATCAAAATTCGTGTCGACGACTACACATCTCGGCATGAAGGGCGCGCTGTCCCTCTCATCGAACGTCAGATCGTCCATCGACTCCATCTGATAGCCGAAGAGCGCGGGATCCCATGTAAGGCTGCCGGCATGGGCAAGCGCAAACGGATCGAGAAGCAGCTTATTAGGATTGAAGCGGTGCCCGCTTTCAGGCTCGTACGGCCCATGCACGCGGTACCCATAGAAGGTCCCCGGACCGACGTCCGGAAGATAACCGTGGAAAATCTGATTGGAATATTCGGGCAGCTCGATCCGCTCGATTTCTTTCTTGCCAGTTTCATCGAACAGGCAAACCTCAACCTTTGTGGCATTCGCCGAAAATAGCGCGAAGTTCGTGCCGTCACCGTCCCATCGAGCGCCGAGGGGATATGGCAACCCTTCTTTAATACGTCGCGTGCGGGGATTCGTCATCTTTGACCTCGATAAGGAGATAGAGCCGATCTGCCAACCGAAGCCCTTGAACGACCAAAGTTCGCGGCAGGGAAACGAGCTGAAACAAGGAGAGTTCCGTTCAACGGGGAGAAACGACGCGATCGCGCCGACGTGCGATATGCGGGCAAAAAGAAGCCCGCATATAGCGGGCCAGAGGTCGGGAGGAATCGGATGCTGAAGGCTAACGAGAGCCGCCCTTGCGGCCCGCCTCAGAGGCCTTCTGACGGTCTTGGGCAAAGTTGCCGCTACCGCCCTGCTGCTTCTTGTCGGTCTTATCGGCTTGCTGGTTGGCGCCGGCGCCGGCCGCCTGCTGCTGCTTGTCCTTCGAGGACGAACCGCTCTTCTGGTCGTTTTGAGCCATTTCAATTCTCCTGAGATCTGTTTTTTTTAAGCTAAGCGCTTCCTATTCAGAACGCCGCCTTGTGCAGAATGTTCAGAATAAATTTTCAAAATAGCTCAGCTTAAGAATATTCAATCAAGCTAAAGCTAAAATATATACTTTGGATTCTTTCTTAAAATCTGGAACGACATCCTTCCGATCATCGTTGCCATTCGAAGAAGACACCTTCTGAAGGGTTCCAACGATGTTCATGCACAATAAAAAGCTGATGTACACAGTTCGGGTATCCGAGCCGAATCCTGTCCTTGCCAATTTCATGCTGGAGCAATTCGGCGGGCCGCAGGGCGAGCTGGCCGCCGCCATGCGCTATTTCACGCAAGGCATCGCCGAGGAAGATCCGGGCCGCAAGGATCTGCTCCTCGATATCGCAACCGAGGAACTCAGCCATCTCGAGATCATCGGCTCCATCATCGTGATGCTCAACAAGGGCGTCAAAGGCAAGGTCGCCGAAGGGCTCAAGAAGGAAGGCGAGCTTTTCATGGAGCTGAACAAGGGCGGCGACAGCCACACCACGTCGCTCCTGTTCGGCGGCGGGGCGGCCTTGGTCAATTCGGCGGGTATTCCCTGGACGGCTGCCTATGTCGACACCATCGGCGAGCCGACGGCTGATCTACGCTCCAATATCGCCGCCGAATCCCGCGCCAAGATCGTCTACGAGCGGCTTATCAATTGTACCGACGATGCTGGCATCAAGGACGCTCTAGGCTTTCTGATGACCCGCGAAATCGCGCACCAGAAGTCGTTCGAAAAGGCTCTCTATTCGATCGAGCCGAATTTCCCGCCGGGCAAGCTGCCGGGCGTGCCGGAATTTGCGGACAAATATTATGACATGTCGCAGGGCGACTCGGATGCTGACGGCAATGTCCGCGGTCCTTGGAACAGCGGCGATCAGTGGGAGTTTATCTCGGGCCGCGCTGAGCAAGCCGCCGTCGATGGTGGTGATGGTTTAGCAGGCGTGAAGTTGTCGGCAGCAGAGAAGAAGCTGCTGCAGACCTCCGCCGCTCGGACCACGTCGCACACCGACCATGATCCGACGACCGGTGCGGATTTGGGGGCCTGGCCCGGTGCCGGCAAGACCAAGGCTCCTGAAGCCAAATTCCTAAACTAGTCAAATCTGTCGGAGGAAAATATGTCGATTGCGACCTTGGAAGACCTCTTCGTCCATACCGTCCAGGACATCTATTACGCCGAGCAGCAGATCGCCAAGAGCCTGCCGAAGCTCGCCAAATCGGCCGGTTCGCCGGAGCTGAAAAAGGCCTTCGAGAAGCATCTCGAAGAGACCAAGGGTCAGATTGAGCGCCTGAAGCAGGTGTTCAAGGAAATCGGGCAGCCCGCCAAGGGCGAGCAGTGCCCGGCTATCGAAGGCATCCTGAAGGAAGCCGATGAGCTGATATCCGAGATCAAGGACGCTCAGACCCTCGACGCCGCCCTGTTGTCGGGTGCTCAAGCAGTGGAGCACTATGAGATCACCCGTTACGGCACCTTGATCACCTGGGCCAAGCAGCTCGGGTACAAGGAAAGCGCCAAGCTCCTTCAGGAGACGCTGAAGGAAGAGGAAAGCACCGATAGTGCGCTTTCCAAGCTGGCGATCAGCAGCGTCAATAAGAAGGCTGCTTAAGGCGAAAGGGGCGGGCTCCCAGCGGAGCTCGCCCTTTGTCTTTCAAGGAGAAAACCATGACCCAGAACCAGGATGCTCGCGATGCCCGCATCGCGGATCAGGCTTATGCTCTCTGGGAGGCTGAAGGTAAGCCCGACGGTCAAGCCCAGAACCACTGGGATCGCGCCCGCCAATTTATCATGGAGCAGGACGCGCTCTACGGCACACCGAGACAAGCTGATGACGATACGCGTTCCAGCGCTTCTGACGGCAGCTGGCCGCAGGGCGATGCCGAGTTCCCGCCCCGTCAAGGCCCGAACCGGGAAGTATCGTGATCGTAGGCCCATGAGCAGCCAGCGAAAAATCGGCCTTCTGTTCTTCGTCTGTCTGGCGACGATCGCCTTCGGGCCGGAGATCCTGGCGATCGTTTAGCCGCCCATGACAGCCATCAGGTGAAAGGAACTTCGCCGTGAGCGAACATTCCAGAAGTACATCTCCCCTTCTCATCCTCGGTGCAGGTGCCATGCTCGGTTTCGCTGGAGCGCTTTTCTGCCGGGGTGCCGCGAAAGCGCAAGCCAAAGCGCGCACCTCCATGCCGACCTGGGTGTCCGAATATAAGAAGCAGTCCGACGGCACTGTTCATCCTGACGATCTGGCCGATGGCGTGGGCGAAGATTCTTTCCCCGCCAGCGATCCACCCTCCTTCAGCGGCAATCGCAGCAACTGACCCAGTCGACAGGTACATCATGATCATTGATCCCAAAAACGACGCCCCTAAGCCGCCTTATCCGCAACAGCAGCAGCCCATGCCTGGCGAAACCGGTGCTATGAACCCACGTCCGGATCATGGCGAAGAAAGCTATAAAGGCAGCGGCCGGTTGGAAGGCCGTGTCGCGCTCATTACGGGCGGCGATTCCGGCATCGGCCGGGCCGTCGCCATCGCCTTTGCGCGCGAAGGCGCCGACGTCCTGATCTCGTACCTCTCGGAAGACAAAGACGCCGAAGATACCGCCCGCTGGGTGGAAAAGGCTGGGCGCAAAGCCATTCTGGCTCCCGGCGATATCCAGGATGAAGCCTTCTGCAAATCGCTCGTTGATCGGGCGGTTTCGGAACTCGGAGCGATCGATATCCTGGTCAATAACGCCGCCCATCAGGCGAGCTTCAAAGAGATCCAAGATATCAGCGCCGAGGAATGGGACGTCACCTTCCGCACCAACGTCCATGCCATGTTCTATCTCTGCAGAGCCGCTATTCCGCAGATGAAGCCCGGCAGCGCGATCATTAATACCAGCTCGATCAATGCAGCGAGCCCGAATGCTCACCTGCTGGCCTATGCCACGACAAAGGGTGCCATCGCCAATTTCACAGCGGGGCTTGCAGGGTTGGTTGCCGAAAAGGGCATTCGGGTGAATGCTGTCGCGCCCGGGCCCGTCTGGACCCCGCTCATCCCGTCGACCATGCCACCGGAACAGGTAGAAAAGTTCGGCGAGAATACTCCGCTTGGCCGTGCCGCTCAGCCGGCCGAACTGGCGCCTGCATATGTGCTGCTTGCCTCGTATGAAGCCAGCTACATCACTGGGGCCTTGGTCCCGGTTACTGGCGGCCGCCCGATGCTTTAAGGGAAAACAAAATGTCGTTTTGGAATAGAATGTTTCAATCGACAGTAGAGGCCTGACGCATATTTAGCGCATCAGACAGTTTTGTTGCGCTGTGCGGAACTCCTGAATGAAGTCGCCGTTCATATGCCGACACTTCATGAAAAAATGAGGATTGGCATGCGACGTCGGGACGTCCTCTTGGGCGCTATGGCTTTGATCGGTACGTTGCCTTTGGCGCGGCCCCTTCGACCCGCGCGCATACAGGGTGGAGAGCCGATCCCCTTCGAGGCGGCCCATGTCCGATCTGCTGCTCGGCAACTGGCGGCTCAGCCGTTCAAACCCGATGCCATCCTGCTTCCGGCTGATTATGCCGATTGGTCCTACGATCAATATTCAAGCATCGCTTTCGATCCGGCACAGGCGCTTTGGCACGACGTCGGAGGTTTTGAAGCGCAGTTTTTCCATCGTGGGTTTCGATATGGGAACCTAGTCCGGATCTATGAGGTCGCGGGCGGCGAGGCCCGGCAGGTTGAATATGACCCGCGGATGTTCCGCTCGAACACCTTCGATGTTCCCACCACGCCAAACCTGGGATTTGCCGGGTTTCGACTTCACAGTGCGCTTAATGCTCCCAACCAGCTCGATGAACTCTGCGCCTTCCTAGGCGACGCGGAGTTTCGTGCCGTCTCAGCCGGACTGACCTATGGTCTCTCGGCTCATGGTCTGTTGATCGGTACGGAAGATGGCGGGCACGAAGCGCCGGCCTTCAAGGCTTTCTGGATTGAGAAACCCTCCCCGGATTCTTCTTCTGTCGTCGTTCACGCCTTATTGGATGGCCCCGCTGCGACGGCAGCTTATCGCTTCTCGGTTAAGCCGAGAGCCGAAGGAACCCGGATGGACGTTGAGATGACGCTCTATCCTCGTCGGACGCTGGCGACGGCCTGCATCGCTCCCATGACCTCCATGTATCTGTTCGGATCCGCCCAGCGCGCCCGTAACGACGATTATCGTGGTGCCGTCCACAGTTCGGACGGTCTGGCGATCGCCAGCGGGACGGACATGCGTATTTGGCGTCCGCTTCAAAATCCTGAATCATCGCAAGTGGCGAATTTTGAAGATGACGGCCTGCGAGGCTTCGGGCTGATGCAGCGGCAGCGATCCTTTGAACATTTCAACGATCTAGATGCCGGCTTTGAAACCCGTCCCAATCTTTGGATCGAGCCGGTGGGCAATTGGGGGCGAGGCAGTGTCGTCCTTGAGGAACGCCCCGCCGAAGCCGAAGGCCAAAACAACATTCTGGCATTCTGGCGCCCGGCTCAGGATCTCCAGGCGGGGTCCGAATATATGTTCAACTACCGCATGACCTGGGGGAAAGAAGACACCGCCATACCAATGCCCATGGCGGTTATTGAAAACACTCTCATCGGCCGACAGGACGATCTGATTACGGTCGTGCTGGATTATTCCACGGCGACTGCCATCGGCATTGACACAAGAGCAGATGTTTCGGGCATCAATTCCGATGTGATCGGGCAATCGGTCAAAGCAAATAAAATGACCGGTGGCTTAAGGCTGACCGTCACGCTTCGCCCGACGGCCCCAGATACGCCTGTCGGGCTGCGCGCGAAGCTTACGGATGCAAAAGGCCGCATTCGATCGGAGGTTTTGGACTACCGTTGGGATGCTAACCGGACCTCGTAAGCCGGCATCTAAGGCAGGTTCAGCCTGTAGGAACTGACGGCTGCTGCTTGTCTCAGCTATTCGGATCGTTGTTGCGACCTAGATACTGGCAGCCTGATTATCTCCAGGTGTCCAGTTCATGGTCCAGCTTCTCCGCTCCGTTCCGATCTTCACCAAGCTGCTGACCATGTTGTTCGTCTGTCTCTCGCTGATGTCGGCAGTTGCTCTCTATGATCTTCGGCGGGAGCGGCATGCGGCGGAGCAGGATGCCGAAGCCCGTCTTGAGGCGATCAGCCACAAGATCGCCCGTGACCTGCGTTCGGAAATTCAGGTCATCCTGGGGGCGTTGCGCTGGGTCTCGCTCCGGATGAACCAGGGCCTACCCGCCATCGATAATGTCGATGTCGCCCAGGCTGCTGGGAAGTCGTTCGGCTATCTCGAAGCTCTACGCATGTTCAGAAGCGCCTCCACATCCGAACAGCTCGTCGCTTTTGGAAACAAAGCCCCCAGAACACCGACGAGTTTTGGAGCCGTCACCAGCTTCAGGAGCAAGGGCGATTATTCGGTGAGTTCGCCCTGGATCGATTCGGCAACCGGCAAATCGCTCTTCACCATCACCCAGACCGCGAATACCGAACACGCGCTGCCACTATCGGTCTCGGCGATCATCGACACGGCCATGCTCGGCGATATCGTGTCTCGTGTCCTGCCGGACTGTCATTGGGGTGCCAGCATCGGAACCGTCGATGGGGTTGTCCATGTCGGCAGCCCGTTCATTCATGCCGAGCTGCTGAACCGGCATGACGATGGGGTAATCAATCATGCTGCCGAGACCGCCTATTTCGACAATGCAGAGCGGATGTTCATCGGCACCGACATCGACGGCAGCTTCCATATCCATGTGTCTCGCGAGGTCGATGATATCTTCGCCGCAAACAATCATCATAGGAGCGTACTTACGGTTAAGCTGGTCGCCGCCTGGAGCGTGTGTTCGATCCTGCTTCTAGCTTATCTCTTTCGTGCCGCTCTGGTCGGGATCGCCCGACCGGTGAAGGAAGAACAGGCCCCACCTGCTTGCCACGATCAGGCTTAGCGCAAGCAACGAGCCAGCGACTAACGAGCCCGCTTCAGCCGCTTCTGATTAGCCACCGCCCGACGATGAATTGGTGCCAAGGCATTGCCGCTGATGGCCATCGTTCGGGTGGTCAGATTGGCGGCCCGTGTGAAGAACGCCATCATGTCCCAAGGCATCAGCACTCGCCTGCCGGAGGCGATCTCTTCCATCAGCCGCTTGTTGGCCGACAGGTCTTTGTGGATGGCCCGCAGATCCTCGGCGGTCGCCTTGGCGGATAAGGAGAATGCCGCGACCTTCTCCGGGATCATCCGGGCCAGCTCAACATAGTCGCCCTTCAGGGGATTGCGGACGGCATCGGCGATCTTCTGGGTTCGACTCTCGATAATGTCTTTGGATGCGGTCATGGTCTCGGTGGTTTTGATGCCGGTCTGCATCAAGCCCCAGCCAGAGGCCCAAGCGTTCATCCAGAAGCTGATGGGGGTCTGCATGCGGCGATCCTTTTACCTGTGGTTCGGTGAGATGAACTTATCCTTGGCGGTCTGGCTTGCATCTCGAACTGCCTCGCCAGCCGTGGTGGCTGCATCACGGACAGTATCGCTGGCGGTCGAGGCGGCTTCACGGGCGGCAGCCTTCGCTTTGTCGGCCGCAGCAACCAGCGTCGGAATCGGGTTCATTTCGCGCAGGATGTCACCTGGGGTCGCATCGGCCGGGAGATTTTGTTTGGCATTCCGGTAAAGACAATATCCGGCGTAGCCAAGGGCAGCGCCTACGACGAGGGTAAACAGGGAAGTTCCGGATCGTTCGGTCATGATCATCTCCTAGGGGCTAAGCGCCGGGGCGTTTTTCGTGATCGTGCTGCGGATCCAGCGGCCCTTCGGTCTCCGGCGATGGTTCCCGATCTTCAGGTTCCTGATCCGGAACGAACGGGACGTTCAGATCATCGCCACCCAAGGGATTGGCCCCTGGAAGGCGGACGGCACCGCCGCTCACCGAATCGTCAGGGTCAACGGCGGGCGGGATGTTTTTCGGGGTGATTTGAGTCATGAGTTTCCTCCGAAGGAATTGGCGAATTCTTGAAGGGATAACTTCGGGGAAGCCTCTTAGGGGTCAGACCCATGCGCGGTGTCACAGGGATGCGACTCGAAAGCTCAAGCTAGTTGGCCCCAATTTGTCTCTCGCCTGCGGGTGAAGCGTTATCGCAACAACGGAGAAGCCGCTGATGTCGGCCAAGACCTTCGTCATTGTTCAGGCCAAAAAAGAATGGCGTTTGGTCATGGACCAGACGACCCTGCTATTTCCCTTCGAGGAGCAGGCTTTATCGACAGCCATCAAAGGCCGCTTCGATTGAGGCCGAGGCTGGCGGCCAGGCCCGGGTCGTCATTTAGGATGAAGATTGTAGCCAGCGGATTGTCTAGAATTCTAAGCTACCCGATCCGTCCGGGGCTGAAGAACACAAACCGGCTTGAAGCCCGATCGATTTCTGGCACATTTTGTGGCGACGTATAGCTATCCTGGCTTATACGGTATTGCTCTGTTCTTCCCGATTGCCGAGCTTATGGACTCCCAGCACGAACTAGAGACCATCGCCAGCATTCAAGCTGTTCCTAGCATTCTCGACGTCGTCTGCCGCGCGACAGGGATGGGGTTCGCGGCCGTGGCTCGGGTCACTGAAGATCGCTGGTTGGCTTGTGCCGTTAATGACCAGATTCAGTTCGGTCTGAAGCCGGGTGGCGAGTTGAAGGTCGAGACGACCATCTGCCATGAGATCCGCATGAATGAACGGGCCGTGGTTTTCGACGATGCGTCGAATGATGAGGTCTATCGCGACCATCACACCCCCAAAACATACGGCCTCAAAAGCTATATCTCGATGCCGATCTTCCTGCCCGGCGGCCAGTTCTGGGGCACGCTATGTGCCATTCACCCGCACCCGGCCAAGATCAATACCCCCCAGATCGTGGGCATGTTCACGCATTTCGCTGAACTGATCGGGTTCCATATTGATGTTCAAGAAAAGCTGGCGAAGAGCGAAGCAGACTTGGCCCTTGAGCGGGAAGAGGCTGCTTTGCGGGAGCGGTTTATTGGCGTGCTCGGCCATGACCTCCGAAATCCACTGGCTGCGTTCATTGCCGGCGCTCGTCTGCTGAGCCAGGAAAGCCTCTCTGCCCAGGGCGAACAGGTCATCGAGTTCATGCAGCACACCGCCCATCGCATGAAGGGCATGATTGATAACCTGATGGACTTCGCCCATGGCCGTCTGGGATCGGGATTGAAACTCGACAAAGCGGATACGACGCCGCTGGGTCTGATCTTAGAGCAGGTTGTTGCCGAGCATCGGGCTCTACACCCCAGTCGCTCCATTCGGCTTGAGACCGACCTGGAAGAGCCCATCGACTGCGATCGGTCCCGGATCGGCCAACTTGTCTCGAACTTGCTATCGAACGCTATTGCTTATGGGGACGATCAGCCGATCGTCGTCCGCGCATCAGGTAAGGGCAAACAGTTCGAGATCGAGGTGGCCAATTCCGGGGAGACCATTCCACCGGAAGTGATGAAACGGCTATTCACGCCGTTCTATCGGGCGGGCGGATCGAAGAATAAGGACGGGCTGGGGCTGGGGCTTTATATCGCCGCCGAAGTCGCTAAAAGCCATGGGGGAACCCTTGAGGTGATCACGGCCGATCGGCAAACCCGGTTTCTTCTGAAAATCCCCGCGTAATCTCATTTGCCTGCGAACGCCTACAGCTAACCGCATATTCCCTTATCGGTTAATCTTGGGCGTTGGTATGGAACCTCAATGAGCAGCGGCAGATGAAGGTCGAGACTTTCTACATTCGAGAATCGTCGCCGGAATGGCTCTTGATCTCAAGCAAGGGCACGAAGATTTTTCTGATGCGGGAAGAGGCTGTGATGATGGCCATCAAAGCCGCGTCAATCTCAGCCAACTTGGGCAACCGTTCGCGTGTGGTCATCCAGGACGCCTATGGTGCCGCCCGCGTATTCTGGAGTTCTAAACTTCGAAATCCAGCCGGAGCTGATCATCGGAATTGGCTTTAGTCTCCAGACATGGCTTCTATACGCCAACGGATCATCGACTATATCGCTCCTGAAACCGACCCGTTTCGAACGGAATTCGGCCTACTTAGCTCGCCACTAATAAACGGCGCAGTGTCGGCCGTCTAAGGGGAACAGATCACCGGTCGCGCCGGTACGATCCTTAGTGACCTTTGACCGGCCCAGCATGACCTTAGCGGCCAGCCCAATCAGCACCAGCACGGTGATGACCGCAAAGGCGATAATCGATTGATTGTTAGGATCGGCGATCATGATCCAAACCACTCCGACAATAATTTCCCCTTCGCACTCATCCATCAGGACCTCTAACAATCGGCGCATCGACGAGTCGATCGGCTGATGATCGTCACCGGAGTCTGGCGGAGTCTGTCGGAATTGCAGCGACAGATGCCGCAGGTGGCTCGCCTGATCAGCCTTAACGATGAGGCCGCCGCGTGAACGCACACGAAAGGCAACTGCCTCGAAGTTGCCGCCCTGGTCGAAGAAGTTGTCTCCAACCTTTATTTCCCCGCCCTGAAGATCGAGCAGGACCCAAAGGTGAAAACCAAACGCGAGCCTTACCTCCTCATCGGGACGTAGCCGCGTCTCCGCGAAAACAGCCTTCACCGTAGGCCATTGACGACAGATCAGTCGGCCAGCCGGTGCCGGCCCGAGAATTTGACTGCTGGGGATATAAGTCATCGATCCGCTCCCTTTTGAACGGACACAGGATGCTCAAGCCCCTCTTTGTTGGCGCGCAAAGACCCGTTAAGAGTCGTTAGTCGACGGTCTTAATACCGGCTATGGCACAGATTCACGAAGGGGCCGCCGACCAGCAGCCCCTCCATCTTATTCGTCAAGAGGGCTGCCAGACTAGTTGGAGCCGGCGGCCTGCTCGATGATCGAGGCCACGACGCCAGGCTTAGAGACATACACGGCATGGCTGCCTTTGGTCTCGACGACCTTCGAACCGGCCCGTTGGGCCATCATCCGCTGAGCGGGCGGCGGAATCATCCGATCATCGGTCGCCACCAGATAGAAGCTCGGCTTGTTCTTCCAGGCAGGCTTCGTTACGCCACCGGCCAGGGCCTGCACGCCCCAGGGAACCTGCGAGTCCGCCATTAATGCTGCCGTCTTTGCATCAACATCGGCGGCGAAGGAAGCGGCGAACTTCGCCTTATCGAGCAGGAGGAAGCCATCGACCGGCGGCAAGATCGGTGGGACGGCTGCCCCCGGCGGCGGGTTGGCGATCAGGGTTTGCACGGACTCGCCTTGATCGGGAGCGAAGGCGGCGATATAGACGACCGACTTCACTTTCTCATCCGTGCCCGCTTCGCTGACGACGACACCGCCATAGGAATGGCCGACCAGGATCACCGGGCCATCCTGCTGGGCAATGGCCCGCTTGGTGAAGGCCACGTCATCGGCAAGCGAGGTCGTCGGGTTCTGAACGATGGTGACCTTGTAGCCCTTCTTTGTCAGGGCGTCATAGACACCCTTCCAGCCGGAGCCATCCACGAAACCGCCGTGAACGAGCACAACGTTTTTGGCGGGGGCAGCAACGGCTGCCATCCCGATGAGGCTGACCGAGGCAGCCAGGGCGGCAGCGGCGATGATATTCTTGGACAAGCTGGAAGCTCCTTGATGTTTGTCGCGATAATCGCTGACGAACGATAGCGACCAACCTCCGCCAAAAATTGAACGATCCTGCAATGCCCGATGCATCGCTGTTCATCTCCTGAAAGCCGCAGGCAGACAGGACAAGCCGTCGTTCTTGGCCTATATTTCGGGCAGACAAACAGAGGAAACAAACAGAGGAAAAAGTGTGCCCCATTCCGGTGGAGCAGAAGTCGGCGGCGTGCCCGTCCGGATACAGACGTCATCGAACCCTCGGCTTGCGCTGCGGGTGGCGTCACGGTCGCATCTGAAGCTGACCGAGATCCGCTATGGGCATATCCCCTCTGGTACCAGCGATATCGTCCCCGATTGGGGCGAGATGTTTACCGTGAGCCTCCGGCTTACCCCGCAGATCAGCGAGGCGAGCGTTCTGGGCAAGCTCTATCGGACATCGGCGCAAGCAGGCGATGCGGTCTTCTTCCATCTGCCATCAATGGATTATGTCGAGTTCATCACCGCCCGGCACTCGCTTGAACTGCTGCTATCCCGCGATTTCCTGGATGAGCTGGCTGAAGATCTGGAGGCCCCGCGCATCACCCGGATTGGCCAAGAGCCGACAATCACCCGCGATTCCGTGCTCTCCTGGTTCGGCCGATTGGTCCAGCCGCATCTTGATGGGACATCACCGATAGACCCGCTCTGGGCCGATCAGTTCATGTGGGCCTTTGGGACCTATGTTGGTGCGACCCACGGCGATTTAGTCACGAAGCGGCAGAAGGTCGGCGGACTTAGCCGCTGGCAGGAGCGTCTGGCTACCGAGGTCATGGAAGCGACGCTGGTCGATGGCATCCGACTGACCCAGCTTGCAGCGATGTGCGGACTACGCACCAGCCAGTTCGCCCATGCCTTCACTCGTTCCTTCGGGATTTCACCTTATCAATGGCTCGTCCATCGTCGGATCGAGAAGGCCAAGGGGCTGATCCTACATGGGCATCCGCTGACCGAGGCGGCCATGGGCAGCGGCTTCGCTGATCAGAGCCATATGATCCGGACGTTCCGGCGGATCGTTGGACAGACGCCGCGAGCATGGCGGCAGATGCGGGGCACGCTCCGCTTCATTCCGGCCGACTAGAGGGCGGCTTGGTCAGGCGAGGATGATATCACCAACGACCTCGCCCAGGCTTGCCGTTCCTATCCCTTCGGATGACATTGCATCGGCCACCAGAATGTCGATCCGCTCGATCGCGCAGTAACTGACGCGGCTGGTTTGGCCGATCTTGCTGTGGTCTGCCAGGATCACGACCTGTTGGGAATGCTCCACCATCGCCCGCGCAACCTCGGCCTCGGCGAGATCGAAGCTGGTAGCGCCATAGCGGGCGCTGAGGCCCACCGGCGACAGTAGGGCAATGTCAGCGCGATAGCGCCCAATCTCGGCCACGGTGATAGCACCATAGGTAGCCGCTATACCGATCCCCGGACGTCCTCCGAGAACGATCACCTCGTTGACGGTACGGGTGCTGTCGTGCCCCGCAACCCGCGTCGCCACATCGAAGGAATTGGTGATGATGGTCAGGCCAGACAGGGAAGCCAGTTCCTCGGCAAGGGTCGTGACCGTGCTGCCCGCATCGATAAAAAGCGTCTGCCCTGGTTTGATCAGCCGGGCTGCAGCCTTGGCGATCTGCCGTTTCTCTTTTTGACGGACACCCGAGCGCACCGCCAGCGGCGCTTCGGGCTGAATATCGACTGCGACGATACCGCCATGCACCCGGCGTAAATCGCCCCTGGCTTCAAGTTCCAGAACATCCCGCCGCACGGTTTCCCGCGACACCCCGAGGTCGGCCGCGATCCGCTCCGTCGTGACGCTTTCCAGCGTGCCGAGCAGGGAGAGAATCCGCTGGTGCCGATCGCGTGCGAGCATCTAGGCCTTCTGTCGCTTCGAGAAATGCAGGCTGAGCTTCAAGGCCGCTGCCGCCAGCGCGACGGTTGCCATGATGCAGGTCGAGAAAGCGGCCGCTTGCGAGGTAAAGCCTGCCTCATCCAGGCGCATCACCGAGACGGCGGCCATGGAGAGCGAGGGCGAGACCAGGAAGATGACGGCCGACAAGGTGACCATGGACCTCATGAAAAGGAAGAAGAAAACCGACAGCAGGGTCGGTGCAATGAGGGGCACGATCACATCGATCATGACCCGGCCGTTGCTGCTGCCAAGGCAGGTGGCCGCCTCTTCCAGGGAGGCCGGAATGCTGCGCAGTCCGGTCACCATCGTGAGGAACCCTTGGGTATGATAGTGATAGAAGTTGCAGAGGATCAACAGCAGCGCCGATCCATAGAGCAGCGCGAGCGGCGACCCCGCCTGATTGAAGGCGAAGATATAGGCGAGACCAAGGACCAGCCCCGGCACGCCGACCGGCAGCACCGCCAGCAGATAGACCAGCTTGGCAACGACGGGGCGGGCCTTGCGCAGACTGGCAGACATGGCGAAGAGCAGCGCTGTGCCGATCGCAGCCGTCGCCACCGATACGCCGAGCGACGTCCAGAGAGGGCCGTAACCATCGCTCAAGGTGATCGAGTAATGCTTCAACGACGGCTCCAGCCGATAAGGCCAAAGCTGCATGAAGCTGGCGAAGACGACCGTCAGGATCACGAGAAATACGAAGACACTGGCCGCCATCACCACGAAGAACAGCGGGATATCACGGGAGGGTACATAGTCGGGAAGCGGCGGCACCGCGCTGTCCGATCCGGTCCCGAATTGCCGCTGGGAGGCCACGCGCTCGATATAAACCGCAATTGCAGTCGGTAGCAGTAAGAGCATGCCCACCGCGGACCCGATGCCGAACCGCATCTGACCCGTCACCTGATTATAGATCTCGGTCGCGAGGACCGAATAATTTCCCCCGATCACGACGGCATTACCAAAGTCGGTCAGCGTCACCGTGAAAACCACGAAGCCGGCGCTCAGCAGCCCGAACTTAACGTTCGGCAGAGTGATGCCCCAGAACTGCTGCCAGCGGGTCGCGCCCATGACGGCGGCGGCATCGTAATAACGGCCGTCGGATTGGCGCAGCGCGGCCTGCAGGATCAATACTGCCTGCGGCAGGGCATAAAGCACATTGGCGATCAGCAGCCCGCTGAAGCCATAGATCTCGATCTTGATGCCCAGCAGCTTGCCGACCAGCCCGTTGCGCCCCAGCAGGAAGATCAGCCCTAAGCCTAGCACCAACGAGGGCGCGAGCAACGGCAGCGATAAAGCCGTCGAGACCAAGCCCTTGCCGGGCATGCGGGTCCGTTGCAGCGCATAGGCGATCAAGAAGCCAAGAACGAGACAGATAAAGGTCGTCGCCCCACCCATGACCAGGCTGTTGCGGGTGGCCTTCAGGATCCCAGGAGTGGCAAACAGCACCACGTAGTTTTCGAGAGTTACACCACCCGCCTCGCTCAGAAAGCTGCGCCAGGCGATCGTTCCGAGTGGCAGGACGAAGAAGAGCAGCAGGGCCGCAACCGGTATCGCTAGGCACGCGCCATAGAGCAGCCGATCCGGTGTCAAACGCCTCAAGGACATCATGCTGCCACCCAGGTGCAGGCCCCCGGCTGGATCGACAGTTCCACGGCGTCTCCCACCGACAGTGCTGCGCCGGAGGACGAAACCTCCGTCAACAGCTCCCGGCCCTTCCAGGAAACCCGAGCCCGGCGGATATTGCCGAGGAAGGAGAGATCGAGGATTCGGCCGGCCCCAGCGGGATCGGCCTCGATGCAGAGGGATTCTGGACGGATGCAGGCCTCGAAGGCTTCTTCATCGCCAGCGGGACGTTGGCTCATCAGGTCCGGCAGCGCATCCTTGACCCAGCCGGTGGGCAGCAGATTGCTATGACCCATGAAATCGGCGACGAATCGGGTCTCTGGGCGCAGGTAGAGGTCTTGGGGTGTTCCGACCTGTTCGATCCGGCCTTGGTTCATGCAGACGATGCGGTCAGCGAGCATCATCGCCTCTTCCTGATCATGGGTCACCATGATGGTCGGAATGCCCAGACGCCGCTGCACATCGCGGATCTCGGTGCGCAGATCAGCCCGCACCCGGGCATCGAGCGCCGACAAAGGTTCGTCGAGAAGAATTAGAGCAGGATCTACAGCGATGGCCCGTGCGAGGGCGACACGCTGCTGCTGCCCGCCAGACAATTGCCAGGGATAACGGTCGGCGAGCGCGCTCAGCTTCACCATCGCCAGCAAGTCGGCGACACGCGTCGCGATCTTGTCCTTGGCGACTTTGCGGATCTTCAGGCCATAGCCGACGTTCTGAGCGACCGTCATGTTCGGGAAGAGAGAATAGGATTGGAAGACGATACCAAACCCGCGCTCGCGTGCCGGCAGGCTGCCAAGATCCCGCCCCGCCATCGTCAGACTGCCGAAATCAAACGGCATCAAACCCGCAATGATCCGCAACAAGGTGGTCTTGCCGCACCCGCTGGGCCCCAGCAGGCAGACAAACTCATTCTCGCCGACTTCCAGATTAATGCGGTCGAGGGCGACAAAGCCGTCGAAGGTTTTGAGGAGATTATTGATCTGCAGATACATCGATACCGCTCGAAAGGTAACAGGGGCGCATCGAATAGATGCGCCCCTTGAACGACAGGGTCAGCGACCGATGGCGGTTTGCCACTGCTTCAGGATGCCGTCGCGGTCCTGCGCCGAACGGGCAAAGTCCATCGGGTAGAGAACCTTTTGCAGATCAGCCGGCAGACCGGCTTTTTTGGCGATCTCCGGCTGCGGCGTGCCGGGGATGGTCACGATTTCCTTGAACTTCGTGTAGAGGCCGGCCGCCGTCGGCGAGAGAGTCCAATCAAGGAACTTCTTGGCGTCCGCCTTGTTCTTCGACGATTTCATGAGGGCCGAAGCCTCGAGCTCGTAGCCCGCGCCATCGCTCGGAATGACCATCTTCAGCGGGAAACCCTCCTCGATCGACTGCATCGCGGCAAAAGCAAGCGATGTGCCGATGGCGAATTCCCCAGCGCGCGCCGCCTTGCAGGGACGCGAGCCCGACTTGATGTATTGGGCGACATTGCCGTCGAGAGCTTTCAGGAAATCCCAGCCCGGGCCCGACCCCTGGGATTGCAGGAGAGCTGCGATCTGCAGATAACCAGTCCCCGACGACACTGGATTCGGCATGACGATCTCGCCCTTGTAGACAGGATTGGTCAGATCCTTCCATGAAGTCGGCATGGGCAGATTCTTGGCCTTCAGCGCCTCGGTATTCACGCAGAATGCGGCCATATAGCCGGTGGCAGTGAACCAGGAACCGTCAGCCGCCCTATAAGGTGCCGGCAGCTTCTCCACACCTTTGGGGGCATAGGGCTCGACTAGCGCCAGGATGCGCGGATCAAGCGTATTGGTAAGGGCCCACCCCCAGATAACATCATGCTGAGGGTTGCCAGCTTCGGCGAGGATTCGTGCGCCAAGATCGCCGGTGGAAAGCCGCAAGACCTTCACCTCGACGTCGGGCATTTCCTTCTTCGCGGCCGCCACATAGCTCGCGATCTCATCTTCTTCCAGGGCGGTGTAAACAGTAACGGTCCCGGCAGCGGCCGATCCGGCCCAGGCCAGCAGGGCCGCGGCGGCAATGGTGCTCTTCAGGTACTGGGCAGGCATCCGACAATCTCCTTCGCATGGCAATGGGACGTCCGGTGGTGGCGACGCTCGTTTGGGATGGCGTCTGTGTATTTTTATGGATATTTGCAAATATGAGCTTTTGTGTCCAGCGCCTTTGGGTATAGTACGAGCAGAAGATTATTATGGTTATTATTTAGGCAAAGAGGTGAACATGCCCTCCCAGTCCCTGGCCGAGATCCCGCTGAACCTGGACGAGATTGAGAGTTTTGCGCAGGCGCTCGCCGAGCGTGCCGGTGGCCTCTCACGCCGATGGTTCCGTTCCTCGCTGGCCGTCGACACCAAACTGGATCTCAGCCCTGTCACGATTGCCGATCGCGAGATCGAGGCGGCGCTGCGGGCTCAAATTGCGGAACGTTTCCCGAGCCACGGCATTCTGGGCGAAGAGCACGGGCGCGAACGCCTCGACGCCGACCTCGTCTGGGTGATCGATCCGATCGACGGCACGCGCAGCTTCATCAGCGGATGGCCGATCTACGGCATGCTGCTGGCTCTTCTCCATCATGGGGAGCCCGCCCTCGGCGTGATCGATATGCCGATCCTGAAAGAACGTTGGATCGGCCGCCGCGACCTCGGCACGACCCTCAACGGAGTGCCTTGCCGTACCAGCGGCTGCCGCAGCCTCGCGGATGCTTGCCTTTATACGACGTCACCCGATGCATTCGATGCTGAAGGGCTGCAACGATTTGAAACCATTAGCGAGCTGGTCCGCACCCGCCGATTTGGCGGGGATTGCTATAGCTACGGCCTGCTTGCCTCAGGTCATATCGATCTCGTCATTGAAGCCGGCCTGCAGCCTTACGACTACATGTCGCTTGTGCCGATTATCGGAGGTGCCGGCGGTGTCATCACCGATTGGGCGGGACAGGCGTTAACGATAGCCTCAGACGGTAAAGTCGTGGCAGCTGCGTCGCCTGAACTTCATGCGGAGGCTCTTCAAGCCCTTTGGGCCTAGCCTATGCCGTGCATACGCGTGTCAGGGTTCGGTTTGCCCAGCTTTCAACGTATCGCCCGGCAGGCTCGAACGTTGCGCTAACCGGAACTCCCGCGTGAACAAAGCAGCCTTGATCCCACAGAGCACACCAAGTGGACCGATCAACAGCGGACGCTCTGCCGATCACGGAGACAGAGATGAAAGCCCGCGGACAGTCCAGCGGACCACCCACAATACTGAACTGAGAGAATTCAATCCTGTAAGTTTACGATCATTATCGATCGGTCCAGATAATTGCTGATGGCACGTGCAAAACTGATCGTCATGTGCAGCCCGGCATCTACTTCGATCGCACCAGGTGTCGCTTGGGCAAGCCGACTGCGAAGGGCCCTCGCCGGCCGACTTCCTTTCTCCAATCTATGGACAAGCACAATGACATTTTCTGATCGCAAGGTATTCGTCGTCGGCGGTAGCCGCGGCATCGGCGCCGCGATTGTTCGGCGTTTCGCCGCTGCCGGCGCAACGGTGGTGTTCACCTATTGCAGCTTCCGCTAGCGCGGCCGACCAGCTCGCCGTCGAGACCGGTGCGCAGGCGCTCCAGGCGGATGCGGGGGCGCGCGACGAGCTGATCGCGGCGATCCGTGACGCCGGCCCGATCGACATCTTCGTCTACATCGCCGGTGTGCTGGTGTTCGGCGATCCATCCCGGATAGTCCCCATCACCGAACCAGACTATCTAGAATGGGAGATAGGTCTCGACACCGCATGAACCGCCGCCAGAGCCGACCGGATATTTTCCGCCAATCCTTCGGCCACGATTCGAACGATTTTGGCCAATGGCTTGCGACCATCGATCGCGATGCTGACGGTCTGGGGTTCGGCGGCCTGATCGCGTACCGGCAGGAACAACAGGGAACCGTCGATAAGCTCCGGCGCGACATCGAGCTGCGAGGTGAAGGCGATATAGCGGCCGCTCTTGGCCAGGATCTTCATCAGTTGCAGGGAGTTGGTCTCCACCGTCTTCTGATGCTCGGAGAACAACCAGCCATGGCGGGCATCAAGGTATCGGCGGATCATGAGGCTCTTGTTCTGCAAGGCCACAGGATGGGCGACCGCCTCTTGAAGGCTGACGCTGTCACCGGCGGCCAATGCATGGCCGGGCGTAACGACGCAGCCGAGTGGCAAGGGGCAACTCCAAAGGGCATGGATATCGCGGCGGGGTGAGAGATTGAAGACGGCCGCGACATCGGCACGGCCGTTCATCAACGCCGCCACGGCCTCATCGGTACTGGCGATCTCGATCTCCAGCGAAATTCGTGGATGCTCGGTGGCCAATTGCTCGATCAGTTGCGGCAGGAAGCCGTTCACATGGCTGTCCATTGCCACGATCCGCACATGGCCCTGATTGATGCCCTGGAGCTGCTGGATATCAGCCGCAACCTGCCGCTCGTCCGATCGCCAACGGCGCGACAGGGTGACGATGGCATCCCCGGCCGAGGTGAGACGCATGCCGCGCGGCAACCGCTCGAACAGCGCCACCCCTAAGGTTTCTTCCAACTGGAGAATCTGTCGATTGATCGCGGAGGCAGCGACATTCAGCTCCTTGGCCGCCTTCTGAATGGAACCGGAGCGCGCGACCTGATCGAGATAGCGCAAGGAAGAAGGCACCAGAGATCCACGCATCAGCCTGTCACCATACTAATTTTGCGGATGGATGATTGCCTAAACAGCGCTGGACGGCAACGCTCTAGACATCAATCATCGACAACAGATGACCCACCCCAACCAGAGGGGAGACCTGATGCAGCCTTCCCCCGCCCGCCCCGTGCAGCAAAGTCTAAAGCTGCGTTGCCTGGCACCGCTGACGCTGCTGCCAGGCCGGCAGCACGGGATCGGTCTGCTGCTGGTCGCCCCGGCATTCGTCTTCCTGGCGGTCTGGTTCGTCTGGCCGGTCCTGCAGATGGTGACGCTGAGCCTGACGCAGCAGGTTGTCGATGGGGCTGCCGTCGAGGGGTTCACGCTCAATAACTATCTGCGGCTGTTTTCGACGGATCTCTACTTCCGCATTTTCGCCCGCACGGTGCGGATCGCCCTGATCTCAGCTCTATTGTCGGCACTCTTCGCCTATCCGCTTGCCATCGCGATTGTTCGGGGCGGCGATGCGCTGGCCCGGATCGTGACCATCACCATCGTCGCGCCGCTACTGGTCAATGTCGTGGTGCGCTCCTATGGCTGGCAGGCGATCCTCAATAAGACCGGCGCCCTGGCCTATCTGCTGAAGGCGGTTGGGGTCAGTAATCCACCAGTGCTGCTCTATACCGAATGGGCGGTGCTGATCGCCTGTGTGCACGTCTATCTGCCCTTCATGGTCATGCCGCTCGCCTCTGCCATCGGGCGGATCGACGGCGCGGTCGAGGAAGCGGCGCGGGTTGCCGGCGCCTCGCGTTTCGCCAATTTCTGGCGCATCACCTTCCCCTTGAGTCTGCCCGGCCTTGCGGTCGGAATGTCGCTGGTCTTCTCGCTCAGTGCCGCCGCCTATGTGACCCCGCAGATCCTGGGCGGCAATTTCTCGCCCCTGCTCGGCACCCTGATTGAGCAGCAGATCCTGACCCTGAATGACTGGCCCTTCGGCGCTGCGATTTCGACCCTGCTGATCGTCATGGTCCTTGGCGTCAATCTGGTGTTCCTGCGGCTCTTGAACCGGCGCTTTGCCCGCTGGACGGCGGGTGCCCGATGAGCACGCCCCTCAGCCCCGCCCTGAAGCTGACCGTTCTTATCATCCTGGCGATTGTCATCGCCCCGCTGGTCGTGCCGATGGCGATGTCGATCTCCGACACCCCCTATATCGTCTTCCCACCCCAGGGCTTCACCCTTGATTGGTACGAGGCAGTCCTGGCCAATAGCGAGGCGCGCGGCAGCTTCCTCTTCTCCCTGCAGCTAGCGGGAATCGTGACCGCGATCTCGCTGCTGCTGGGGGTGCCCTGTGCTGCCGGCCTCACCCGCTATCCGGTGCCGGGGCGCGAGATCGTACTGGCCCTGATCCTCTCGCCGCTGGTCGTTCCGCTGCTCGTCACCGGCGTCGCCCTGCTGCAGATCTTCTCGATGATGGGATCGCGCGCGACCTTCCTGCAGCTGATCATCGGCCATACGGCGGTCTGCTTGCCCTATATGGTGCGCTCGGTCTCGACCAGTTTCCTGCTGGTCAACCGGGATATCGAAGCCGCCGCCGCAGTCCTCGGCGCCTCGCCCTTCAAAGTCGCGACGCTCGTCACTTGGCCCCAGGTCCGGCCGGGCATCCTGGCGGGCAGCGTCTTCACCTTCGTCGTCTCCTTCGACGATTACCCGATTTCCATGTGGCTGGCGGATGGCGAGCATTTCCCGCTCCCGCTCTATCTCCACACCCTGGTCGAACGGTCCTTCGACCCCTCGATCGCCGCGATCTCGTCTCTGACGATCCTCTTCGCGCTGATCCTCGTCTTCGTCATCGAAAAACTCTTCGGCATCAGCATCGCGCGTCTTGCGATCTGAGCCCCGGCTTCACCTCTTTCTCAGGAGCGTCCCCATGGTTGATATTTCGCGCAGGACATTCGGCAAGCTCGCTCTCGGCGCCGCCAGCCTCGCTGCCCCGATGGGCTTCGTTCGTAACGGCTGGGCCCAGGGCAAGCAGATCCAGGTCGGCATCTGGGGCGGATCGCAGGGCGAATACGTCAAGAAGAACATCATCCCGACCTTCGAGAAGGATTTCGGCTGCAAGGTCATCCCGGAGGAAGGCTTCACCCTGGCCAACGTCGCCAAGATGAGGGCAACCAAGGACAATCCGAAATTCTCGGTGATGTTCATCGACGATGTCGCGATCCCCATCTGCAAATCCGAAGATCTGATTTCGGAACTGCCCAAGGGCGATATGCCGGCGATGGGCAAGCTCTACCCGCGCTTCGGTTATGACGGCTATGGCACCGCGCTCGCCATCTCGGTCGCCAGTATCTTCCACAATACCAGCGTCACCCCACCGGACAGCTACGCCGACCTTTGGACGCCGAAATATGCCGGCAAGCTGAAGCTGGTCAGCCCGAAGAATACCCCGTCGGTCTTCTTCCTGATCGTCGCCGCCTCGATGAAATCGGGCAAGCCCTTCGCCCAGGCACAGTATGAGATCGACACGGCCTTCGACAAGGTGGCGGAGCTGAAGGGCAACGTCATGAACCTCTTCGATAATGGCCCGCAGGCGGCCGCCGAAGTGGCCCAGGGTCAGGCGGATATCGGCATGCTCGAGCTGTCGAAATACATCTATCCCTATACCGCCAAGAAGGCTCCAGTGACGATGAGCTTCCCCAAGGAAGGCAGTTTTGCGGGCAACAACTGCCAGGTACTGGTGAAGAATGGCCCGAACCGTGATCTCGCCGTCGCCTTCATGAACCGCATGCTGGAACCGGCCGTGCAGAAGGGCTTCTCCGAATTCGCCCTGACCGCGCCGCCCGTCTCGGGGATCGAATTTTCCAAGGAAACGCTGAACTACATCGCCTACCCGGTCGAGGAGATGGATAAGCGCGGACTCTTCACCCCCGATTGGGATTTCATCAACGCCCGCCGGTCGGGCTGGACCGAGAAGCTCAACGGCATCTTCGCCGTCTGATCCGCAGCACAGCACACCGGAGGTCCGAGCCATGACCGCGATCCCTCAGCCAAGCCTCGTCCGGGGCAGCAAAGTCCGCCTGGAAGCTGTCACCCGCTCCTATGCCGGTGCCGCCGTGGTGGGGCCGCTCGACCTCCAGATCCAGGCCGGTGAGATCTTGGCCCTGCTCGGCCCTTCGGGCTGCGGCAAGACGACGACCTTGCGCATGCTGGCCGGGCTGATCGAGCCGACCGCCGGCCGCATCTTCATTGACGACCGGCCGATGAAGGGCGTGCCGACCCACAAACGTAACCTCGGCATGCTGTTCCAGAATTATGCCCTCTTCCCACATCTCACCGTTCTGGAGAATGTCGCCTTCGGCCTGTCCATGCGGGGGATCCCGGCAGAGGAAATCCGCACTCGAGCCCAGGAAGCCCTGCGGCTGGCCCGGCTGACCGGGTTTGATGACCGGATGCCGGCGGCTCTCTCCGGCGGGCAGCAGCAGCGCGTCGCGCTTGCCCGTGCCATCGTCTATCGCCCGCTGGTGCTGCTGCTCGACGAACCTTTCGGCGCGCTCGACAAGAAACTGCGCGAGGAAATGCAGACCGAACTGCGTCAACTCTGCGCCGAACTCGGCCTAACCACTCTGCTCGTCACCCACGATCAGGAGGAAGCTCTGACGCTCGCCGACCGGATCGCGGTGATGTGCGGGGGCAGGATCGAGCAGATCGACCTTGCCCGCACAGTCTACGAGCAACCAGCAACGGAGTTCGTCGCCAACTTCATCGGCACCTCCAACCTCTTCCGCGCCACCCCTACCAACGGCCCCGGCCTCTCACTGATCAGCGAGGATGGCATCCGGCTGGAAGCCCGCGATCCGGGTACAGCTGGGGCCGGCCTTCAGGTGGTCGCAGCGGTGCGGCCCGAGAATGTCACCCTCAGCCGTCAGCCTGCTGCCGGGCCAAACAGCTTCAACGGCACCGTGCTGCGCACCCTTTTCAAGGGCGACAAGGTGACGGTCTGGCTCGCGCGGCCAGGCGGGGAAAGCTTCATCTGCACGACGCCGATCGATGCACAGAGCAATCCCGTGCCGGGGGAAACTTGGGGGGTCAGTTGGCGGCCGGAGCGTGTGCTGATCGTCGAGGCGAACGACGCCTGATGTCCCCAATCAAGAAGACCCGTGCCATCGGTACCATTCTGCCCTCCTCCAACAGGATGGTGGAGCGCGCGACGCTAGCGGTTCTAGCCGAATTTCCCGATGTCGACGCCTGCTTTACCCGCATCCCCTATTTCGGGGCCAGTAACGGCCAGCCGGTCGATGGGTATCATGTGGCATCCTTCCTGGAGGCCGCTGATCTGCTGGCTCACGCCAAGGTGGATGTCATCTGTTGGAACGGCACCCGGGGCGCCGGCTTGGGCTTCACGCCCGACCGCGAGCTCTGTGATCAGATCTCGCAGCGCACCGGTCTGCCGGCGCTCACCACCGCCCTTGCCACCCTGGATCTGCTGACGTCGCACCGGCTCACCCGGATCGCCGTCCTCAATCAGGGCAGCCCGGCGGAAAGCGAACGCCTCACCCGGCAGTTCGACCGTCACGAGATCGATGTGGTTGCCATCCGGTCGCTGGAGGTAAGGGATAATTACGCCGCCTCGAACATCGCCCCGGCGGAACTCGCCCACCTGACCCGATCCGTGGTCGAGGAAGCCGCCCCCGATGCGGTCCTGATCTGGAGCACCAATTTCGCCGGCTACAGTATCGCGGCGGACCTTCAGGCGGAACTGGGGGTTCCTGTGTTCGATTCAGCCACGGTCGGCGTAAAAGCCTCGCTTCACGTCATCACCGACAGCTTCATCCTCGTTGATGGTTGAAGATATCGCGCGTAGCAGCCTCAAACAGCCGTCCCCCTGCCTTCCCTTTAAGGGATCATGCCGTTTACAAATCTAGGGGTTATTTTGGGCTTGGGCACCCGGTGGCCTGATCTTTCAACGCTTGCCCATCTTCCGGGCCATGCGGCCGGCAAGAGCCAGAAGCTGGCGATCGCTGCCCCTGGGGCCAACCAGCGACAGCCCAATGGGCGCGCCTTCCTGAATTAGCCATGGCACGGTAATCTGTGGGCAACCACCGAGGCCGGCTATGCAGAGCAGACGTATAGCATCGAGTCGGAAGCGCTCCAGAAACACCATCGTCGCATCGCGCTTGGGCGCGGTATCAGCGACTGTCGGGATCACTAAAAGCGTGCAGGTTTCCCAGAGCCGATCCAGACGCTTCCCTACTTCACTCTGCACTGCTTCTGCCGCTGTTCTCTCTTCGTCGGTCACCTTGGAGGCCGCCTCCAACCTTTCCGCAATCCCGGGCCCCAGCACCGGTTGATGCCGGGTGACCCAAGGGCCGAGTTCAGCCCAGACCTCGACAAACTGCAAGATGCGGAAGGCCTGCATCCATTTATCCAGCCCCTCCGCCGAAACCTCAACAGCTGAGGGATGGAGGATCCCGGACGAAAGTTCGGTGAAGGTGCTAAGCGCCCGTGCCGCAGCCTCAGCGCCGACAAGATCCCAGCCATCCATCGCCCAGCCCGCGGCTTCCCCCTCTAACCGATAGCTATCCGTCGGCAGCAGGACCTCACCCACGGCCTGCATCACCGCCATGTCCCGGGCGAGCCAGCCGACAGTATCGAAGCCCGGTGCCAGGGCGCAGAGACCCCTGGTGGAAATCACACCATGGGTCGGGCGGAAACCATAAAGGCCGCAGAAACTGCCCGGTGCCCGGATCGATCCGGCGGTATCGGTGCCGAGGGCGAAATCGCAGAACCCTGCCGCCACGGCCGCCGCCGACCCGCAAGAGGAACCACCGGTCAGTCGGTCGGGCGCGGCACTATTCAAGGGCGCACCATAATGATGGTTCGAGCCGCTGAGGCTGAAGGCCAGTTCATCGGTAATGCTCTTGCCGATCACCTGTGTGCCGCCCTTCAGCAGTTTTTCAACCGCTTCGGCATGGGTTTCCGCCGGCCCATGGGTCGCGAGCCAAGTTGGATTGCCAAAGCCCGTTACATGGCCGGCGATATCGAAGACATCCTTGATGGCGCAGGTGAGCCCGTTGAGCGGACCGGAACCGGTTGGCGCGACCTCCAACCGGGGACCGGGAATGAAGGCGCCGATATCTGTCTCAAGCAGCGAGGTCATGAAAACCTTCCGGGAAGGGGTTGGGTTCGATCAGGTTCGGCGTCGTACGGATCACATCGAACTGCCCGTCACGCCGCGCACGGCCGATACAGGTCCGGCTCCAGAGGTGATGGTTTTCGTGGATGCGCACCGAGCCAACCGGCGCTTGGGCGAACTCCAGACCAGGCGATGCGGCCAAGACCTCGCCGACCTCGAAACTGCCCGCCTTTTCCACCGCTAGCTTCCAGAGCCAGGGCGCGATATAGGCGTTATGGGCACCATCGCCGATCACGCTTTCCTGCCCCCACATGTTCTTGAAGGCGGCGACGAAGGCCCGGTTGTTGGGATTGTCGAGCGACTGGAAATATTTCATGCAGGAATAAGCGCCGGCGAAAGTGTCCCCGCCGATGCCTTCCAGCTCATCCTCCGTCACCGAATTGGTCATCAGAATCTGGCGATCGAGATCGATGCCTGCAGCCCGGAGCTGCTTATAGAAGGCGACATTGGAGCCGCCGGCGATCAGGGCATAGATCACATCGGGCTTTGCTGCCTTGATGCGGGCGATCAGCCCTTGGAAGGATGTATGGCCGAGGGCAGCGTATTCCTCTGCCACCACATTGCCGCCGGCCCTCTCGATTTGGCGACGGGCGATACCGTTGGAGACGCGGGGCCAGATATAGTCCGAACCGATCAGGAAAAAGCTGCGCGCCCCCTTCTCCCGCATCAACCAATCGAGCCCGACCAGGATCTGCTGGGTCGCTTCCTGGCCCGTGTAGATCACGTTGGGGGATTGCTCCAGCCCCTCATAGAAGGTTGGATAATAGAGGATGCCGTTGTGCTTCTCGAAGGCTGGTAGCACGGCTTTTCGGGAAGCGGAGGTACAGCAACCGAAGACGGCCGCGACCTTTTCCTTGGTCAGCAGCGTGTCGGCCTTGGCCGCAAAGACCGCCGCATCGCTCGCACCATCCTCGCGCACGGCGTCGATCAGATGGCCGAGCACGCCGCCCTGTTCATTGATCTGGCGGATCGCCAACAGTTCGGCCTGAATTGAGCCGGATTCGGTGAGTGCCATGGTGCCCGTCTCGGAATGCAGGATCCCGACCTTGATGATCGGTTTGCTGCCCCGTAGCCCGGCCGCGATTAGATCGAGGTTGAGGCTCTTGCGCCGGCGCAACGCCGATTGCAGGCCGACTTCGGCGAGGAACCCGTTGACCTCGCCGCCCAATTCCTCGGCGCGTACGGACAGCTGGGTCGCAATGCCCAGCACATGATCGGCCGCCCGGCCGGTGTCGGAAGCAGCATCCGTCACGCCGACGATGGTGCGAGAGACCGTGCCGGTGCCGCCGCTGGCTTCCTGGATGCTACGGGCGATCTCGCGTGTCGCGGCTTCCTGCTGCTGAACGGCGGACGCAATGGTCGCAGTGGTGCGCCCGATATCGCCGATGGTCTTGGCGATCCCCTGGATCGCGCTGACACTTTCCCCAACGGCCGCCTGGATATCGGCGATCTGACCGGTGATCTCTTCGGTTGCTTTAGCGGTTTGATTAGCGAGCGCCTTTACTTCCGAGGCCACCACGGCAAAGCCTTTTCCCGCCTCGCCTGCCCGCGCGGCCTCAATCGTAGCATTCAGTGCCAGCAGATTGGTGCGCTGGGCGATGCTCTGGATGATCGTCACCACCTCGCCGATCTTCTGGGTGCAGCCGACCAACCCCTGGACGGCGCGATCGGTGCGGGCGGTTTCCTCGACCGCGCGGCTCGCGATCTGCGCCGATTCGGCAACCTGACGGGAGATTTCCTCGATGGACCCCGAGAGCTCTTCGGTCGCTGCCGCCACGGTTTCGACGTTGGAAGAGGCATGGGCCGAGGCCGCCGCCACCTCCTTCGACAGCAGATCACTATGATCGGCGGCTCGTTGCATGGTGCGGGCCGTACCTGTCATTTCCTCGGCGGCCGAGGAGAGCGTCTGGATCATCTGGCTGACCTTGGTCTCGAAGCCGCGCGTCAGCCCCTCGAAGCGGCGGGTGCGCTCCTCGGTCTCCTGGCGTTCGGATGTCTGCTCTCGATCAAGCCGCGCCTTGGCCTCGAGTTCAGCGGCGAGCCTTTCGAGGCGCCCCTCGCTGCCGCCGAGATCACGTCCGGCCCGGATCAGCAGGAGGGCAGCGCCCAACGCCAGCAGAAGATCCAGGGTCAGCAGCGCCCAGACGCCGGCCTCTGCGCCGCTCGCGAGCCAAAAGGCCGCCAAGGCCCCATGCGATAAGACGACCGCCACCCCTCCAAACTTGCCGATGATCTCCAGGCGCATAGCGGTCTCCTTTGGGTCAGGTCACGAGGGAAGGTTCGGCCGCCTCATAGAGGTCGGCGCGGCGGTCGAGCAGCACATGGTTGAAATCATTGACGAGTGCCTTGCGGCGGGGGTCCTGCAGGTCAAGGTTAGCGAAGATCATCTCTTCCCCGTCCGCACTGGCAGGGCCGGCCAGCGGCCAGCCGGTATGGTCGACGATCAAACTACGACCAAGAAACGGCTGCCCGCGCTCCACCCCCACCCGGTCGGCGGCGGCGACGAACAGCGCATTGGAATGAGCACCGGCCATGGTGAGGATATTAGCCATCACCGGCGCGTCGGCGGGCTGGCCCGCCATCGGGACCCAGTTGGTTGGGACGCAGAGGATATCGGCATCCTGCTGCACCGCCTTGCGGAAGACTTCCGGGAACCAGATGTCGTAGCAGATCGCAACCGCGATCCGGCCCAGTGCCGTCTCGAAGACCGGAAAGCCGCTGTTGCCGGGCGCGAAGAACAGGTTTTCCGCGTTCCAGAGGTGGTTCTTGCGGAATGTGCCCATCAGCCCCTGCGGCCCGATGACTACCGCCGAATTATAGAGGATGTCGCCGTCACGTTCGGCAATACCGGCAACGATATGCAGCCCCAAACGAGCGGCAGCTTCGATCCAAGCTCGCGTGGTCGGGCCATCCGGGATCGCTTCGGCAAGCTCCATCGCCTCGGCCTTGGAGGCAAAGACATAGCCGGTATTGCAAAGTTCGGGCAGCACCACGAGCTGGGCGCCTTGCGCGGCGGCCTTTTCGAGTAGCTGGATACTGTGGGTCACGTTGGCCTCGACAGCGCCGATCTCGGGCCGGGTCTGGATGCAGCAGACTCGGGTCACGCGAGGGGCGGCCATGTTGGTTTCGGACATCGTTTCACTCCCGTTGGGCACAATTCTTCTCCTCTCGGGCGCGGCAGAACCGCGACCGGGGACTTCGGCAGACAGGTAAAAAGGGTTAGACGCTCAGGTGCTGGGTGATCCGGCCTTCGGCCTCCGGATCGGCGACATCGCCGATATCGATGATTTCCCCGCGTTTCAGGATGGCGTAGCGATCGGCGACAGCCAAGGCGAAGCGCACGTTCTGCTCCACCAGTAGGATCGAGAGGCCTAGCCGATCCCGTTCCGCCCGCAAGACCTCCGTCAGCTTTTGAATGACCGACGGCTGCAGCCCTTCGGTGATCTCATCCATCAGCAGAAGTTTGGGGCGCGCGGCAATGGCGCGGGCCACCAGCAGCATCTTCTGCTCGCCCCCGGACAGGGTGCCGGCCTTCTGCTGGCGACGGTTCGGCAGGAAGGGAAAATAGGGCGCGAGATGCTCGATCGTCTCATCGATTACCTTATCGTCCGGACAGACGACCCGCAGATTGTCCAAAACCGTCAGATCCTGAAACAACGGCTGATCCTGCGGGCTATAGGCAACCGCTCGCCGCGCGATCTTATGGGGCGACTGGCCGGAGATGCGCTCGCCCTTAAAGGTAATCTCCCCCGCCATCAGCGGCAGATAGCCCATGATGGTTTTCAAGAGCGTGCTCTTACCCATGCCGTTCTTGCCAAGGAGCGCGACGATTTCCCCATCGCCTAAGTTCAAGTCAAGATCGCGGATCACGGTCGCCCGGCCATAACCGCTGCTGATGTGTTTGAGGGCAAGCGCGCTCATGCGTGGGCCTCCTCGCCGGAATAGATGGCCTTCACCAGGTCAGAACTCACAACATCCGCCACCGTGCCATCCAGCACGATCTGCCCCTGGTGCATCACGATCACGCGGGAGCTGATGTCGCGCACAAAATCAAGGTCATGTTCCACCAGCAGGGCGCAGAGCCCGTGGTTGCGGGTGAGATCGACTAGGATGGATCCGATCAAACTGCGCTCGGGCTTGGTAAGGCCGGCGGTAGGCTCATCCAGCAAGATCACTTCGGGCTCAAGCGCCAGGACCATGGAGAGTTCCAGTGCCTGTTTCTGCCCGTGCGAGAGATGCTTCACTTCGACACCCAGCTGATCGGTCAGGCCGGTCGCTTCCACCACGCGCAGGGCGGCCGGCGGCAGTTCCAACACATCCGCCCGTCCCCAGAAGCTCGGCCGTTCATAACGGAACCGGGCAAGGCGCAGGCATTCGGCGACCGTCAGACTATCGAAGACATTGGCGGTCTGGAATTTCCGCCCCAACCCGTGGCGCACGCCATGTTCCGGGCCACGCCGGCCGATATCCTGGCCATTGACAGCGATGCTGCCACCGCTGCGCTCGTGCCCATCGCTGATGCAGCGCATCAGGGTGGTCTTGCCGGCACCATTGGGACCGATCAGACTCAGCAATTCCCCGGCATGGGCCTCGAAATTGATGTCGCGCAGAACCTGAAGGCTGCCATAGCTGCGGGCGACGCCGGTCAGCGTGAGGGCGGTTGCGGTGCCCTTAGTTCGCCGTTCGGCTGCGAGCGGCTTCAGAGCCGGGACGAAACGTGTCACCTCGCCCCGCTTGCGCAGGCGCAGCCAGAGGTCGGCGCAGACCGGCAGTAAGCCGCGCGGCAGGAAAACGATGACCACGACAAAGGCGACACCGATCAGCAATTGCCAGACAAACGGCAGGCTGCCGCTGAGGTACGCACTGGTGACATCGATGATGATAGTCCCCAGCACCGGCCCTAGCAGTGTCCCTCGCCCGCCGAGCGCCACCCAGATCACGATCTCGGTCCCGAAGACGAAGCCGGTCAGTTCGGGTGCGACCACACTGGTGAAGCCGGCATAGGCATAACCCGCCACCGCGGCGACCACACCGGCAGCCACCATCAGCAGGATTCGGACCTTGGCCGTATTGATACCGAGGTAGGCGCAGCGCTGGTCATTCTCGCGCAAGGCCACCAGCAGGCGGCCACCGTCACTGCGCGTCAGTTTCCAGGCGCCGGCGGTCAGCAGCACTAGGCCTGTGCCGGCGATCCAAAACCAGCCTTCGAGCGAAAGGTCAAAAGTCTCGAAGCCCGACAACCCGCTGCTCGACCCGGTGAAAGAACCGCCGGAAAAGACCAGTTGCGTCACGACGATCGGCAGCACCAGGGTCACGACCGACACATAGAGCTGCGGCACGCCATAGCCGAAGGCCAGCCAGCCGGTCAGGGCCGCAACGGCCGCCGCCACGATCACACCGGCGACCATGGCCAGCGCTGCCAGGCCGGGCCCGAACCCCAGATGAGTCGAAACCAGCCCCAAGGCATAGGCGCCGATGCCGAAGAAGGCCGACTGTCCGAAGGTCAGGATGCCGGTATAGCCCCACAGCAGATCGACGGTCAGGGCGATGGCGGCATAGAGTAGCGAGCGGATCAGGATATTGACAGTGTAGGTATCCAGAACCAGCGGCGCGATCGCGACCAGGGCAAGCGCCAGGAGAGTGAGCCCGGCAAAGGCGGAAAGACCGGGCCGCGGGCTGCGCAAGGAGGCGGCAACCGGAGCGGCCGAGGGATGAGTGCTCTTAGTCACGGGCAAACCCCTGCGGACGGATGCGAAGAAGAATGGCGGCCAAAACGACAATGGTGAGGCCACCCAGAACGGGGCTGGCATAGATGCTGACCAGCACCTGGGCTCCGCCAAGCAGCAGGGTCGCAACGGCGAGGCTGATCAGCGAGGCGCCTGACACCATCACCAGCATGAAAGCATTGACCAGCCACGGCACCCCGAGGTTCGGATCGACACTGGAGAGCGGCGTGATCAACGCGCCGGCAAGCGACGCCAGGGCGGCACCCAGGCTGAAGGTCGCAAAACGCACGGCCCCGCTATTGATGCCGAGCCCGCGGGCCAACCCCTCGTTCATGATGACGGCGCGGGTCAGAAGTCCCAGGCGCGTACCCTGCAGCAAAGCCGCCAGGAAGCCGCCGATCAGCAGCGCGGCGATCACCAGCAGGAGGCGATAGAGCGAATAGCCTTCGCCCAGCAGATCGACAGTGCCCTGCACCGGGGCTTCGGCGAATTGCACCTCGCGCCCGAAGCCCAACGTGATTAGCTGACCGATAATGATGCCGAGGCCCCAGGTGGCGAGGATCGCATCCAAGGGACGGCGATAGAGCGGCCGCACGATGAAATGTTCGACCAGAGCGCCAAGGATCAGGCCGGACAGAATGGCGACCGGCATCGCCGTCCAGGGGCTCCAGCCGAGTTGCGTTACAACCAGCGCGGAATAGCCGCCAATCGTCAGGAACCCGCCATGGGCGAAATTGATGATCTTCATCACGCCATAGACGATCAGCAGCCCGGCGGCGACCACATAGAGGATAGCGGCGGAAGTCAGGATATCGAGGATTTGTGCGGACATGGCCATCTCACTTGGAGAAGCAGGGTTGAGAACCCGGGCGCGAACGGGGAGACCGCCCGGGTTCTCGGCTCGGCTAACTCAGAGCTTGGGGCACTGGTTGCCGGGGTCGACGTCTTTGAAGCTTTCCAAGACCTTGACCGAGCCATCCGCCTGAACCTGGCCAAGGTACATGGTCAGCGGCGCGTGATGCTGCTTGTTCATGGCGATGGTGCCGCGCGGCCCCTCCACCTTCACTTCGGCCAAAGCCTTCAACACGGCAGCATTATCGGTGGAACCGGCCTTTTCGACCGCAGCCTTATATAGGTAGATCCCCTCATATTGCGGGACCGACAGATCGTTCGGGGTTTTGAGATCGCCGCCGAACTTCTTTTCCATCGCGGCCAGGAACTGCTTGTTCTTCTCGCTCGCCACGCTGGTGAGATAGGACGCCGAGATATAGATGCCCTCGGCGTCCGTCCCCATGCTCTTGGCGGTACCTTCATCGACCGCCAGATTGCCATAGAGCGACTTGATCCCCGCCGCGCGCAACTGCTTGGTTAGCGTCACATTGGGGGCGCCGCCGGCAGTCGAGGTCACGATGGCATCGGGATTGGCACTGCGGATCTTGGAGATCACCGCCGTCCAATCGCTGGCGGTCATGGGCTGATATTCCTCGCCCAGGATTTCCCCGCCGTTTTTCTTGATATACTCGCGGGTGAATTCCAGCATCCCGCGCCCAAAGGCATAGTCGCTGCCGACCAGGAAGAACTTCTTGGCGCCCTTGGACTTCATGAAATAATCGACGATCGGGGCCACTTGCTGATCGGGGACCCAGGCATTGACGTAGAGCTGCGGGCTGCAGGAATGGCCTTCATAATAGGACGTGTAGATGTAAGGCGTCTTGCCACGCGCCACGATCGGCAGACCGGCATTGCGGGCAGCGCTGGTTTCCATCGAGACCAGCACATCAACCTTCTTCTGGAAGATCAGCGAGTCGAAAGCCTTCTGGGCGCCGGCGGCACCGCTGCCATCGTCGGCCACTTCCAGAGCGACCTTGCGGCCCAGAATGCCGCCGACAGCATTGATTTCCTCGATCGCCAGCTCCGACGCCTGAACCACCGACGGCGCGATGACGCTATTGGCACCGGACAGCCCGACAGGCACGCCGATCCGGATCGGACCATCAGCGGCAAAGGCGGCAGGCGACGCCAACAAGGCCGTCGCGAGCAAAAGACAGGAGGTGCGGTTTTGTGTGCCCAGAGTCATTGTTTTAGGTCCCCTCAGACGTTGATTGCAGTGTACGCCCGCAGAAACGCGCCCAATAGTCGACGAATAGAATTTCCCCATCTTTTCGTAGGACGCACTTCTCCGGCCGCGCTTTCTCCCGAAACGCACGTTGAAAAACAAAAAAAAGCCCTCAGCACTCCCGGATTTACTCCGAAAGACGCGAGGGCGCTCTTGCCTGAATTTGAAGACGGCGCATTTGCCGTCGGGCGCTTACTTATGAAGCTTTGATAACGGTGCCATTACTGTTTCGCGCCGTCAACAAAGAACTTTCAGTCGCGTTTGACCGCCTTGGGCGCCAGTAGGCCGAGGTCGGAAAAGACGGCATGGGCACTGACGATACTGGCGGCAATCGCCCCCAAAGGCTGCTGCTGCTGCATCGCTTGCTTCTGCAAAAGCTTATAGGCATCCGCCTCCGTCAGGCCCTGGGCCTCGATCAGGATACGGATACTGCGCTCGATCTCGCGCCGCGCGCGGATGGTGTCTTCGAGCTTGCGAAGCCGCTGCCCCACCCGCTTTGACTGGCGATGGGCCGCGCGGGCGGTGACCAAGGTCGACAGTATGCCGAAAGCCCTGATCGGTTTCGTCACCACCCCGCGCACCCGGTCATCGATCATCCGGTCCAGCACCGCCGGATCCTCGTAATCGATGATACCGATCAGGGCAAAAGGCTCGCTGTCATCGAGCGAAAAATCCCGCACCGGCATGGATCGATCCAGCAACATGAACACGACCTCCACCGCCGGATCAATCTGAGCGGGATAGGGCCAAGCGTGCTGGGTCTGGCAACCGATGCGGCGCAGATGGCGGACAAGCTCCTCCCCGTCCCGATCCTGGGGATGGATCACCAGCACCTGCAATTCACGCAAGGTGCGCAGCATTCCCTTGCTGGTCTGCGTGCCCCCACTCATGCCGAGATACAGCGGTAGCTGACGAGATAGGGATCGGGGCGAACCGACTGGCGGGCATCTTCCAGGATATCAAACAGCCCCTCGTCATTGACCCGGCCGATACGGGGCCAGAGGCAGGTGTGATTATTATCGGGATCGACCATCACCAGCCCCTGGGGAGCCTTCAACTGTAGACCGAGGATCGTCGGGATCAGCTTATCCGGGTCCATGCTGCCGACCTGGGAGAGGCCGCGCGCAAAGAGATGCACCTGAAAATAGGCGGCCTCAGCACTCATGTTGGTGCGGGCGTTTTTACCAAAGCGCCGCTGGTAGGCCTCGACGAACCGCTTGTTTTCCGGCGTATCGACGCTCTGAAAATAGGGCGCGGCTGTAATGTGGCCTTTCGCGGCTTTGCGATCCATCAGGCCGACTTCGGCCTCGGTCGTCGTGAGGCTTGCGATCGGGGTGCGGTCGGCATCCAGCCCCGCCGCGGCGCAGGCCTCATAAAAATGCGCGGTCGATTCGCCGACAACGGTCGAGAAGATGATATCAGGATCATGGGCCAGGATGCGCCGGGCAATCGGATCGAAGGCGGCCCGCGCCGCATGGATATCGACATAAACCTCGTCGAGCACACTGCCGCCCTGATCCTCGATCAGCTCGCGCATCACCCGGTTGGCTTCACGCGGATAGACATAATCCGACCCGACGAAACAGAAGCGCTTGCCATAGCGCTCCAACAGGAAGCTCGCCAACTGAATGCTGCTCTGATTCGGCGCCGCGCCCGTATAGATCACGTTGGGGGAATATTCGAAGCCCTCATAGGTCGTGGGATAAAAAAGCACCCCGTTGCGCCGCTCGACCAGCGGCAGCACCGGTTTGCGGCAGCGCGAGGTGCAACAGCCGAAAATCACCGACACGCCATCCTCGGCCATCAGCTTCGTGGCATAGCGCCGGAAACCTTCAGGCTCGGACCCTGGGTCATAGATGATCGGTTGGATCAGGCGCCCAAGGACGCCCCCCTCGGCATTGATTTCCTCGATCGCCAGCAGCGTGCCTTGCAGTTGCGACTGCTCGACATAGCCCGTCACGCCGCTCTGCGAAAACAGGACGCCGACGGTCCAGGGGTTTGCGACCATATTCATCACTTGCTTTCACCTTTTGCCCGGCATTTTCAGCAAGAACAGTGCCATCCCCCTTCCAGGGGCCGCCTCCTCCCATGCGCGGGTCACAAAGGGCTGCACGACGAAAACATAGCGGCGGAGCGCGTAGAACACCATCGAAGCGCGTAAGGGCCATCTGCTGGCACCGCTTACCCTTTCGCGATAGCATGCGCGCATGACCAATTCTTGCCTGCCAATGGCCCACGCGTGATCGATTTCCGAAATCTAGAAACCTTCTTCTGGGTCGCACGGCTTGGCAGTTTTCGTCGCACGGCCGAGAAGCTGAATACCACTCAGCCTGCGATTTCGGCGCGCATTGCCCAGCTCGAAGCCAATCTCGATGTCCAACTTATCGATCGCGAGGGGCGCCGCGCCGCCCTGACCGCAAAGGGCGTCGAACTACTAGGCTATGTCGAACAATTGCTGGCCTTGCGCGATGAGATGGTGCTGGCCGTCACAGATGCCGATTCCCTCAAAGGAACCGTGCGCCTGGGTCTTTCGGAAACCATCGTCCATACATGGTTGCCACGCCTGGTAAAGGAGCTCTACCAGCGCCACCCGCAGATCACGCTGGAGATCTCGGTCGACGTCTCGGTCAATCTGCGCGAAACGCTTTTGGAAGGGCAACTCGACCTTGCCTTGCTGCTGGGGCCGATCAGTGCGCCCAACGTTACCAACGTCCCGCTGTGCAGCTATCCGATCGCCTGGGTGGCATCGCCCGATCTGGTCGGCGACAACGAACCGCTGACGTTAAGCGCCCTCGCCCAATGGCCGATCATCACCTATTCGCGCGCCTCGCGCCCTTATCATCAGCTCATCGAACTTTTTAAGCAAAATAAAGTTCCCGGCGTGCGGGTATTTGGCAACAGCTCGCTCTCCTCTATCGTGCGCATGACCATGGATGGCATCGGAATCAGCGCCATTCCCCCTACCGTCGTGCAGGAGGAATTGACCAGCGGCCGTTTACGGTTGCTGCCCACGGATACGGCATTGCCGGATCTGGTCTTTACCGCGACTTACGTGAACACGCCGAATAACTCCTTGGCGATATTGGTCGCCAGCATCGCACAGGAGGTGGCGGCGACTGTCTAAAAAGCCGACGCCCTTCGCTTAAAACTTAAGCCGAAGCATCATAATCAAACATTGACGTTAAATTTGGCCGATTGAAACCATCAAAATCGATAAATAATTTTTATCAAAACCCATCCAAAACAAAAATTGGACGCCCGTTGCTTGTGAATGGCTTCATAAAAAGGTCACGAGCAGAAGGACAAAAAATGGAAGGGGTTCTCGAAAACAACACCGCCGCTTCGGTGAGAGGTCTCATCCGATCCGGTATTATTTCGGGTCACACGTCAGGTTTCGCCCCCGGTTATATTCAGGGCAATGTCGTTATTCTGCCGGCAAGTCTGGCGGGCGATTTCCGCGAATTTTGCACTCTCAACAGGAAATCTTGTCCTGTTCTGGCGGAATCCTTGCCCGGTGACCCGACCCTACCGACTCTGGGCGCCAATATCGACATTCGCCACGATCTGCCGCGCTACCGGGTGTTCAGGAAAGGCGAGCTCGATAGCGAGCCGACCGATATCGCCCATCTCTGGCAGGGTGATCTCGTCACCTTCGTCATAGGCTGTTCCTTCACCTTCGAAGCGCCTTTGATCGAAGCCGGCATTCCGCTGCGCCATGTGATCGAGAAGCGCAACGTCGCAATGTATCGCACCAATATCGCAACCACCCCCGTCGGGCCGTTCCAGGGGCCGACCGTGGTCTCGATGCGCCCGATGTCGCCGGCCAATGCTCTGAAGGCAGCGGAAATCACGTCCCGCTTCCCCGATATGCATGGCGGCCCCATTCATTTCGGCTTTCCCGATCAGATCGGTATCGCCGACATCACGAAACCGGACTATGGCGACCCCATCGCCATCGAAGAGGGCGAGGTTCCGGTCTTCTGGGCCTGCGGGGTTACCCCCCAGGCCGTCATCCAGCAGGCTCGTCCCGACCTCTGCATCACCCATTCCCCTGGGTGCATGCTGATTACCGACCAGCGGCATAACCGCACCTAAACAATAAACCGTAACGACGGAGGCTTTAGTCATGTTCACCATGAAACGGATAGTCGCGTCCGCAATCCTGTGTACCGGGTTGTCGACCACTGCCTACGCACAGCAAGAAGTTGTCATCGGCGTTGTCGAGCCGATGTCGGGTGCCGGCGCCCAGACCGGTATCGATGCCAAGGCCGCGATGGAAACCGCCGCCGAGATCATCAACGAGAATATCGACCTCGGCCTGCCGCTGGGTCCGGGCGAAGGCCTGACACACCTCGGCGGCGCCAAGATCAAACTGATTTTCGCCGACCATCAGGCCGATCCCCAGAAGGGCCGCGCCGAAGCCGAAAAACTGATCACCGAAAACAAGGTCTCGGCCATCGTCGGTGCCTATCATTCCGCCGTCGCCGCCGTGGTGAGCCAGGTTGCCGAGCGCTATCAGGTGCCGTTCCTGGCCGCCGACAGCTCCTCCCCCAGCCTGCATCGCCGGAACCTGAAATGGTTCTTCCGCACCTCGGCCCATGACGAGATGTTCTCGGCCGCGATGTTCGATTTCTACGCGGACCTGAAGTCCAAGAAGAACATCGATGTCGGCAGCGTTTCCTTCTTCTACGAAGACACCATTTTCGGCACCGACAGCTCGAACGTGCAGCGCAAGTTGGCGGGCGAACGGGGCATCAAGGTCGCGGGCGACATCAAATATCGCGCCAATTCACCCTCGCTGACGTCTGAAGTTCAGCAGTTGAAGTCGGCAAACGGCACCGTCCTGATGCCGTCCTCCTATACCACCGACGCGATCCTTCTGACCAAGACCATGGGCGAACTGGGCTACAAGCCCCAGGCCATCGTGGCGCAGGCGGCTGGCTTTGCCGAACAGGCCTTCCTGGAGGCCGTTGGCGATAAGGCCGAAGGCGTGATCAGCCGCTCCTCCTTCTCGCTCGATCTCGCCGAAAAGCGCCCGATGATCGCCAAAGTGAACGAGCTTTATAAGAAGCGTTCGGGCAAGGATCTCAACGACAATAGCGCCCGCCAGTTAATGGCGATCCTGGTCATTGCCGACGCCATCGACCGTGCCGGTTCGACCAAGGGCGAAGATATCCGCACCGCCCTGCAGAAGACCGACATTCCGGGCGATCAGACCATCATGCCGTGGGCGAACATCCGCTTCGATGAATCGGGCCAGAATACCGGCGCGACCCCGGTGCTGATCCAGGTCCAGGGCGGCGTCTATCGTTCGGTCTGGCCGTTCGAAACCGCGAGCACGCCGGTCGTCTGGCCGATCCCTGCACGTTGAGCCGCAATCTCTAACGAGAAGTCAGGCTCATGACACTCCCCGCAATCGCCCAGTTGGTGGCCAGCGGCCTGTTGATCGGATTGATCTACGCGCTGATTGCCGCCGGCCTCTCGCTGATCTTTGGCCTGATGGATGTCGTCAATTTCGCCCATGGCGAATTTCTGATGACCTCCATGTACGTCACGCTCGGCATCTATCTGGCGTTGAACCTCGATCCCATCCTAATCATGCCGGCGACGGCCGTGGTCATGGCGGCCTTCGGTGTTTTCGTCTACCGCGTGGTCGTCCGGCGCGCTCTGGCCGCCAAGGTCAATTCCGGCATGGTGCAGATCTTCGCAACCTTCGGCCTCGGCATCGCCATGCGCGGTGTGGCGCAACTGGTCTGGACGCCTGAATATCGGAGCATCAAGGACAGCGTCGTCGCCGATAAGACCGTGGAGATCGCCGGCGTCTTCCTGCCGCTACCTCAATTGGCCGCTGGCGGGGTGTGTCTGGTCGCCTTCCTCGCCCTCTATCTCCTGATCCAGCGCACCGACTTCGGTCGGGCGCTGGAAGCCACCCGCGAAGACAGCGAGGCTGTCAGCTTGATCGGCATCGACCGCCACAAGATCTTCGCGCTGGGCTGGGCCTTGGGTGCTGCTGCCGTCGGTGTCGCCGGCGCCATGCTCGCCACCTTCTACTACGTCCATCCGGGGGTCGGCGCGACCTTCGCCCTCATCGCCTATGTCACCGTGGCAACGGGCGGTTTCGGCAGTCTTCTCGGCGCGCTGGCTGCCGGCCTGCTGGTCGGCCTCGTCGAGGCGGGATCGGCTGTGATCATGGCCCCGGCCTTAAAGCAGCTCGGCATCTTCGCCCTCTATCTCCTCACCGTTCTCCTGCGTCCGCGAGGCCTCTTTGGCAAACTTTAATCCCCGTCAGCGCCATCTCGCCGCGGGTGCGGTTCTGATGGTGATCCTCGGTCTGCTGCCCCTTGGGATCAGCAGCGTGACCATCCTCAACATCCTAATCCTGACCCTGCTCTATGCCGGGCTCTCCCAAGCCTGGAACATTCTGGGCGGCTATTGTGGTCAGGTATCGCTGGGCAATGCTCTCTACTTCGGGATCGGTGCTTACAGCTCAACTTTGCTGCTGACCCATCTTGGCATCTCCCCGTGGCTCGGGATGCTGGTCGGTGGGAGCCTCGCCGCCGGGCTCGCCCTTCTGGTCGGTTGGCCATTGTTTCGGCTGAAGGGCCATTATTTCGTCATCGCCACCATCGTCATCGCGGAAGGCGCCCTCCTGCTGTTCCAGTCCTGGGACTGGGTTGGCGGTACGCTCGGGATCTATATCCCGTTCCTCGGCGATAGCTGGACCATGCTCGCCTTCCAGACCGCCAAGCTGCCCTTCTATTACGTTGCTCTCGGCTATGCCGCGATCCTCTGGGGCGTCACCTTCGCCATCGACGGCGGCCGCCTCGGTCACTATTGGCGGGCCGTGAAGGATAATGCCGAAGCGGCCCAAAGCCTCGGCGTCAAAATCTTCCCGAGCAAGCTGCAAGCCGTCGGCATTTCGGCCTTCTTCACCGGCGTCGGCGGGTCCTTCTATGCCCAGTTCGTCAGCTACATCGACCCGGAAAGCGTGATGAACTTCCAGCTGTCGCTGCTGATGACCCTGCCGGCGGTGCTGGGCGGTCTCGGGACCCTCTGGGGACCGGTGGTGGGCGCGGCCGTATTGATCCCGATCTCCGAATTGACCCGCTCCTATCTCGGCGGCAGCGGCCAGGGCATCGATCTGATCTTCTACGGCGGCCTCATCATGGTGATCGCCCTGCTGAAGCCCGAAGGCATCGTCGGCATCTGGTCGGAATTCATCCGCCGCCGTGGCCTCAAGACCCAAAAGGTGCCGGCATGAGCCTACTTCGTGTGGACAAAATCTGTCGGCAGTTCGGTGGTCTTGCCGCCAATACCGATGTGTCCTTCACCTTGGAAGAGGGCGAGATCCTCGGCCTGATCGGCCCCAATGGCGCCGGCAAATCGACCCTCTTCAGCATCATCGCCGGCGCCCTTGCCCCAACCTCGGGCGAAGTCTGGTTCCAGGGCAAGAACCTGACGGGCCTCGATGCCGCGGCCTGCTGCGCTGCCGGTATCGGGCGCACCTTCCAGGTGGTGCGTAGTTTCGACAGCCTGACGGTGCTGGAGAATGTCACCGTCGGCGCCTACAACCGCGCCAAGTCGACCAAGGCCGCCAAAAAGCTGGCCGAGGAAACCTTGGAGTGGACCGGCCTTGCCCATCGGGCGGATCGCCTGGCGGTCGAGCTGACTCCGCCGGAAAAGCGGCGCCTGGAGGTGGCCCGGGCGCTTGCCACCCAGCCCAAGCTGCTGTTGCTGGACGAGGTCATGACCGGCCTCACCCCCACCGAGGCGCAAGCCGGTGTGGAGCTGGTGCGCACCATCCGCAAGCGCGGCATCACGGTTCTGATGGTCGAGCATGTGATGGAAATCGTCATGCCGCTGGTCGACCGCGCGGTGGTCTTGAACTTTGGCAAGGTGCTGACCGAAGGCAAGCCGACCGAGGTCATCAAGAATCCCGACGTCATCAAAGCCTATCTGGGGGACCGCTATGCTAACGGTCACTGATCTTCAATCGTCATATCGCGGCCTCATCGCGATCCAGGGAATTTCCATCGAGGTCGGCGAAGGCGAGATTGTCGCCGTCGTCGGCTCCAACGGGGCCGGCAAATCGACGCTGCTGAAGAGCATCGCCGGTTGGGTGAAACCCGACAGCGGCGCGGTCTCCTTCCTCGGCAAGGATCTCCTCGCCCTCCCCGCTCACGGTGTCTCCCGCACCGGGGTTGCCCTGGTGCCCGAAGGCCGGCGGCTTTTTCCCCGCCTCTCGGTCCGGGATAACCTGATGCTGGGCGGCTATACCAAGAAGAAGGGGCCGGAGCGCGATGCGCCGCTAGACTTCATCTTCTCGCTCTTCCCGCGTCTTGCCGAACGTCTCGACCAGCGCGCCGAAACCTTGTCGGGCGGCGAGCAGCAGATGCTGGCCATCGGCCGTGCCCTGATGGGACAGCCGAAGCTCCTGATGCTGGATGAACCGAGCCAAGGGATCATGCCCAAGCTGGTCGATGAGCTGCTGGAAGCCGTGCGCAAGATCCGCGATCGCGGCACCACCGTGCTGCTGGTCGAACAGCGGGTGGCCGAATGTCTCGACGTCGCCGACCGCGCCTATGTGCTGCAAACCGGGCGCGTCGCCCTTTCTGGAACATCATCCGAGATCGCGGCCGACGACGGCGTTCGTCGCGCCTATCTCGGCATCTAACGAGGAAACCCCCATGCCCGATGGCACCCCTACCGGCCAATGGCAATTCTGGATCGACCGCGGCGGCACCTTCACCGACGTGGTCGCCCGCCGCCCCGACGGCAGCCTCTCGACCAAGAAGCTGCTCTCGGAAAACCCGGAGCGTTATCGCGATGCCGCCCTGCAGGCGATCCGGGAATTCCTGGATGTCGCCACTGACGCCCCGATCCCGGCCGAGCGGATCGGTGCCGTGAAGATGGGCACCACGGTCGCGACCAACGCCTTGCTGGAGCGCAAGGGCGACCGCACCGCTCTGGTCATCACCAAGGGGTTCGGCGACGCTTTGCGGATCGCCTATCAGGACCGGCCGGAGATCTTCGCCCGCGAGATCAAGCTGCCCGAACTGCTCTATGAACGGGTGATCGAGGTCGATGAGCGCCTGAAGGCCGACGGTACCGTTCTGCGGGAACCCGATATCGCCGCCACGACCCGCGACCTCAAAGCCGCCTATGATGCCGGCATCCGAGCCTGCGCCATCGTCTTCATGCACGGCTATCGCTATCCCAAACACGAACGCCTGATCGCCAAGATCGCCCATTCGCTTGGCTTCACCCAGATCTCGGTCGGTCATGAGGTCAGTCCGCTGATGAAGCTGGTCGGGCGTGGCGATACCACTGTGGTCGATGCCTATCTGTCGCCGATCCTGCGCCGCTACGTCGATCAGGTGGCGGGCGAGCTGGGCGGTACCCGTCTGCTGTTCATGCAATCGAATGGTGGCCTGACCGACGCCAAACTGTTCCAGGGCAAGGATTCGATCCTCTCGGGCCCCGCAGGCGGTATCGTCGGCGCGGTGCAATCGACCCTCTCGGCTGGCTTCGAGAAGATGATCGGCTTCGACATGGGGGGCACCTCCACCGACGTCTCCCATTTTGCCGGCGAGTATGAGCGGGCTTTCGACACCCAGGTTGCCGGTGTGCGCATGCGCGCCCCGATGATGCAGATCCACACCGTGGCTGCCGGCGGCGGATCGATCCTCTCCTTCGACGGCACCCGTTTCCGCGTTGGCCCCCATTCGGCCGGCGCCAATCCGGGGCCGGCGGCCTATGGTCGCGGCGGTCCCCTGACCGTCACTGACGCCAATGTTATGGTCGGCAAGCTCGATCCCGATTTCTTTCCCAAGGTCTTCGGTCTCGACGGCGACTTACCACTCGACCGCAACATGGTGGAAGCCAAGTTCCAGGCGATGGCCGACGAGATTGCCGAAAAGACCGGCGTCACCCGTACACCAGCCGAAATCGCCGATGGGTTCCTGAAGATCGCGGTCGAGAATATGGCGAATGCCATCAAGGAAATCTCGATTCAGCGCGGCTATGACGTCACCGACTATACGCTCTGTTCCTTTGGCGGCGCCGGTGGGCAGCATGCCTGCCTGGTTGCTGACAGCCTCGGGATGACCAAGGTCTTCCTACATCCGCTGGCCGGCGTGCTGTCTGCTTATGGTATGGGGCTCGCCGATTTCCGGGTGATGCGCGAAGCCGCAATCGAAGCCCCGCTGGAACAGACGTTGCTGCCCAAGTTGAAGGTTCAGATCGCCGCTCTGACCACCGCCGCCAAGCAGGAAATGGCAAGCCAGGAGATCCCTGAAAGCCAGATGACGGCAATCGCGACCGCTCGCCTGCGGTACGAAGGGACCGATGCCTTCCTGGTGGTCGAACTGCCCGACGGCCCCGATGCTCTGGCCGAAACCATCGCCCGGTTCGAAGAGGCCCACCGCCGCCGATACGGCTTCATCGTGCCCGGCAAGCAGCATATCGTCGAAGCGGTTGCGGTCGAGCTGATTGGCGCGATGGAGCGTCACGAAGACGCCGGCATCTCCGCCCGCACCTCGGGCGCGCCGGAAAAACTCGCCGAACTCTCGATCTTCACCGCCGGTCAGATCCGCGCCGCCGGCGTCTATGACCGCGACAAGCTGCTGGCTGGCGACAAAGTCCAGGGGCCCGCCGTCATCATTGAGACGACCGGCACCAATGTGATCGAACCCGGCTGGGAAGCCGAACTGACCGCCAAGGGCCACCTGGTGCTGACGCGCATCGTCCCGCTGGAGCGCAGCCATGCGGTCGGCACGACTGTCGATCCGGTGATGCTGGAGGTCTTCAACAACCTCTTCATGTCGATCGCCGAGCAGATGGGATCGACGCTGGAGAACACCTCTCACTCGGTCAATATCAAGGAACGGCTCGACTTCTCCTGTGCGATCTTCGATGGCGACGGCAACCTGATTGCCAATGCGCCCCATATGCCGGTGCATCTGGGATCAATGGGTGACAGCGTGCGGGCGGTGATCCGCCAACATGAAGCCAGCATGGCGCCGGGCAATGTCTATGTGCTGAACGCGCCCTATAACGGCGGAACCCACCTGCCCGACATCACCGTGGTGACGCCGATCTTCCTTGAGGGCCAGGACGGGCCGGTCTTCTATACCGCCAGCCGTGGCCATCACGCCGATATCGGCGGCATCACGCCGGGCTCCATGCCCCCGACCTCCAAGACGGTCGAAGAAGAGGGCGTGTTGATCGACAATTTCCTGCTGGTCGAACGGGGCCGCTTCCGGGAAACCGAGATGCGCGCACTTCTCGCCAGCGGTCAGTTTCCGGTCCGCAATGCCGATCAGAATATCGCCGATCTCGGCGCCCAGATCGCCGCCAACGAACGCGGTGCGACCGAACTGCAACGCATGGTCGGGCAATTCTCCCTTCCGGTCGTGCGGGCCTATATGGGCCATGTGCAGGATAATGCCGAGGAACAGGTCCGTCGAGTGATCGACGGGCTGAAAAACGGCTCCTTCCGCTACGAGCTGGACGATGGCGCCGTGATCGCTCTCACCGTGACCATCGACAAGCAGGGCCGCTCGGCAAAGATCGATTTCACCGGCACCAGCGCCCAGCGACCGAATAATTTCAACGCGCCTTCCAGCATCTGCCGGGCCGCAGTCCTCTATGTCTTCCGCACCCTGGTGCCGGACGATATCCCGATGAATGCCGGCTGCATGCGCCCGCTGGAGATCGTGATCCCGGAAGGATCGATGCTGAACCCGCGTTACCCGGCCGCCGTGGTCGCCGGCAATGTCGAAACCAGCCAGGCGATCACCGATACACTTTATGGCGCACTCGGCATCATGGCGAGCGCCCAGGGCACCATGAACAATTTCACCTTCGGCAACGACACTTATCAATATTACGAGACGATCTGCGGCGGTGCAGGCGCAGGACCAGGGTTCGACGGCACCTCTGCGGTCCATACCCACATGACCAACAGCCGTCTGACCGATCCCGAAATCCTGGAGTTCCGCTTTCCGGTGCTACTGGAAAGCTTCAGCATCCGCCAGAATTCCGGCGGCGCGGGCCAGCATCGCGGCGGCGATGGTGTCATCCGCCGGGTCAAGTTCCTGGAAGCGATGACGGCGGCGATCCTCGCCAACCGTCGCCGCATCGCCCCCTTCGGTCTTGCCGGCGGCCAGAGCGGAGCCACCGGGCGCAATTACGTCGATAGAAAAAACGGCAGTCGGGAGGAGTTCGGCGCAACTCACGAGGTCTCGATGACGTCCGGCGACGTCTTCGTCATCGAGACCCCGGGAGGCGGTGGCTACGGCAACCCCTGACCCCTAAAGGACGGCTTCCATGGCACGTGTGTTTCAAGCCCTGAATGGCATCACCATCACCCGCCGCATCGCTGTCGGCTATGGCCTGCTGATCCTTCTGATCGCGGCCCTGGGGCTTACGTCCTGGGCGGCGCTCGACAAGATCGCCGGCAACCTGCATCGGGTGGAGAGGATCGCCGCTACCAGCACCGCCGCAGCGCAGCTCGATCTGGCCCTGACCGGCCTCTGGCCCCGGATCGATGCCGCTATCCTAATCGGCGGGGATGGCGCGACCAGCCTTATCGAGGATGGCGCTACCCGTATCGCCGTGGTCGACCCCGGCTTGGTGCCGCCCTATCGCGATTATACCGATAGTGTGCGCCAGACCCTGGCGGTGACCGACAAGCTAAGTGCCGTGCGTCAGAAGATGCCGGCCGTGGAAGCCGTCTTTGCCCCCGCCATCAAGGCGGTCGCCGATCATCGCAAGCTGATCTTCGATGCCGAAGGCGTTGCTGCCATCGGCGAACTCGGCACCCGCCTCGATGATGGGATCAAGCAGATCCTGGCCCTCGGCGAGCTTGCCGGGGCCGGCCTCACCCGTACCGGCGCCCAGCAATTACCGCCGCGTGCCGAGCGGCTGGTCGCCGGCTGGCAGGAAGCGCTCACGGCCGCCAAGGCGATTGCTGCCGGGGCCAATGGGTCGGAAGAAACCGATGCCTTCGCCAAGCTGCTGCCGGCGATGGAGGAGTATGCCGTTCTGCTGAAAGGCAGCAGCGATCTGCTGATCGACCGTGCCACGCTGCGTCTCGATCGGTTGGCCCCGATCCAACAGCGCTTGGCGGATACCCTGCGCGCGACCTCTCAGAAGGCGCAGGCCGAGCAGGCCAGCCTGATCGGCGCAACGACGGAGACGGTGGGCGCCGCCATCCTGCGCTCGATCATCCTGCCGTCGGCAGCGCTTGCCATCGGTATCGCCTCGGCCCTGGTCATCGCACTCTCGATCACCGGGCCACTCAAAACCATTACCCAGGCCATGCGGGATCTTGCCGCCGGCGACCTCGATGCTCGTGCCGATATGCCGAGCGCCAAGGGGGAGATCGGGGATCTGGCCGTTGCCCTCGGTGCCTTCCGCGCCAATGCCCTGACCCGCCGTGACCTCGAAGCAGCCCAGGCGCAGGAACAATTGGCCCGTGAGGCGCGCTTCGCTCGCATGGACGAACTGACCCGCTCCCTGGATGCCACCGCCCATGGGCTGCTGGCCGAACTCAGCGGCGCTGCCGACCGCTTGGAAGGCACCGCCCGGTCGCTGACGGAAGTCTCGGTCGAGGCAACCGCGCAGGGCGATACCATCGCGACCGCTTCCTCCATTGCTTCCCAAAGTATCCAGTCGGTCGCGACCGCCAGTGATCAGCTCGATGGATCGATTGCCGAAATCGCCCGCCAGGCCTCGCTTAGTCAGGCGATCGCGGATGAGGCCAAGGAGCGCGCGTCGCACGGCATGCAGTCTGTCGGACGGCTGGAAGCCACCAGCCGCAAGATCGGCGACGTCGTGCAACTGATCAATCAGATCGCCAATCAGACTAATCTCCTGGCCTTGAACGCCACCATCGAAGCGGCGCGGGCCGGTGAAGCCGGCAAGGGCTTTGCCGTGGTGGCGTCGGAAGTCAAAACGCTGGCCGGACAAAGCAGCAAGGCGACCGACGAGATCGCAACCCAGGTGGCGGACGTTCAGCGGGTGGCCGAAGAAACCGCTGAGGCGATCCGCTCGATCTCCAGCGTCGTCGCCCGCATGGCCGGCATCGCCACCAGCATCGCCGGCGCGGTCGAAGAACAGTCCGTCGCAACCCGCGAGATCGGTCAACAGGCCAGCAATGCAGCGGCCGGCGCCGAAAGCGTCACCCAGTCACTCGCCCGCCTGCGCCAGGGCAATGACGTCACATCCAACAATGCGGGCTCGGTCCTGAGTTCAGCGCAAAAACTGAACCGGGAGGCGGGGGTGCTGAATAGCGAACTCTCCCGTTTCCTCGCAGAGGTACGCACGATCTAAGATGCAAAAACAGTCTACTAAACCGTTATAGGGGTTAAACCCTATCGTGAGTTCGAATCTCATCCCTTCCGCCAATTACGCTGAAGAGTCGCAGGAAACTGCGGCTCTTCTTCGTTTTTGGGCCTAGCCAACAAGTGCCCCCGAGTGGTCACCCGTGGTCACGGGTAGTCAGCAAATTTCAGGTTCATTGTCGCGCACCATCATCAGCCGATTCTCGCTGAACCGCCACAGGCATGCCCATCAGGAGTTTTAGTTCGGCTTCGCGGCAGCGGGCGGCAAGCTCAGGGTTGAGACCATAGCGGAGCTCAAATAGAGCCGCCGGCTTTAAGGAAAGCCGCATGCTTGTTGCAAGAGATCCGTTGAACAATCCGAAGGCCCGTCGCGGTCTGCCGATTACGGAGAGAGATGCAAGCGGGCGGACGGCCCAGCGAACCCCTTACAAAACTGAACAGAGAGAATCCTCTTCTGTAAGTTTACGATCATTATCGATCGGTCCAGAGCCAATCTCGGTGAAATAGCGGGCCGCAGTCGGGCCATGATAAAGCCAGCCGGCGCGCCATTGGTCGAGAGATGCAGACATCAGTGACATCTCTCCGTTGCCCTTTTCCTGTATAATATTATTGATCGAAGGAGAGGCGCGATGAACAAATTGATCGAGGCTGGCGCGCTTACCGTTGCCTACGAAGAAACCGGTGCCGCAGACGGCTGGCCCGTCATTTTGTTGCACGGCTTTCCCTATGGTGTCCGAGCCTACGATGCTGTAGCGCCTCTGCTCGCTGCCGCCGGAGCAAGGGTCTTCGTTCCTTGGTTGCGGGGCTATGGTCCAACCCGGTTCCGGTCGTCCGAAACGCCACGCTCAGGCCAGCAAGCGGCAATCGGCAAGGATCTGCTCGATTTCATGGATGCTCTTGGGCTGGGTTCAGCGGTCTTGGGGGGATATGACTGGGGCGGCCGCGCCGCCTGCATCGTCGCCGCGCTTTGGCCTGACCGGGTAAGCGGGCTCGTGTCGCAGAACAGCTACAACATCCAGAATATCCCGCGTTCCACAGAGCCTGCTGCACCGGAAAACGAGCAGATCCTCTGGTACCAATATTATCTGCACTCGGAACGCGGCCGGCAGGGCTTGTCTGCGCACCGCCGTGACTTCTGCCGCCTGTTATGGCGTCTTTGGTCTCCCAAATGGCGGTTTGACGAGGCCACCTTTCAGCAAACGGCGGAAAGCTTTGATAATCCGGATTTCGTCGAGATTGTGGTCCATTCCTATCGTCACCGGTTCGGGCTTTCCACCGCCCCGGGGGATCCCACGCTAGAGCAGATCGAACGGCAATTGGCTGCTCAGCCGCCGATCACCGTTCCCTCAATCACCCTCGATGGTGATAGCGATGGCGTGCTGTCTGCCCTGACAAGCAGTGACACGCATTTCACCGGGCAGCGCGAGCACCGGATTATCAAAGATGGCGGCCACAACCTGCCTCAGGAGAAGCCGGAAGAGTTCGCGGCGGCGATTTTGGACGTCAGGCGAAGAGTTTTTTAGCGACCCGCCATAGCCAGCGATCCTCCCGAGCGCCGGGCTCTATGAGCCAAAGCACTATCCACATCACGCTGCCCGCAGGCTAAGAACGAGAATCCTTTTCAGCTATGGCGGGAATGATTGCCAAATGCGGCTGGAGTAACCCCCATTCGGCGAGGCTTTCCTAGAAGCATCAGATTGCTGGCAGAGCCCCGATCAGCTTATCCAACGTGATGGGATAATCGCGCACGCGCACCCCGGTCGCGTTATAGACGGCATTGGCAACCGCCGCCCCCACCCCGCAGATGCCGAGTTCGCCGACACCCTTGGCTTTCATGGGCGAGGAGATCGGGTCGGTTTCATCGAGGAAAATGACCTCCTGATGCGGGATGTCGGCATGGACCGGCACCTCATATCCGGCGAGATCATGATTGACGAAGAAGCCGAGGCGTTTATCGACCACTAGCTCCTCCATCAAGGCCGCCCCCGCCCCCATGGTCATGGCGCCAATAACCTGGCTGCGGGCCGTCTTCGGATTGAGGATCCGGCCGGCCGCACAGACCGCGAGCATCCGGCGGATGCGGATTTCGGCTGTCGAGGTATCGACCGCGACCTCGACGAAATGGCCACCAAAGGTTGATTGCTGATATTTCTTATCGAGATCGCCAAACTCGATCGTGTCCTCAGCGACCAGGGTGCCGGCATCGGTCAGCGGCCGGTTGCGATTGCCCGAACGCACCTGACCGTCGGTGAAATCCGCATCTGCCGCATTGAAGCCGAGCTTCTGAGCCACCGCTTGCCGCAGCTTTACGCAGGCAGCATAGACACCAGCTGTCGAGGTATTCGCCCCCCATTGCCCTCCAGAACCGGCCGAGATCGGGAAGGTCGAATCGCCAAGGCGAACTTCTACCCGCTCGATCGGCACGCCCATCATTTCAGCCGCCGTCTGAGCGATGATCGTATAACTGCCGGTGCCGATATCGGTCATGTCGGTTTCGACAATCACCGTGCCGCCGCTAAGCCGGACACGCGCACCCGATTTCATGACGAGGTTATTGCGGAAGGCTGCAGCTACCCCGAGGCCAATCGACCAGCGGCCATCGCGTATCTGATCGGGCTTTGCATTTCTGCGGCTCCAGCCGAAGCGTTCGGCCCCGAGCTGCAGGCATTTATTGAGCTGACGCTGCGAAAAGGCCCGCTCGGGCTTTTCGGGATCGACCTGGGTGTCGTTGAGGATCCGAAATTCGATAGGATCGAGCCCGAGTTTTTCCGCCATCTCATCAATCGCGATTTCGAGCGCCATCATGCCCGAGGCCTCCCCCGGCGCCCGCATGGCATTGCCTTCGGGCAGATCGAGGGTCGCAAGGCGCATCGCCGTCATCCGGTTCGCCCCGGCATAGAGCAACCGGGTCTGCATGACCGCCGTTTCTGGCCCGCCGCCGGGCAGATCGCCCGACCAGCTTTCATGACCGATGGCCGTGATCTTGCCATCCGGCGTGGCCCCGATGCGGATCCGCTGGATCGTCGCCGGTCGATGGGTCGTGTTGTTGAACATCTGCGGGCGGGTTAGCGCGACCTTCACCGGGCGGCGGGCCGCCTTCGCCCCCAGAGCGGCTAACAGCACATCGGCCCGCAGGAACAGCTTGCCGCCAAACCCGCCGCCGATATAGGGCGAGATCATGCGAACGGTCTGCTTGGGAATACCGAGCGTTTTGGCCAGATCCACGGCGCCCCAATTGATCATCTGATTGGCGGTCCAAACCGTCAGCTTGTCGCCCTCCCAGGCCGCGATCGTGGCATGGGGTTCCATCATCGCATGGGCATGATCGGGGGTCGTATAGGTGGCATCGATCTGGACCGGCGCGTTGGCAAAGGCGCCCTCGAAATCGCCGACCGCCGTATCGGGATCGCCATCCTTGGGTTTGACGGCCAAATCCTTCGCCGCTTCCAGATCATAGACGCCTTTGATCCGCTCGTAATCGACCCGGATCAATTGGGCGGCGGCCCGGGCCTGCTCGAAGGTTTCTGCTACGACCAGAGCGATCGCTTGATGGTAATGGTCGATCTCCGGCCCGGCCAGCAGCTTGGCCGTATTATGACTGCCCTTGCCAAGCTTGCCGGCGTTGCCGGCCGTCACAATCGCCAGGACGCCCGGAGCGGCCCTAGCATGGGTCAGATCCATCGAAATGATCCGGCCCTTGGCGATCCCCGCCCCAACGACATAGCCATAGGCCTGGTTCGAGGCAACGTCATGCCGCTCATAAGCGTAAGGCGCCATGCCGGAGGTCTTCAAAGGCCCATCTATGCGGCTGGTTGCCTTGCCGACGATCTTGAGGCGATCAATGGGATTTTGGGTGGCTGGCGTGTCGAATTTCATGACTCAGGCCCTCGCTTCGGCCAGCACGGCGGCGAGCGTACGCTCGACCAACGGCAGCTTGAATGCATTTTCCGGGGTGGTGCGGGCGCCCGCCATTAGGGTGGCCATCACAGCCCGTGCGCCCCGTGGCAGATCACGTTCAGCAGCCTCAACCCGCCAAGGCTTCGATCCGACGCCGCCCAGGGCCACTTGTCCCGTGCCATCCGGCTGAATGATCGCCCCAACCGACACCAGGGCGAACGCATAAGAGGCGCGGTCCCTGACCTTGCGATAGATTTGCGTACCACCTACCGGCGGCGGCAGTGTCACGGATGTGATGAATTCACCCGTCGCAAGGTTCGTTTCTATATGCGGCGTGCCTTCGGGCACCCGATGAAGCTCTGCGATCGGAATGGTCCGGGTTGCGCCATCGGGCCGCACGGTTTCCACTTTGGCGTCAAGCGCCCGCATCGCAACCGCCATATCGCTTGGATGCGCGGCGATGCAGGCATCGCTGACACCGACCACGGCATGAGATCGGCTGAAACCCCCCAAGGCCGAACAACCGCTGCCGGGCAGACGTTTGTTGCAAGCCTGTTGGGTGTCGTAGAAATAGGGACAGCGAGTCCGTTGCAACAAATTACCGGCTGTCGTCGCCTTATTGCGCAGCTGGCCCGAGGCGCCCGCGACCAGAGCCCGCGACAGCAAGCCATAGTCGCGCCGCACACGCTGATCGGCGGCCAGATCAGTGTTACGAACCAAGGCTCCGATCCGCAGGCCACCCTCAGGCGTCGCTTCGATCGTATCGAGGCCCAAGCCGTTGACGTCGATCAGATGGGTCGGAGTTTCGATCTCCAGCTTCATGAGATCGAGAAGATTGGTCCCGCCCGCGATGAATTTGGCGCCTTGAGTGCGAGACGCAGCAGCTGCCGCCTCGGCCGGGGATGAGGCGCGCTCGAAGGTAAAGGGTTTCATGCCGTCCTCCCCGCGACTTCGCTGATCGCATCGACGATGTTGGAATAAGCGCCGCAGCGGCAGATGTTGCCGCTCATGCGCTCGCGGATCTCATCAACACTGACCTGCGGCGCAGCCATCAGATCCCCGCTGACATGGCTCGGAATGCCATCCTTGATCTCATCTAGGACCGCCACCGCCGAACAGATCTGGCCGGGGGTGCAGTAGCCGCATTGATAGCCGTCATGCTTCACGAAGGCTGTCTGCATCGGATGGAGGCTGTTCGCCTGCCCCAACCCTTCGATCGTGGTGATCTCATCGCCTTCATGCATCACGGCAAGCGTCAGGCACGAATTGATCCGCCGCCCGCCGACCATCACCGTACAGGCCCCGCATTGGCCGTGATCGCAGCCTTTCTTGGTGCCGGTGAGTTGCAAATTCTCTCGCAAGAGGTCGAGCAAGCTGGTTCGGGTATCAACCTCGAGCACAGTCACCCGACCATTTACGGTCAGGGATAAGCTGGAGGTTACCGGAGCTATGACGGCGGCTTCTTGGGCTTTGCTCAAAGACGGGACAGCTGCAACCGTCACACTGGTCGCGGCCCCAATCACCAAGGTCCGCCGCGTCAAATCAATATCGTCGAGCTTTTGCATGCGATGTTCCGATCTTGTCGTTCGGACACTGCGGACACAGTCGCCCAAACCTTTGGAAAGGATAAGGCGCCCGACCTGTTCAGCCTCTGCGCCCAACGGCTTCGAACCCTGGAATTTTATTCTTGTCCAAGTCCAATGCCCGAGACGGCGTTTTGATCCTAGTGTTCCGCCCCCGCTTGGGTCGCATGGGCATCGGGCACTGACTGATGGAGAGATGAAAACCTGACAGGTCCGTGCCGCCCACTGCTATCGTCGGGGTCCCGCTTCGGGTCAGGATGCACCATGAATCGCACCGTTTTTCAGGACAACCAACTGTCCCTAGGCCTCATGCTGCCTTTGCGAGCTGCCGAGGGGGACGTGGATTTCATTGGCCAGATCGATTTCGCGGTCAAAGCCGAAGCCCTGGGCTTCGATGCCCTCTGGGTTCGGGACGTCCCATTGAACGGTCCCTGGTATCCCGAGACGTTTGGCCATCTCGATCCCTTTGCCATGCTGGGCGCGATCGCCGCACGCACGCAACGCATCACCCTAGGCACTGCGGCGGCGGTTCTACCGCTGCGCCATCCCCTGCATCTGGCGAAGTCCGCAATCTCGATCGACCGCCTGAGCCAAGGCCGTTTCATCCTGGGTCTGGGGTCGGGTGATCGGCGGGAGGAGTTTGCGGCCTTCGGCGCGGATACCGGCGATCATAAGGAGCTTTACCGGGGCCATTGGACCCAGCTTTCGGCCGCATTGGAGCGGCCGGCACGGGTCTTAAGCAACACAGAAACAGCCTTCGAACTCTGGCCGTCGGCCGAATCAGACATTCCCCGCCTGGCGATCGGATCAGGCGGTCAGACCCTGGAATGGATCGCCCGCAATGCCGCCGGCTGGGTCACCTACCACCGACCCAGGATTCAGCAGAAGGACCGTTATGCCCTGTGGCGCAATGCGGTTGATCGCGTGACACCCGGCAGCTTCCGCAGTTTCAGCGTCGCTCTCCATCTTCATCTGGAAGAAGATCCCGATGCGCCGATAACCGAGATCAACCTCGGTTATCGGACCGGCAGCCGGGGGCTGGCGACGCTCCTGGAAGAGATGCGCAGCGACGGCACCCATCACGTCATCCTGGCGTTGGACCCGAATGGCATGCCCGTCGACCGCAGCCTGGAGATCATCGCCGCCAGCGTCTGACTAGAGCCCCTTCAACCAGTCTTCAAAGAAACGTCCCGCTGCTTTTTCGAGCCCTTTTGCGTGCCGCGCTGCGTCCAGGCGCAACTTCCTGGGGTCGAGTTTCGCCGTCGATAGCTCGCAGGCATGACCCATCAGCCAATATTCGAACGCCGATGCCTGCGCTTCCAGATGGAACTGCAGCCCGAGGATGCGGGGGCCACGCGCAAAGGCCTGGTTCCGGCAAAGATCAGTCGAGGCCAGCCGTTCACAGCCGACAGGCATATCGAAGGTGTCGCCATGCCAATGCAGGACGGCCTGTCCTTCCAGGTGATGCAACGGGCCGGCAGCGCCTTCGGGCGTCAAAGTCAATCCTGACCAGCAGATCTCCTTGCTCGGCCCCGGATAGACGCGGCTTCCCAGCGCGCATGCCATCAATTGTGCCCCGAGGCAGATGCCGATCGTCGGCCGGTCGGCTGCCAGACGGCGCTTCAAGATCGCCATCTCCGCCGCCACGATCGGATAAAAAACCTCGTCATAAACGCCGATCGGGCCACCCAGAACGATCAAAAGATCGGCCGCCAGCGGGTCGATTGCCGTCAAATCCGCAACAGGAGCGTCGCAATATTCGATACGATATCCCGCGCGCTCCAGCGGACCGGCAAGGCTGCCAAGGTCTTCGAAGGCTACATGGCGGATCGCCAGGGCTGTCTTTTTGGTCATGACGTCTCCTTCGACGCCTTCCATCCCGGATCGGCGCCGTTTCGTTATTCTGGGAAAAGAGGTGGGATCAGCCGATCTGATCGAGGACCAGCTCGAAATCCTTCAAGGCGGCAGCGGCGGTCGCCAGTGGTTCTGGCCCACCACCGATCGCCACGACCTCGCCCATCACGTCGGTTTCGATACGGATGGCCTTGGTTTTGCCAGCGACATGCGCAAAGACATCGGACAACGGGAAGGTCTGAACACCGACACTGGCGGTGATCCACCCATCGGTCTTAGTCAGCGTTCCGACCAGCTTCGGCACGAGACCTGCGGCCTTCCAGCCCGCGATCTGGTCGGCAGTGACGTTCTGGATACCCTCCACGGCAAGATCAGCCATGGACAGCCGGGCGCCGAGCCCAAAGTTCGCCAGGATCAGCAGCTTGCTCGCCGTATCCCAGCCTTCGGTATCATTGCGTGGGTCGCGTTCTGCAAAGCCGCCTGCCTGTGCCTTGCGCAAGGCTTCGTCGAAACTAAGCCCATCATTCATCATCGCCGACAGCAGGAAGTTGGTAGTGGCGTTCAGGATGCCGTCCAGGCGGAAGATCTCGCAGCCCTTCAGATTATGGGTCAGTAGGTCGATGGTCGGCAGTGCCGCCGCCGTTGCCCCGCTAACTTTGAGAAGCGCTCTCGACCGCGCCGCCCGCTCAAGAAGGCCCAGCCCGTCATAGACGAGCGCCCCCTTGGAAATGACGACCGCATGGGTTCCCGCATCAAGGGCCGCGCCGATATAGGCATGTCCCGGCGCGCCGGTCCTGAAGTTGGATGGGCCGGCCTCGATCAGCACGTCCGGCAGGGTGCTTTGCAGGAAGCCGACACCCGTGAGGCCTTCGGTCAATTGATCGAGACTGTCAAATTCCAGGCCATCGGGATGATGCACCCCGGCGCGCGATCCGCAGGCGGCGACAAGGCGCACATCGACATGATAAAGGCTGCGATAACGTTCGCGCCGGGACAGCAGCAGGCCGGCAACAGCCTGACCGACACCTCCCAGCCCCGCGATGGCAACATTGATCCGTCTCATTCGAAAACTTCCGATATCCATGAAGGGACACCCAAGAATTAGACCAATCACATCCTTATGAAAAACTGTATATATTGAGCCTGAGTATCACAAAAAATTATCCATTATGATCCCCGAACTAAAGACCCTGCTGGCGATTGCCCGCCTTGGAACATTTTCCGCCGCTGGCGATCGCCTGGGCCTGACCCAGGCAGCAGTCAGCGGCCATATCAAGCGGCTGGAAGAAAGGCTCGGGCAGCCGCTTTTCGATCGCACCGGCCGCTCGGCAACCCTGAATGACGCAGGCCGCCGCACCCTCGAGAAGGCTCAAGCCATTGTCGGGATGTTCGATGCCCTGACCGAACCGGATGACGCAGAGACCCTCGGCCAACTGCGGATCGGTGCCATCGCCTCGGCCCAATCGACCTTGCTGGCCCGTGCGCTGGTGCCGTTTCGGGAGCGTTTCCCAGGTCATCATGTGCATATCGTGCCCGGCATATCCCTCAATCTGCTCGATCAGATGGATATGGGCGAGCTGGATATCGCTGTCCTCATCAAGCCCTCTTATGGCCTGCCGAGGGAATTCATCTGGCAGCCCCTGCTGCAAGAACCCTATGCACTTGCTGTCCCGGCAGAGGTAGAGGGGGATGATTGGATATCGCTTCTGCAGGAGCAGCCCTTTATCCGCTATGAGCGTGGATCCTTTGGTGGGCGGCAGGTCGACCGTTTTCTGCGCTCGCACAAACTAACCGTCCGCGACGCCATCGAGATCGATGACCTGCCGGCAATGTTGGCGCTTGTTGCGAAGGGTCTGGGCGTTGCACTGCTGCCGCTGACCGAAGCCAGCCTGCCGCTGCCCACCAGTGTGCGTGCCCTACCCCTTACGGGGCAGGCGCTTTTCCGGGAAATCGGGATGCTACGATCCGCTCGCAGCGACCCTGCCACCCAATTCCTGGTGGAGTGCCTGCTGCGAGATCCGATTGTTTCTAAAGGGGCAGAAAGCCGCAATAAGAGCTGAAAAGTCCGAAAAAGCTGAGGCTTAGCGGAGTAAACGCGCCTCCGGCCGGACAAACGTCTTTCGCCCGCGCTTGAAGCCCATCAGCGGAAGAGCGAGCCCGCCGAAGGCCTCGACCTCCTCTTCAGCATCAAAGACCACCAGATCAGCAGCGGCCCCCAAGGCGATCCCATAATCGGGCAGGCGCATCAGCCGGGCGGCATTGAGCGAAACCATATCGAGGCAGCCTGCAAACCCCTCCGGCCCGATGTGCTGGATATTGGCGTAGAGGTTCGCCATGCGCAGCAGCGAGCCATCGCCATAGGGCGTGAAGGGGTTCAGCACGTTGTTGGTAGCAATCGACACCGTGATGCCATGCTCGGCCAGCAGATGGACCGGAGCAACCCCGCGCGAGGCCCGGAACTGCTGCTCGCGCCCATTGAGATAAAGGTCGGTTGACGGCAGCGCGGTGACTGCCACGCCGGCCGACTTCAACAGGTCCATTATCCGGGCGAGCGCAGCATCATCCAGGGCGGCGAGCTTCGTTACATGGCCAACGGCGACCCGTCCCTGCCAGCCTGCCGCGATCGTCCGCCGGCAGATTTCCTCAAGATGTGACCAGGAGGGATCGAGGTCGAAGTCCAGATGGAAATCGAGATCGACGTCATGCTCCACCGCCAAGGCGAAGATGCGTTCCATCTGCAAAGAAGGATCGACATCCGTATAGGGGCAACCACCCAGCAGGTCCGCACCGTCTGCCAGGGCCTGTTTCAACAGCTCCTCGACCTTCGGATCCTGGGTCATCCCTTCTTGCGGGAAGACGCAGATGGAAAGATCGAGCGCGAAGGCATAATCGCGCTTCAGCTGTTTCATGGCCTCGAAGCTGCGCAAACCCACCTTGGCATCCAGTTCCACATGGGTGCGCATGACCATGGTGCCCTGGGTTATCGCCTTCTCGATGGTGCGGGCGCCGCGTGCGTAGACATCCTCGACCGTGAATTCTTCCTTCAGGCGAGAAACGGCGGCGATAGCGCCCTTGAGGCCGCCCCCGGCATCCCCGCATCGGCAGAGCAGACAGGATTTATCGAGATGGATGTGGGTATCGACCAATCCCGGCAGCACCAGCCGCCCGCCTGCGTCCTCTTCCAGCACGGCCGTGCTGGCGAGCCTCGGCCCGATAGCGGCGATGCGCCCATCGCGTACGGCGATGTCCACCGTCCCGGACTGCCCCCTGAGACGTCCGTTGCGCAAAAGAAGATCGACAGCATCAGTGGACATCATTCATCAACCCGGCTCGTGAATTGCATATGTTTCTGTATGCACTTTTGATGCCTAAGTACCGACATAAGGGAGATTTGAATGAACGAGATGACTGCGCGCGATCTTCAGGCGGTGAAGGACTATCTGGAAGCCTCGATGGCTCCTGACCCGGTCCGCGCCGCCACATTCGTCGCGCCGGGCTTCCTCTGCCGCTTTACCGGCAATCGTATCTTCGACACGCCAAGCGGCCCGACCAGCTTCAATGCCGCCCGCTACAGCTGGGTGAAAAAGCGGATCGAACGCTATGACGTGGTGCCAGGGGAAACCGAGACGATCGTCTATAGCCTCGGCTATCTCTATGGCGCCTGGCCCGACGGCACGCCCTTCGACAATAATCGCTATGTCGACCGCTTCCTGGTGCGGGACGGGCTGATCCTCGAGACCGATGTCTGGAACGACAGCGCCGAATGGATCCTCGATCCTTCCTGCGCCCGCTGATCGCGCCGCCCTCCTGGCGCCCTATTCCGTATAGGGGGCCAGGATATCCATCAGGTCGCGGCTCTTGGCGCCGGAGCTTTGCAGCAGCGCCCGCGATGCCACCGCTTCCAGATGCTCGTCCATCAGATCGCAGGCCTTGTCCGCCGGACCGGTGCGGATCGCCTCGATCAGTTCCAGATGCTCATTCACCGCGCATTCCGAGGAATGCGGCCGGCTGAAGACCGCGAGCGACAGGCCGGCGCGATAGCAGATCTCCGTCACATAGCGGATCAGGATGGGCTTGCCCGTCATCTCGGCCAGCCGCACATGGAATTCAGTTGCCAGGCGAATGGAAACACCCTCGGCGCCATGGCGGGCCTGATGTTCGGCCTCCACGATGGATTTCAGCTGCTTGACCTGAACATCGGTCAGTTTGCCCGCCAGATGCCGCACCACCTGGCGCTCCAGATCGACCCGGATATCGAAGATATCCCGGGCATCCTCGAAGGAGGGATTCGCGACAACCGCAATCCGGTTGCGGCGCAGATCCACCAGCCCTTCGGCCGCCAGCTGCCCCAGCGCGCTGCGGGCAATCGTGCGACTAACGCCGAAGCGTTCGCCCAGCGCATCCTCCGGCAGCCGGTCGCCCGGCGACAGCGCCCGCTCGATGATCGCCCGGCGAAGCGCCGTGCAGATATCCGCAACCCGGCCGCCGTCTTTGCGTGCCCGATTTTCGTCCGCCATGACTCATCTCTCTTTCTCCGCCTTGGATAAGCGAGGCCAGGCGGGAATTCAACTCACCTTGATGCCGAATTTGCATGCAATGGCCTGATCCGCTGCATAAATTAAATGCATACAATAATTGTGTACACTTTATATCGCCAATACCTTGCTATTACGCTCAATCAGAACGGCGCCCCGCGAAAATTGGCGCACGTGTTGCATACAGTTTGGCAAACCGACACAAGGTGCCCCTGTATGTCTTCCCTCTCCGCATCCCAGCAAGGTCGTCCCGCCGTAGAGCTATCGCAAGCCGCCGTTACCTTCGGCAAGGCCGACAAGGCGTTTGCCGCCCTGCAGGAAACAAGCTTGCGGATTGCCGAAGGCGAGTTCGTGGCCCTGGTCGGGCCGTCGGGTTGTGGGAAATCGACGATTCTGCGCCTCACGGCCGGCCTGCTGCAGCCGACACGCGGCGCGGTGATCGTCGGCGGGCGTGAAGTGAGTGCGAAAGCCCTGCGCATCGGCATGGCCTTCCAGAACCCGACCCTGCTGCCGTGGCTGACCATCGAGAAGAATGTGATGCTGCCGCTGAAGATCGTGCGGCCGTTCCGATCCGACTATCAGGCAAAAAAAAAGACCGAGTATCGCGACCGTGTTCATGCCCTGCTGGCCGATGTCGGGCTCGATAAATTCGCCGGCCATTATCCCTGGCAGCTGTCGGGCGGAATGCTACAGCGCGCGAACCTCTGCCGCGCGCTTATCCATGAACCGAGCCTACTGCTACTCGACGAACCTTTCGGCGCGCTCGACCAATTCACCCGCGAAGAGCTGTGGGGGACGATGCAGTCGCTGTGGCTGAAGCGCAAACCCACGGTCCTGCTGATCACCCATGATCTGAAAGAGGCCGGTTTCCTCGCCTCGCGCATCTGCGTGATGAGCGCCCGCCCCGGCCGCATCATCGACGATAGCGCCGTCACTTTCCCCCGCCCGCGCACGGTCGAGATGACCTTCGATCCCGATTTCGTCGCCCTCAACCAACGCCTGCGCGAGCTCATTATCGATGCGCGCTCCGATACCGCCATCCGGGGAGCCTGAGCCATGAGCTATGAAGTGCGCCGCCGCCTCTGGGCTGCCCTCCTGATCCTCGGTTTCTTCGCGGCTTGGGAATTCCTCTGCCTCGCCCTGCAGGTCTCGGACCTTGTTTTGCCCCGCCCGACTCAGGTCTTCGCCACCCTGGTCGCGCGCTTCGGCATCCTCTTGCCCCATGTGTTGCAGACGCTCTGGACAACCATGATCGGCTTCATCCTAGGCGTCACCGTCGGGGTGATCATCGGGGCGGCGATCGGGGTTTCCAGAACCGCCTATGACACGGTCTATCCGCTGCTGATCGGCTTTTCGTCGATCCCCAAGGTCGCGGTGGTGCCGATCTTCGTCCTGTGGTTCGGGTCGGGTGCAACACCGGCCATCCTGACCGCGCTCGCCATGTGTTTCTTCCCGATCGTCGTCAATATCGCGACCGGCCTCGCCACGACCGAGCCGGAATTGGAAGACGTCTTAAAGTCGCTCGGCGCCAGCAAGCTCGACATCCTCTGGAACGTCGGCCTTCCCCGTACCATGCCCTTCTTCTTCGCCTCGCTGAAGATCGCCGTCACCTTCGCCTTTGTCGGCAGCGTGCTCTCCGAAACCGTCGCCTCCAACAAGGGTATCGGCAACGTGATGATGACGGCCTCGTCGAACTTCGACGTCCCGCTGGTCTTTGCCGGCCTCTTCCTTCTCGCCCTGCTCGGCATCCTGCTCTACGTCGCCTTCTCGCTGATCGAGGCGCGCGTCACCGGCTGGGCCACCCGGAAGCAGGGCGCGACTTCCGCCTAACCCTTCAACCCAAATGGAGCCTACCATGATGAAGAAGCTTCTCTCGACGCTTGCCCTGGGTCTTTGTCTGAGCGGGCCGGCGCTAGCCGAAACTAACATCAAGTTCACGCTCGGCTGGAAGACTCAAGGCTCCGACGCCCCCTTCCTGCTGGCGCTGCAGAAGGGCTACTTCAAGGCCGAAGGGCTGAACGTCACCATCGATCAGGGTGAAGGGTCGGCCGCCACCGTGACCCGTATCATGTCGGGCGCCTATGACGCTGGCTTCGGCGACATCAATGCGATCATCCAGAATGCGGCGACCCGTCCGGGCGACGTGCCGATCATGGTCTATCAGCTTTGGAACAAGCCGCCGTTTGCCATCGTCTCCAAGAAGACGACGGGCATCACCAAGCCGGCTGACCTCGAAGGCAAGAAGTTGGGTGGCGCTCAGGGCACGCCGACCACGCGTCTGGTGACCGTGCTCGGCACCCTCAACAAGATCGACATGACCAAGGTCGCGATCGAGAACATGGGGCCAAATCTGCAGGAACCGATGCTGATCAAGGGCGATATCGATGGCGCCCTGGTTTTCAACATCACCAGCTGGTTCAACCTGATCAACAACCGCCAGGATCCGGCCAAGGATTATAACTGGCTGCTGTTTGGCGAATATGGCCTGGATCTCTATTCCAACGGCATGATGGTTTCCCAGAAGCTGATCAAGGAAAACCCGACCGCTGTTGCCGGCCTGGTGCGTGCGGTCAATAAAGCTGCTGTCGAGATCGGCACCGATGCCGCCGCTGGACTCAAGTCTGTCCTGGCCTATGACAATCTGGCCAAGGAAGACCTCGAACTTGCCCGCATGAAATTCTCCTACGAGCAGCTGATCATCTCGCCGGAAGTCGACAAGCTGGGCCTGGGTGACGTGGATGACGCCCGCCTTGTCCGCTCCATCGACATCATGGCCGAAGGCTATCAGCTGCCGGCAAAGCCGAAGGCAGAGCAGGTCTTTACCCGTCAGTTCCTCCCGCCCTTGGCCGAACGCAAGCTCACCTACAAGACCAACTAAATTACACGAGTTCGGCCAGGAAAAGCCCTGGCCGAACATAAGCATGGGGGAAGACATGGTGCACGCCCGGCCCGGCATGGTGACGAGCCCACATCCTTTGGCAAGCGAAGCTGGGGCTGCCGTCCTGAAACAGGGCGGCACCGCCATCGAAGCTGCTGTTGCGATCGCCGCCACCCTCTCTGTCGTCATGCCGCATTTCTGCGGGATCGGCGGGGATGCGGTCTGGCTGGTCGCGGATGGCGCGGGGCGCCAGCGCTGTTTCCTCGGCATCGGTCAGGCGGCCGCTGATCTCCCTGTCTATGAGGCGCCTATCCCGCTGCGCGGGCCGGCCTCGACCGTCACCTCCGCCTGCGCGGTCGATAGCTGGGGTCATGCGCTGGATTACAGCGCACGGCATTGGGGTGGCACCCTACCGTTCGGCGATCTGCTCGGTCCCGCGATCGCTCTGGCACAAGATGGCTATGCCCCCAGCCGATCGCAGGATTTCTGGCTGAATTTCCGCCGCGACGAGATTCCAGGCTGGGGCCGCTTTGCCGAGTATTTCACCCCCGGCATCGGGCTCTTCAAGCAGCCCTATCTAGCACGGAGCCTGCAGCATCTCGCCGAGCATGGATATCGGTCGTTTTACGATGGTGATCTTGGCCGAAGGATCGAGGATGGCTTAGCCGCTGCCGGCTCGCCGCTCAAGGCCCAGGATCTCGCAGCGACCCGCACGCGGGAAACGGATCCGGTTATTCAGGACTATCGCGGGGTTACCCTCTTGGCCCCACCGCCGCCGACCCAAGGGATTTCGACGCTCGCTATTATGAGCATCCTCGCCCACTTCGATCTGCCGTCCCTGCCGCCCTTCGGCACCGCCCGCTATCATCTGCTGGTCGAGGCGGTAAAACAGGCCTTCCTCGATCGCGGACATCTGGCCGATCCGGATTTCGCCCGGCCTCTGCCTTGGGATTTCCTCGATCCCCAGCGCCTGGATGCCAAAGCGTCCGTCATTGACAAGAAATGCGCCCGCCCCTGGCCCGATCCCTACAAGCATGGCGATACCGTCTTCTTTGCCGCCACGGACGAACAGGGGCGCTGCGCCAGCGTGTTGCAAAGCACCTATTTCGATTGGGGCAGCGGTGTGGTCGTCGGCGATACCGGCATCCTCTGGCAGAACCGGGGCGCGGCCTTCTCCACCACTCCCGGCGATCGCAACGAGATCAAGCCCGGCAAACGGCCTTTCTATACGCTGAACCCCGGCATCGCCCTGAAAGATGACAAGCCCTATCTGCTCTATGGCACCCAGGGCGCCGATGGCCAGCCGCAGACCCTGTCGGTCGTGCTGACCGGCCTGATCGACCATGGCATGACGCCCGAGCAAGCCCTGGCGCAACCCCGCTTCCTGCTGGGCCGTACCTTCTCCGACAGTCGGGATAGCCTTAAGCTCGAACAGTCGCTGGGCGAAGAGACGATCGCCGACCTCGCCGCGCTGGGGCACGAGGTGGCGCCGCTGCCCGCCCTATCACCGATCTTCGGGCAAGCCGGCGTGCTGCGGCTATCCGGCGCCGGCCTAACCGAGGGCTCGCACGACCCTCGGGGCGAGGGGAACGCCTTATAATTTCGAACGTCCCCTAAAGCGCGAAGACTATTTCCGAGTCGCGAGAGGGATGCGGAATTGTGCCCATCGGAACGTCATAGATTGCCGCCAGCTGCGCGGGCTTAATCATTTCTTGTACGGGTCCGCGCCCCACCAGCCGGCCGCTATGTAAGGCGATGATTTCATCACAAAAGCGCGCGGCCATATTGATGTCATGCAAGACCACCATCACGCCAAGGCGGCGATCCCGGCAGAGAGTGCTGACGAGCGTAAGCACCTCGATCTGATGGGCGATATCGAGGGCTGAAATCGGCTCATCCAACAGCAGCCATTCGGCATCCTGGGCGACCATCATCGCGACGAAAACCCGCTGGCGCTCGCCGCCCGAGAGGGTTTCCACCGTCTGCTCGGCAAATTGCAGCGTGTCGGTGAGACCCATCGCCTCCTGTACTTTGGCGCGATCCTCGACCCCAAAACGCCCCAAGGCGCCATGCCAGGGAAAGCGGCCTAGGGCGACCAATTCACGCACGAGCATGCCGTTGGTCGCCGGCAAACTCTGCGGCAGATAGGCAATTTTGCGGGCAAAGGCCCGATTGCCCCATTTCCCCAAGGCCTGGTCACCAAACCGGATGCTGCCCGCCGAGACCGGCTGTTGGCGGGCCAACAGCTTGATCAGGGTCGATTTGCCCGATCCATTATGGCCGATCAGGCCGAACATCTTGCCGGGGTGCATCTGCAAGCTCAGCGGTGCCAGCAACTGACGGCCAGGCACAGCAAAGCTCACGTCTTGCAGATCAAAAGAAGCAACGGTTTTCATCAGGAAGTCCCGGTCTTTGCCTGCGGCAGCGGGCAGGTCGCACAATAAGGGGTCTCGGGAATGAGATAGCGGATGCAGCAGACGCGGCGTTCACGCCGGCGTTTTGGCGCGCCGATATCGAGATAGCGGATCGGTTGATAGAGCGGGTTCGGCCAACCGTCCGGCCACTCCCGCACGCCCAGGATCGCCTGCTCCCATCCCCCCAATCCGGGGGTTCGGTCGCCGATCTCGCGAAACACTAGCTCCAGCGATGCCCCGGCATTGCTCCAGAGCACCTTGGGCGAGACGCGATAGCGCTGCGCCAGCTGGGTGATGAAGGGGGCGAGGTTCTCCCGGATCATGGTACGGAAAGCGATATAAGGGTCATCGCTCGCCAGCGCCTTACCACCATCCGGCAACAGGATCGCGCGGATGCCGCCATTCTCGGCCGTCAGCACCTTGATATCCTTAAGCGCGACCGGCAGCTGATGCCGAAAGACCAGAGTGACAGCCACCACCGGCAGGATCAGCACGCTGAAATAATGTTTGCTCCAAACCGAGGCGATGGCCCGAGGGTCGCCGCCCGGCCGGTCTTGCGCAAAACGCGTCATGATCGGGGCCAATACACCGTCCGACAGCAAATCTTCTGCCGGGATGGTTTTGGCCTCCGGATCTTCCAGCGTCAGCTTGTCAGCGAAAGCAGCATGATCGCCTTTGAAGATCGCCCCTAGCATCTGGGGAAAGGACAGCCCGCTCATGACCGCCGCCCAAGCAGCACTAGGAAGAAGCTACTGCCGATCACCGTTGCGACCAATCCCGCTGGAATTTGCCAGGGGAAGGCCACCATCCGCCCCAACCAATCGGCCACCACCATGATCAGGCCGCCGATCAGGGCCGAGGCCACGATCTCCAGTCCTGGGCGCCGGATCCCCAACAGGCGGGTGATATGGGGGGCCATCATGCCGATGAAGGTCAAAGGCCCGACAATCAGCGTCGCCCCACCGGTCAACAGTGCGGTTAGGACGAGGATGCCGAGCCGACCGGCGCCGACCGTGACGCCCAGGGATCGTGCCATGCCTTCGCCAAGCGGAAAGATAGTGAGCCAGCGCAGAACCAGCGGCGCCAGCAGCAACGTGATACCGGCCAGGGCGCAGGCCAGCACCGCATCCTTGGGCGCGACGGCATAGGTCGACCCGGCTAGCCAACCCAAAAGCAGCTGGATGCGGGCATCCCCGATATAAAGCAGGCCGGAGAGTACGGCCCCCGCCAGGGCCGCGATCCCAACCCCGACCAGCAGCATATGTTCAGGCGAAAAAGCGGATCGCCGCCCGATCCAGAGCATCAGCCACAGGACTAGGTGCGAGCCGATCCCAGCAAGCCCCATCATCGCGCCGCGATCTAGCGCCGGCAGGAAAAATACGGCGATCACCAAGACCAAGGTTGCGCCGGAAGACACCCCCAGCAATTCGGGATTGGCCAGCGCGTTGCCAGTCAGACGCTGCAACAGCACGCCGGCAACCGCCAGCATCACGCCCGCCGCCAGGGCCGCCGCGACGCGGGGCAAGCGCCAAGGCAGCAGCAGATCGATCTCCGCCCCTCGGCTCCAGTGCCACCCGTCCGTCCCCTGGCCCAAGGACAAAGCAACCCAGACAGCCATAGCCAGGATCAGCAAGCCGCCGCCGATCAACCAGCACGCCGGCATCGGTTGGCGCAGCGCCCGCTGCGACCGTGACTGCTGGGGTCCTTGCCCGCTCAAACGCAGGCGGCTGACCAGCCACAGCAGCAAGGGCGCGCCGAGCAGGCTGGTCACGACACCCGTCGGGATTTCCATCCCACCCACCAGCACCTGCAGCAGCTGATCGGAAAGTGTCAGCAGCCCCGCCGATATCAAGGGTCCCCAGATCAGGCGCTGGGAAAATCGGCGGCATCCCAAGGCGCGCGCGATGGCGGGGCCGGCGAGCCCGATGAAACCGATCGGGCCGACCGCCCCGGCCACGATCGCCGTCAGGAAAACCGCCAGCACGATCGCCCCCAGCCGGGTCGTCGCCAGGGACAGGCCGACACTACGAGCGCCCTCTTCTTCGAGGTCGAGCAAGGTTAAGAGTCGCAGAAGCCCGAAAGCGGCAAGCCCGGCAAAACTGACGGCACCGGCAAGACGGCCGGCCGGCGCCCAATTATTCTGCACCAGTGACCCGGCTTGCCAGACCATCAGATCCGTCAAAGCCTCATAGTTCGTGAGGATCAGCATCTTGCCGATCGCATCGATAGAGAAGCTGACCACCAGACCGGCGATCACGATCACTAGGGGCGCCAGATTGCGCTGCCAGCCCAGCGCCAGCACACAGGCCACAGCTAAGACACCACCGGCAAAGGCGACAAATTCCGGTCCCCTCGCCAGCAAGACCGGCGCCCCCAGCATGGCCGCGATCAGGGTGAGTTTCGCGCCGGCGAAGATCCCAAGGGTCCCCGGTTCGGCTAGCGGATTGCGCAACACCTGCTGAAACAGCACCCCCGCAAGGCCCAGGGCACCGCCGGCCAGCAGCCCGACGACAAGACGCGGCAAAAGACTGGCTTGGATCGTCAGATGCGCAAGATTGCCGTCGGCCGGCACGGTCATTGCCAGCCACCAGTCGGATGCTGGTGCGGCGCGGCCCAATAGAACACAGAAGAGCGCGAGGCTGAGGATCAGCAGCCCCCCGGTCATCAATGAGGCGCGATTAGTCATGGCGCACCAAGGCTTCTGACAATTGTTCGGCAAAACGGATCGCCGTCACCGCCGCTCCATTGGGATAGATGACCGGCATCGCCTCCACCCTGCCCGCCCGCACCACCGGTAACGCCCGCCAGAAGGGACTGTCGGCCAGACGGCCTAAGGCGCGATCGGTTTCGACGCCACGATGAAAATGGATAAGGCGCGCGTCCTTATCGCCCGCCAGCTGTTCGATGCCGATGGTCGCGACGCCCGACACATTGGTGGTGCCACCCCAGGCATTGCGCAGACCCAACCGATCCATGACGTCGCCGATCATACCGCCCCGGAAGATCGCAGCGTGCCGGGCATCATCCATGAAGCGCACGACATAGAGAGGCCGCCCGTCATAACCCGCCAACCGCACCCGCGCAGCATCCAACGCCTGCTCCAGCCGCCCTCGCCAGGCCTGCGCTTCTGCCTGCCTGCCCGTGCGCTCGCCAATGGTCTCCATCAAGGCGAAGACATGCTCCAGCGCGGGCTTGCCACGCACGGCATTGGGCAGCCACAGCACCGGGGCAATCTCCCCGATGCGCGCAAGGCCGATGGCCTGCCAGGTCGCTGCCAGGATCAGATCCGGGGCGAGTTTTTGCAGGAATTCGAGATTGGGTTCGTTGAGCGGCCCGAGTTCAGGCGTACCCTCCGGCACCGGCGGCTCGGCGACCAGACGGCGATAGAGGGGAATATTGGCAACAGCCAGCGGCCGCACGCCCAGGCTGATCAGAATCTCGGTTAGCAAAAGATCTAGCGACACCACCCGCCCGGCAACGGCCGACGACCGGATACCTTGAGCCAAGGTACCGGTCGCCGACAGAACACCCAGCAGCAGCGGTCCGAAGACAGCGGCCCGTCTGGTCAGCATTGCCGGGGTTTACCAGGCATAGGAGAGGGTTGCGGTTGCGGTCAGCGGCTCGCCATATCGGCAGCCATCGATCGAGACGCAGGTGTAGTATTTCTTATCCAGCAGATTGCGGGCATTGAACGTCAGGCTGGCGCCGGCCAGTTGCGAGCTCAAAGCACCGAAATCATAGCTGATCATGGCATCGACCAGGGTATAGCCGTCGACGTTCACCGCTTCGCCCGGCAGGTTGGTTTCGCCGATATAACGGGCACCGGCACCGATCTTCAGGCCCTTCAGACCGATATCATCAAGCGTGCGGTCGGCCCAGAGCGAGAAGGCATGGTGCGGCACCAAGGCCAGCTGCTCGTCGATGACATCCGCATCCTTGCCCTTGGTCACTTTGGCATCGGTATAGGTATAGGCACCGATCAGGCTCAAGGGGCCGAACTTGGTACGGGCTTCCAGTTCCAGGCCCCGCGAATTGACCTCGCCCTGCTGATAGGGCGTGAAGGCTGCGTCATAGGTCAGAACATTGGTCTGGGTAAGATCGAAGATCGCCGCGCTCAGCAGCAGATCGCTGCCCTTGGGCTGATAGCGGATACCCGCCTCATATTGCAGGCCCTTGCTGGGATCGAACGACCGGCCGGTCGTGGGATCGATCCCCAGGATCGGTTCGAACGACTGGCTGATACTGGCAAAGGGGGCAATACCATTGTCGAACAGATAGACCAGCCCGGCACGGCCGGTGAAGGCGCTGTCCTGCTGATCGTCATAGGCACCGGTCTGATAGCTGCGCACCTGACTGTCGCTATGATCGAAACGGCCGCCCAGAACCACGACCCAATGGTCGTCGATCTTCATCTGGTCCTGCACATAGGCGCCGACCTGATTGCTGGCGTTATCCGACCCGCGATCAACCGCGTAATTGATGGGCGGGCTGCCAGTATAGATCGGATTGTTCACATCAATCGGAATGAAGCCCGTACCGCGATAGCGATGGCTGTCATAGCCGCGGCGATAATAATCTACCCCCGTCAGCATCTTGTGCTCGACCGGACCGGTGCCGAAATTGAACTCCAGCGAGTTATCGACCGTGACGCCGCTCGACTCTTCATCGCGCTTGCTCGCCAAGCGATTGAGCGTGCCGCCCGCCACCGGCGCGAGGTTCGAGAACATATAGTCCCACTTCACGTCGGCATGGAAATAGCGCGCATTGCTGCGGAATTTCATGCCGTTGTCGAACTCATGTTCGAAGAGATAGGCGAAGGAAGCGATGTTGCTGTTGTAGCGATCGAAGCCCGGCTCTCCGAGATTGAGGTCGCGCGGGATCGTGCCGCCATCTACATCGGCGTAGAGCAGCGGTGAAGAGAATTTTGTCCGCACTTCCTGATAGCTCGACAGCAAGGTCAGCGAGGTCTGCTCGCTCGGCCGCCAGGTGATCGCCGGGGCGATATAGCGTTTGTCGTCGGGCGTATCCTTCACCCAATTCTCGCCCTCGCGCAGCAGGCCGGTCAGACGATAGGACCAGACGCCATCGTCCGAGATCGCACCGCCCAGATCGCCCGAGATCTGCTTATGGCCATAGGTGCCATATTCGAGGTTGATCTCATGCAGTCCGTCCGCCGTCGGGCGCTTGGTGACCGAATTCACCACGCCGCCCGGGCTCAGCTGGCCATAGAGCATGGAAGAAGCGCCGCGCAGCACTTCGATACGTTCCAGGCCATAGGGTTCCTGACTGCCGTCATAGACGCTCGACTGGAACTTCATGCCGTCGCGCAGCGAGCCTGAATTGCCGGTCGCGACATTGAAGCCGCGGATCGTTAGATCATCGACCATGCGGCTAAAGGATTGCGACTGCGCCGTGACACCCGGGGTATAGGCCAGCGCATCGCTGATCGAAACGGCCTTCGTCGCCTTGATCTCGTTGCTGGTTACGACCGTGATCGACTGCGGCGTTTCAATCAGCGGGGTTTCGGTCTTGGTGCCGCTCGCCGTTTGCTTGGCAACATAAGTGGGTGTCAGTGCCCAGGAGGCCGGCGGACGCGCTGTGCCTTCGATCACCAGCGGCTGCAGCGTGGTCGCGCCCGAGCTCGTCGAGATCCGGGTCAGAACGGCGGTACGGTCGCCCGTCATCTGGGCACCAAGACCGGTCCCGGCCAGCAGACGCCGCAGGGCTTCGATCGGGGTAAAGCTGCCTTTGACCGACTGGCTCTGCACCTTCGCCGTCAGGGCTGCATCGGCGGTCACCTGCATGTCGGCTTGTCGCCCAAAGGCATTAAGCGCACCGGCAAGGGACTGCGCAGGAATATCGAAAGTTTTCACAGCTTCGGCCGGCGCCTGGGCCTGGGCTTCTTGCCGAGCGCTTGCCGCCAGAGCGGGGCCATCAACAGCACTTACCAGCACCACCGAGACCAACGCCGTCGTTCTCAACAAGCGACCAACACCAAAATCTGACCCGGACATTCGACTTACCTCATAACTTCAGTGAATGCGACGCATTCACACAACTGAGGATAAGACGCTTAGCCGATCCGCTTTTTTCAGGGTCGGCGATTTTATTTCAAAAAATCTGCGATCACGGCTTGGTGAGGATATGCAGACGCCCGCTGATCCGGGTGATGCCACCGCCATGGGCCTGAGCCAGCGCCCGCAAGGCCGCCTCCGGCTGGCGCAGATCATAGACGCCCGTTACCCGGCGTCCGGCCAGATCATCATCGGCAACAAATATCCAGCCGGGCTGGTAGCGTTCGATTTCGGCGGCTACCTCGGCGACCGTCGCCCCATCGACAAAGAGATAGCCATCCCGCCACCCGGCGACATCATCGCTGGCAACAGCGCCTGGAGTCGCCGAACCATCTGTCTGGTCGACCTTCAGCATCTGCCCCTTGGTCAGGCGCGCCAACTGCTGATGATGCCGGCCGACCTTAACGATCCCCTCGCTCACCGCCACAGTGACCGCATCCTTAGCTAGTCGGACATCAAAAGCGGTCCCGACCACCTCGACCTGAGTTCCCTCCACATCCACGATGAAGGGCCGCGCGCTATTGGGAGTTACTTCGAAGAATGCCTCCCCAGCCAGCAGCGCAACCGACCGACGTTCGGGCGTGAAGGAAACTTGCAAGGCACTGCGGGCACCAAGATGCACCACGCTGCCGTCTTCCAGGGTGATACGCCGATTCTCAGCCGTCTGGGTCTGGTAGTCCGCTTGGATTACCAGCCGCGCACTGGGCAACAGAACAAAGGCCAGACAGGCGGCTGCGGCAAGGCCGGCAAGACTTGCAAACCCGAGTCGCAGGCGCCGCGACCGGATCGCCGGGAAAGCCACGATCTTTGCTGGCGCCGGCTGCCATTGTTCGGCAGGAACCTGTCCTATGTTCCGCCAAGTCCTGCTGACCTTGCGCCAAGCCTCGGCATGGCTGGGATCGGCCGACAGCCAATCGGCAAAATCACTATGAGCCTGATCGTCATCCGGCATATCCCGCAGCCGCAGCAACCAATCCGCTGCCGCGCTCACGGGATGCCCCAAATCCTGACCTTCCAAATCCTGCGCCATGCTTACCGCATTGTTCTCAAGGAGTTTTTACCGTTCCATCCGCGTGCCGAAACGGCACGGTTACGACAAAGACGAGTGAGCGTGGTCATTTTTTCACGCGCCCTCATTTTTTTCTGTATCGAGCGCCAAGGTGATCTGCACGATGGCGTCGCGCACCAGCCGATGGGCGGTCGCGACAGAAACACCCAGCCGGTCGGCGATCTGCTGCAAGGTGCAATCCCCCAGACGATGCATTTGCAACGCGATGCGGGATCGTTCGGGCAGGTTGGCCAGCGCCTCTGCTATCCGCCGCATATCCTCGCGCGCCAGAATCTCCTGTTCGGGCGTCGGCGTTTCCTCAGGCTTTAGCCATTCGGCCGTCTCTTCGGTCTGATGGCGCCGCTCGACCAGCCGGCGGCGCACCAGATCCAACGCAAGGTTCCGCACGATCCGATAGAGATAGCCCAGCGGCTGTTCGACCGGTGCGCCTGCCTCACTCTGCGGTGTCAGCTTGATGAAAGCTTCCTGGACGACATCCTCGGCCCGCATGCGATCCCGCACGATCGGCATGGCGTACTCCACCAAGGCTGATCGATGATCGCGGTAGAGCCGCAATAAGATATCTCGATCCGACAAGGGCGGGCGCTCAGGAATGACGAAAGACCGCGGACGCTACCTTCATTGCAAATGATTCTCAAGTCCGAAGACGCACAGCCCTCCCCTGACGGCTGTTTATCGAAACGCCGAATTCGTGTTCTGTGGGAGGGGGCACCACAAAAGGATCGACCGCTATGACCGTTGAGCAGCTTCGAACCGGTTTCTGGTGGGATGAGAAATGCTTTTGGCATTCAGGCGGCAACTACGCCTTCATCATGCCGGTCGGCGGGTTGGTTCAGCCGCTGGCGGCCGGCGGGCTGCCGGAAAACCCCGAAACCAAGCGGCGCCTCAAGAACCTAATGCATGTGACCGGCCTGATGGATGAACTGGCGGTTTCGTCCGCCCCGGTCGCGACGACAGAGGAACTGCGCCGCGTCCATCCGGCCAGCTATCTCGACGCTTTCAAGCAGCTTTCCGACAGCAAGGGCGGCGAGATCGGCGAGCGCACGCCCTTCGGCCCCGGCGGTTTCGATATCGCCGCTTTATCGGCCGGCCTTGCGACCGGGGCCCTGCGCAGCATCCTCAAGGGCGAGCAGAAAAACGCCTATGCCCTGTCGCGCCCGCCCGGCCACCATTGCCTGCCGGACAAGCCGATGGGCTATTGCCTGCTTGCCAATCTCTCGATCGCGATCGAGGCAGCCCTAGCCGAAAAGCGCGCCGGGCGGATCGCCGTCATCGACTGGGACGTCCATCACGGCAATGGGACTGAGGCGATCTTTTATGAGCGCTCCGACGTGCTGACCATCTCCCTGCATCAGGAGAACAATTACCCGCGCGACAGCGGCAAGATCGAGGATCGCGGGTCGGGCGCAGGCGACGGCTATAACATCAATATTCCGCTGATCCCGGGCACCGGCCATTTTGGCTATCTGCATGCCTTCGAGCGGATCGTGCTGCCGGCCCTCAAGGCCTATAAGCCCGATGCCATCGTGGTTGCCTGCGGCTTCGATGCTTCGGGTGTCGATCCGCTCTCGCGCACACTCGCGACGACCAAGACCTTTTCCGAGATGACGCGCCTCATCATGCAGGCAGCTGACGAGCTGTGCGACGGCAAACTGCTGTTGGTCCATGAAGGCGGTTATTCCGAGGCGCATGTGCCCTTCTGCGGCCATGCGGTCATTGCGACCTTGGCTGGCTCAGCCATCCAAGCTGCCGACCCGCTGGAAGTGCGCCTCGATTTTCAGCAGCCCAATCCCGATTTCCTGGCCTATCAGATCGGCCTAATCGACCGGATGGCCGCGTTTTTTGGCATAGCCTGAAGCAAAATGCAGCCGGGCCGACCGAGGGGCACCTCGATCGACCGGCTTGCCAGTCAGGCTGGGTATGAGGCCCCGCCCGTCTGGATCAGGATTCGCCTTCCTGGAAGGCTTCCTCGCGCTTCTTCCGGATCGCCGGCAGCACCACGATCAGCAGCAGGACAGCGGCGACCGCCAGCAGGCCGGCGCTGATCGGGCGGGTCACCAGAACCGTCGGATCTCCCTTGGAGAAGAGCAGCGCGCGGCGCAGGAATTCTTCCATCATCGGCCCCAGGATGAAGGCCAGCAGCATCGGCGCGGGTTCGGCCTGCAGCTTGCGGAAGACGTAGCCCAGCACCCCGAAGGCCGCCATCAGGCCGACATCGAAGGTATTGTTCTTCACGCTGAAGACACCGATGACGCAGAAGACGATGATGATCGGGAAGAGGAAATGGTAGGGGATCGCGATCATCCGGACCCACAGGCCGATCAGCGGCAGGTTCAGCACCAGCAGCATCAGATTGCCGATCCACATGGAGACGATGAGGCCCCAGAAGAGCCCCGGCTGTTCGGTCATGACCGAGGGGCCGGGCTGGATGCCCTGCATGATCATCGCGCCGATCATGAGGGCCATCACCGAATTGGACGGCAGCCCGAGGGTCAGCATCGGAATGAAGCTGGTCTGAGCACCGGCATTATTCGCGGCTTCCGGACCCGCCACGCCCTCAATCGCACCTTTGCCAAAACGGCTCGGGTCCTTGGCAATGCGCTTTTCGATCGAATAGGCGCCGAAGGAGGCCAGCGCCGCGCCGCCGCCGGGCAAAATACCGAGGACGGAGCCCAGCGCCGTGCCGCGGAAGATCGGCCCCAGCGTACGTTTCCAATCATCGCGCGTCGGCATCAGGCCGGTGACCTTCTTGGTCAGCAGCGTGCGGTCCCCTTCGCTTTCGAGGTTCGCGACAATCTCGCCGATGCCGAAGACACCCATTGCCAGGATCACGAAATCGATGCCGTCGGTCAGCTCGGGAATACCAAAGGCATACCGTGGCACGGCGGAATTGACGTCGGTCCCGATCATGCCGAGCAGCAGGCCCAGCAGGATGATGCCGAGCGCCCGCAGCAACGAGCCCTGCGCCATAACGATGGAGGCGATGAGGCCCAGCACCATCAGCGAGAAATAATCCGCCGGCCCGAACTTAAGCGCGACAATGGTAAGGCCCGGGGCAAAGACCGCAACGAGGATGGTCGAGATGGTACCGGCGATGAAGGACCCGATGGCAGCGGTCGAAAGCGCCCGGCCGGCCTCGCCTTTCAACGCCATCTGATACCCGTCGAGCGCGGTCACGACCGACGAAGGCTCGCCCGGTAGATTGACGAGAATGGCCGTGGTGGAGCCGCCGTACTGGGCACCGTAATAGATGCCGGCCAGCATGATGAGCGAGGTTTCCGGCGGCAGGCCGAAGGTCACCGGCAGCAGCATGGCGATGGTCGCAACCGGACCTAAACCCGGCAGCACGCCGATAGCGGTGCCGAGAAAAACGCCCAGCAGACAATAGAGCAGGTTCTGGAAGGTCGCCGCGACGGTAAGGCCGAGCCACAGATTGTCCAAGATCTCCATGATCAGATCCTCCGGGCTAAAGGTCGGTGAACCAGTCGCCGAGCAGCGGCAGCGGAACGCCCAGCCCTTCGACAAAGACGAGAATGCAGAAGACCACCACCAGAACCGCACCGGCCAAAGGCTTCCAATGCAGACGGAAGCGGGCGCTGGAGGCGGCGCTCAGCAGGAGGAGGACCAGCAGCGAGACAATGGCCCCGGCCCGGGGTAGCAGCCAGGCGAATAGTAGAACGCCGGCGGTAATCAGACCGAGGGCCTTCAAATTGAAGGTACCGATGGGTTCGGATCCCTTCAGAAAACCGCGCCCGATGGAGATCAGACCGAAGAGGATTAGCAGAGCGGAAATGACAGTCGGGAAATAGCCCGGCCCCATCCGCCCGGCTGACCCCAGGGCATAGCCCCGAGCAATGGCGAAGCCTGCAAGACCGCTGGCTGCGAAGATGACGCCGATCCAGAAATCCTGAGGGCCTTTGATTTTCAAAAGCATGTAACCTCCCTGTCCCGGCAGTGGGCTGCCGTGGCTAATTTCGTACGGGATGCAAACAGAAGAGCCGGTCGATCAGATCAGCCGGTGTCACTTCTCCGGTCAGTCAAAGCGGCGACGGATTTGCCGTCGCGCTGATGCATATCGATGAATTCAGGCACATAGGGCGCTGACGGATTGGCCCATCGTTGTAGAAGCTTGGCATGCAGCGCCGAGGCCTGCTCGGTCGACCGGTAGCCGATCATGGTGAAGAAGTCGGCATGTTCGGCCACAAGATCGGTGCGCCCCAGCAGCACGACGGAGAGTTTTTCCGGGATGGCACCGATCTGCTGTTGCAGCAGGTTCAGCAGCAGCGCGCCATTTTCGACGCCCCAGACCAGAACTGCGGTCATGCCGGATTGCTCGACGGCCTCGCGGATCCGCTCGACCGCGACCTGTTCGTAATCGGCCTGGGGCAGCTTGGCGAGTTCGACCATCTCCAGGAGCTTATCGCCAAATTCCGGACGCTGGCGCAGGCGGCGATAGCGCAGCTTGCCAAGCTCGTTCGCCAGGAAACTGCTGGCGGTCGAGATATAGCCGATCTTGCGATGGCCCTTGGAGATTAGCTGCTCGACGGCCCGGCCAACAGGCTCGCCCCATTCGAAGCCGACGGCATCGACATCGGTACCCATCAGCCAAGCACCATCCACCAGCAGCGTATCGGTCTTCTTGCGGATGGCGGTCAGCATATCGATGGGGAGTTTTTCGAAGAAATTCTGCACCAGGCAGGCATCGAAACGCGGCATGCCCTGCAACACCTGCTTGGCATGCTCGGCATCCGAATAGGCGACTTCGAGCGCCAGATCGCCCGACTGGAGAATACGCTGCTGCAGATCATCGGCCACAAAGCGGGCGCGCCCGGTACTTAAGACCCGGCGCAGGATCATCACGCTGCGACCGCGCTGTTTGGAGAGCGGCGGCTTTTCGGTGGGCGCCAGAACCGTGCCGTCGCCGCCTTTGACAAAGAAGGTCCCGCGGCCGATCTGCGCCGAAATCAGCCCTTCCAGCTTCAGGTCGGCCAGGACCTTCTGCACATTGGGCTGCGAGAGGCCGAAATCGCGCATCAGGTCGCGCACCGGCGGCAGCTTGTCGCCCGGCAGGGCTTGGGCCGCGAGGCCCCGTAGATGATCCTGAAGCTTTGAAAGTTCGACCATTACCCGCCACTCTTACGCTTACATGGAATGCTGTATATACGATACAATACAATATGGCCAGCCCTCAAAACCGATGAACTGAGCAGAATCTCAGTTGATCGGCCCCAGAAGCCGTGTTACTCGTCGAATACGCATCGATACAATATGTATCGTATTAAAGATGCCAATCGCCGACGCAAATTGGCACGCTTCATACCGGAGGAAACACCCGATGACGGTCAAAGCTTCTTCAGTCTTTCGTGCGGCCTGCCTTGCGGCCACCTTCTTCGTCGCGCCGGCGATGGCACAGTCAACCGGCCCGATTACCTTGCTTGTCGGCTATTCCGCCGGCGGTAGCGCCGATTTCGCAGCCCGTGTCGTGGCCCCTGAAATCGCCAGCCGCCTGGGCCGCACTGTCGTGGTGGAAAATGCCACCGGCGCCAGCGGCATGATCGCCCTGCAGAAGCTGATCAATGGCAAGGCTGATACAAATACAATGTATTATGGCGGCTTCGATACGGTTGCTGTGCCGCTGGCTAACAAGGACGTGAAGGTCGATTGGAAATCGCAGACCATTCCGGTCAGCCGCACCGTCGTTACCTCGATGGCTTTCGCGGTCTTAAAAGAATCGCCCTATCAGGATCTGCCGTCCTTCATCGCCGCCGCCAAGGCCGATCCGGCAAACCTGACCTACGGTACCCCCGGCATTGCGTCCGCCCAGCATTTCCTTGGTGAAATGGTCTCCTCGCGCGCCGGCGTGAAGCTGCTGCATGCGCCCTATCGTGGCGGTGCGCAGGTCTCGAACGATCTTCTGGGCGGTATTCTGAATTCGGCCGTGCTCACCACCTCGACCGCGCTGCCGTTTGTGCAGCAGGACAAGATCCGCGTGCTGTTCGTCAGCGACACCGCCCGCTCGCCGCAGATGCCGAATGTTCCGGCTCTGGGTGAAGTTCCGGGCTTCGAAGGCCTCTCGCTGCCGCTGTGGCAGGGCATCTTCGTGAAGTCGGGCACCCCGGATGAGTTCGTGAAGAAGCTGGAAGGCGCGATCGCCGATGGCCTGAAGAACCCGGATGCCCAGAAGCGGTATGGCGATGCCGGCTTCGTGACCTCGCCGCTGGGCGGCAAGCCGTTCCAGGACTTCGTCCAGGCCCAGGCCGACGCCTATCAGAAAATCATCACCGACGCCAAGATCACGGCGGAATAACTAAGAGCCTACCGAAGCGCGGCCCCTGGCCGCGCTTCTGCCTTCTCCTCAAAAAAAGACGAAGAAACCGGAGCCTATTGTGCCGCTGAGCATGTTCGATTCCTACATCACGGGTCATTGGTTCAGCTCGGACGCCAAGGCGATCTGGGATGACCTGGCGACCATTCAAGCCTGGCTCGATGTGGAAGCGGCACTGGCACAGGCCCAGTCGGATGTCGGCCTGATCCCGGCAGATGCCGCCACGATCATCACCCGGATGTCGAAGGTGCATCTGCTCGACCTTGGCAAGCTCGCCGAGGATATCGCTTTCGCCCAGCATCCCTTCGTGCCGGTGCTGAAACAGATCGAAGCCCATTGCGGCGATCCGGCAGCGGGCTTCCTGCATTGGGGCGCAACGACCCAAAATATCTTCGATACCGGCGCGGCTCTCCAGATGCGCCGCACCCACGCCTTGATCACCCGAGCTCTCGCGACCGTCGAAACCCAGATCTCCGACCTGTCGCGTACCCACAGCGGCACCGTGCAGGCTGGCCGCACTCATGGCCAACACGCCCTGCCCAGCACCTTTGGCTATAAGGCCCTGGGCTGGCTCGAAGAAATCCGCCGCAGCCACCAGCGCCTGAATGACCGGATCGAAGGCAGCTTTGTCGCCTGCATGGGCGGCGCTATCGGCACCTTTGCCGCCATGCAGGGCCATGGCCGCCGGGTGGAAGCCCTGATGGCGGAAAAGCTGGGGCTGCAGCCGGCCGTGGTGCCGCTACGCTCCTCCTTCGATCGCTCCAGCGATTATATCGCCTCCCTCGCTATCCTCGCCGGATCGGCCGAGAAGATCGCCCAGGACATCGTCTTCCTGCAACGCACGGAGCTTGGCGAGGTCGAGGAAGCCTTCCATATGGGCAAGGTCGGCAGCTCGACCATGGCCCAGAAGCGGAATCCATCGATGTCGCTGACCCTGATCAGCCTCTGCCGGATGCTGCGGTCGCGCGCCAATCTCGCGGTCGAAACCATGGTCCGGATGGACGAGGGCGATTCCTCGACCACCAATGTCGCCGATATCACTCTGCGCGAAGTCGCGATCCTGGCGGCCTCGGTCGCCGAAATGCTGGTGAAGCTGACCGCCGGCCTCGTGGTGCATACCGACGCCATGAAGCGTAACCTCGCGATCTCCAACGGCCTCATCGTGTCCGAAGCCGTGATGATGCAGCTGTCGGACGAACTCGGCCGCCATCACGCCCATCACATGCTCTATGAAGCTGCCCAGCGCTCGGTTGCCGAGGGGATTCCGTTCCTGGAAGCGATCCGGGATAATCTCAAGGCCCACGGCAAGGCCGAGGTCGCCGATAAGATCACCCTCGATCCGGGCAGCTATCTGGGCGAAGTCGAGAGCCTGATCAAGGACTTGGCGTCAGCTTGAAAAATGAAAGGGCCGAAGCATCAAACCTCGGCCCTTGTTCTACACTGCCGGCGGGTCCAAGCGCGGCCGGGGGCAGCGGCCACCGGCTGCCCGCCCCCGGAGGGGTCAATCTGATTAGGAGTTAGCGGCCAGATCCGCCGGAACCAAGGTCACGCCATGGTAGCGGTGATAGATCTCGACCAGTTTGCCGTTATCGAGGTTCTTCTTCACGAACTCGTTCAGCTTGGCCTGCAATTTCTCTTCGTTCTTGCGCAGCGCAATGCCGAGCGGGAAGCCCTTCATCACGAACTTGGTATCGAGGTCGAGCTTCGGGTTGTCCTTGCGGAGCTGGTTCAAGAGAGGCAGCGAGGTGGCATAGATCTGCAGTTGGCCGGAGGTGATCGCCGTCGTCGAGGTCGGATCATCCTCGAAACGGGTGATCTGCACGCCCGAGACGCCATTGGTGCCGCGGGTCAGTTCCTGGTCATTGACGGTGCCGCGGGTAACGGCAATGCCGCCCTTGCCACCAAGATCGGCATAGGAGGCAATGCTCATCGCCTTCGGCGCGGCAACCACGCACTGCAATTCGGCATAGGCGGTCGAGAAATCGATGACCTTCTTGCGCTCTTCGGTGATCGACAGGGCGGAGATCACGACGTCGGCCTTGTTGGCCATCAGGAACTGCACGCGGTTGGGGGTAGATACCTGAACGATCTCGAGCTCGACGCCGAGGTCCTTGGCGAGCAGGGCTGCGGTTTCGACGTCCGAGCCGGTCGGCTTGAAAGCGGCATCCATCATGCCGTGCGGCGGATTGCCAAGGTCGATCGCGACCATGATCTTCTTGCGCTGCATGATGGTATCAAGGGTATCGGCCAGCGCCGGCATGGCGCTTGAAGCCAGCAGGCCAAGGCCAAGAACACCCGAAAGAAGCAGATGACGACGGTTCATTGTTTCGTTTCCTCACATGGTCCAAGTGTCATTGATGGTGGCGGCCGTCGTAGCGCGGCCTTGGTCGAGGTAGGCTTAAAGGCCGGCCCCGACGAAGTTTCTGAGCTCGGGCGTTGACGGCGAGCGCAGGATGTCGCTGGGCCCCGTCTCATGGACGCGCCCCTCATGCATGAAGATGATCCGGTCGGCGACCCGGGCGGCGAACGCCATTTCATGGGTCACCAGCAGCATAGTCATGCCGCCCCGGGCGAGTTCTTCGATGACCTTAAGCACCTCGCCCGTCAGTTCGGGATCAAGGGCAGAGGTCACCTCGTCGAACAGCATCACCTGAGGCTGCATGGCGAGTGAGCGAGCGATGGCAACGCGCTGCTGCTGCCCACCCGATAGCTGTTCGGGATAGGAGTTGAGCTTTTCGGCCAGACCGACCTGCCTCAGCACCTCGACCGCCAGTTCCTTGGCTCGTCTGCGATCGACCTTCTTCACCCAGCGCGGGGCGAGCGTGATGTTCTGCTCGACCGTCAGATGCGGGAATAGGTTGTAACTCTGAAAGACGATACCGACGTCCTGACGCAACTTGCGCAAAGGCACGCTCGGGTCGCTGACGACATGGCCGCAGACCGTGATCTGTCCCTTGCTGATCGTCTCCAGCCGATCAATGCAGCGCAGGGCTGTCGACTTGCCAGACCCGCTGCGGCCGATGATGGCAACCACCTCGCCCTTTTCGACATCAAACGTGATGCCGTTGAGGACCTGGAGATTGCCGTAGAGCTTGTGGACGTCCTGAAAGCTAATGATGGGCGACATTGAGTTTTCTCTCCAGACGGCGGCTCAGCCAGGACAGCGGGTAGCAGAGCAGGAAATAGAGGCCCGCGATCACGAGGTAGACCCGGAAGGGCTGGAACGTGGCGTTGTTGATCAGCTTGCCGATGTAGGTCATCTCGGCCATCCCGATCACCGAGGCGATCGAAGTGTTCTTGACGATCTGCACCATGAAACCAACGGTCGGCGGGGTGGCGATGCGCAGGGCTTGGGGCAGAATCACGAGGCCCATGCGCTGGGCTCCGGTCAGGGCCAGACAATCGGCCGCCTCCCACTGGGTCTTCGGCACCGCCTGCAGGCAACCCCGCCAGATTTCGCCGAGATAAGCTGCCGAGAACAGCGTCATAGCGATGCAGGCGGCGGCGATCGGCGGCATGTCGAGCCCGAAGATCGGCAGGCCGAAGTAGAGCACGAACATCAAGACCAGCAGCGGCGTGCCCTGGATCAGATTGACGTAAACCAGCGCACTCCGGCGGATCACTGCGGATTTCGAGATGCGGGCCAGCGCGACGCCGAACCCAACGAGCCCGCCGGCGAAGAAGCCGACCAGCGACAGGAAGACGGTCCAGGTCAGGCCTTTGACGAGTGCGTCCCAATGGCTGGGCGCCAGTCCAAGCAGGGTTGCGATCATAGCGAGGTCCCCAGCTTGCGACGGCGGGTAAAGGCAAACTGCCCCACGCCCCAAAACAGGCCGCGCATCGCGAAGGACAGCAGCAGATAGAGCGCCGCGATCACCAGGAAGACTTCGAACGGCCGGAAGGTATCGGACTGGATGCGGCTGGCCATCGCCGTCATTTCCTCGGCCGAGATCTGGGAGGCGATGGAGGTGCCGAGCATCAGCAGCACATATTGGCTGGCGAGCGCCGGATAGACCTTCTCGATCGAGGTCGGCAGGACGATCGCCGCCAACACTTGCCAGCGCGAGAGCGCCAGGCAATCGCCTGCCTCGATCTGGCCCTTATGGATCGACTGGATGCCCGCGCGGATGATCTCGCTCGAATAGGCGCCGATATTGATGGTGAGGCCGATCACCGCCGAGGTGGTGGCGGAGAATTTGAGCCCCAGCGTCGCGAGGCCAAAGAACACGACAAACAGCTGCACCAGCAGCGGCGTGTTGCGGATGATCTCGACGTAAAGCCCGACAATGGCGCGCAGGACCCAGGACTTGCTGGTGCTGGCCACGGCGCAGAGGGTCCCCAGCAGGAACCCGCCGATCGTCGCCATCACCGAAAGCTGGACGGTCAGCACGAGCCCGTCGGCCAGCATCGGCCAATAGTCTTTCAGGAAGGAGAAGTCGAAACTGTAGTTCATGGTGCGGGGCTTTGCCCTCTTCCTCGGGTTTCCTCCTCGAAGGGCAGGCCTCCTGGGATGGAGACCTGCCCTTTTACGCCCTTACCGGTCAGGCCATATATTGGCCGCCGTTGACCTCCAACACCTGCCCCGTGATGTAGCCCGAGAGCTTGTTGGAGGCGAAGAAGAGGTAGGAGCCGATGCAATCTTCCGGCTTGCCGATGATCCCCATCGGGATCGTCTTGCGCATCGCTTCCAGGATGTCCGGGGTCGAATAGCGCTCGTGGAACGGGGTGGAGATGACACCCGGCGAGACGCCATTGACGCGGATGTTCGCGCCGGCCAGCTCCTTGGCCAGATTGCGGGTCGCATTCAGCACAAAGGCCTTGGCCCCAGCATAGAGCAGCGCGCCCGGGCCACCGCCATTGCGGGCGGCAATCGAGCTGGTATTGATGATGCTGCCGCCACCGGCTTTGCGCATATGGCGGGCGGCCACCTGCGAGGCGATCACGACAGAGCGGACGTTGAGGTCCATCACCCGGTCATAGATATCGTCGTTGATCTCATCCAGCGGCACGCGCTGCACGAGGGCGCCGGCGTTATTGACCAGTACATCGAGACCGCCGAGACCGGCCGCCGCTTCTTCGACGATGCGGGTGACTTCACTGGAGGTCGACACATCGCCGCCCACCAGGATGCCCTTGCCGCCGGCCGCCTCGATCTCTTTCAAGACGATCTCGGCCGGGTCCTTGCTCTGATTGTAATGGACGGCGACGACAGCGCCCTGTTCGGCATAGGCCTTGGCGACCGCCGCACCGATGCCGGTGCTGGATCCGGTGACCAGGATGCGCTTGCCCTTGAGGTCGTACATGTTTCTCTACTCCTTAGGCGAAGGCGGGATAGCGGCCGGGGAAGGTCTGGCCGGCTTCTTCAATGGTGAGGCCCTTGGCAAAGGCCGGGCTCTCCGTCCACGGCCGCGCCATGGCATCGGTCATCTTGTTGATTTCGGCGAGGTATCCGGCCCCTTCGGTGGTGAGAGCCTTCTCCATAGCGGCAAGATCGGGATAATGCTGCTGGAAGGCCTGCCACCAGATGGCGCGCCCGGCGAGGAAACCGCTGGCACCCGCCTTGAAGGCGTAATGCAGCACGCGGCGAAATTCTTCCATCCCAGCACCGGCCGACAGCATGACCCAGGGCTTGTCGATCAGCTTGCCCATCTCGTCAAACCAGCGCTGGGCTTCGGCAACCTCGGCGCCGCCCTTGGCAGGGTCCGGCAGGTGGCTGGCCGCCAGTGGGCTTTCGAGTTTGTAGATATCGACGCCATATTCGGGCGAGGCAAAGTCACGCACGCTCTGCAGCACCAGTTCCGGGCGCTTGTCCTTATGTTCGATATAATCGGTCGTATGGTCGGAAGCGCCAGCAAAGGGGAAGACCAGCAGTTCGAGCAGGAAGGCCAGATCATAGGCCTTGCAGGCGGCACCGACTTCGCGGACCAGATTATGCTGATGCTCGCGCACATCCGGCGAGCAATCCGGTCGATACCACAGCAACAGCTTCACGCCATCGGCACCGGCCCGCTTGATCTTATCGACTCCCCAATCCTTCATGGCGAAGGTCTTGCGGCCGCCAGGGCTTTCCTCGAAGGCGAAGTTTTCCAGGGTCAGCAGCAGACCCGGATTGGTCGGCAGCACGTCGAACGACAGGCTATAGCCATAGTCCGGATCGATCAGCACGGCGGTGCTGTCGGGAGCCAGCGACTTAACGAGCGAGCGCTTCACGCCGCCGACCCGTTCGTAGGTGGCCGAGCCTTCACCGAGCTTCTGATTGATCGCCTTGATGATCGGGGGGCGCTGATCGGCGGCCATCATCTTGAAACGGCCTTGCGCGTCGGACAGGCGGCGCAGCGCGCGGAACTTTCCGGCCGACAGGGAGCTAGTCATGCGAAATCCTTGGTGATGGTGTGGGAAGAACCGCTGCCAGCGATGAAGGCATCAACTTCGGCAGCCGTGGGAATGCTGGCGCCCCCACCCCAACGGGTGCATTTGACGGCAGCGATAAGATTGGCAAAGCGCATGGCTTCGGCGGCAGGTAGGCGGCGGGCGACGGCGAGTGCAAAGGCGCCATGGAAGACGTCACCGGCGGCAAGCGTATCGATCGCCGTGATGGTCAGGCCCGGCTCGCTATGGAAACCGTCCTTGTCGATCCAACAGGCGCCGCCCTTGCCGAGCGTCACGCCGACCAGCGTGTGATCGCCATTGCCGTAGATCATCTGGAGGCCCGCCTCGGGATCGGTCGAACCGCCGGTGAGCTGAGCCAGTGCCGGTTCGGAAAACACGACGTGGGAGGCGAGCGGCACCAGGGCGGCGAGCGCTGCCCGATCGGAGGTCAGATCGGCATCAAGCACCGTGGGCTTGCCAAGGCTATTGGCCTTTTCTAACACCGCCCGCGAGGCGGCCGGCCAGCGCACATCGGCCAGCACCGCGTCATACTGCCGGATATCCTCGAGCGGCAGCCAGGAAGGGTCGGTATCCAGTTTGGGATCGGCGAAGACCAGCAGCATCCGCTCGCCATCCTGGGTCACCCCGACGGCCGAGATGCCGGATTTGGCATCATCGACCCGCCGGACCCGCGAGACATCGACCTGGCTGCGGGAGAGGTCCGCGACGATACGATCGCCCTGCATGTCGTTGCCGACCCGGGCCCAGAGCGTCGCATTGCCCCCCTGCCGGGCAATGGTAATGGCGGCATTGGCGGCGGGGCCGCCGGCAGCCGAGGCGAAATCCGACGCAAAGACCTTGGTCGGTTCGGTCGGGAAATACGGCAGCGCAAAAATCTCGTCATAGACGGCGATGCCGACACAGAGCACCGAGCTCATGAGGGCCCTCCGCAATTCTGCAGACGCGTCGCCGTTCCAGGCGTGGCGATACACGCCCCAGGAGCAATTCGGCTAATCATGGTCCACCGCTGATCGTTTCCATTATCGGATCTTAATTCCGTTATCCGGAATTTGAATTCATGGTGCCGTTCCGCATTGCGGATGTCAATTCTGATTCTAAACCGAGTCGCGAAAGACTATAGTCGGCCGGCAAGCGAGACAGGCGGCGGTAGAAACCCCGCCGCGAAGGAAGGGATAAGCACGGACATGGCAAGCCAGGCCCGTACACTTGAGGCAGAGTCGGCCGAGCGATCGGATCGCGGATCGCTGAAATCGATGCAGAAGCTGATGACGGTGCTCGACTGCTTCTCGCGCTATGACCGCTCGTTGAGCCTCGCCGAGATTTCCGAGCGCTGCAAAATGCCCAAGACGACGGTGCATCGCCTCGTCACCAGCCTGCGCGAAGCCAAACTGCTGGAGCAGGACAAGGAACGCGACCGCTATCGCATGGGGATTCGGCTGTTCGAGCTCGGCAGCATCGTGCTCGCTAATCTCGATCTGCATCGCGAGGCCCGCGCGCTGGTCGAACGGTTGGGTGATATCAGCGGCGAATCGGCCCATCTCTGTATCTTCGATGGCACCAATATGGTGATCGTAGAACATCGCGAGCCGGGCGGCAGCAGCGTCAATTGGACGACCACCCTTTCGATCTCGCCCTCCTATTGCACCGGTGTCGGCAAGGCGGCCCTCGCCTTCCAGGAACCGGCGACGATCGAGAAGGTGATCCGCCAGGGGCTGCTGCCCTATACGCCGACCACCATCACCGATCCCGATGCCCTGCGGCAGGATCTGGCCGACACGCGCGAGCGCGGCTATTCCATCGACGAGGGCGAACATCAGCCGACCATCCGCTGCGTCGCCGCCCCGATCCGCAATGCCTCGGGCCGGGTCTTCGCCGCCATCAGCGTCACCGGCCCGATGGAACGTGTGACGCGCGAGCGCGTCCCGACCCTCGCTGAACTGGTAAAGGCCACCGCCGTGCAGTTGTCGCGGCAATTGGGGTATGAAGAGAAGACTTCGGCCAGCAAGAGGACCAGGACGTGACGCACGTTGAGTTTCGGGGCGTCATCGTTCCCCTGACTACGCCTTTTACCGCCGACGAAGAAATCGACCGCCAAGGCTTCACCCGCCAGATCGACTGGATGCTGGCGGAGGGCGTCAGTGGCTTCGTGGTCGGCGGCAGCACCGGCGAAGGCTATGCTCTGGATGAGGGCGAAATGCTGGAGCTCTCGAAACTCGCGCTCGATGTAGTGGCCGGCCGGGTGCCGGTGATGGCGAGCATCATGGTCGACAGCACGCGCGCGGCCGTAAATCGGGCAAAGCAGCTGGCAGAACTGCCGCTGTCGGGCCTGCAGATCGCCCCGCCGCATTATATCTTCACGCCGGACGATGACGGGCTGTTCGCCTTCTATCAGGCGGTTGGCGCCGCCTCGCCCCTGCCGCTCGTGCTCTACAATGTGATCTCCTGGGCTAACGTTCAGCCAGCCGTCGCGGCCCGCATCCTTGACGGGGTGCCGACCGCTTACGGCGTCAAGCAGAGCGACAAGGACCTCGGGCGGTTCGCCGATCTCGTCCTCGCTGTTGGGCCCGAGCGAGTATTCGGTGCCATTGATGGCTCGCTGATGAGCTGTTATGACCTCGGCATCGCCGGGTCGATCGCAGCAATCGCTAGCGCCACCCCGCGCGCCAGCGTCGCGCTCTGGCAGGCGGTGCAGCAAGGCGACCGTGCCCGCGCTCTGGAACTCAATGCCGCCCTCGGCCGCTTCTGGCAGCAACTGTCCGGCAGCAATCTGCCTGCCCGAGTCAAGGCGGCCCAGACGATCCAGGGCATCGCCGCCGGAAGGCCGCGTGCACCTATGTCAGCCCTGACGGAAAGCGAGGAAGCCGCCCTCACCGCCGCCTTCCAGCACTTAGCCCGTGTTACGGATCAATAAGCGCTAAGCTACCGGCAGGGTTACCGTCGCCCGCAGGCCGGGGTTATTCGGGGCAAGCAGGATATCGCCGCCATGGTGACGGGCAATCGCCCGCGCGATGGATAGGCCGAGGCCGACGCCGCCCGTCTGTCGGTTGCGGGATTGTTCCAGTCGATAGAAGGGCGCAAAGACCTGTTCCAGCTCGGCCGCCGGGATCCCCGGCCCCTGGTCTTCCACCACAATGTCAATCGATGTAGGCGAGGTCAGCAAACTGACCGACGCCGTGCCGGCATAACGCAGGGCATTTTCGATGAGATTACGCACGGCCCGTTTCAGATTATCGGGCCGGCAGCGGTAGTTGATCCGGTCGGCCTCCACGAAGCTGACCTGATGGCCGAGTTCGGCGAGATCATCGCAGAGGCTGCCGAGTAGCGCGGATAGATCGACCGCCCGGGTCGCCTCGGCCGTCGCCTCGCTATGGGCAAAGGACAGGGCGGCCTCGGTCATGACTTCCATTTCATCAACAGTCGCCAGGATCTTCTGCTGGATCTGTAGGTCCGTGACGAATTCCGCCCGCAGTCTGAGAGTCGTCAGGGGCGTGCGCATGTCGTGGCCGATAGCGGCCAGCATGCGGGTGCGATCGTCGATGAAGCGGCGCAAACGGATCTGCATCCGATCAAACGCCTCATAGAGCTGTCTGATATCCTTTGGCCCACGCGACACCAGCGGCGGCAGGCTCTCCCCGCGCCCCAAGGCTTCAGCAGCCAGGGCCAGTTGCTGTAGCGGACGGGCGATGCGATTGGCGATCAGGATGGAGATGATGCAGAGCGCGAGGGCGGTAATGCCGACCGACAATAAGGTCTGGCTGCTCCAGAGGCCCGGCGGGATCGCTTTATAGGAAATCGCATTCAGCCAGAGACCATCGCCGATCGGCACCACGATGCCCATTCCGTCCTGCCCGGAAAAATGCAGGAACCGCACATCCTTGCTGCCCGGCCATAGGTCCGACTCAAGCAATTGCCAATCGGTGATGCTGGCAGCATCCAGATTGCGCGCCTTCCACCGCATATGGTCCGGCACATAACCGTGGGAGAGGGCCTGGCTCAATTGTTCCGTCGCACTCCCATACCAGGAACGCCGGTCCACCAGCGGATCGGCCCTGGAAACCCAGAAGCGGACATTGGCATTGGAACTCGCCTTCAGGACGTATGCATGCATCTCGTCCGGGAAGAGCTCGAAGGCATTGGCCAGCGCGGCGGTCCGGCTGATGAAATCGCTCTCGATCGCCTGACGGATCGCTGTTTCGCGCTGCCGGACCGAAATGACGTAGGAAATCGACTGACCGATAATCAGCGCCGTCAGGATGAAGACGATGAACTGCCAGGCAAGGCTGCGCTTCCACCAGCCCATCATCGGGCCTCGACTTCAACGGACAGGCTGTATCCCCCACCCCAATGGGTCTGGATGATGGTCGGGTTTTTGGGATCGGGCTCGATCTTCTTGCGCAGTCGGCTCACCTGATTATCGATGCTACGATCGAAGGGATCGGCCAGACGCCCGACGGTCAGATCCAGCAACTGATCGCGCGACAGCACGATGTGCGGGTGGTCGAGAAACACCTTGAGCAGGCGAAATTCGGCCGTGCTGAGCGCCACCCCGATCCCATCATTGCCCTGGAGTTCGCGCCGCCGCATGTTCAGCCGCCAGCCGTTGAAAACCAAAGTCTCTTCCTTAGAGACCGGCCGGGCCACAACAGCTGAAGAGACCCGCCGCAACACGGCGCGGATGCGAGCGAGTAGTTCGCGCGGATTGAAAGGCTTTACGACATAATCATCCGCCCCGACCTCCAGCCCGATGATGCGGTCGGTATCATCCGCCATGGCGGTCAGGAAGATGATCGGCACATTGCTGGTGGTGCGCACCTGCCGGAAGACCGACAGCCCGTCTTCCACCGGCATCATGATGTCGAGGACGATGAGGTCCGGCGGCCCCTGATCCAGCAAATCCCGCAGTCCGGCGCCGCTTTCCGCCGTGCTGACGCGCAGCCCATGTTGCGACAGGTATTTGCCCACCAGATCGCGAATGTCCTGGTGGTCGTCGACAACAATGATATGCGGCTCGGTATCCATGGGGCGTCGCCAAGTAAAAAGAGCAGGCTGACATAAAAATATAGTCTTTCTGACCGGCTGGTCAGTCCGAAAAATGTATCAAAGTGTAAGATAAGCCGCCCCGCCCAAAAGCGGCCACAAACGATACAATTGATTACAACTTGCGTTGGCTCCGACATAGCTCTGCGACAAACGACGGCTAGCCTTGTCCTTAGAGAAGGTCGCTGCCACGTGAAAGCTGTGTACCCCCTTGGCAATTAACCGACCGGTGCCTTCTCGCCCCCTCATGCAAGGCGCTGGAGACCGTCCATGCCAAAACGCCCGGATCTGGATCTGCCCGACTATATCCTGGAGCGCCAAACCCGGCCGCTGGATCTGCTCTGTGGGCTCGGCATCACTGCAGCTCTTATCCTGATGCTTGCCATCGCGGGGCCGAAAGGCATTGAGCCCGCCGTTATCGAAGCGCTGATCGAACAGCAGCACCGCGCCGTCCTGCTCGAGAGCACATTCGCCAGCTATCCAGCCTGGGTTTCCACTTTCTGCGATTTCCAGGCATGACGACGGCCCTGATCGATAGCCTCGATCAAGACTTCAGCGACGACCAGCGATCGGCCCTGCAACGGCAGCATATTCTGGAAAGTGCTCGGGCCGTCTTCCTGGATAAGGGCTATGCCGGCGGCAGCATGGAAAGCATCGCCAATCTGGCGGGCGTTTCCCTTTCGGCCATCTACCGGGTCATCGGTAACAAAGATGCCCTGTTCGAGACGATGGTCATGGGGGAAGCCCGGCGGATCGCCAAGCTCCTGCCCTTTCTTGACCTCAGAGGCCCCGACCCCGATGCCTCGCTCGAAGGGTTGAGCGCAGCCTTGATCCTACAATTTGGCTATCCCGATGTGATCGCCCTGCTACGCATGATCATCGGTAGCCTCGATCGCTTCCCGGCCTTGGGCGAGCAGTTCTTCCGCAAAAGCCTGGGTCAGGCCCGCTTTCAGATTGCCGCCTATTACGATCAAAGGAAGCAAGAGGACACCGACAGCTTTGTGTTGGCGGAGCGCTTCACGGCGCAGTGTCTTGCCCCCTCCATGATGCGGCTTTTCAGTCTTCCGCAAAACGCCAAAGGGTCCGTCATCGGCTGACGGACCCTTTGCTTTTTGAGGGCTACTCCTCTTCGGCCGCCAACTCGGCCCGGCTCGGGGATGCGACGAGGGGCTTGCGCCCCTTGAAGACACGCCGGACGGCGACAAATAGCACCGGGATGAAGAACACCCCAAGGAAGGTCGACGAAATCATCCCGCCCATCACGCCGATACCGATGGAATTCTGACTACCGGAACCAGCCCCACTGGCAATCGCGAGCGGCAAGACACCCAGGATGAAGGCAAACGACGTCATCAGGATCGGGCGCAGGCGCTGACGGGCCGCCTCCAACGTTGCCTCGATCACCGACTTGCCCATGTCCTGCTGCACGATCGCGAATTCGACGATCAGAATCGCGTTCTTGGCGGCAAGACCAATGGTCGTCAGGAGGCCGACCTTGAAGTAGATATCGTTCGCCTGCCCAAACATCGACGCCGCCGCCAGAGCCCCGAAGATCCCGACCGGCACCGCCAGCATCACAGCGAACGGCACCGACCAGCTTTCGTAGAGCGCAGCGAGCGCCAGGAACACCACCAGGATCGAGATGGCATAAAGCTGCATCGCTTGATCGCCCGACAGCTTTTCCTGCGCTGAGAGACCCGTCCATTCATGGGAGAATCCGGCCGGCAGACGCTCCATCAGTTGATCGATCTCTTCCATCGCCTGACCCGAGCTGGAGCCGACACCGGCACCGCCCTGGATCTGGACAGCCGAGGCGCCGTTGTAGCGCTCGAGACGCGGGGAACCATAGTTCCAGCTGCCGGTCGCAAAGGCCGAGAAGGGCACCATCTCGCCGCGCCCGTTGCGCACGTACCAGCGGTCGAAGTCCGACGGCTGCATGCGGAAATCCGCATGCCCCTGGACATAAACGCGCTTCACCCGGCCGCGATCGATGAAGTCATTCACATAAGTCCCGCCCCAGGCCGTCGTCAGTACAGTATTGATGTCCACGAGATTGAGGCCGAGGGCGCTGGCACGCGCCTGATCAATGGAGATCGCATATTGCGAGGTATCTTCCTGCCCGTTCGGGCGGGTACCGGTTAGTTTCCCACTTTGCCCAGCCGCGCTCAGCAACTCGTTCCGAGCCGCCATCAGGGCGTCATGCCCCTGGCTTTCGGTATCGCGGATGTAGAAATCGAAGCCGCCCGAATTGCCAAAGCCGGGGATAGCCGGTGGCGCAAGGGCATTCACCCGCGCGTCGCCGATCTTGGCAAAAGCGATATTCGCGCGCCGGGCAATCGCCTGGGCCGAGCCTTCGGGCGATTTACGTTGAGCAAAATCCTTCAAAGAGATGAAGCTCAAGGCGACATTCTGCCCCTGGCCACCGAAGCTGAAACCGACGGTACCGAAGGCGCCATCGACATAAGCGCTTTCATTCTTCAGGAAATGCTGGATGACCTGTTCCAGCACACGGCTGGTGCGGTCGGCGGTTGCACCGGGCGGCAGCTGGATTGCCGCGATCAGGCGCCCCTGATCCTCTTCGGGCAGGAAGCCGGTCGGCAGGCGATTGAGCAGCCAGACGCAGGACGCCGAAAGCGCAACGAACAGCAGGATAGACGGGATGAGACGCCCCACCATGAGGCCGGTGAAACGACCATAACCCCGCTTGGTCGCCTCGAACCCATCGTTGAACCAGCGGAAGAAGCGCAGCTTGTGGTCATGCCCCTGGGGCTTGCGCAGGATCGTCGCGCAGAGCGCCGGCGTCAGGATCAGGGCCACCAGGACGGAGAGCACCATGGCCGAGACGATGGTGATCGAGAATTGGCGATAGATCACCCCGACCGAACCGGCAAAGAAGGCCATCGGGATGAACACAGCCGACAGAACTGTGGTGATGCCAATCAGGGCACCGCTGATTTCCTGCATTGATTTGATGGTGGCCTGGCGCGGAGATAGCCCCTCTTCCTCCATCAGGCGTTCGACGTTTTCGACCACCACGATGGCATCATCGACCAGCAGGCCGATGGCGAGCACCACGCCGAATAGCGTCAGCGTATTGATCGAATAGCCAAAGACGGCCAGCACCCCGAAGGTCCCGAGCAGCACCACCGGTACCGCCAACGTCGGGATCAATGTCGCCCGGAAATTCTGCAGGAAGAGATACATCACCACGAAGACCAGCACGAAGGCTTCGAGGAGGGTGTGCAGGACGCTTTCGATGGACAGCCGCACGAAAGGCGCGGTGTCGAAGGGATAGCTCACTTCGACCTTGGCCGGGAAAATCTCCCGCATCCGGTCGATCTGTGTCCGCACCCGTTCCGCGGCATCCACCGCATTGGCGCCGGTCGCGAGGTTGAAACCGATACCCGCCGACGGGCGACCGTTGAAGGACGCGGTGGTGTTATAGCTCTCGGCCCCCAGTTCGATCGTCGCGACATCGCGCAGTTGGACGAGAGCACCGCCCTCCTCGCTGCGCAGGATGATCGCCTCGAACTGTTCCTTAGTCTGCAAGCGGCTACCGGCCGTCACCGTCACATTCAGCTGCTGGCCAGGGCGCTGCGGCAGCGCGCCCAGCTGGCCGGCCGAAACCTGAGTGTTTTGAGCCTGAATTGCGGTCGTCACATCGCCGACCACCATCTTGTATTTTTCGAGTTTAGCAGGATCGAGCCAGATGCGCATGGCATAGCGCGAGCCGAAAATCTGGGTATCGCCAACCCCGGGCACCCGGCGCAGGGCATCATTCATCGAGGCGTCGATGAAATCGGCCAGATCGTTGGAGGTCAGGCTGCCATCGGTCGAGACAAAAGACGCCAACAGGAAGAAGCTGGAGGTCGATTTCGTCACGGTTAGGCCGGTGTTCTGCACCACCTGGGGCAGGCGGGATTCCACCAGCTGCAGGTTATTCTGAACCTGCATCTGCGCGACATTGGCGTCGGCATTATTGGTGAAGGTTAGCGTGATCGACGCCTGACCGGTCGAGGTGGAGGTCGAGGTGATGTAATCGAGGTCGTCGATACCGGTCATGCCCTGCTCGATCACCTTGGTGATCGAGTTTTCGACGGTTTGGGCATCGGCACCCGGATAATTGGCGGTGATGCGGACCGTTGTCGGGGCGATCTGGGGATATTGCGAAACGGCGAGCGTCGTGATGGCAAGACCGCCGGCCAACATTACAACGATAGCAATGACCCAGGCGAAGATCGGCCGGTCGATAAAAAAGCGGGACATGGGTCGAGCCTAGTTTGCGGTGACGCTGGGAGCGCTGGGGGCAGCAGAAGCCACCGCCTGAACCTCGCCGGTGCCGTCATTGACCCGCACAGGGTTGACCGCAACTTCCTGGCCGTTCCGAACCTTCTGACCGCCTTCGATGACCACCCGGTCACCGGCAGCGACACCGGAGGTCACAAGCCAATTATTCCCGATGGATCGATCGATGCCGACCACCCGTTCCTGGATGATGTTGTTGGCATTGACGAATTTGGCGACCGCTTCGCCCCGCGCATTCCGGGACACGGCACGCTGCGGGATGAGGAAGCTATTTTCGACCACGCCATCTTCGATGATCGCCCGCACATACATGCCGGGCATCAGGACTTTGTCCGGGTTCGGGAAGATCGCCCGTAGCGTCACCGTCCCAGCGCTGGCCGACACAGCCGAGGCCTGGAACTGCATTTTGCCGGCATGGGCATAACGGCTGCCGTCTTCCAGCAGCAGGGCGACCGATACCTCGTCGCCGTTGCGCTTCACCTGCTGGGCCGCCAAGGCCTTATTGAGGCGTAGCAGATTGGTGCTCGACTGCACGACATCGACATTGATGAATTCGACCTGACGAATCGTCACCAGCGACGTCGATTGCTGCGCCGTCAAAAGCGCGCCTTCGGTCACGCTGGAGGCATCGATGCGGCCGTCGATGGGCGCGCGGATCTTGGTATATTCGAGGTTGATGCGGGCGTTTTCCAGAACGGCGGTTGCCCCGGCAACATCGGATTGGGCCTGGATCAGCGCGGTACGGGCATCATCCAGGCTCTGCTGGCTGACGACATTGCGCTCGCTCAGCTGCTTGATGCGATCGAAGCGGGCCTGAGCCGTCGGGACCACGCCCTTGGTGCGGCGCAGGGTCGCCTCGGCATTGCGGTAAGAGGCCTCGAACGGCGCCGGTTCCAGTTCGTAAAGAATATCGCCGGCCTTGACGGTCGCGCCTTCCTGAAAGTTCCGGCGGCGGACGATGCCATCGACACGGGGGCGCACTTCAGCCACCACATTCGCGCTGGTGCGGCCTGGCAATTCGGAGGTCAGCACCACGGTCTGGGGCTGCAGCGTCTGCGCCCCGATCTGGACCTTAGGCGCCGGAGGTGCCTTCTGAGCCGCCTTTTCTTCAAAGCAACCCGACAGAGCGAACGCCATCGTCGCGCCCACCAGCACCCGAACAAACAACTGTCGCACGATCATCCTTACCTCAAGCCCTTATGCACCAAAGGCCCGCGTGTTGAAGGTTGTCGGCGTTTCCTTCCAGGGGGATTTTTTTGCCTTTGATTGGTCGAGACGCAGACTACCCCCTGTTTGTCGCAGAGGTTTGCCAACGCCGCCCTAATCTGTATCAAAGTGTAACCGCTGTTGCTATCGCTCAGTCGGTCACGGACGCCGCTCCTGCCTCGACAATATCCTCCTCGCTCATGCCTTTGCGCCAATGGGAAAAGGCGACAAGCCGTGCCGGCGGAATGCCAGCGGTACGCAGGTATTTGCGGATGGTCCGGAAGCTCGAATATTCCGCGCCAACCCAACAGAAGATCTGCGTTTCGGGCGGTAGCGCGACAGCTGTCACGGCATCGGCCAGCAAGGCCGTTGTGCCCACGGCTGCATCCCCGCGATACAACCAACGAACCTCGACACCGGCAGGAGGACGCAGGGGTAGTTCGTCCCCGACTTTCCCAACCTCGATGAAGGCGATGCCCGTTGCGGTCTCGGGCAGGTCTTCCAGCAGGCGGGCGATACCCGGTAGGCCCGTCTCGTCCCCCGCAAAAAGATACCAGTCCGCCGCCTGACGGCCTAGAGCCGCCGGCCCCAGAATGCCAACGATATCGCCTGGCGCAGCAGCTCTGACCCAATCGTTCCCCGGCCCTCGCCCGACATGCACGAAGAAATCGATGGTGAGCTGCCCCGCCGCGACATCGACGCTGCGGATCGTATAGATGCGGGACGAAAGCTTGCCGGCCTTGGGCCAGACGATGCGTCCGTGATCGTCGAGCTTGGGCCATTCCGGCACCGTCACGTCCTTGGCCTGAAATAGCAGCCGGCCATGGATCTGATCGGGATTGGCATAACGCCCGAGGTTGTCACCCTTGAAGGTAATCCGCCGCCAATTGGGGGAGAGATCGTCGATCTCAACGACCGTCAAGACCCGCAGGTCGGGCGGTAGCGCATCGCCGATCGTATCGCCGGTCCAGGTGATATCCAGCAGCACGTCGCGGGCGACAAACTGGATCAGGCCGGTGAAATCATGTTTCAGGCGGTTGAAGGAGGATGCCTCATCGGCTTCGACCGTCAGATGGAGTTCACCCGGCACCACGCGAACGCTGGCGATCCCGAAGGTGGACACAAGGTCGTATCCCCCTGAAACCACCGTGAGCACCATGTTATGGGCGGTCAGGGAATTGGCGATTTGCTCGATATAGGCCGCGATTTCCGCAAAGCGGATCACGGCCTGACCCTTGAAACGGGACATGACTGTCCTCTCTCATTTATCAGAAGGAATAAGTAGCCCAGCAGGGACCAGGGATCGGCTTTGCCAGGAAGCGCCGATTGATTTCATCCAGGGTTGCGGCGGGATCGATATCCTGAGTCAAGCCAGGATGCAGCCAGCGGGCGGCCGCTTCGACAAACAGGATATTGAGGAACGGCACGGCAATGAGGCCGGTCCAAACCCCATGCACCCGCCTGCCCTGCACTGCTGGCACCCCCTCAAAACCTGTTCGGCTAACGAGCTGGCGGAAGCCATCCTGCGTCTTGTCGACAGAAAGGCCCGGGCCGATGGCGGGACGGCCGCTGGCTGCGAAATCACCGCCTGACGCGATATAGACCGCGGGCTCCTCGATCAGCAGCTGTTCGACTCCAAGTTTGGCATACCAGGGGGCGGTCACCGCCGAGAGGGTCTTGCCGCCCGCCAGGGTCAGCAGATCGCCCCACAGCCGATTACCCGCCACCCAGCAGCAATCATCGCTGGTCGATTGGATTTCGAGATAGGTTTTTACGGGCATAGTGCCGGCCAAACGGGCTTTCAGCCTGTCTCGCCGTCCCAGCACAAAGCCCGTGAAGTCCTGTGCTTTCGTCGCATTGCCCAGAATCCCGCCCCAGAGCGCCATGGTGGTGCCGAGGTCCGCGAAAGGGTCATAGGCAACGTCGCTTGGGATATTGGAGGTCACATTGCTGAAAACCACCGGCACGCCGGCACTCTCCAAGCGCCGGACCAGATCGCTCTTGGCGAGGTCCGGCACCATGAAAGCCGTCGCGACCACTAGGTCGGGTTCCAGGGCGATGATCTTTTCCGCCGAAACCGTATCGGCCGTCCGGCTGCCGACAATCGCGATCGGCTGGCCGTCGCCCCGCACCTCGTACTGGCGGCGCAGCAGGTCGCTGTCGAACATATCGACGCTCGCCCAACCGACCACCAGGGACGCGGGATCAGGATGCAGCAGGGCCATGCTGAGGATATCGCGGGCATCCAGCAGCACGATGCGCCGAGGCGCCTGGGTCAGAGCGACCTCCCGCCCCAGCATGTCGCGGACAGTCCCCTGCGCCATCGCACGGCCGGAAACCGCCGCCATGAAGGCAGCGGTTCCCAGCAGTCGGCAGAAGCTGCGCCGATCGATCACCATTTATACTGAACCCCCGCCAGCAGCTGTGCGCCATTGCCATATTGGCAGAAGTAGTTGGAGCTGCAGCTCGCGTAATATTCGGTATTCAGCAGGTTGGAGACGCTGAAGGTCGCTTGCGCCCCTTGCAGGGAAGTGCTGGCTTTACCGAGGTCATAGCGCACGGCCATGTCCAGCAACGTATAGCCGGCCGTCTTGATAGTATTGGCATCATCGGCAAAGCTGCTGCCGACGAAGCGCACGCCGCTGCCGACGCTCAGACCGTCGAATAGGCCGCTGGTGAAAGCGTAATTCGCCCAGACCGACCCGTAATAGCTCGGCGCTGCCTGCGGCCGCTTACCTTCCGTGGTCGCGACGTTGGATTTGGTCACTTCGGTATCGAGGAAGGTCAGCGCGCCGATCAGTTCGAGATTATCGATCACCTTGCCGCGCGCTTCGAATTCGATACCGCGCGAGCGCACTTCACCCTGCTGAACGCTAAAACCCGGCACCGCGCCCGGGGTCAGGACGTTCTGCTGGGTAATCTGGAAGAGCGACGCCGTGAAAAGCGCATCCATGAAACCGGGCTGATACTTCACGCCGGCTTCCCACTGCTTGGCCTTGGTCGGCGCGAAGGCACGGCCGGTGGCATCGACGCCGATCGTGGGCTCGAACGAGGTCGAATAGCTGGCATAGGGCGCGAAACCACCGTCGAACAGATAGGTCGCCCCCACGCGATAGCTGGCAGCGCCGCTCGATTGGTCGCTGGTGGTGCCGGCCAGACGGTTCTCGGTTTCCTGATCGGTCCAATCATAGCGCGCGCCCAGCACAACCCGCAGCTTGCCGAGGCTGATCTGGTCCTGCAGATAAGTGCCGGTTTGCTGTAGGGTCTGGCGATTGTCGATCACCGCCGCAAACGGGCCGACCGGCGCGCCATAGACCGGATTGGTCACATCGAGCGGGGTTGCCGCACCGAAGAGATAGGTCCAGTCGCTTTTGGAGTGCTGGAAATCGATACCGGCGACGACCTCATGCTCGATACTGCCGGTCGCGAAATTGAATTGAGCGCGATTATCGAACGAGGTGCCGCCGACATCTTCGAGCGAGCGGATCGCGACGCGCGGGATCAGGCCGCCGGCGGTGATTGGGGCCGCCATCTGCAGCGAGCGGAAATCGAGATCAATCGCCGAATAACGCAGGCTGGAGCTGACCTTCAGCCAATCGTTGAAGCGATGGTCGAGCTTATAGCCGGCTGAATATTGTTCGCGCTCATAGCTGTCGTAATCCGGATCGCCGACATTGAGGTTGCGATCGAGGTAGCTGCGATAGGCGGCCGGTGCCTGGGACTTCATGAAGAGCGAGTTGAAATAGCCGCCCTCGGGGTCCTTCTGGTACATGCCATGAAGCTCGAGTCGGGTATTGTCGGTCGGCGTCCAGGCGATGGTCGGGGCGACGCCGAAACGTTGTTCGTCGACATCATCGTACCGCGTGCCCGACATCCGGCCCATGGCGGTCAGGCCATAGTGCCACTGCGCTGCCTCGTCGATCTTACCGCGCGAGGTGACGCCGCCCTGATAGCGGCTGTGGTTGCCCACTTCGATGCGCGCCTCGTTATAGGGCTCGCCATCAGGGGCACGGCTCACCTGATTGATGAGGCCACCCGGGCTGGTCTGGCCATAGAGCAGTGCCGAGGGGCCTTTCAGCACATCGATACGGTCGAGGAAGAATTGATCGACCGAGGGAATCGCGAAGGCCTGTCCGCGCGGCATCTTCAAGCCATCGAGGTAATCGACGACGCGGGTGGAGAGGCCGAAACCGCCAAAGCCGCGCATGAAGACGCTGTCGTAGCGGCTGGTGGCATCGATGCCCGATAGGACACCGGCGGTATAATTCAGTGCATCACGCACCGACTGCGGGTTCTGATCGTCCATCTGTTTGCGGGTGATGGTCGAAACGGATTGCGGGGTTTCCAGAACCGGCGTCACCGTCTTGGTCGCCGAGCCGGTCGATTTGACGAGGATTTCGTCCTCCGTGCTCGTGGGAAGGCGCTGCCCTTCGATTACCAGCGGGGCCAGCGTGGTGCTGGACTGCGCGGCCGCCAGACCCGGAAGCAGCACCGCCGGTGCCGCCAGCAGCGCCACCTGCGCCTTTTTCATCGACTTCCCCATATCGCCCAAGACCTTTCGTTAAGACACCATCGACGGGCCGCGCCATCAATGCAAATGCGAGTCATTCTTGATCGGCGATATAAAACAAACAGGACGGTCCCGTCCAGTTAAATGTTCTGCTTCCGCTATGGGTGCAACATGTGATTTTCTCGCGGGAAAGTCGCATCGCTACCGCCCAATCGAAGGCAGGATGCAGCGGGAAAAACGGACGGGAATCAGGCGCCTCTTGCTTGCAGGAGGAACGGCTGAGAAGGGCAGAGATGACCAGAACCACAGCACTGCGGATCGGGGAAGCAGCCCCCCGCTCCCGCCCCGGCCGGCCTTCCAAAGAAGAAGCGGCAGAGACGTCGACCCGCATTATCGACATCGCCGCCGCCCTATTTGCAGCCCAAGGCTTTGCCGCAACCTCCGTCGAACAGGTGGTGGCGGAATGCAACGCGGGGAAGGATACGATCTATCGGCGCTTCCCCTCCAAGCTCGCGCTCTTCGAAGCCGTGGTGATGCGAGCCCGGCAGCGCACGCTCGATCGCCTCGAACAGGAAATTCATGCGGCCGAAGGGGTCGGCGATGATCTGACGCGCCTCAAGAAAATCGCGCGCTGGTTCCTGGCGATCAATCTTGATCCCCAGATGGTCGCCTTCAAGCGTATCGCGCTCAGCGAATCGGTCGTCCTGGGCGAGGATCGCGCAGAAACCTTCGAGCGCGACACCATCACCGAGCGTCTGATTTCCCTGGTCGCGGCTGCCCAGGCCAAAGGGCAGTTACGGGCGGGGGACCCGATGTTCCTAGCAGGCCACCTGCTGCATTCCATCGTCTTCGGCCCCTCGAACGACGCGATGTTGGGACGCCGCACCTATGAGGTACCAGCTGCTCAGGACGCCTATTTCGAACAAGCCTGGGACTTGTTCCTCAACGGCGCCAGCGTCTGAGGTTCTACAGCCGGTCGAAGAATTTTTCCGGGATGTGGCTGTCGGATTTGATCAACTCAACAGCCCAGTCGATCGAGCCTTGGGGATAAATTGTTACGATCGGCGTAGCGTTAAGATCGCGCTCCGCAATCGACAGGCCAAACATAGTCAAGACAGCGTTGATCATGACAGGCTCCTTCCAAGGATTTCCGCGGTTTCCGCAGCTACCGCCTGCAATTCGGCATTCGTAACGCCAAGCGTACAGGCACGGGTTTGGGTGTGGATCACATCCCCATCAGCACCGGACTGAAGGGCGCAGGCGTATGCAATGACCGCGGCGGTACGCGCTTCAAAGCTGCTGCCGGCCAAGGCGACATCGATCTCCGCCCCGGTCAGGCCGGCTTGGCGCGCGTTCCAGTTCAGGGTCGCGAGCTTTTTCCCGGCGCAGCTATTCCCGAGTAGTGCGAGCGTCAGTTGCGCCCGGACCCGTTGATGTAAAGTATCGGCCATCGCCATGAACCATTCTCTAGTCGGCCCCGATTGCGGGGATCGACTAAAGAAATAGCCCTATAGGTCGGCGGCGATAATTGGCCTTTTCGTCAATGGATTGTTCCGCCGATCGAAACGATCCTTAATTGAGGATGCGGTTCGCCCGCAGCCGCTCGACGGCAAAATCCACAAAGGCCCGCACCTTGGCCGCCGCATTGCGGCCTTCGGGATGCACCACATGGATCGGCAGAGGCTCCTCGTCGAAATCATCGAGCACCGTCTGCAAACGGCCCGCCAATAGATCCGGCCCGATCATATAGGACAGCACCCGCGCCAGCCCCCAGCCCGACTGGGCGGCCTTGATCCTAGCCTCATTCGAATTGCAATAGAGGGTCGGCTTGACCGGGACCGTAATCTTTCCCTGCGGTCCAAAACGCCAGTCAAGGGACGTCCAGGCCGTCGTCGAGGCGATGATGCGGTGGCGGGCAAGATCGGAAGGATGGCTCGGGATGCCATAGCGCTCGAAATAAGCCGGCGCCCCGCAAATCACCTGCCGAACGGTGCCGACTTTGATTGCACTGAAGCTCGAATCCGGCAGCTGCCCAATACGGATACCGACATCGATCCCTTCGTCCACTAGGTTCGTGATGCGATCCAGGAACAGCAGCGTGCCTGTTACCTCGGGATAGGTGTCGAGAAATTCGGTCATGATCGGGGTTACATACATCTGCCCGAACTGCACCGACGCCGTGACCGTCAGTCCGCCCGTCGGCTTAACAAAAGACCCGGCTGCGGCCGCCTCCGCCTCGGCAATTGCGGCCAGGATTTGCCGGCTATCCTCGACATAGCGGCGGCCAACTTCCGTCAGCTTGACGGATCTTGTGGTGCGGATCAGCAGGCGCGTGCCGATCAATTCCTCCAGCGACGCAACGGCGCGCGTGATGGCAGCGGGGCTAAGGTGCAACTGGCGGGCAGCCTCGGCAAAGCCGCCGGTATCGGCAATGCGCACGATGACTTTCATAGCGTGATAGCGGTCCATCGACCATCCCCCTCGCAGATCCCAAGCTAAGGGTGCCAACGCTATCGCGCGCGCCGCTGGCACGCTATCTCATTGTTACGCCAATCGAAATATTCAGACCGTAAAAGCTCGCCTTCTTTCGCCAGCCGATCTTGCAGACTGTGGCCGGAAAGGCGCGCGCCCTCTAGAAGCGAGGCCCTTGAACTCAATCGATAAAATTTTACGGAACTTTAGGTGGGAAGTTCCGTTGTGACCATCGATCGGCGGTTTTATTGAATAAAACCGACGATACGACTATTTATAGTTAATAATAATCGCAAAGCATTCAGGTATTATTTTTATCACAAGAATAACGATTATAAGATTATGGAGCCCATAAAATGTACATTACGGTATCTCCGCACCCAACGATTACTGGGAGCACTCTCGGAATGCGCAACAAGAAACCATCCGGCTATGGCCAAGCCGTGGCGGTAATGCTTGCCCGCACAGTCCAACCCTACCCCTGCCGATAGGCTGTATCGGTACTCTTCGCGATTGAGGATTGCGATGATCTCTCTCAAATCGTTCTCTCGGGCGGTGATCCTTGCCCTCGCTTTTGGTACGAGCGTGCCTGCCTCTGCTGCCGTGATCGCTGATTGGGGCACGCTTGCCCCGGCGTCGATCGGGTCTTACATGCAGACCGTGGTGTCGGATAGCGGCACGACGACATTCAGCCATGACTATACCTTTCAGGTATCCGGTCATGCTGCGCTCAAGACTGTGGCCTTGAATTTCAACGCCTTTGAACCGCGCAACATCTATGGTCTGCAGGCCATGCTGTTCCGGGTCGATGGCGACACCGACGTGCTGTTGGCCTCCTCTCCTATCGGGGACGGCTCGACATATGAAACGCTTGCCCTTGCCTATTCGAACATCCAAACAGTCTCGGATTATTTCATCCGCATCATCGGTACGGTCGTCAGCGGTGCCTATGGCACCTATGCCGGCATGTATGAGCTAAGCCCGGCCCCGCTTCCCGCGGCCGTCTGGCTGTTTGGCACCGGCCTCGTCGGCCTGGCTGCCATCGGCCGGAAACGCCGGAACAAAGGCGTGACGCCGGCTTCGGTTTAAATGCTGCCGAGCAACAGGGCGCGTGGCTAAAAGGCGCCTCAGACTCTGTTGCTCACCCAAAAACGCTTCCCCCCTTCGGCACTCCCCTTGTTCGCCAATCAGAGACATCGTACCTTCGGCGGCACAATCACGGGTTGGCGTCTCCGAACAAGGTGACCGGCCGTTTTGGGATCAAAGCGATGACGATATGGGTGCGGCGCTGGTGGGCGGTTGCAGGGGTCTTAGGTGCGTTATCGGCCCAGGCGGATCCCAGTCTTTCCCCCAAGAACGTCGCTGCCGATGGGCGCCATGAAGCCCTTCTGACCATCGATCAGGCAGGCGCCTATGCTGTCTGGATCAAGAGCGGCGTCGGCCTGTCCTTGCAATTGATCGATCGCATGACTGGCCCGGCAGAGCCTGTCGGAGAAGCCGGCCGCCGCGACGGGCGCCTGGAATTGCTGCTCGACACCGGCACCTACAAACTTATCACGACCGGCCCCGACAAGGCCCAAGGTGACGCTAACCTGACAGTCGCCCCCTTTGCCGAACTGGAAACCCAGCCGCGCAAACTAACAGGCCTGCTGCAGATCGACGCTGCCCTCGGGGATCTCGAACAACGATCCTATTGGATCGAAAGTGACGGCAAGACGCCCGTCTTCTTGCAAATGGCGGGACGGGCCCTCGGGCAGGTGCGCTTCTGGCGGGATGGCACAGCCTTGCTGGCGCCTATCGGATCGATGTCCACGATCGAGCCGTCTTCCGGCAAACCTTTGAGAAATTTCGACTATTCCGGCGTTCTTGAAGCAGGCAGTTATCGCGTGACGGCCTATGGCACGGCGCCCTTGCCCTGGCCGGCAGGCAGCACCGACAGCCCCTTCTATCTACGCCATGGGATCCCAACCCATTCCGAAGCGGCGATAAAACCCGTCGCTTTTGGCCCTTTCGGATCGGAACGCTTCTGGGTCCCAAGTGAGGCCAATTATTTCCAGATCGAAGGTAAGCCGGGCTCGACCGCGTCACTGTTGTTGCAAACGATCGATGGGCGTGACGGCAGCATCCGCTGGAGTCGCCTTGAAGAGTTCAACGCCAAAAGCCGCGTTCCGCGCGCCAGCATGAAGCCAGCGAATAGTCAGACGCCGTTTCTGGTGACGGTTTCGGGCACGCCAGGAAGCGCCGTGACACTGCGCCATTTCAATTCGGCCCGCTATCGCGAGTTGAAGAGCGACGGCGATTATTGGATCGAGCAGATCGCCGACGGCAGCGAGGCCGACCGACTGGATTCCGCCCTTATTTTACAGGATACGACCAAACGGCCCTATAGCCTGCTTGATCAACGCACGATTGCTCTGGACCAGAAAAGCCGCTGGAACCGGAAGTTCAATCTGGGCGAGTCCCAGGGCTCCCTGTTCCTGACCATCGCTGAAACCGGCACCTATCGTTTCGCCGTAACCGGGACAGCCGCCGATTGGCGCCTGGCGCCTTTTGAGGGCGGGCAAGCCATCAAAGTCCCCACCACCGGCCTCATCACATTAGAAGCTGGGCTTTACGAGCTGACGATTCAGGCAAAAGGAAAACCTGGGCCGGCGGAATTGACCATCGGGCCGGCGAATGCGCAGACAACAACAGCTGTTGCAACCCCAAGCCCTCGGTTCGCTTCCGCCCACCTGGAGGCCGCGCACTCCTACCGTACGGTCGGTAACGAGCGCCCCGGCCTCGTGACGGGCCTCGTTCTACGCCGGTTGCCGATCGATCTGGCGACGCCCATGCCTTTGATGCTGGCCGCAGGGGAAACCGTCGAACTGCCTATCGTCAGCGCAGCCAACGGCGCGCTGGTCGCGCAGGATGAAACCGGCAAGACCCTCGCCGTGGCGATCGATAATCAAGCTGCCCAGCCGGCCAATCAGATAACGGCCGGCGTTCATCGCCTTACCCTCAGCAATCCGGACAAGATCCGCAAAGCCGTCTTGATCACCCTTGATCCGATCCCGCCCCCGCCGGTCGCCTTCACGCCGCCCAAGGCCCTCGATCTTCCGATCGTTTCCGAAGGGGCCTCGCAATTCTTCGATTTGCAGACACCGCAGTCGAAATCCCTGCTGCTACAGGCCAAGGAACCCGGCTTCTACCGCATCCAAAGCGTCAGCCGGATCAAGGTCGGCGGCGCCCTGGCAAGCCCTCTCGTCCCGCAGATCTTCTCGGCGGCCGACAATGGCGCCGGCCATAATTTCCGCATCGACGGTTATCTGCGCGAAGGCAGCTACATCACACGGGTGACGGCGCAGGCCGGTGCGGGCCGAGTCGCGGTCGATCTGACCCGCCCGCCGATGCAATCGGCAGGCGTCCTGAAAGCCGGCTTGCCGCTGCGCACCTCAGCAGAGGGCGGTGAAGGCATCACCCTGACCATCGATGTAGCGGAATCCGGAACCTATGAACTTTCGGTTTTGACCCTTGGCGAGCCCTTCTTTGGCCGCCTGGAAGATGCCGACGGCTGGCCGATCGAGGTGCCGGGGCCGATATCGTCCCTGAAACGCGACTTGCAGGCGGGGCAGTACCGGCTAGTGCTGGCGCCCAAGGATATCGCCGCGCGGGTGCTGGTTTCCCTGACCCAGCAGAAGGAGGCGTCTACCTTTACCGGCCATGGTCCCCATCCGCTAACGCTTAATCAGCCCCAAGCCTTCCGTTGGCTGGAACCTGAAGCACGCGATGCCCCCCGCACGCCGGATACTTGGGATTTCGACCTCGCCCTGCCGAGCGACATCACCGCGACGCTCGGCGATGGGATGCAGGCCGAACTGCTGGCGCTCGATGCTTCGGGCACTCCCGGTCCGATCCTCGCTCGATTCTCCTATGCCGCCGCCCTGGAAAAGAACCTTCCGGCCGGCCGCTATCGCATCAACGCCAGTGCCCTTGGGCGCAATAATCAGCTCGATTATTCCCTCACCGTCGCAACCAAACAGATTGCCGCTGGCCAGCCGCGCAGCGTGCCCGTGCCGGGCAGCATTGACTTCGTTCTTTCGGAAGAAAAACTGGTCGAACTCTCCTCCTTCGGCGGTATCGATGTGCGCGCCAAGCTCTTCGATGGCGACGGACGGCTGATCGACAGTGCCGATGACCGCAACAACGATTGGAATTTCCTGTTGGCCCGGACGCTGGTGCCCGGCAGCTATCGCCTTTCCATCGAAGAAACCCAGCGCCCCAAGTCGTCAGCCTCAGCACAACCCGCGCCGTCGAGTGACGAAGCCTCGGACGAGAGCAGCGAAGGCGAAGAAGGGGAATATGAAGAGAGCGAAGGCGGGGACGATTATGTCGATCCCGCCAACCAACCGACCGGTCCCCAGACCAGCATCAGCCTGCGCTTGCCAGCCGAGGTCGTGGAGCCCGCTTTGAGCGCCGGGCAGCTGCTGTCGATCAGCGATGATCGCCAACATATCGTGCCGCTCATGACAACGACCGACGGCCTCAACCTCTTCCAAGTCACATCCCCCGGAGAAGACATATCGCTGGTGCTGGAGCGCCGCGACGGAACCGTTTGGAAATCCATGGCCACTCGCCAGGGCCTCTCGCCCTGGATTGCGCTGCGCCCCCTGCCCGACACCGCCTATCGCCTGAAACTCTGGGCCTCTTCGCCCCCGACGGTTCCAGTTTCCGTCCGCCTTCTCCAAGTTACCGCCCCAGCCACGGCAGCGACTGAGGCCACGCCCTTGGTGGCGGCGGGCGATAGTGGCCTTGGAGTTGTTCGTCTTCAGACCGATCGTCCCGGCCTCTTCAAGGTGACGGGCAAGCTGTTCGCCAGCCTCCCCGATCCGGTCCAGCCGGCGGTGCCGGCTACACCAGGTTTGGTCCCGGCCTTGGATAAGGGCCTCTGGCTGATCGGCGAAGCTGGTGGGACCCTATCCGTCTCGGCGGTCGAGATCGCCGATGACGCCCCGATGTCCTTCACTCTGCCGGGCCAAGGACGGTTGGCGCTGAATATCCCGCTGCCAGCCGATGCGCTTGCCCTTTGGACGGTGGAAGCCCGCGTCGGGCAACCGGGCCTTGCCGCCGGCAGCGACATCATGGCGGTTGCCGATCGCAAGGCGGTCCTGCTGACGGACAAGCCCGACCTGACCTTGACCCGTGCCGACGGGCTGACAGGCCCGATGCCGGTCATTCTGCGGCGTAAACAGGTGGCCGCCGGCACGCTTGAGGGGTTTGACAAAGCCTCGCGCCGGACGGTGCAGCTGAAACCACAAAGCGCCTATAGCCTGCCCCTCGCTTCCGGCGATAAACGCCTGACGCTCGATCTGCCGCCGGGTGTGGTCGGCCGGGTCGGCGACCATGGCACTTTGTGGAGCGCCGAACAGCCCATCAGCCGGACCCTCGAAACCGCAGCCAAGACCCTGGACCTGATCAATCCGACCGACGCAGAATTGTCGGTGACGGTCGCCATGCCGCCCCAGTCCTTCCCGGAAACCGCCGAAGAGGGTTTCTTCCGCCGCTTCATGGGGCAAGGCGGGTCGATCTCTTTGAAGATCCCGGCGGGCGACCAGCCGATCTTGCTGGCCGGCAACGTACGTAGCGCCCTGCTGATCGGCAATGATGGCATCCTGCGTCGGGGCAAGCGCCTCGCCGCCCCGCAAGGTGGCCTGCTGATTGCCGAGCATGACGCCGGCCTGATCACCCTCTGGCGCGAAGGCTTTGCGCCCCAGGCCCTTGGCAAAGCGACCCGGACTGAGATCAAGGGCAACGCTGCGTCGCTGGCCCTTTCCGGTCCCGCGCAGCGTCTGTCGTTCCTCGCCAGCCCGAGCGCCCGCCTCGTCCGCATCGGCACCTCCGCACCGGTTTTAATGGGTCTGCTTGACGGTGATCGCCTGATCTCCCTCGCGCCGTTCGACAAGGGCGCCAGCTTCACTGTGATGGTGCCGGCCGCCGGCGCCTCGGTCGCCCTGCTACCGACCCAGGCCGGGGATCTGTCCGGTCAGGCCGAGGTCACAATTGGCAACGAGCTTGAAGCCTTGCAGGAAGGCCTCAATCCCGCGATCACGCTGGGGTCGGGCGATGCCCGCCTCTATCGCTTCACCCTCGGCCGTGATGGCGATATTGGGATCGGGGTGCGCGGGTCGGTCGATCGGGCCGACAGCATCTTGCTCGATAAGGGTGGCAAGGAACTCGGGCGTGGCGTGGTACAGATGCATCACCTCAAAGCCGGGGATTATTACCTGATGGTCGCGACGCCGCCCGACGCCCCCACCATCACGGTGGAGCCGGCCCTGGTGGGTGTCGCGCAGCCCGATAACGGCCCGCCCCCGCCCGTACAAAAACGTTACATGGATCTGGTCAGCGAGACGCGGCAATGAGCATTCGGAACATGGCCCTGAAATTCCTGTCGCTGGCCGCTTGCCTGTCGATCCTCAGCATCCCTGCGATGGCCGAGATGCCGGGCGACAAGATCCAGCGCCCCGAAGGCGCGGTGGTGGTGCCGGAACATTTTCTGCGCCGCTGGGATCCTTTGACCGTTTTCTTCGATACCGACCGCGGCCCGGCCGAAGGCGGTGCGGAAGACCATCCCGAGCGCCTGCTGACCCTTGCTCCTAGCCATCCCGGCACCTACCGCTGGCTCAATGCGCGCACCTTGCAGTTCCGCCCGATCGAACCCTGGGCGGCCTTGACGGATTATCGTGTCACAGTCGAAGGGCGCACCAGCGATCTGACGTCGCTGATGGAGCCGCCGGCAGCGCAAGTCCCGACGCTCTATCAGCGCCCCCGTCAGATCGACAGCATCAGCCTCGGTTTTGCCGAGCCGATCGATCCGGCCGCGCTGGCCAAGATGATCACGGTCGATCTGCGTGCGGTCGCCGGCGGATCGCCGCGTCTGTTGACCGGCGATGATTTCAGCATCAAGACCCTGGACCGGACATCGAGCGGCGAGGCCGATCTTTCCTATTATTCGGTGAATTTCGCGACCCCGATCCCCGAATCGACAGTTGCCGTGCTGCATCTGAAGCTGTCCAACCGGGCCGGCCTCGACGTTCCCCTGACGGATCTGCGCTTCCAGACCGACGAAGGTTTCCGGTTGCAGCGAATCGACTGCGGCAGCGGATCCATCGGCAGCAACGTCTCCGATTGTTCGATGTCCAGCCGCGCGCGGGCCTTGAACCTGACCTTCAATGCGATGGCGGCCGACCCCGACCCGCTCGAAGTCCGCAAGCTCGTCCGGCTGTCCCCGCCGGTCGATAATTTCACTTATCGATTGGAACCACTCGATTACGGCCAACCAGCGAACCGGCTCGTCATCACCGGCAGCTTCAAGAGCGACATTGTCTACCAGCTTCACCTCGACGATGCCCGCCTGCCCGATAGCGAAGGCCGGCCGCTAAAACTGGGCAGCGAGCGGGACTATCGCTTCGTCTTTGCCGAGCCCCGCCCAGCCTTGTCCTGGGATGCCGGCCAAGGGATCGTCGAACGCCTCGGCCCCCAGATGGTCCCGCTGCGTGGCCAAGGGTTTGAAAGCGTCGATCTGCGCATTCATCCCGTCGATCCTCTGTCGCGCGATTTCTGGCCCTTCCCGAACCGCTCTGTTCGCATCGACGAGAACGCGGAACCGCCGCTGGCCGGCACCGAACCTGCGCCCCGGACCAGCGGGGCTTTGATCTCCGCGCAAGAACTAGCAGATCGACTGAAAACCCTGGGCTCGCCCAGCATTTCCGAACTGGTCGCACTGCCGCTGAAGCGCGGCGGCACCTCGGCCAAATTCGGCATCGATCTGAAACCGTACCTGACCCGGATCACCGGTAAGGAACGACCGGGACATTATTTGGTCGGCATCCGCAAGATCGACGGATCGAAAGACCGCGACTGGATGCGCATCCAGGTGACGGACCTTGCGCTGTCATCCGTCGAACAATGGGACCAGACCCATTTCTTCGTGACCTCGCTTGCGACCGGCAAGCCGATGGCGCAGGCGTCGGTCAAGATCGAAGGCCGGACCGGCGATGCCTGGACGCCGATTGCCAGCGGCGAAACCGATGCCACCGGCCATTACACCTGGAACGCCCCCGGCAGCCGGGGCACCAACGCCACCCAGGAAATCCGGCGGATCGTGGTTTCCAAGGGCGATGATACCCTGGTGATCGATCCCGCCCGCCGCGACCAAGCCTATAACGGCGCCTATTGGACCGATGGCCGCAGCCCCTGGCTGCAATGGGCGTTCGAACGTCTGGAAGACCGCAAGGAAGTCCCCCAGACCCTGTGCCATGTTTTCACCGAACGCCCGATCTACCGCCCCGAAGAACCGGTCCATATTAAAGGCTTCGTGCGCCAGCATGAAGGCGGCCGCCTGTCGGTGAAACCTGCTGGCGGCACCGTGATCGTCACCGGCCCCAATGACGAAGAATGGCGGCTGCCGGTCACTTTGAGCGACAGCGGTAGCTTCTATCAGAAGTTCGATCAGCCGACCGATGCGACCGGCGACTATAAGGTTAGGTATGAGTTTGCTGACCGGGCCAGCTGCGGGGACTTCCCCTTCAAGAAGGAAGCCTATCGCCTGCCGACCTTCGAAGTGCTGCTGGACGGGCCGGAGAAGACCCCGCTGGACGCCGAGTTCGAAGTCGCTGCCACCGCGCGCTATTTTGCCGGCGGCCTGCTGGCTGACCGCCCGCTGAAATGGCGCGTGACTCAGTTCCCCCATACCTGGAACCCACCCAATCGCCCGGGCTTCCTCTTCTCCTCCGACGCTCGCTTCTCCGGCGATAAGGAATTCCGCTCGACCCCCGTCCTGCAACGCGAGGTCAAGACCGACGCCGGCGGTAGTGCCAAACTGGCGCTCAATCCGATGATCGAGCCGACGGCCCAGCCTCGGCGCTATCTCGTCGAAGCGACCGTGATTGGTGCCGACGATATCCAGGTTCGCACCACCCAGCAGGTTATCGCGCTGCCGCCCTTTGTCCTGGGCTTGAAGGTGCCGCGATACGTCGCCGAAACCGACAAGTTCACCCCACAGATGCTGGCCTTGCGCTATGACGGCGAACCGCTGGCCGACCTGCCGGTCACGGTGAAGCTCAAGAAGCGGCGCTGGAACTCCATCCTGCAGGCCAGCGACTTCACCCAAGGCACCGCGAAATATGTGACCGAGATCGTCGATGACCTGATCTCCGAACAGAAACTCACCAGCACAGCGGCGCCTCAGGACCTCGCCCTCCAGACCACCGGCGCCGGCGTCTATATCGTGGAGCTGACCGCCGAGGATCGCCTGGGCCGTACCCAGACGGTCGCGGTCGATTTCTTCTTAGGCGGCAATGCCCCCGTCACCTGGTCGCGCCCGCCGGCCCAGGGCGTTACCTTGACGTCTGATGCCGACAGTTATGTGCCCGGCCAGACCGCCAAGCTGGTGATCCAGAGCCCCTTCCAATCGGCAGAGGCGCTGGTCGTTACCGAAGAGCCCGACGGTCGTAATCGCTACGATTGGCTGCCAATCACCAATGGCTATGGCACGGCCGAAATTCCGATCCAGAAGCACTATATGCCCAAGGTTCCGGTGCATGTGATGCTGATGCGCGGGCGCCTGCCCGATGCCGCCCCGACCGTCGCTAGCCCCTTCGATCTCGGTAAGCCCGCCACCTTGGTCGGCACGGCGTGGCTGGAAGTGAAGCCGGTCCAGAACATCGTGACCGTCGCGATGAGTGCCCCGGCCAAGGCCCGGCCGGCCGAAACCATTGATGTCGCCCTGAAGATCACCGATGAGACGGGCAAGCCGCTGTCGGGCGAGGCTACCTTCTGGATGGTTGACCAGGCCATCCTGTCCCTGGCCAAGGAACAGCCGCTCGATCCGCTGCCGGCCTTTATCCGCCCCTATCAGACGCGCCTCTCGGCCCGCGACACCCGCAATCAGGCCTTTGGCATCCTACCTCTGATGGAAGATCCCGGCGGCGATGTCGCCGAAGAGGAACTCGGCCTCGATAACATCAGCGTGCGCAAGAATTTCACGCCGGTGCCGATCTATTTGCCCACCGTTCCGATTGGCCCCGATGGTGTCGCCCATATCTCGGTGCCGTTGCCGGACAGCCTGACGGTCTTCAAGCTGCGCGCGATGGTTATCAGCGGTCCGGATCGCTTCGGTTTTGCGACCGGCGAGATCCAGGTGCGCCTGCCGATCGTGGCTCAGCCAGTCCTGCCGCGCTTCGTGCGGACCGGCGACAGTTTTGGCGCCGGCATTATCGGCCGCCTGATCGAGGGCGATGGCGGGGCCGGTACGGCAACCATCGCGGCCCAGGGCCTCACCGTTTCGGGCGACCGCCAACAGAACGTGACTTGGACCGCCGGCACACCGCTGCGCCAGAGCTTCCAGGTCGCGGTGCCGAGTGTCGGCTATAACGCCCAGGGTGTCCTCTCCCGCCAGAGCGTGACCGTCCAAATGGGTGTGCAGCGCACCGCCGACAAAGCCGGCGATGCCGTCGAGGTGGTTTTGCCCCTCCGCGCTGACCGCGCGCCTTCGGTCCAGCGTGACCTGGTTCAGATCGATCCCGGCAAGCCTGTCACGCGTGAGATGCTTTCGGTTGAAAGCCGACCTGGCAGCCTGCGCCGCACGGTGTTGGCGGCGAACGAGGCGACCCTGGTCAAGATGGCCTCGGCCTTCGATATGTTGCTGGCCGATCCCTATGGCACGACCGAACGGAAGATCGGTCAGGCTCGGGCGGAATTGGCCTGGAAGCGTCTGGGCAATGGTCTTGCCGGGGATGCTGCCGATCGTCGGCGCGATGCCGATATCGCCGCTGTCCTGGTCCAGATCAACCAATCGACCGGCGAAAACGGCCTAGTTGCACCCTGGCCGCGCGGCACGGGTTCGGTTGCCTTGACCGCTTGGTCCCTGCAGCTGATCGCCGAGGCCGAAGCGGCCGATTACAAGGTCGATGAGGCGTTGAAAGCCCGCCTCGTCCAGCGTCTGAAACAATCCCTGCGTACCGATGCGGCCCAAACCCTCGGCTATACCGAACGGGTCTGGGCACTGGCTGGGCTTGCCGCCGTCGGCGCCAGCGATGCCGGCTATCTCGCCGAACTCGCCCGCCGGGCTCAGTTCCTCGACCAGGAAAGCCTCGCCCAGGTCGTGCAACTCCTGGCGAAATCGCCGACGCCCGAACCGACCCTGCTCAAGGAGCTGGTCGATCGCCTGTGGGATGGCGTCCGTCTGCAACAGGTCCAGGGGCAGACGATCTATGCCGGGCTTTCCGGACAATTGGCCGGCCCGACCATCCTCGCCTCCGAGGCCCGCAGCCTCGCACTCACCACCCGCGCCATGGCCGTTGCCGCCCCGACGGATAATCGCCGGGCGGTGCTGACCCAGGCCCTGGTTCGGATCGGGGACAATACGGGCTGGGGGTCGACCAACGCGACGGCCGAAGCCCTGATGGCCCTCATTGAGATAGATGCCCTCGGGAAGGCCACAACGCCATTGGTCGCTGCATCTGTGGCTGGCAAGCCGCAACCTCAGCCGACCGGCAAGGGCGCCCTCTGGCGATTCAGCACCACCGAAGCCGGCCCGCTGGCCCTGGAAACCAGCGGCAAGCTGCCGGTCACCGCCCGCATCGAAACCCGGGCGGTTCCCCGGGTGCTGGGCAACCAAGCCGCCCCGGAAACGGCGGGATTTGTCGTCAGCCGCTCCAGTCTGAAAGTCGGTGCAGACGGCATCCTGGTGGCGCTGGAACCGCAGGGGAACGAGCGCATCCTTTCGCTGAGCGTCGGTGATGTCGTGGAAGATGTGGCGGAGGTCATCACCCCCGAAGAGCGCTTCCACGTCGCCCTAACCCTGCCGCTCGCCGCTGGGATGGAGCCGCTCAACCCCAATCTCGCAACCGCCCCGGCCGAGGCTTTGGCCAAGGGCGAGACCACCTTGCGGCCGGACTATGTCGCCTATCTCGATGATCAGGTGACTTACTTCTACGAGCGCCTGCCCAAGGGAACCTACCGGTTTGCCACCCGCACCCGGGCGACCATCCCCGGGACCTTCACCCAGCCGGCGGCCCTGGCCGAAATGATGTATGACCCTGGCGTGCGCGGCGCCAGCGCCGGTGCCCGCCTTGTCATCGCGCCTTAAAAAGTTCGGCCTCACCCTGGCGGCAACAGCAGGACTTCTGCTGGGGTCGTTGGGGATTATCGGCTGGCAACGCTCGGACCTAGTCGCGCCCGCAGCCTCAAGACTGCTGGTCGATCGCAATGGCAGTTTCATCGGGCAGCTGGGTGCCCAGGAGGCTGGAACCTATGGCTTCTGGCCGCTGGAAGTCCTGCCGACCCGTGTGGCCGCCGCGACGCTCGCCTTGGAAGACCGGCGTTTTGAGAATCATCTGGGCGTCGATCCGATCGCGATAGCCCGTGCCGCCTGGACCAACTGGCACGAAACGGGGCGCTATTCCGGCGCCTCGACCATCGCCATGCAGGTTGCCCGCATGCAGGATCCGCAGCCGCGCACCCTGCAGAACAAGCTGCTGGAGGCGGCAACCGCGACGGCCCTCACCCTGCGTCATGGCCGCGAGGCGCTGCTGCTCCACTATCTGCGTATTGTGCCCTATGGCAACGGCAGCCACGGTATCGCCCATGCCGCGCGCTGGTATCTCGACAAGCCGGTCGAGGATTTGAGCTGGGCGGAAATCGCCTTCCTCTCTGCCCTGCCCCAGGCTCCGACCCTGATGAACCCGGCGCAGGAGAATGGCCGCCGCCGCGCTCTGACGCGCGCCCGTCGCATTCTTGATCATTTGGCGGATCAGGGCGTGATGTCACCGGCCGAACATAAGCTGGCCAACCAGCAGCTAAACGCCCTCAAGCTCCCCCGCCCTGGCCGGCGCCCGGATGCCCTGCACGCACTGCTGCATTATGAGGAATTGGCCCAGGGCACACCCGTCGGCGTGCGGCCGGTTGCGACGCTTGATCTGGGCCTGCAAGCCGAGATCGATACGATCGCCTATCGGCACCTCGCCGAGCTCAAGGCCGCCGGGGCAGACCAGGTCGCCGTCATGGTCACCGAGCGCGCGACCGGCAAGGTGCGGGTCGCGCTCGGGTCCAGCGGCTATTTCGGGGCCAGCGGCGGCGCCATCGATTTCACCCGCACCCCACGCTCCCCCGGCAGCAGCCTCAAGCCATTCTTTTATGCCCAGGCGCTGGAGCGCGGCATTATCGCGCCCGATAGCATTCTGATCGATATGCCCGAAGGCGCTTCCGGGATCAGCAATGGCGACGGCCGGTTCCTCGGCCCCTTGTTGCCCCGCCAAGCGCTGGCGAATTCCCGAAATATCCCGGCAACCCAGCTGCTGCGGGCCATCGGCATTGAGGAAGGCTATCAATTCCTTGGCCGCCTCGGGGTGCATGACTACGCGCTGCCCTCAGACCATTTTGGACTCTCCATGGCAATCGGGTCCCTGCCGACCACCCTGGAGCAGCTGATGCGCGCCTATGGCGCCCTGGCGAACGACGGGATGCTCAAAGACCTCGTCTGGTTCGAGGATCAGCCGCCCACGACCGGAACGCCGGTGATGTCGGCCACCGCCGCGCGCCAAGTGACGGCCATGCTGTCCGATCCTCAGGCGCGCCTGCCCGGCTTTCCGCGCGGTGGCCCGACCGATTATCCCTTCACCGTCGCCCTAAAGACCGGCACCTCGCAAGGCTATCGCGATGCCTGGACGCTGGCCTATTCCCGCGACTATTTGGTTGGAGTCTGGCTGGGTCGCGCGGATGCCTTGCCGATGGACCGGCTGACATCACTGCGCAGCGCCGCCCGGCTGGCCCAGGCCGTGATGCTGAAACTCACCCCGTCCGAGCGCAAGGAGCGCGAGGATGGCGGTTTCCTCGCCCCTGTCGGCTATGAACTGGTAGAACTCTGCGCCCTGACCGGCGAGCGCGCGACCGGCGCCTGCGCCCCGACCTTACAGGAATATCTGCCCCAAGGCGGCCCCAGCGCCGCACCGGCGATCGGTGGCATGGGTCTGAGCGGAGAGGTCGCATCAATCCGCATCATAACCCCCGAACCGGATATGCAGATCTGGCGCAACCCCGAACTGCCGCTTGATCACAGCAGCCTGGCCTTACGGGCGCAGGTGGGGCCGGATCAGCCCCAAGTCGTCTGGTATGTCGATGGCGAACCCTTTCAGATCGCGCCCGGCGATAAATCCATCCGCTGGCCCCTGAAACCCGGCACCCACAAATTCCAGGCCCGCCTGCCGTTGCGACCGGAAGTGTCAGGCATCGTCACCGTCACCGTTCACTGAACGCATCTGCTGTCAGAAGCCCACTTGCGCTTATCGCAAGCCTGAAGCGTCAAGCCATGCGTACTTTTCATGGATGAAATAATTTTTGATGCGACCATAAGGAGATATTCGAACCCTATACATCCCATAAGGACGCGGTAACAAATTTAAGACAGCTTATTGTAGAGCGAAAAAATTTCGGATACCGTCATTTTCACTAAAAACGAAAACCGATGCGAAATTGCATCGAGCGCTCCTGGGGAGGAGACGCACGTGGACCAAGGCGTTTACGATCTCGCTATCATTGGTGGCGGCATCAACGGCTGCGGCATTGCGCGCGACGCCGTTGGACGGGGGGCTTCGGTCTGCCTGTTGGAGCAGAACGACCTCGGTTCGGCCACGTCGGCCTCATCGACGAAGCTGATCCACGGCGGGCTCCGCTACCTCGAATATTATGAATTCCGCCTGGTGCGCGAGGCTTTGATGGAGCGCGAAGCGCTCTGGGCGCTCGCCCCCCATATCATCTGGCCGCTACGCTTTGTTTTGCCTCATCACAAAGGCTTACGGCCGGCTTGGCTGCTGCGGCTGGGCCTCTTTCTCTATGACCATCTGGGTGGCCGCAAACTGCTGCCCCCGACACGGGTGCTCGATCTCAGCGAGGATCCGGTCGGCGCTCCGCTGAAGCCAGGCTATAACAAGGCCTTCGAATATTCCGACTGCTGGGTGGAAGACAGCCGCCTTGTGTTGCTGAACGCCCAGGATGCAGCCGCGCGCGGTGCCAGCATCCGCCCTCGCACCCGCTGCATCTCCGCCGTTCGGGCCGGCAAACTCTGGGATATCACGCTGGAAGATACGCTTTCGAGTCGGCGCGCTAATTTGCAGGCCCGCGCGCTAGTGAATGCCGCCGGTCCCTGGGTTGCCGAGGTGCTGGGCGGCGTGGTGCGCACCAATCAGCCGGCCAAGGTCCGTATGGTGCAAGGCTCGCACATCGTGGTGCCCAAGCTCTACGACCACGACCGCTGCTATATTTTCCAGAATGCCGACGGGCGGATTATCTTCGCGATCCCCTATGAGGGCGATTTCACCCTGATCGGCACCACCGACCGCGACTATCAAGGCGCGCCGGGCGCTGCCACCGCCAGCCCCGAAGAGATCAGCTATCTCTGTGCGGCGGCCTCGGAATATTTCAAAACGCCGATCACGGAGACCCAGGTGGTCTGGACCTATTCCGGTGTCCGGCCCCTCTATGACGATGGGTCGAGCGACGCCAAATCCGTCACCCGCGATTATGTGCTGACGCTGGAGGCCGAGGGCAACGGCCCCCCCTTGCTCAATGTCTTCGGTGGCAAGATCACCACCTATCGGCGCCTTGCCGAAGCGGCTCTGGAAAAACTGTCGGCCCATCTGCCGATGCTGGCGACTAAAACCGGCTGGACGCGGGATGCGACCCTGCCCGGCGGCGATTTCCCGGCCGGCACCGCGGGCCTGCTGGTCGAAGATCTGCGGCGTGCCTATCCCTTCCTGGCCCCCCGCCATGCCGCGCGCCTGATCCGGCAATACGGCACGCGGGCCCGGCAGATCCTGGGGGATGCAAAGAGCCTTGCCGATCTCGGCCAGCATTTCGGGGCCGATCTTTATCAGCGGGAAGTCGCCTATCAGCAGACCGAAGAATGGGTCACGAGTGCCGAGGATATCGTCTGGCGGCGCTCGAAACTCGGGCTGCGTTTGAGCCGCGAGGAGATCGCGGAACTAGATCGCTTTCTGAAAAGCGACGTGCGGAGCCCATCGATAGCGTCATCTTGAAACAACCGGAGGAGAGGGTGTGGGTCTGGTCTTAGACAATGTCTCGAAACGGGTGGGTCCGATCGACCATATCACCGAGGTTTCGCTGGAACTGACGCGCGGCAGCCTGAATGTGCTGCTGGGGCCGACGCTTGCCGGCAAAACCTCACTGATGCGGCTGATGGCCGGGCTCGACGCCCCGTCGTCAGGCAAGGTGTTGTTCGACGGCCAGGATGTGACGGGCGTACCGGTGCGTAAACGCTCGGTCGCCATGGTCTATCAGCAGTTCATCAATTACCCGACCCTGACGGTCTACGAGAATATCGCCTCCCCCCTGCGGGTTGCCGGCAAATCAAAGGCCGAGATCGACGCCAAGGTGTTGGAGGCCGCCCGTCTGCTCCGGCTCGAGCCCTACCTCAAGCGCACCCCGCTCGAACTCTCCGGCGGGCAGCAGCAGCGCACCGCCCTGGCCCGCGCTCTGGTGCGCGGCGCCGATCTGGTGCTGATGGATGAGCCGCTGGCGAACCTCGATTATAAACTGCGCGAGGAATTGCGCGAAGAACTGCCACGCCTTTTTGCCGCCAGCGGCGCAATCCTGGTCTATGCCACCACTGAAGCCACCGAAGCCCTGCTGCTGGGCGGCAAGACCGCCACTTTGTGGGAAGGCCGGGTCACGCAATATGGCCAGACGCCCGAGATCTATCGCCATCCGCGCGATCTGGTGACCGCCCAGGTCTTTTCCGACCCGCCGCTGAATTTGCTGTCGATCGAAAAGCGCGGCAATCAGGCAATCGCGGCCGGCGGGCGCAGTCTGGCCTTGCCAGCGACGGCCACGGCCCTGCCCGATGGCGGCTATCACCTGGGCTTCCGCGCCCATCATTTGGTTCTGGCAGCGCCCAGCCCGGATGCCCTGCAGTTGTCCGGTTTGGTGGCAGTCAGCGAGATCACCGGGTCGGAAAGCTATATCCACGCCGATGTCGAAGGGGCGCGCTGGGTCTCGCTCTCGCCCGGTGTCCGCAAGCTGCTGCCCGGGGAGAGCATCGATTTTTACGTCGACCCCAACCGCCTGTTCCTTTTCGAGCCGTCGGGGAAACTGGTCTTGGCTCCCGCCGACGCCCTGGCCGCTTAAGAGGAGAAGAGAGATGGCTCAAATCGATCTCGTCGACCTCGCCCATGCCTACGGGCCGAACCCCACGGCTGCCTCGGATTATGCCCTGAAGCCAATGACCCGCACCTGGGCCGATGGCGGTGCCTATGCGCTGCTCGGCCCATCGGGTTGCGGCAAGACCACGCTGCTGAACCTCATCTCCGGCATCGTCACGCCGTCGCGCGGCAAGATCCTCTTTGACGGTAAGGATGTCTCCCACCTGCCGACCGAGAAACGCAACATCGCCCAGGTGTTCCAGTTTCCGGTGATCTACGACACCATGAGCGTCTACGACAATCTGGCCTTCCCCCTGCGCAATCGCGGGGTTGCGGCGGCAGCCGTCGATGCGCGGGTGCGCAAGATCGCAGCGATGATCGATCTGGAACGGGATCTCCAGCGCCCGGCCCGCAATCTCACGGCCGATGCCAAGCAGAAGATCTCGCTGGGTCGCGGCTTGGTGCGCGAGGATGTCTCCGCCATCCTGTTCGATGAACCGCTGACCGTCATCGATCCGCATCTGAAATGGCAATTGCGCTCGAAACTCAAAGAGCTGCACCGCCAGCTCCCGCTGACCCTCATCTATGTCACCCATGACCAGACCGAGGCGCTGACCATCGCCGATCAGGTGGTGGTTATGTACGACGGCCAGGTGGTGCAGACCGGATCGCCCGAAGAACTCTTCGAATTTCCGGCCCATACCTTTGTTGGTAAATTCATCGGCTCGCCCGGCATGAATGTCGTGCCCTGCACAGTCGAGGGGGCCAAGGCGCGGGTCGGCGAGTCCGTGGTCGATCTGATCCAGGGCTATGCCGCCTTGCCGCCGGGCGTTGCGGTCGAATTGGGCGTGCGGCCGGAATATCTGACCCTCACCCGGCGCGGCGATGGCCAGCCAGTGCAAGTGACCCGCGTCGATGATCTGGGCCGCGCGCGCCTCGCCCGCATCAACTTCGGCGGACAATCGATGGTCGCGAGTGTGCCCGAAGGCCTCAGTATCGAAGGGGCCGAGGCCGGCGTGCGCTTCGATCCGACCCGCATCCATATCTATGCCGACGCCCACCGCGTCGTCGGCGCAGCGTGAGGGGGCATCATGGATAAGCCCTATAACAATCGCGCCTGGTTCCTGGTCCTGCCGGTCGTCATCGTGGTTGCCTTCTCGGCCCTGATCCCACTGATGACGGTCGTCAATTATTCGGTCCAGGATACCTTCGGGAACAATCAGTTCTTCTGGAACGGGCTCGGCTGGTTTGCCGAACTGCTGGACCCCAAGACCGATCTGGGTGGCCGGTTCCTGGAGGCGCTGTGGCGCAATCTCCTCTTCTCCGCGATCATCCTGGCGATCGAGGTGCCGCTCGGCATCCTGGTGGCGCTGGCGATGCCGCGCGAAGGCTGGCGAGTCGCCTTCTGCCTGATCGTGATGGCGTTGCCGCTGCTGGTTCCCTGGAACGTCGTCGGCACCATCTGGCAGGTCTTTGCGCGCGGCGACATCGGCCTGCTGGGTGCAGCCGTCAATGGCCTCGGCATCGACTATAATTATACCGCCCAGCCGCTCGCCGCCTGGATTACCATCGTGGTGATGGATGTCTGGCATTGGACATCGCTGGTCGCCCTGCTCTGCTACGCCGGCCTGAAATCGATCCCCGATGCCTATTATCAGGCCGCCCGCATTGATGGCGCCTCGCGCTGGGCGATCTTTCGGACGATCCAGCTACCGAAATTGCGCCGCGTGCTGCTAATCGGCGTGCTGCTGCGCTTCATGGATAGCTTCATGATCTATACCGAACCCTTCGTCGTGACCGGCGGCGGGCCCGGCAATTCGACGACTTTCCTCTCGATCGATCTGGTGAAGCTGGCACTCGGTCAATTCGACCTTGGCAAGGCCGCCGCGCTGTCGATCGTCTACAACCTAATCGTCCTGGCGCTCTGCTGGGTCTTCTACACCGTCATGACCAACGTCGACGCCGGACGGAGGAGCTGAGCCATGCCCGGACGCCGCCTCATCATGATCACCTATCTGCTGTTCCTAGCCCTGCCAATCTATTGGCTGGTCAACATGAGCCTAAAGACCAATACCGAGATCATTTCGGGCCTGACGCTGTTTCCAAAAACCCTGACTTTTGACAATTACATCAAGATCTTCACCGATCGGTCTTGGTATTCCACATACCTCAATTCGATCCAATATGTGACGATCAACACGGTGCTCTCGATCGCGCTGGCTCTGCCCGCCGCCTATGCCTTCTCGCGCTATCGCTTCATGGGCGACAAGCACATGTTCTTCTGGCTGCTGTCCAACCGGATGGCGCCGCCGGCGGTCTTTGCCCTGCCCTTCTTCAATCTCTATTCGGCGATTGGCTTGTTCGACACACCCTGGGCCGTGGCGCTGGCCCATTGCCTTTTCAATGTCCCGCTGGCGGTCTGGATCCTCGAAGGCTTCATGTCGGGCGTGCCAAAGGAGATCGACGAGACCGCCGCCATCGACGGTTATAAGTTCCCGGTCTTCTTCGTGAAGATCTTCATGCCGATGATCGCGTCCGGCATCGGGGTCGCGGCCTTCTTCTGCTTCATGTTCAGCTGGGTCGAACTGCTGCTGGCCCGCACGCTGACCACCGTCAATGCCAAGCCGATCGCCTCGGCCATGACGCGCACCGTCTCGGCATCGGGCATGGATTGGGGCCTGCTGGCCGCCGCCGGTGTGCTGACCATCGTGCCCGGTGCGCTCGTCATCTGGTTTGTCCGCAACTACATCGCCAAGGGCTTTGCCCTCGGGCGGGTTTAGGGGGGCCAGCCATGGAGATCGAACAATTCGCCTGGATGGCCTGGACCTGGCCGACCGCCGGCTTCTTTGCCGTCATTGCGCTGGCTCTCGTCACTTTGAGCATCCTCGCGGTCAAGCGGCCGGAGATCGAGCGTATCGGCGTCCTGCGCATTCCAACCACCCGCGGGGACCGGCTGTTCGTCACCCTGCTGGGCAGTGCGTTTATCCATCTCGCCTGGTTGGGGCTCGTGCCCCTCGACCTCTGGTGGGCGCTGGGTCTGTCGATCCTCTATGGCGTGGCGGTCTTCCGCTGGGTCTAGGAGCGATACCGACCCGCAGCCGGACGGGCAATTCCGGCGACAAGCACCGACAAAAAAGTCGGCAACAGGAGGAACGTCATGAAACGGACTTTGGTAGCAACGGCTTCGGTCTTTGCCCTGGTTCTAGCAACCGGAGCGGCGCGCGCCGACATGGAAGCGGCGAAGCGTTGGATCGATAGCGAATTCCAGCCCTCTACCCTGTCAAAAGACGATCAGGCCAAGGAAATGGAGTGGTTCATCAAGGCCGCCGCTCCCTTCAAGGGCCTCGAGATCAACGTGGTATCGGAAACCATCACCACCCACGAATATGAGGCCAAAGCGCTGGCCAAGGCCTTCACCGAGATCACCGGCATCAAGCTCACCCACGACCTGATCCAGGAAGGCGACGTGGTCGAGAAGATCCAGACGCAGATGCAGTCGGGCAAGAATGTCTATGACGCCTATATCAACGACAGCGATCTGATCGGGACCCATTTCCGCTACAAGCAGGCAATCGACCTGACCGATTGGATGGCCGGCGACGGCAAGGATGTCACCCTGCCGACCCTCGACATCCAGGACTTCATCGGCCGTTCCTTCACGACCGGCCCGGACGGCAAGCTCTATCAGCTGCCCGACCAGCAGTTCGCGAACGTCTATTGGTTCCGGTACGATTGGTTCCAGAAGCCCGAACTGAAAGCCAAGTTCAAGGAAGTCTATGGCTATGAGCTGGGCGTGCCGGTCAATTGGTCGGCCTATGAGGATATCGCCGAATTCTTCAGCGTTCATGTGAAGGAAATCGACGGCACCAAGGTCTATGGCCATATGGATTATGGCAAGAAAGACCCCTCATTGGGCTGGCGCTTCACCGATGCTTGGCTTTCGATGGCGGGGAACGGCGACAAGGGGCTGCCGAACGGCAAGCCAGTCGATGAATGGGGCATCCGCATGGAAGGCTGCCGTCCGGTCGGCTCCTCCATCGAACGCGGCGGCGATACCAACGGCCCGGCGGCGGTCTATTCGATCGTCAAATATATCGAATGGCTGAAGAAGTTCGCCCCGCCGCAGGCGGCCGGCATGACCTTCTCCGAAAGCGGTCCGGTGCCGGCGCAGGGCAATATCGCCCAGCAGATGTTCTGGTACACCGCCTTCACCGCCGACATGGTGAAGCCCGGTCTGCCGGTCATGAATGCCGACGGCACGCCAAAATGGCGTATGGCCCCTTCGCCCAAGGGGGCTTATTGGAAAGAAGGCATGAAGCTCGGCTATCAGGATGCCGGGTCCTGGACCCTGCTGAAATCGACCCCGATCGATCGCCGCAAGGCCGCCTGGCTCTATGCCCAATTCATCAATTCCAAAACCGTCAGCCTGAAGAAGAGCCACGTCGGCCTGACTTTCACGCGTGAAAGCGACATCTGGGACAAGAGCTTCACCGAACGGGCACCCAAGCTCGGCGGGCTCATCGAGTTCTACCGCTCGCCGGCCCGGGTGCAATGGACCCCGACGGGCAATAACGTGCCGGATTATCCTAAGCTGGCGCAGCTCTGGTGGCAGAACATCGGTGATGCTTCGTCCGGCGCCAAGTCGCCGCAGGAAGCCATGGATGCCCTCGCGGCCGCCCAGGATGCCGTGATGGAACGCCTGGAACGCTCCGGCGTGCAGGGTGAATGCGGCCCGAAGCTCAATCCCAAGCAGTCGGCCCAATATTGGATGGACAAGGCCAAGGCCGACGGCACCATCGCCCCACAACCCAAGCTCGCCAATGAAAAGCCCAAAGGCGAGACCATCGACTATGACACGCTGATCAAGAGCTGGCCGGCGACCCCGCCCAAGCGCGGCTAAGCCCCAAGACCCAAGACTTCATTTCCCCATGTAACTTGGGCCGGAGGTTCCCCCCTCCGGCCCATTTTTCATTTCATCCAATCGAGGATGGCGGAAATCGTCGCCGCCCCAATGCGATGGCCTAGCCCGTTGGTGGTGACCGCTTCCACGCGGTGGCCGCCCTGGGTCAGAGCCGCAGATGCTTCGGCCGACAACGACACCGGCATCACCGGGTCGCCCTGATCATGCACCAGCAGGACCGATACCGGCGTTGCGGGCTGCCGAACAGGGGCTGCCAACCGACCAGCCACCGCGATCGCCCGCTCGACCCTGAAGCCACCCGCCACCGCCGCCAGCGTCATAATCGCGCCCTGGCTGAAGCCCAGCAGGATCAGCTGATGAGACGGCACGTCGCGTTCTGCCGCCAGGGCTTCCAGCCGCGCCAACAGCGGCGGCAGGGCAGCCGCCACCCGGTCCGGCCGGTTAGCTTCGGTGACGCCGCTGATGGAGAACCACTGACGCCCGGTGCCGCCACGATCGAAGGGATCGGGGCCCGGCAAAGCGATAACCTCGGCCACCGCGTCCAGGGGTTGAAGGGCTGCCTTGAGATCGTCGGCGCTGGCGCCAACGCCATGCAAGGCAACGATAATCGGCCGGGTCATTTCTTCTTCTCCGTCAGGTGTTTTTTTCGTCATTGATCTTCAGCAACCCCTCGGCGAGCAGCCGGAAGGCATCGACGGCCTTGGCAAACACCGTACGCGGATCATCAGAGGCGGCAATCCAGAGCGCGGCGTTGAGGGCGGCGCCATTGATAAGGCGCGCCGCCGCTTCCGCATCGACCGGCCGCACCGTGCCGTCATCGATCAAGGCCTGAATGGTTTGGGTCGAAGTCCGCAGGCACGCCGTCTGATTAGGCCATTGGGAAGGATCGCCCAGCACCGCCGGCCCATCGAGCAGCATGATGCGCTGAACCTCCGGCTCCAAAGCCATCTCGATATAGGCGATACCCTCGTCCAGAAAGCCGAGCCAGCGTGTCTCGGCGCGCGCATTGGCGGCGCGCATCCGCACCAGGATTTCGGCATCGATCTGATCGATCACCGCCTGCAGCAGGCCCTTCTTGTCGCCGAAATTATGATAGAGCGCGCCGCGTGTGAGACCCGCATCGGCGGTCAGGTCATCCATCGAGGCGGCGGCATAGCCTTTGGTCGCAAAGGCCTTGCGGGCCGCGCTGATCAGCTTGGTCCGGGTTTCTTCCATCATCTGCGCCCGCTTTGTCGCGACCACGGCCTTCTCCTAAAATTCACATACGATGCGTATGCGAATCTATTGACATACGCATCGTATGCCCAATATGTCGGCATACGGGGCGTATATCAATGGCCGGAATGCCTGACCTGCCCCGTTTGAATCGCTTTTTTCGAGAAGGACTTAAATCATGGCTAAACGCGACGCGATCTTCCCCGCTGGCCGCCAGGCGCTCTACGAGATCCATAAATATTCGGCGGCTATCCGCTCGGGCGATCTGCTGTTCGTCTCGGGCCAAGTTGGCAGCCGCGAGGATGGCTCCCCCGAACCGGATTTCGAGAAACAGGTGAAACTAGCCTTCGATAACCTGAAAGCCGTGCTGAAAGCCGCCGGCGCCAGTTTCGACGATGTGGTCGATGTCACCACTTTTCACACTGATCCCGAAAATCAGTGGGAGGTGGTGAACACGGTGCGTATGCAGGAAATCGGGGAAGCCCCTTATCCGAATTGGACGGCGATCGGCGTCAATTGGCTGGCTGGCTTTGATTTCGAAATCAAGGTCATCGCTCGTATTCCCCAGGTCGCCTAACCGATAGCGCCTTGGTCCTCGATATCACTGGACCAGTTTATCGACGGCCAGGGCGCCCGCCACCACCAGGACGGCCAAGATGGCACCGAGCCCGAAATGGGACCGGTGCCAGCTGCTCTGGGTCACCGCGATCTCCACCTCGTGCTCGCTACGAGCTTCGGCCGTCACCCGCGGCGTAACAGCCCCTGGGCCGACATCCTTGCGGCTCACGCCGAAGATCGCCCGCGCCTTGCCGCGCTGACGTTCGACAACATCCTCATCCCTGTCGGTCTTGAAGGCCGCCGGATCCAGATAGGGCGTCGTCTCCGCCCCCATATCGATACGCTTGTGCAGATCGCTCATAGGTTTTCTCCGAGAAAGAACCATTGGCAGAGGGCGGTGAAACTGCCCCGTTAGCCTAACGCTCGACCGATCGTTTGGTTTCCCACGCGCCCGGAGTTCCAACCGTTTCGCCAGCGCATTGCGAATCGCTCTCAAGTCCGCTACGGTCTTCCCAACAAATGAGCGCCATCACAATGGCCGTAAGGCCCCTCGGGATTGTGGAATGGCGGCATCGGGAAAAAACATCTTAAGCGTCTTGCTCGCCAGTTACGGCGATCTGCTGCGGCATCTGACCCATCGGTTGGGCAGTGCCAGCGACGCGCAGGATCTGGCACAGGAAACTTTCCTCAAGACCCAGCGCATGGGATCGGATGCCCATGTCCAAAATCCGCGTTCCTACCTCTTTCGGATCGCCGATAATCTCGCCATCGACCATATCCGTCAGAAATCCCAGAAAAACCTTTATATCACCGATGTCGAGGACGCGGATGCCCCGGCCAACACCCCCTCGCAAGAGGAGACAGTCGACTATCGCCAGCGCTTCCAGATCCTGCGGCGAGCAATTGCCGAACTGCCGCCCCGCCAACGTCTGGCGTTCCATCTGCACAAGGTCGAAGGCCTCAGCTATACCGAGGTCGGCGAGCGGATGGGGATCGGTCGCAGCGCGGTTGAAAAGCTGATCCGCAAGGCCTTTGCTCATTGCCGAGACCAGCTCGATGACCTGCTCGACTAGGAAGACAGAAAATATGTTCATTGAGGGGGTGGGGTCGCGGCACGCCAAAACAGTCATAAAGATGGACAAGCCTTCGTTGTCCCCATTTAGAAGACCGCTAAGCTGGCAGAGATGATGGCAAGGGCCGATAAAGATTCCGATCCCAAGGTCCGCGAAGAGGCCTTGTACTGGCTTGTCCGACTGAATGCCGATTATGCCAGCGATACGGATCGCGCCCAGCATGCCGCCTGGCTGGCCAAGGCCCCGGCCCATCGGCAAGAATACGTGCGCCTCGCCGGGATCTGGTCCGATCTCGACGGGATCGGCGATATGCCTCTGCCGGTAGCAAAGCCGACCTATACGCGCCGTGGCTTCATCGCAGCCGGCGCCCTCGCCGCGTCCGTCGCCGCGCTAGCAACCCTCACCGATCTGCCGACGCTGTTGACCAGCGACTATCAGACCGCCACCGGCGAGCTGCGCAGCATCGTCCTGCCCGACGGGTCCATCGTCCAACTCGATGCCGGCAGCGCGCTGTCGGTTGATTATTCTCAATGGAACCGTGAGTTGGTTCTGCATCAAGGCCGCGCCTTTTTCGATGTTGCCAAAGATGCCCATCGTCCCTTCGTCGTTGGCAGTGCAGCGCTCACCACCAGCGCGCTTGGCACCCAATTCGTTGTGCACCGGTGGCGCGACGCCATCACCGTCTCGGTCCAGGAAAGCGCGGTGTCGGTCAACCTGCCAGGCGAGCAGAAGCAAGTGGTGCGCGCTGGCGAAAGCATCTCTTTTGAGAATGGCCATCTGAGCGACATCCGCCAAGCCGAAGCCGATACCGGGGCTGCCTGGCGTCTCGGGCGCCTCGTCTTCGAAGACCGCCCCCTCGGCCAGGTCATCGCCGACGTCAACCGCTATCGCCGGGGCTATATCCATATCACCGATGCAGCCTTGCTGAGCCTACCGGTCAGCGGGATTTTCAACATCCGCGATCCCGACAGAATCCTGACCATGATCCATCAGACCCTGCCGGTCCGGGTAAATGAATTGACGCCCTATCTGGTGCTGCTGCGCCCAGCGTGAGTTACGAACGATACTCATTTGTAATTTTTTCTTAAAAGGGGGTGGGGTGTCGTCGGTATCGAACAGTCGTAAGGGGTGAAGAGAGCATCGCTCTCGCCAGAAGGCACCCTTAGGAGAGCGATCCACCATGACGTCTCATCTGCAATCAAGCGCGCTGACAGCCAGCCGCTTGACGATCCTCCTGTGCCTCTCGGTCAGCTGCTTTTCTGCCATAGCCTTGCCTGCGCAGGCCCAGACGGCAGCCGGATCGGAACTTACCGCTTTCGCGATCCCCGCCGGCCCTTTGGGCACGGCTCTGACCCGCTTTGGATTGCAGGCCAATCTTCAGATCCTCTATCCCGCTGACCTGGTGCGGGACAGGCAGAGCGCAGGCGTATCCGGTAGCCTGACGCGCGACCAGGCTCTTACCCGTCTTCTGGCTGGCACTGGTATCGGCTATCGGTTTGGCGAGGCCGGCAGCATCATTCTCTATGCCCTGCCGGCGGCCAGCGAGGGTGCTACCACGCTGCAGCCTCTCGTTATCGAAGGTTCTGCGCGCCGCGATGCGACGGAAGGCTATATCGCCAGGCAAAGCACCGCCGGCACCAAGACCGATACGCCGGTCATTGAGGTGCCGCAGTCGATTTCGGTCGTCACGCGCGATCAGATGGACGCGCAGAACGCACAAAGCCTCTCGCAAGCCCTGCGCTATACGGCCGGAGTGGCGGCTGAACCGCTGGGGTCGGATAACCGCAATGACTATATCACCGTACGCGGCTTCAATCTGTCGGACGGCGGCTTCTATCTCGACGGGCTCCGCAATTCCAACAATGGCTATAGCCTCTGGTCGACCGAGACCTATGGGTTGGAGCGGGTCGAGGTCGTCAAAGGGCCGGCCGCCGCGCTCTTTGGCCAAGGCTCCCCCGGGGGTGTCGTCAATCAGGTCAGTAAACGCCCGACGAGCGACACTCTGCGGGAAGTCGAGCTACAGGGCGGCAGCTATGCCTTCAAACAAGCCGCCTTTGATTTCGGCGGCGCGCTCGACACGAACAAACTCTGGAGCTTCCGCCTGACGGGGCTTGCCAAGGATTCAGATACCCAAATCGATTTTGTCGAGGAACAGCGGCTCTATATCGCGCCGGCCCTGGCCTTCAGGCCTAACGAAGATACCAGCGTCACGATCCTGAGTTCCCTGCAGCGCGACCGCTTCGGATCGGTCTTTCAGTATCTGCCGGCCAATGGCACGGTAGCTGGCAATCCGAATGGCCAGATCCCCCGCGACCGGTTTGCGGGCGACACCGATTTCGACGGCTACGACCGGGATCAATATACCATCGGCTATCTCTTCGAGCATAAGCTCGCCGATAGCTGGACGGTGCGGCAGAACCTGCGCTATCGCCATATGGATCTCGACTATCGCACGGTCTATGCCTGGGACTGGGATGTTGGGGGCGTCGGGACGGACGTCTTGCGCTCGGCCTTAACCTCCAAGACGACCCTGGACGCCATCGCGCTCGATAATCAGGCCCAGGCCGATTTTGAAACCGGACCGCTGACGCATAAGGCGATCTTCGGCCTGGATTATCAGTGGCGGAAGGTCAGTGCCTTCAATCGGATCGGTGATCTGCCCGGTTCCTTCGATCTATATGATCCCGACTATAACGCGGCCCTGCCGACGACCTGGTTCACCTTCCGGGATCAAAATCTGCGAGGCGATCAGATCGGGATCTATGCTCAAGACCAGATCAAACTACAGGACAAATGGGTCCTGACGGTGGGTGCCCGGCAGGATTGGGCCCAAACAATCATCGAAAGCGCGATCAGCGGTACGGATAGACAGATCGATGCCAAGCCGACCTTCCGTGCCGGCCTGACCTATCTGTCCGATACGGGCCTCGCCCCCTATCTCAGCTTCTCGCAGTCCTTCGAGCCCGCCGACTATATCGGCAAGGATGCGTACGGCGTTCCGCTGGCACCGACCACCGGCGAGCAATATGAAGTCGGCATGAAATATAAGCCGACCGGCTTTGAAAGCTTCATTACGCTTTCCGCCTTCCAGATCATTCAGAACAACGTCCTGACCCCCTATGGCGGGCCCGATCCGCTTTTGGTGGACGAGGTTGTTCAAACCGGCCGAATCCGATCCCGCGGCATCGAAATCGAAGGCGTCGCGAGCCTGTCGGACAGTCTCAATCTGGTCGCCGCCTATAGCTATAACCGGGTCGCGATTATGCAGAGCAATGCCGGCGATGTCGGCAACCGACCTTATAATGTACCCGAGCATCTGGCGTCCGTCTGGCTCGATTATAAGATCGACCAGGGCACTTTTGACGGCTTAAGGCTCGGCGGCGGGTTGCGCTATGTCGGGGCAACCTTTGGCGATAATGCCAATAGCATTCATGTGCCGGCCTATACTCTGGCCGATGTCATGGCCGGCTATGACTTTGGCGCCCGCGATCCCGATCTCTTGGGCGCAACGCTGTCCCTCAATGTTTCGAATCTGTTCGATAAAGTCTATGCCGCCTGCAACAGCTCGGACTTCCGATGCAATTACGGGGAGCCCCGCAAGATCACCGCCGCCTTGAAATACAAATGGTAGAAAGGGCGCCGAATGATCGGCGCCCCTCCCACATCCGGCCTTAGCGCCAACCGAGCGCCGGGGCGACGTGCTTCAGAATGCTCTCGATCACATGGGCGTTATACTCGACCCCCAGTTGATTGGGCACGGTCAGGAGCAGCGTATCGGCTTCCTGGATCGCCTCATCCTCGGCCAGCTGCTTCACCAGCACATCGGGTTCAGCAGCGTAAGAGCGGCCGAAGATCGCCCGGGTCTTATCGTCGATATTGCCGATCTGGTCCCGCCCCTTGCCGCTGCCGCCGAAGTAGGCGTGATCAAGGTCATTCACCAGGGCAAAGATGCTGCGGCTGACCGATACCCGGGGCGTGCGGGTATGGCCGGCGGCTTTCCAGGCCTCGCGATAAGCGCGGATTTGCGCCGCCTGCTGAATATGGAAGGGTTCGCCGCCTTCGTCGGTCTTGAGGGTGGAGCTTTGCAGATTCATGCCCAACTGCGCCGCCCAAACGGCGGTCGCGTTTGAGCTGGCGCCCCACCAGATCCGCTCGCGCAGGCCCTCAGAATGGGGCTCGAGCCGCAGCAGACCCGGGGGATTGGGGAACATCGGGCGCGGATTGGGCTGACCAAAACCCTCGCCCTTCAGCACATCCAGGAAAACCTCCGAATGGCGGCGCGCCATCGCGCTGCCGTCTTCATCGCCCTCTTCCGACGCATAGCCGAAATAGCGCCAGCCATCGATCACCTGTTCGGGCGATCCGCGGCTGATCCCCAGTTGCAGGCGCCCACCGGCAATCAGATCGGCCGATGCGGCGTCTTCGGCCATATAGAGCGGGTTTTCGTAGCGCATATCGATGACGGCGGTGCCGATCTCGATCCGGCTGGTTTTCGCCCCGGCGGCGGCCAGCAGCGGGAAGGGCGACGCCAACTGGCGGGCAAAATGATGCACCCGGAAATAAGCGCCATCCGCGCCCAACTCTTCAGCGGCAACGGCAAGATCGATGGATTGCAGCAGGGCGTCACCGGCCGACTTGGTCTGTGACTGAGACGAGGGCGTCCAATGCCCGAACGAAAGGAAACCGATCTTTTTCATGCGCTCATTCCAAGAAACCAAACTTGGCCTTATCTGGGGATTATGGCCCGCGATGATAACCCGTCCCCGTGACGAAACCCTACCGCGCAACCGATGGCCTGGGCACGGCATGAGATGCCACCTCCTGCCCCTCATGATCCAACACAAAAAACGCGATGCAGCGCCGGTAGATGTCGGGGTCCGCCACGATCAGGCATTTGAAGGACCAGGCTTCGTTCAAACTGTCATGGGTGCTGAGGGCTTCGCTCCGCCCATTCGCCTTTTGCAGATAAAGCGTGAAGGGCATGGTCACCCCCTCCCCAGCCGCACGGCCAGCGCCAGCAGCGCAGCCAAGGTGGCAAGCCCGGTAATGCCGGCCCAACCCCAGTGCCCATAGGCGAAGCTGCCGAAAGCCGCGCCCAGCGCCATGCCCAGGAAGATGCCCGTAAACATCACCGCATTGAGGCGGCTGCGCGCCTGCGGCTTCAGACCAAAGACGATCGTCTGATGGGCAACCAAGGTCGCTTGGATCCCGAAATCGAACCCGATGGCGCTGAGGCAAAGCAACCAGAGTTGCGCGCTGCTCGGAACAATGGGAAGGGCGAACATAGCGGCAAAGGACAGCGCAGAGAGACCCGCACCTAGCCGCGTCACGATCTTCGGCCCTTTACGATCGGCAAGACGGCCGGCTAAGGGCGCGGCAAGCGCGCCGGCCGCCCCCGCCAAACCGAAGGCGCCGGCGGCAGCGCTGCCCAACTGGAAATCCTTATGCAGCATGACGGCCAGAGTCGACCAGAAGGCCGAGAACCCCACCGACAACAGGGCCTGGGCCAAGGTCGCTTTCCGCAAGGCTTTTAGATCGACCCAGAGCCGCAGCATCGATTGCATCAGGGCGCGATATGGCAGAGTGACCCCAACCGGGAAACTCGGCAGCCCCCACCAGATCGCGAAGCACAGCAACCCTTCCGCCAGCCCCGCCGCTACAAAAACACTGCGCCAACCATAGGCCTCGGCGATAAAGCCACTCGCAACCCGAGACAGCAGAATGCCCAGCAGCAAGCCGGTCATGACCGTGCCGACCGTCCGCCCCCGCTTATGCTCCGGCGACAAGATCGCGGCGCTCGGCACGATATCTTGCGCCACCGTCGCGCTCAAACCGATGATCAGGCTGCCGGCCAGCAGCCAGCCGGCATCGGGGGCAAAGCCGCTTAAAACGAGCGTGAGGGCCAGCAGCGCCGCCTTCAGCAGAATGATCTTGCGACGATCGAAACGGTCACCCAGCGGGGCCAGCAGCATGATACCGGCGGCATAGCCCAGCTGGGTCAACATCGGCACCATGCCGAGCAGCCGGCCATTGGCCTGCAAGGAAGCCTCAAGCGTCCCCAGCAGAGGCTGGCTATAGTAGAGCGAGGCGACGCTGAACCCGGCCCCGGCGGCGAGCAGGCTGACCAGCGCCCGCGAGGGACCGGCGTCTTGGGCCACAACATTCGCCTGATGCATTACAGACATTATCAACCTCGTGCAAAAATGGATGCACTGAAGTTATTCAGCCGCCCGGCAGCGATGTAGTGGCCTCACCCGTAAAATAATTATACGCTGAACGTATGAAAGAGGCCGCCGCAGCTCTAAATATGGACCGCATCGAATTGATGCGGACTTTCGTGCGGATCGTCGAAACCGGCAGCCTGTCGGCGGCCGCACGCCAACTCAATACCAGCCAACCGACCGTAAGCCGCCGGTTGCAAAGCCTGGAACGCCTGTTGGGACTGCGGCTTCTCCAGCGTTCCACTCACGTCATGAAGCTGACCGAGGAAGGCGAGCGCTGCTTTGCCTATGCCCGCGATCTGGTGGAACGCTGGCAGATTGCGGAAACCGATTTGCGCGGCGCCAAGGAAAAGCCGCGCGGCCTGCTGCGCGTGCTTGTGCCCCATGCCTTTGGCCAGGATCAGCTGATCGCTCCCCTGAGCAGCTATCTGACCCTCTATCCCGATGTGCGGGTCGAATGGCTGCTGCAGGACCGCGAGCCTGATTTCATTGCCGAGGGGATCGATTGCGCGATCCATATGGGCGCCGTGACCGACCCCAATGTGATCGCGATTCATCTGGCCGATGTGATCCGTATCGCCGTCGCCGCCCCGACGCTGCTATCCGAAGATTGGCTGAATGAGGTGAACGGGCTGCCGTCCCTGCCCTGGCTTGCCCTCAAAACCTTCTATCAGCATGAGGTGCGCCTGATCGATCCGGCCACCGGCGCCGAAGAGCAATTTGCGATCCAGCCGCGCCTTAGTACCGACAGCCTCTATGCCCTCCGTAACGCCGCGTTTCAGGGGCTCGGCGCCGCTATCGTCTCTGCCTGGCTGGTGCAAGAAGATCTGCAGGCCGGCCGGCTCGTCCATCTCGCCCCCGGCTGGCGCGCCCCGTCCCTGCCGATCTATATGGTCTATCCCTATGATCGTCATTATCCCGCCAAGCTTGGGCGTTTTATCGAACTGGTGAAGGCGACCCTGCCCACCCTGACCGGGATGGCCCCGCCGCCCAAACGGGGCTGAACAAAAAACGCCCGGCCTTATCAGCCGGGCGTTTTCCGTTTCAGCGAACTAGGCCGCATCGACCAGAATGATCTCGCTATCCTCGATCGCGGTCACGGTCAGGACATCGAGATCGCTGACCGCCACACCGTCACGGGCGTTGGCCCGAACGTCGGCGATCTGAACGGCACCGGTCGCGGGGACCAGATAGGCCTTGCGATCCTTGCCCAGCGGATAGTCCGCCGTTTCACCCGCCTTCAGCGTCGCCGCCACGATCCTGGCATTGGTGCGGATCGGCAGGGCGTCATTGTCGTTCTCGTAACCCGAAGCCAGGGTCACAAACTTGCCGGAGCGTTCGCCCTTGGGGAAGGGCTTGGCGCCCCAGGTCGGGGCATCGCCGTTGCGGGTCGGCAGGATCCAGATCTGGAAGATCTTGGTCGTCACATCTTCGAGATTATATTCCGAGTGACGGATCCCGGTGCCAGCCGACATCACCTGCACATCGCCCGCTTCGGTGCGGCCTTCGTTGCCAAGGCTGTCCTGATGGGTGATGGCGCCTTCGCGGACATAGGTGATGATTTCCATGTCGCGATGCGGGTGAGGCGGGAAGCCGCTTTTCGGGGCGATCGTATCGTCGTTCCAGACGCGCAGATTGCCCCAATGAACCCGTGCCGGATCATAATAATCGGCGAAGGAGAAGTGATGCTTGGCATCCAACCAACCGTGGTTGGCGCCGCCCAGTGTCTTGAAAGGCCGAAGTTCGATCATTGTACTCTCCAGATCGGCGGGGAAGTTGGCCGCCTCGTTGAAGATGAATTTAGCGATTGCACCCTTTCCTGGTCAGAGGGATAAAATCATCGAGACATTTCGAGAAAGTTGAATAGTGAGCAATCCCGGCCTTCCCACCTTCGATCAGCTGCGCATCTTCCTGACGGTGGTGGATACCGGCAGTTTCGCGGCGGCCGGCCGCAAGTTGAACCGCGCCGTTTCGGTCATCAGCTATGGCATCACCAACCTCGAAGAGCAGCTGGGCCTAGTGCTGTTCGAACGTGAAGGCACCCGCAAGCCCAAACTGACCGTCGCGGGCCGGGCTGTGCTGTCCGAAGCGCGCTCGGTTGCCGAAGGCATTGATGGTCTACGCGCCAAGGTCAAAGGCCTGTTGGACGGTCTGGAGGCGGAGGTAGATCTCGCGGTCGATGTCATGCTGCCGCCTGAACGTCTAGGCCGGATCCTGCGCGATTTTTCCCGAGAATTTCCGACCGTCTCCCTGCGTCTGCATGCCGAAGCGCTGGGCGCCATCACCGCGATGGTCCTGGATGGCACGGCCGCCGTCGGCATTTCCGGTCCGCTCGCGGCTGGTGCCGAAGGGATCGAGCGCCGCGCCGCGGGGTCGGTGCCGATGATCCCGGTTGCCGCGCCCGATCACCCCTTGGGCCGCATGGATCCGATCCCGCCGGGCGCTGGCCGTGGCTATACGCAGCTGGTCCTGACCGATCGTTCGCGTTTCACCGAAGGTCAGGATTTCTCAGTCATGAGTGCTAAGACTTGGCGCCTGTCCGATCTCGGCGCCAAACACGCGCTCCTGCGCGAAGGCATCGGCTGGGGCAATATGCCCCTGCCCCTCATCGAAGCCGATCTCATGACCGGCACCCTCATTCGCCTGCACATGCCCGACCATACCGGCGGCAATTACCGCTTTTCCGGCATCTGGCGCCGCGATACGCCCCCCGGCCCCGCCGCGACCTGGTTGCTCGATCAGTTCGTCGCCTATGGCGCGAGCGATGTGGAAGACGAGAACCTGACGGATATCTAGTCGCCGGCCTCGGCTTCCCCGTCGATCACCACACGATTGCGCCCGGTGCGTTTGGCCTGATAGAGCGCGGTATCGGCCCGATGCAGCATGGCGTCGAAATTTGCATCGCCACGGCTGCGGATCGCGACACCGATGCTAGCCCGCACCTCGATATCCCCTGCATCCGTTTGCATCGGCGTGCTGCCGATCACCTGCCGCAGCCGTTCGGCCATCGCCAGCGTGCTCTCGCGGTTAAGGCCGGTCATCAGGATCACGAATTCCTCGCCGCCCAGGCGCGCCATCAGGTCATCGCCGCGCAACACCGTGCGGCAGCGCGCCGACAGGGTTTGCAGCACCTGATCCCCAACCGCATGTCCGTAGGTATCATTCACGGACTTGAAGTGATCGACGTCGATCATCAGAGCCGTTAGGGTCGGCGCCACGGCAAACAGCTGATCGCTCAATTCCTCGAAGGATCGGCGATTACTGAGGCCCGTTAGGGGATCGGTGCCGGCGAGGCGGCGCAAGTTCTGTTCGACCAGATGCTGTGCCGTCACATCATGGAACAGCCAGATACGCCCGTTGTGCCCGTCGCTGCGGATCGGATGGGTATCGACTTGGAACTGGCGGGTGCCAAGGTTCCAAAGCGCGACGGTGCTGTAATCGATCTCCGATTGAAGGGGATGATAAATCTCGGCCAATTCGGCGGCATTGACGCAGGATTCGCGTAGCTTCCGCATTGGCGCACCAATCTGGAATGCTTCGTGCTGGCCCGGTGTCAGCTTCAGAAGAGTGGCCGCATTCGTATTGACGATGGCCTCAAGGCCATTGTTGTCGAAAATCACGATGCCGCTCGCGACGCTCTCAAACAGATCATGGAAGCGCTCGGCCAGCACCTTGCGCGCCTGGGCGGCGGTGCGATCGCTCAAAAGCTGATGAAACACGGTGGTCAGCAAACGGACACCGCTCTCGATATCCGTGCGAAAGGCATCGTCGTAGTGCGGCGTATTCTCCGCCTTCCACATCAGCAGCACGCCACTGCGGGGTGCCCCTTCGACCGGAATGGCAATGAATTGCACCTTGCCCGCCGGACCACCCAGCGCCGCGACGATCGTACTGGGTATATTCAGGCCCGCCGCATCAACCGGACCGTTCGACCAATCGATCATGCCAAGCTTGGCGGCCGCGAGCGAGAAGTCGGACAGAGTCTGCCGGGGATCGACCGTTAGCGGCTGGGCATTCGCAACGCCGTCGGCGGTGAAGAGCACGGCGAGATCCGCCCCCATGCCCCGCCGCACGAAGGTCACCATCGCCTGTAGGCTGTCGGTCGAAGAGATGCTGGAGACGCTGCGTGTCTGATCCATCGATGTCATTGGCTCGGTAGGCTCTTCTTCAGGGCCTTCAGCACCTCACGCGGCGCGGTCATATGCGGCAGATGGCCCTGGGCATCGACGACATCCAGCGTCGAGCCTTGAATATGCTGGTTCAGCCATTCGGCAACCGCCATCGGCACCGCAAAATCGGCCTTGGTCTGGATGATCGTCGTCGGGCGGTTCAGCTTGGAGGCAACCTCGCGCATATCGGACTGGAAGATCGTCTGCGCGATCGAAAGTGCAATGTCGGGGCGCATCTGAAAGAGGGTGCGCGAGAATTCCTCGATCGCGGCATTGTCCGGCATGCCGACCACGGCCGGTACGAAGCCCGCGCCCCAAGCCTGGAAATTGGCGGCCATCGAATCGAACAGCGACTTCAGATGTTCCGGCTCGAATCCGCCGACATAGCCATCATCATTCAGGTAACGCGGCGAGGCGCCGATCATCACCAGGCTGCGGAAGAGATCGGGCCGCGTCACCGCCGCCGTGGTGCCGATCATCCCGCTCATCGAATGGCCGACATAGATGCAATCCTGGAGGCCCAGATCATCCAGGATATCGACGAGATCATCGGAAAACCCA